>Ga0056110_100044_pt1 | contig 41907 bp, 35 predicted proteins | sample WorMetloBBELIZE1_FD_83873 | JGI IMG/M metagenome (GOLD analysis project Ga0056110, IMG submission 83873) | Marine gutless worms symbiont microbial communities from Max Planck institute for Marine Microbiology, Germany - Olavius longissimus B... ... | reverse complement strand
GACAGGCGCTTTGAAAGTCTTCGCGTGGATATGAAAACCCAATTCAACCGTGTCTATGGATTTCTCACCGGTTTGTTCATTGTCGTTGTTGGCGGCTTCGTTACCATGATGATTCAAACGCTGGGTTAGAAGCGCGGCGCTTGCGTCCGTAAAACTTCCTGTGCGGTAAGGAAACACATAATCGCGCGATTCGCCATCGTTCGGAATGTGTGTGTTTTGGAGATTCGGTTTCTTGCGCCGTGGCTCAAGGCTGTGGAGCCATGTGTCAGAAATTCGCGGCGGCTGAGGGGTCGTCTTTCGGATGATCCCGGCAAAGCCCGCCAAGTCAAAATCGCCAAGGGAAGACAAATCCAATCTTTGAACTTGTTCTTCCCCCCTGACGAGTACTAAAAGGCTGTTTCCAGCCAGCGGCATGCCTGGAATGTCAGCAATGTGTTGTTTAGGGTATAGAAGTGTATATGCTTCACTCCGTGCAGCATCAGTTTCGTTATCTGATGGCTAAGAAAGTTCATGGCTAACAATTTACGATCCAGTTCATCGCCGTCGCTGAACATTTTCAGCAGAAAGGCTGGCACTTTGACCTCACATTTTTTGGCGAATTGTGACAGTTTATCGAAATTGACTATGGGTAGCAGACCTGGCACTATTTGAGCATTTATGCCCCGTCCGCATGCCTTATCTCTAAATCTCAAAAACACATCGGGGTCGAAAAAAAACTGAGTGATAACCTTCTTGGCCCCAGCGTCAACCTTACTTTTCAGGTTATCAATATCGGAGTTCAAGCTTCCAGCCTGCGGATGCTTTTCCGGATAGCCGGCTACCGAGACATTGAAGGGCGCCACACGAAGAAGTAAGTCAACCAACTCCTTGGAATATCTTTTTTTGCCGGCATAAACCGATGCTTCATCCCCCCTGAGCGCCACAATATGTTTGATTCCAGCGTTCCAATAGTCCCGCGCTATATGGCCCAGAGTTTCGGGACTATGGTCGCTGAGTATCATATGAGCCGCCACTTCCACGCCAGTGCTTTCCTTTATCCGATTGGCGATTGTTTTCACGATTCCGTCTAACTGATTGGCAGGATTAGCGGTAACTGAATAAAAAGCGGGCTGTAACTGTTTGAAAACTGTAATTGAATGCCAAAATTTTTTGCTGGCGACAGGTGTATTTGCCGGAAAAACTTCCAGACTGTAACTAGCTTGCCGCATTACTCAAGTCCCCGTCAGTTTCCCGCTTCGGCAGGCTCTATTTTCCTTAGTTGCCTGGCTGCTTCAACCATATTTCGCAATGAACTCAATGTCTCGTTCCAGCCTCTAGTCTTCAGACCGCAGTCAGGATTAACCCATAATCTCTCTTTGGGAATGAACTCCAGCACTTTTCGAAGTGATCCGGTAATTTGTTCCACACTGGGTACATTGGGAGAATGAATGTCATAAATTCCAGGTCCGATATCATTGGGATAGTCGTTATTTGAAAGACCATTTAGAATCTCGAAATTGGATCTTGAGGCTTCAATGGAAATCACATCCGCATCCATGGAAGCAATCGCGGGCAGTATTTCGTTGAATTCACAGTAGCACATATGTGTGTGAATTTGAGTCTCATCCTTGACCAAGGCCGAACACACTCTGAAAGCCTTGGTGGCCCAGTCCAGATACGAGCGTTGCATGCTTTTTTTCAAGGGCAAGGCCTCTCTCAGAGCCGGCTCATCAATTTGGATAGCTTTTATACCTGCCTTTTCCAAGTCTAAAACCTCCTCTTGCAGGGCCAGGGCCAACTGAAAAGCAATAGTGGACTGGGGAATATCACCCCTGGTGAAGGACCACTTGAGCATGGTAACCGGCCCAGTGAGCATACCCTTGACCGCTTTCTCAGTTTGACTTGCCGAGTACTTCATCCAGTCCAGCGTTATGGGTTTGTTTCTGCTGATATCCCCGTATATTATCGGCGGTTTAACGCAGCGGGAACCATAGCTGACAACCCATCCATTATCAGTGAAAGCGAATCCTTGCAGTTTGTCGGCAAAATACTCAACCATGTCGTTCCGCTCCGGCTCCCCATGCACCAGCAGGTCTAGTCCAATTTCCTCCTGCTTGGCCAAAGTTGATGAGATCTCCTTCTTCATGATGGCTTCGTACTGCTCTTGATCGAGTTTATTCTGTTTCAGTTGCATTCTGGCCTTTCTAATTTCCCTGGTTTGAGGAAAGGAGCCTATGGTTGTAGTGGGATAGAGTGGAAGTTGGAGTAATTCCTGTTGAATCATTTTGCGTTTTTCGAATGTGCTCTTCCTGTTGAACCTTGAGGATCCCACCAGCCTCACCTTTTCCATCACCCGTTTATTCTGTCGCCAGACGGAAACTTTTTGCTGTTCCATGAGCTGCCTGTTGGCTTCCAGCTCTTCTTTCACTGAGCCGGGATTGGTGAGAGCCTTCCTTAGCAGCGCTAATTCAAGCAATTTCTGATCGGCAAAGGCCAACCAACTTTTTAGTTCCGGATTAATTGATGACTCTGATTCCAAGTTTATGGGACAATGTATCAATGAGCAGCTTGGAGCGAGCCACAGCTTATCCTTTCTCGATTGATACACAGGCTCAAGTGTCGCCAGGGCCTTATCCAGATCGCAGCGCCAAATTCCTCTTCCATCCACAATGCCTGCTGAAAGTATCTGGTTCTTTTCCAGGATATCATCCGCCTCAGCCAGCAGACTGGGATTGTGAGATAAGTCGAGATGCAATCCCAGGGGCAGTTTCCTTATCAAATGCAGATTGCTGGAAACATCTCCAAAATACGTGGCGATCAGAATGGAGTTTCCATCCGACAATTGTGAATAGCAACTCACAAAGGCCTTCTGCCAGTCTGGCTCCAAATCCAGGGATAAGAGCGGCTCATCCAGCTGAATGCAGGAAACTCCCAGCTCGGACACGGCCGCCAGTAGTTCCCGATAGCATTCCTGTAAGCTGGGTAGTAAAGATAGCTTATTGAAGTCAGCGTTTTGGTGCTTGGCCAGCCATAGGAAGCTTATGGGACCGATTAACACTGGTTTCACGTCGAACGCCCTGGTTTGAGCTTCTTTTATCTCACCTAGCAGATATTGGGGTTTAAGCTTGAATTCATCGGTGCAATCCAGTTCAGGCACTATGTAGTGATAGTTGGTGTCGAACCACTTCGTCATCTCGCAGGCATTTGTCGTCCTGCCGTCGTTGGCACTGCCCTTGGCCATTAGGAAGTAAGTGTCTATGGAGAAATTATCCGAGTGGAAATCTCGTATTCTTTTTGGAATGGCTCCGAAGGTCAGAGCGGCTGAAAGGATGTGGTCATACAGATGAAAATCTCCCACTGGAATGAAGTCCAATCCGGCAAGCCGCTGTTTTTCCCAGTTGGCATGCTTTATCTGAGCCAGACTGCTCATTAACCGCTCAGCCGAAATTTCTTTTTTCCAGTAACTCTCAATAGCTTTCTTCCATTCCCGATTTTCACCGATATAGGGATAACCCAAGCTATGTAATTTAACCATGCAGTAACTTTTTTCCTTGTTATTTTTCAAGTGGAGTGGCAGTATTCTAGAATCGCGGATTGGCGGTGTCAAGTATCAAAGCCGCCTTAACTTCAGATAACGGCGACTACTCCAGGCAGTCCTATCTACAACAGCCTCGAATCGGTAACCCTGTTTGAAGATATCGAATCGGAGCTGTTTCTGAGTTATGGCTTCAGGCTCTCCGGCCTCAATTTGGAAAATAGAAGAGGCGGCTCCGCGAAATCGCGCTATCAGAAGGCTTTTTGCAAGACTTGGGTATTTGAATTATGAATTGTATAGTAGACGCCGCGCCATGGATGCACCGCGCGATTAACCTTGACTAAGGAAACTGTGGTTTAGAATGCGAGATGGAAAGGCTATAGAAAACGGGCAAGCAGTGCTCGGAATGGAACTTGGTTCCACACGAATCAAGGCCGCCCTCATCGGAGAAGGAAGCGAATTATTGGCTTCCGGCGAATATGATTGGGAGAATTCCCAGGTGGAAGGCATATGGACCTACAGTCTTGATGAGGTATGGAGGGGAATAGCAAATTGCTTCGCAGATCTCAAAAAAAATGTGCGCGGTAGATACGATGTCGAGCTCAACTCCATCGCCGCGGCCGGATTCAGTGCGATGATGCACGGATATCTGGCATTCGATGCCGAAGACAAGCTGTTGACGCCCTTTAGAACCTGGCGAAATAACATCACGGAAGAGGCAAGCTGTGAACTGACCGAGCTCTTTCGATACCCGGTTCCCCAACGTTGGAGCATTGCACATCTCTATCAAGCCATTCTTAACGGCGAATCACACGTGAGAGATATAGCATACATAACTACATTGGCGGGCTATGTCCACTGGAGACTTAGTTCCCGAAGGGCAATTGGAATATGCGACGCGTCTGGAATGTTTCCAATTGACATAAAGACGCAAAGGTTCGATCGCGCCAAGATGGAAAAATTTGACAAGCACATTGAGGCGGGAAGTTTCCCCTGGAAACTTAACGAAATACTCCCGGAAATAATTGGCGTTGGAAATGAGGCGGGCCTTGTTACAGAAGAAGGTGCGAGACTCTTGGATCCCACCGGTTCCTTGAGACAGGCGATATCGCTCTGTCCTCCCGAAGGCGATGCCGGCACCGGCATGATCGCTACGAACAGCATTCGCATTCGCAGTGGAAATGTGTCTGCCGGTACATCCGTATTCGCGATGTTCGTCTTGGAGAAAGAACCCACGAAGGTTCATAAGGAGATAGATCTGATAACTACTCCGGATGGGAAACTCGTTGGAATGGCCCACTCAAACAATTGCACCTCTGATTATGATGCCTGGATTGAACTATTTGGACAGGCGATAAAGGCCATGGGTATTGAAATGGCTACCCCCGTACTCTACGACACACTTCTTGGCATGGCCCTGAAGGGTAATCCGGACTGCGGGGGACTACTCTCCTACGGATATATCTCGGGTGAGCATCTAACAGGCTTCCGACAAGGCAGGCCCTTATTTGTCCGGCGCCCGGAGTCCGAATTCACTATTGAGAATTTCATCCGAACACAGCTATTTAGTTCTCTTTGCGCTTTGAGGATAGGGCTTGATGTATTGACTCAAGAAGAGGGGCTTACCATTGATGAAATCAGGGGTCACGGCGGATTCTTCAAGACGGAGGCTGTAGGCACTCGAATTATGGCGGCCGCCACTCAAACGCCGGTTAGGCTCTTGAGCGGAGCAGGCGAGGGTGGTGCATGGGGCATGGCGCTGTTGGCCGCATACATCCGACGAACGAATAGGGAGCAGAGTTTGCCGGACTTCCTTGACATCGTCCTGCCGGAAAACAGTGCGGGCAAGACGGCGGTGAAGCCGGATCCAATTGATGTGGAAGGCTTCAACGTGTTCCTGGAACGCTATCAAAAGGGTCTGACGATTGAAGAAGCGGCGCTGAAGGCTTTGAGTTGATTACGAAATCGCTGTCCACAATGCTCAGCGATATTGGCCGCGCCCAGATCGTCTTTCAAAGCGACATCAGGCGCCGAGCGGATTCGAACCGCTGAGTCATGGATTTGCAATCCATTCCCTTAAGCCACTTGGGTACGGCGCCTTATGCGGCAAAATATACCCAATCATCGAATAAAAGTCCACAAGGGCCATGGATTGAGCCGGCTTCCGCCGGATATTCCCCGATATCACCCTTGTTCAATATAAGAAATTCAGGAAACCGCGATATCGCGCCGCAGAACGCAGTTCGGATAGCTTCCCACTTCATTTACCTCTCCGCCTGTGTTAGATTTTCTGTATGGAGATTTATACAATCGAATTCGAAGACCAATTGAAAATGCTGCGTCAAGCGGCCTCGCCGATGGAGGATATAAATGACCGGACAATCAAACTGGCGGAAGATATGATCGCCACGATGATCAAGGCCAAAGGGATTGGGCTTGCAGGACCTCAAGTTGGAATCAAAAAAAGGATCTTCGCCGTGAAAATCGGCGAAAGTGTTCCCTTGATCTTCATCAATCCCGAAATAACCTCCACCAGCGTAGAACTCTCCACCTACGAGGAAGGCTGTCTTAGCATACCGGGGCAATATGCAGACCTTGAACGCCCCAAAGCTATACAGGTACAGGCCTGGAATCACCGCGGCCGCGCGTTCAATCTCGAAGCGACGGGTTTACTGGCGACAGTCATACAACACGAACTCGATCATCTAAATGGCATACTTTTTATCGATCACATAAACGGTCGGAAGAGGCGCAAAATCCTGGACAAATTCAGCCTCGCGAGAAAGAACTTGTGAGCGCGAATTGAAAATACTCTTCGCGGGCACACCAAAGATGGCAGTGCCTTCCCTTGATGCTCTTGCCGATAATTTCGAAGTTGTGGGGGTGCTATGCGCGCCGGATGCCCATTCTGGCAGGGGTAAAAAAAGAATCGTTCCGCCAGTGAAAATCGCCGCCGAGCGGCTTTCCCTGCCGGTGCTCCAACCCGAACGTCTTGATGCCGAGGCACGGACGCAGACGGCCGCGCTGGGAGCGCAGCTGTTGGTGGTGTTCGCCTACGGGCGACTGTTCGGACCCAAGTTTCTGGCCCTATTCACCAAGGGTGGAATCAATCTGCACCCATCGGCGCTTCCTCAATTCAGAGGTCCCTCGCCCATAAGTGCCGCAATCCTTGCCGGTTGCAATCAAACTGCCATAAGCGTTCAGAGGGTTGCACCCAAGATGGATGCCGGCGACATACTGATTCAAAAAAACTTTCCACTTAAGGGTAACGAAACCACTGCATCCCTAAGCGCCGCTCTATCCCACGCCGCCGTTCCCGAGCTGGTGAGGGTGGTGAACGACATCATAGGCAAGCATTTAAACCCGATTCCCCAGAACGAATCGAACGCCACCTACTGCAAGCCCATCCTAAAAGACGATGGTTTGATTGACTGGGGCCTGCACGCAAATCAACTGGAAAGGATGGTGAGAGCCTACAACCCGTGGCCTACAGCCCATACCTCAATGAACGGGAGATCCCTTGCCATTCTTGAAGCCGCGCTGTTAGAGTCTCCACCGTACGCTGCGGAGACCAAGGCACCGGGAACGGTGTTAGGTGTAGACAAATCCCGGGGTATTCTGATACAAACGGGGAAGGACATTCTGGTTTTAAAACAACTGCGGTTGGCAACACGGAAAGCACTGGACTTCCGTGCTTTTCTGAACGGTACTCAGGTGAAAATCGGTACGATACTTGGGGAGTCCAAGTGAATGAGAAATGAGGAGTTGAGAATACTTGCGAACTTCGGCTTGCCAAGTCTCTCGAGTGTATCGCCCGGCAACCTGTCTCCTGAGCCTGACGGCTCGGGCGAGGGCTATTATTTTCGCAGAACCCTCTTACTGTTCGGCGCCGCTTTTCTGGTAATGATTTTTGTCGCGATTTTATCCTTCTTTCTGACAGTACGCGGGGCGGAGCGCACAGTCGTGCCGCAGCTTGTCGACAAGCAACTGGTCGAGGCCCTCGTCATGCTACAGGAACGAGAGCTTTATCCAAGAATCCAGCTCAAATACACGGGCAATCCAACAGACAAGGGCCTGATTATCCAACAAGACCCTGGACCCGGTTTATTCGTCAAGGCTGGACGCAGGGTGATACTTACCGTGAGTCAAGGATCGATAATTGACAGTGTGGAGAACTATGTCGGCAAACAGCTTAACGAAGTTCAGGCCCGCCTAAGTTCCCTATTCTCTACTCTCGAGCCGATTCTGGTAATTCGTGAGCCGGTTATCTATGTTCACGACGAGGCGCCGCCGGGCACGGTGCTCTCCCAGAAACCCTCTGCAAATACGCCGATCAGTGAACCGACTGAACTTGTACTTGTAGTGAGCCGCGGGCAATCGGATAGCTTGCTGAAGGTCCCGGATCTAAGCAACTTCACCTCAGATGCCGCGATGGGAATTCTCTCGGAAATTCCATTACCGTTCATTTTCGTCGAGGATGGGCACACATCGTCCGAATCGGAAATTCGGATAGACTCCCAATCACCTCTTCCCGGTTCAAAGGTTGCCGTCGGAACCAAAATTGTCCTCAGCTACAGTCGTCCCGATTCATGGCGGCAAGGTTACTCCTACGGCTTATTTGAGTACACACTTCCCGAGTATCCAGTTCCTGTGCGCCTTGAAATCATTTCGAGCGAACCCGAAGCCGGCCCCCGGAACCTTTTCACAATGCCCCACCCGGGCGGAAAGATTTCCTTTCCCTATTTATTGCCGGAAGGCGGCAGCATTGTGGTTATGGCGAATGACGAGGAAATATACAGATTCAGGATTCCTTTGGATGAGTAGTGTGCGGCCTCTCATGTAAATACTTCAGCATCCTATGCTGCGATCCGCCGAAGAATCTATCTTGCAACTGCACCGCATCTACGCCAATCCAACGCCAATGCCAACTCTCCCACATATATTCACTAGGCGGGTACCTGGGATAAGAGAGACTCCAACCAAACTTCCCACCGTTTTTTTCCATCCACTTACCTGCCAGGCTATCGGCAAATGAATTTGTTATATCGCCAAAATCAACAGTTGTACCGAGTTGATGCTGGCTTGTTCCTGCTCTGGCCGAATCGCGGGAGGCCTCTTCTTCGCCCATTTCCTTCACGTAGTCGTCGAACATTTTCTTCTGATAGTCGTAAGATCGATATGCTGAGGAAACCAGCAATGTAACCCCTTCTTTTCTCGCAGCCGCCGAAAGCTCCGCCAGAGCTTCCGCCGCCGCGCGTTCCAAGTATAAACCATCGCGGCTTCTCGATATTTCGGGATACAGAGCAAGGTCAACCAAATCCGCGGGCTCAAAATCGGGATCGAGAGGATGAGTCTTGTCGACAAGGATTAGATAGTCTGGATTAATATGTGAAAGTTTCCCCGCGGTCTCCATAAGTCCTTCGATGATATTGGTAACACCGAGGTTTTTTGGCTGATTTTCATGAAGCACGTTGCCGATATCTAATCTCGTGAACGCCTGCGGCTTGGTTGAATCTCGCCTTTCCTTCCAAACGGATTCCGGAGTTCGAAGTTGCTTTGGCGCCGATACCCGCATGCTGTTCTCTCCCGCCCGGTTTTCCTGCTTATCCCTTGCCAGACATCCAGAAACCGTGAGACTGGCCACACATGCGAAAAAGAAAAATAGTGTCTTCATGCCAGAAGCATATAATGATTGTGGCGATGAAGGGTTGAAAAATTTTTTTCAAGCTATAATGAATCGTGTGAGTAACTTTTCTGAAACCCTTACAGCAGCTCAGGGACTTATAGCGCGTGGAAGTTTTCGGGAAGCCTTCGCCAAAGTTGTCGACATTCCCATTAACCGCCCCGATGAACTATTCTCTAAAATCGCTTTGATGGCCGATTCCGGGATAGCCCTTAGGGATCCATCAATTCTCGAATACGGCCTGTACTTAATGGAACACCATTCCCAAGATATACTTGCCATCCCATCTTATTCGCCATATCTTTGGTTAAACATCGCGAATCTACGAACCAACCTTTTATCCGTAAGAGAGTCCGAAGGAGACAAGCGCTGCTGGTATGAACGCGAGATGACTGCCCCGGCCAGAGAGGCCTATGTTAGAGCCTTCGAAAAGGCAGAGGGTAGCAAAACCCTAAGGACGCGGATATTGAATGCGCACGCGCGATTGTTACTGGGCCTCGGTAGGGATTGGGAGGCATTTGGACTATTCCATATGGCTACAAGGCTCGATTCGAATAATCAAGAGAGCAAATTGGGCCGCGCTGAGGCTCTCATCGCCTTGGCGGGAACCGCACCCGCTCTGGAAACCGAACTCTTGAAAGAGGCCTGCGAAAATCTCAAATCCATCGATTACTCAAGAGATGATTCCAACCTGAGCGAATCCATCCAGAGTTTGGAATCACAGCTTGATGGGAGACTGGATGGCGATGTCAAGGAAACTGAGTTCACTTACCCCAAAAACACAATACTCACGAACAGTGATCAAGAACATTCGATGATAATGTTTTCGCTGAATAATCGGCTTTATTTAACCCCCTGCGCGTCATGCCGAAGATGCGATCGTGCCGTTGGTGACGCCGCAACCATCGGAGCCCATCACGCACTTGTTGGTGGAAAAGCCGCGGGGCGGTATGGAAAAATCGCCATCCTGACAGGAAGGCTCACCGAGCGTTATCGCGCCCTTAGGGCCGCACTGATCAATCATGTCAGAAAAACCGAGCTACAGGATGGATCCGAGTTTCAACCCCATTGCCCGGAACTCAATGATTGGCAGCCGGTGCGGGCATCGACAACCGCTCTCATCATGGCTCTTGCGGGCAGCCCCGCCATATTGGAGGGAATGGCCTGCTGTGTTGCGTTCTTCCTCGATAGAGATTTTATCGGTCCTTCGAGTATCAGACAGATACTCGGCTCGTCTAGTGCTCCGAGCGCGGGACTTGTTAACGAAAAAAATCCAGCGCTCCACGGTTTTTGGGATCTTTGGGTCGACGGCATGGAAGGATTTATCAACGGCGCCGAACTCCCCGAACTGTTGAACCAATCCTTCGCGTCCCCCGAATTGGAAAAACTGTCACTTGATTCGGAGGAACTGACAACAAAAGCGCTTGGCCTGTTGAGTTGGTTCAGAGATCTGATCGGTTATTTGATACGAATGGCCGACAGGGCGGCCCGGGGCGAGATTGAAGATCCGCCCCTATGGCCCCTACAGGCCTTCGTGCTACCAAGAGAATAATGGAAATTTTGATTGAACTGTATCAAGATGTTTCATCTTTTTATCGCGCGGCAAGTGAGAATTTTTGTTGCTTGTTCGCCATTGAAGCTGTTTACTATAATTACTATGTTGGTGGATATGGATTTTAGCGAGGATGTGTGCCCATGCCTGAATTAATCAGCCCGGAGTTCCGAGTATTTCAGCTTGGCCGAGAGTGCTATATAGTTTATCTTTTTATCGCGCGGCAAGTGAGAATTTTTGTTGCTTGTTCGCCATTGAAGCTGTTTACTATAATTACTATGTTGGTGGATATGAATTTTAGCGAGGATGTGTGCCCATGCCTGAATTAATCAGCCCGGAATCTCGAATATTTCAGATTGGCCGAGAGTGCTATATAGTTTATCTTGGAACTCAAGTAGATGATATCAAACCCTTTTTGCGCATCGGCAACATAAGGAACATTCCCGACGAGGTATTGGAGGTTCTTGCCACCACGGTGATAACTGACGATCACGTCGGTAATCCGCTCCTGGAAATTCTGCTTGCGCCTAAGTTTCATGGTCGATATCTTGGCGATACTGGTGTTGTCGACACAATCAGTCGTTTCTTCAGGAGCTTCGATCTCCCAACGGACGATATAATTGATTATCGCGAGGTTGAGGATGGCGAACGCCGCCATATGCTTTGGTTCTATACCAGCGGCAACATCCATCTTTGCTATGATGATAAAATTATTTTCGATCTCCATAAAAGAGAGAGGGAAGATCGCCACTTTGTCCACCTCTATGAGGAGGCTAAGCATGAGTTCCTCAAGAATCCGCTCAGATACGTACGCCGAGATTTCGCGGGGCATGGAATTTACTTGGCCGATGGAAATTGTTTCTGGTATGAAAAGGGAGAATTCATATCTTTTACCCCGCGTCCGGGAGTAGTCGCGAAATCGATGGCCGACGGCGTCGACCCGGATTTCATTACAGCAATCGCCTACAATCTGAAGGAAGATTCGTTGGACTCGCACGATGCCGCGGAGTTTATCGGTATCGTGAAAAGAATACGGGCACGCCGGAAGCAATTGAGAGTAATAAGCACTTATCCCGCTCTACAGCGCAAGTTGAAGCTTCTGTTTCCGGAAAGAAGGGGCCTGCCCCCAACTCTTGAGGTAGCCGATGTCTCGGGCAGTCGCGGGGCGGCATTTCATAATTCGGTAATCAATAACAAGGAGGATCGGCTGTGTCTCAAGAGATCTGATTTACCCGATATCGCTTTTGATTGGGAAATCGAAAACGGCCTATCAATTGACATTGAGAGAGGGCTTATCAAATACAGATCGGAAAACCTCTCCGAAGCGTTTCCGATACTCAGGGGTTTTCCGATTGAATTCAGGGGCCGCGACGTCGTTCCGTCCCAGTTATCTGACAAGTACATCGGCTTGATGCTCTCGAATATAAAGGGGAGTCTGTCTGACGAGAAATATCAGATACTGAGCACTCTGGGAAGCTACTTGAAATCGCTCGCCAAGGACATATCGATGGAAGAGTCCCTGGTAAGCTCCCTGTTAAAACAGGATTCGGATAAGTCAAGGGATGGCCTTCGGCGCTTTCCAGGCATGGACGATGGCCCGGCGTGGTTTTTCCTCTCCAATTGCCACTCCATGCTTGATCTGCTGATTGCGCAACTGGGCGAGGGGCATGATTTGAGCAGAAACGCCAAACAAGTCGACAATGCTATTCGGAGGCTCACGAGTCGACTTCCAAATCCCAGCCCCCTTCTGCCATTTTGGGGCGATCTTTATCTTGGAGAGAAGCCGGCTTTGCTTTGGTTTGCAAGCAAGAAAGCTTTTGTCGCGGCGGACATAAAAGTCGCAAGAGATTCCGCTGAACGAATTATCGAAGTGACGAACTTGGATGAATCGCTTTGGCATGAGGATCTTCTTAGACTACTGGCCCTCATACGCAGCCTCAGGCGCGGGGGCGAGGGACCTTTGACCGAGAAACAGCTTGCCTACCTTGAGGAAACTGAAAAAGGAACGGCGCGAAAGAAAAGTGAAAAAAGTCGCGAACCCGAAGCTGCAAGGCCAAGTTTTGCGAAGGAACGTGACAAGCTTGAGGTGACTCCCCTGGTATCAATGGCGCGAAAGCCCGCGAGGGCACCAAACAAGTCACGTCCCAAGTGGCCATGGTTGTTGTCCGCATGCGCGATTCTTCTGTTCGGCGGCGCGCTGCTATGGGATTACACTGGAAATGCCCCATGGGGATCAATAATTCATGGCATCAAAGGAAGGGTCGCGAGCTTGACGAATTCGGAACTTCAATCGGATTTGATTGGAACCCCAAAAAAGTCCGGCGATCCGATGAAAGACGCCGTGACCCATTCGCCTCCCGAGGCTGATGAAGTTGACATAGACGTCGCTCCAAGAACAGTGGAAGAAATAGAAGCCTACTTGAATGTGGAGAATAGAGCGATAATAACCGAGGTGGATATTCACCTCGCGGCTAATGAGATTGCAGTATTGAACGGCTTTCGGGATCTAGACTATAAAGTATTCACGGGGGCGAATCCAGACTGGATTCTACCAGACAATACGCTGCATCTACCGGGAAGAGGCGAGTATGTGATAAGGAGCGGTGACACGATTTGGTTTCTTGCCGCTCGCGAAGTTAGAAGTGACGCTGAAAAAGGGATGGAAATTTTTGATAATTCCGTCAGTATTCTTGGAGCGAGCGATTCCGATTTCGAGTCCAGAACGGCGGCACTGATGAATTTGCGGGAAATATCTGAAAACTCGAAAGCCGCCCAAGTAAGAGAGATGGCAAGGGAGGCTCTCTTGTCTCTTCGCAGGTGAAGACAATACTTTGATAACAAGGGGGATTTCATTATTATTCTTTGAAAATTTTTGTAATTGGGGGTATGATACCCATTGAGCAGATGTGATTTCGGCTATTATTGGTCGTAATATAAAGAAACTTGGACTAAGGAGAAACAAATGGCTGGTGAACTACCAAAAAGCCCAAACGTATTCCATCCAACAAGACCTTCCGCTGTTGGTTCGCGCAATTCGCTCGCACAAGAAGGACGTGATCAGAGACAGGAGTACGAGCAGTTAGTCAATGAGGAATCTGAAAAGGTATTGAACGTTGTCAAATCCAAACTGCCACAGGAAGTCCTGAATGAATTGGATGTTATGGGAGGATTGAAGGAGAAGGTTTTTAACTACTTCAATCAGAACTACCAAAACATGTTCAATAGGTACATTGTCACTACCGAAGACGAGATGGTGAAGAAGATTCGCCAATTTGTGGATAAGGAAGAGACAAAGAACCTCGCACGTTATACACCAAAGGAAATGGCCGAGCTGCTCGACCAAGTGGGTGGGGCTGATAAATTCAACACGGGTGAGGTGGAGAAATCCGTTGTCAATATGTATGGACATCTTCAGGGGCACATCCAGCGTGGAGTCAACGATTTGGAGAATGAAACAAATTCGCTGCTTCGTCAGAAAACCGACGTTGGTGCATTCATTCGTGGTGAGAATGCATATTCAGTTGTGAAGTGCTCTTTCAAGGACAATGAGTTCAAGCCGAGGACAGTGTTCAGCGTGAAACTCTCAATCAACATTTTGGATTCAGAGTTGATCAGCCCGATCTTTCAATATCAGTCAACAGTTGAGAATTTGATTAAGGATCAGATTTCAAAAACCATCGTCGATATGATCGATAGGGAAATTGAAGCCTACCAGGATCGGATTGTTGATGAAGGCAAAGAGGAATTATCTGATGCCGAACTTATGTTCGAGAGAATCAAACGGGTTCCCGATTTCACGGATGATGACAAGGATTCCGAAGATTCCAGACGCTACACCTTCATGGCCAAGAATCTGGTTGAGAAGATTGAAGGGCTGCGTGCGGAGATTGATCTTGAGGATATCGATCCTCTGAATATCAGGGAGAATATCAAGCGAATCATTGATATCGAAAACATCAGAAACCGTGGATTCAATACTGCGGTTAATAATCTGACCTCCATATTGGACACGTCAAAAATGGGCTATCAATACGTCGAGAACCTGAAAAACGCGCGTGAGCTGATAGTTAGGGAGTATGAGGATACCGATTCCACTCGGTTACCCGATGAGCGATATCAGATGAAACTGAAGTTCTACGATAATGCTCAGTTGCGCAATATGCGGGTTGCGTATGACAACCAAATGGCGGAGTACTCCAAGGATATCATGAAAGTATATGATACGGCGCTTGCCATCTACGAGGGAAACAAAAAAGGCTGGGGAGCTATCAACGACTTCGATGATTTGAACAAAAAGGTTGCCAGAAGAATCAACAAGATCAAAGAAAGGTCGGGAGATCCGATTTACGATGAGCAGGCCAAGCTTTGGAAGAACGAGATCATGGAAGTAAAGGCGGAGGACACTGACGTTGAGCGCTTGAATCAAACCTATCTCTATGAGAAGACTCTGCTGAAAAAAACACTACATGCGGCCAGGGAGAAAGTCAAACTGACCTTTGGTTATGAGAATCCCAAGGCGAGATTTGTATTGGATGGAAGAATCGATTCCCTTGAGAAGAAATTCGAGAAATTTGACTACGCGATAAATCCCTATCATATCCAGCCTGGACTTCTCCTTGATGTCGATATCACAAGTATCAAGAGGAAGCGCTATATATTGAACGGCATGGCCAATGTGCTGAACGAGTTCTTGAACGGCGTGTCCAAGGGATTCCAGGATGCCGCATTCGCATCCTTCAAACGCCGCCGTTCCACAGTTCGCGCTGATATTCATCAGAGCTTTGCCGCAGAAGAGATGGTAACACCTTCAACAACCCAGTATGCCGCTTCCCTGAAATCCAAGAGTAAGCAAAACGCTGCAAAGCCAAAGGGGAAGGCTGATGTCACTCCGGCTCGTTCCGGCAGGCGAAAGGTGAATCTTGATGAACTAAGTGAGATGTAACAGTGATTACTGCGTCGACTCGGAATAACCAACTCAATTTCATGGCCCGCAGGAAAGGGTACAATCTGGCTCTACGTCATTTTCGAGCGGCGCAGGGATTCGCTGGAGCTGTCAGTGACGGCTATAACTTGGCTGATGTGCTAAATGACGCATTGAACAAGGAGGAAATAGAAGATTATCAGGTTAGGCCCGTCGTCAATATCCTGCTGGTGGAAAAATTTGGCTATGCATTTGATTCTCAGAATCTGCGGAATGGGATTGAATCGAGTGATGCGCTTTCCAAGGCAGTGCGTGGCTGGACAAATTTACAGGTTGTGCTCGTGTATACCGATGCCAACGACGGGGTGCATCTCTTGAATCCCGAGGTTTCGCCGCCTTGGGAAGCCGTTTTGCCGCTTGCTAAGGATGAGTGCATGGTTTGTTATGTCGGCTCGCTTGTCGAGGTCAAGCGAGCCGAGCTTGCAAGTGCCGTGGAGGGTGTTTATAAACTGCTTCATGGAGGTAAGGCCCGGATGAGACCCGGTTTCCAGACAGCCGAACAACGCAAGAAATTCATTGCTCCCGAAAAGGAGCGAGCGCTGCGCGCCGTTCCCTCACCGACGTACACGGACTCTGTGCCCGAAGAGAGTGTCGGGCCCGCGCCTGCGCCAGCTCCTATAACGCCTGAAGCTGGGACGAAGAAACCCACTGCCGCTAAAATTGGAGTGAACGTTACCAATGAGTTATTCCACAATGGCAATGTGGAGGCTTGGAAAAAAATCATAGAGAGTTACAAGCTGGAGTATCCGGGACTTGATGTGCTGATCTGGTATGAAGGCGAGCGGATCAATGATATCAACGCACTTTTCAAATGGGGCAAGGTGAAGCACGGGACACCTATCATGTTCAGTGTGGCGGGTGATTCCCCCAGAGATCTTGCCAAACTCAGAAAGTACTTGTTCGAAGGAGCCAGCCCAAGGTTTGAGGCCTTCCTGCATGGGGCTCACGGCACAGTACTGAAACTCTTCTGAGATTGCCTTCACGCTTTTTCTGCAATTCTCGAGTCGGAACTGGGAGATGACCATGTATTTAAGGGAGGAATCGTGAAAAGAATTTTTTCATTCAGCAGCAGCGAATTCACCGGAGATGAGGAAATCATTCGGCACTTCGGTATGCGGGGGCGGAATCTCATGGATCTTGCCGTACTTGGAATTCCGATTCTTCCCGGCTTCATTCTGACAGAGGCCTTTCTCAAAGAAGATCAGGAAAATCCGGAATCGCATATTGCTAGCTATCAGGAGGCCCTCGACAAAATGGGCGAGATCCTGGAGAAAAAGTGGAATGAAGAGAATCCGCTGTTGGTTAAACTTGTCGTAAGTCCAATGCTGAACATGGTGCATACCTTCTCGAGTATTCATAACGTCGGTCTTTGTGACGCGACAATCGACGGATTCGCGAGTTTTGTTGGCGAAGATTTCGCCTATCACGAGTATCGGGGGGTTTTGCTGAGAATCATGGAACTGGAAACCCTGATTTGTTCCAGTGCCGCGCGCAGGCGAGTCCTTGAGAGGTCTCTATCCGAGTTGAAGAGGGCCAAATCAACCACGCTGATTAGAAAAACCCTTGTCGATGTGAAAAAAATATATCCGAAGACAATATTTGAAGGGGCCCACGGGCAGTTCTCGTATGTGAAGAAACTTTTCCTGAGGCTATTTGCGGATAGTGAAACACTGAATGATTCTGCGATTTTGGTTCAGGCGATGACTTTTGGAAACTATGGTGAGGAATGTTTTTTTGGTAATTATTATACTCGTGATCCTATCAGCGGTGAGGATACCCTGGCCGGTAAATTTTTTCCCAATTCCTTTGATGCCACCGAGGCCGATGGCCAAGCGATTGGCAAATTGAAAAGGAGCTACCTGGAACAGCTCCAGAAGATAGGTAAACAACTTGAGATAAATAACAGGGAAATACGAAGCGTTAAATTCAATGTGGAGAACGGTAAGCTCTGGATTATTGATCAGTCTGCCGTCGCGGAGAAAACTGCTCAGGCGGAGATACGGACACTGTTGAGCTTGCTGCGAAGCGAGCATGTTGATGAACCGTATGTAATTAACGCGATACAGCCAAGTCGACTCTCTGAATTGCTCCATCCAATCGTCGATAAACGCGTGGCGACCAAGGTGCCGTCGGTAGTTGGAGGAATCTCAGGGGCCATGGGGGCCGCTGTTGGCAGGGTTTACTTTTCCACCGAGACTCTTATGAAACAGTTCCGATTTGCCAGTCAGAGAGGGGAGGATACAAGCTTCATTCTGGCGATGCCCGCGACATATGCCGGTGATGTAAAGGCCATTGAGGCATCCCGGGGAGTGCTTACAAGAGAAGGCGGATACGCATCCCATGCGCCTGTCGTTGCTAGATCCCTTGGCAAAGTTGCCATGGTAAATCCGGATATTCTTTTTACGGAGGCGGGATTGAAGATAGGAAATCGAATAGTCAAGGAGGGAAGCTATGTCAGCCTTGATGTCCCCTCGTACGATGAACCGGTTATCTACTTCGGAAAGATTGAGCTCATCGAACCAGATATTGATATGAGTGGTTTGATTGATTTCCTCAATGTGGTGCAGAGACATATAAAGGATTTTGATGTCCATGCCAACGCGGATCAGCCATCGGATGCAAAACTGGCTAAGAAATTTCTTGCCGATGGAATAGGCCTGTGTAGAACTGAGCATATGTTCTTTCATAAGGAAAGAATTCCAATATTTAGATCGCTGATTGTCGCATCCGACAAGGCGGAACGGGAAAGAATTCTTGTCAAGCTTAAGAAAATGCAAATTGCTGACTTTTTGGGACTTTTCGAGATAATGGGCGAAAAACCAGTGACTATTCGTCTTTTGGACGCTCCGCTCCATGAGTTTCTGCCCCACGACAAAAAATCCATGGATGACTTTGTGAGTTTTTATCGTAAGGAACATCCAGAGATAAGCGAGGCTGAGATTAGACTTCGCTGTGATATGACAAGCGAGATTAACCCCATGCTTGGACATCGAGGGGTAAGGGTTGCGATCACATATCCGGAAATCTATCGCATGCAGGTTGAAGCGATTTTTGAGGCCGCCTATCTGCTTAGAAAGGAGAAGGGTATCACCTGCCTCCCCGAAATAATGATTCCCATTGTCACGAGCCCGAGAGAGGTGAAAACCGTGAGATTCGGAAAGAAAATCGAAGGCTTCGAGATAATCGGAGTGAGGCAAATAGAGGAGGAACTTAGGAAGAAGCTTGGAGAGAGAAAAATCGACTACCGCGTCGGTACCATGATTGAACTACCCGCGGCGGCCTTCCTTGCCGATAAGATGGCGAATTACGCGGATTTCTTCAGCTATGGCACGAACGATTTAACCCAAACCTGCCTGGGTTTGAGTAGAGACGATTTCAATTCCTTCTTCACTACCTACAATGAATTCGATTTGTTGGATAGAAACCCCTTCCAATACTTACAGGAACCGGTAAAAGAGCTGATTGGAATGGCCACTGAGCGTGGTCGCTATGTGAAGCCGGATCTCACCTGTGGACTTTGTGGCGAGCACGGCGCGGAACCTGAGAACATACCTTTCTGTATGGAGGCGGGTTTAAACTATGTCAGTTGCTCACCGTATGGAATTCCGTTGGCGAAATTGATGATTGCGCAAATCTGTCTTAAGGAAGATGCCGGTGGAAATGCTGAATGAATTCCCCAATTGTTATCCGTGGCACGGGAGCCGCCGGCAAGCGCGGGGAGAGCTTCACTTCCACAGGCCTGTATTTCACAAACGTGGTTCAAGGGTTGAAGGTTTTCGCGGCGGTTCGACCGTAGGCGTTTTGCCATGCATCCCTTTTGACTTTCCACGGGTGTTGAGGGGAGTCCTCAGGACGGAAGTAGGCCGCGGTCCTTGAGTCTCATAAGATCCATCAGGGCGTCGTATCTAGCTGTCATCAATACACCGATCTTATGCCTCTCTCCCTTGACGAAAGTGGTCATGTAGAAGACAAATGTCGCGTAGCAGGTGTACAGTCTGGTTGTGGCCCTTCCTCTTAGATGGTTGGGTATGAATTCGGGAAAGAGAATTTCCTTGATGGCGTCATCGAAATTTCGTCTGGCAGAGCCCAGGCGCATATCAATTTTGTGAAAGAGCTTCTTGCCGTAAAACCTTGGCTTGGCGATTACAATATCCGCTACAGTCAGCCGCGCAAACCTTGCGACTGTCTTAAAAATCGAGTGCTGATGGTTTTTTGAAAGCAATTCCAGTTCATCCCGGCCCTCCGTTATCAGTCTACCAGCTTCACGAAAGCGAAACCGGCGTATTCCTTCCTGACGATATTCATGATTTTCAAGGCCATATTGATAGTATATTCCCAGCCCATCCAAGAATTTATTGAACGCGGGCTGGAATTTGATTTCAAGTTCGGCGGACAGTGGTGCCACTTCAGTGTGAAAATCCTGCGCATCTGCCTCGTGTCTGTAGTCTTCCCCGTGATTTTCAGCAATTTCGCTTCCTTCTGATTCTGTAGGCGGATTTGCGAGCCATTCCACAATTGTTTCATAGGCGTCGTTAATTTCGGACATTCGCTCATGCGCCCAATCCGGGTAATCGCGAACTTTATCCGGGTGATATTTTTTTACGAGTTCCCTGAACAACAGGTTCAGTTGCTGAACCGAGACGCGGCCATTTAATCTAAATGTTGATAAGGATCGTCTGATATCCATGGCGGAAATCGTGTGGTGGACGGGGAGGTAAAGGATGGAGGCTATTCATTAATCGATAACATCCTTACGGTTCCCTGCAGTTCCTGAATTTTGCCTTGTTGAATGCGTATCAGTTCAAGCAGTTTGTCGATGTCGTAATCTCCCGAACTGCCTGTGTTTTTGCCTCTACCCTGAACGGCGGCCAAGTCGTTCTCCATTTCTATATGTATCAATTCGAACGAATCCGCATAATAATCGAGCTCCAATGGCATTTTGGGGAAGTTTCCACTTTGAATGATTTTTTGAGCTATGCGATGTATTTCTGTGGTGGCTATGTTCTCCTCGCTATCTAGGATGAACGGCCGCTGTAAGTTGACAGAGCGATTGACTATCTCCTCGTCCATCACTGTGCCGAGTCCTTCCAGATTGATTGACAAATTCTGCGCGCAGAGATCTCGTAAACCTTCAGCAAGGCTGGCGTCCTCAATGCCCATTATTTTGTTCAGGATCAATTTTGGCTGTAACACCTCGAGAAAGGTTTCCGCCTTGTTGCCATGGGCAGGACTGATTGCCCTTATATCGGAAATCATGTCCGCCACAGTTTTTCCACTGCTCGGCTGTCGTTCCTTCAGCACCTTTCTGAAGTAGGATGCTATGGGTTTGTCCACGGCGAAAACGCGCTGGAGAAATCGGAAAACGTAGTTTTTCAGAAATGAGTATGCGTTCATGATAGATATGGCCTGGGGAGTGGTAACGATAAGTCCGGAATTGGAAATCAGGAAGAAATCGATTACCGTGAAATTGGCGCCGCCCCCGAGGTCGACAATGATATAATCTGCTTCAATATCAAGCAGACCTTCGACAATCCTTGCCTTGACAGATTTAGTTAGTTCCCCAATACCGTAAACCAGCACGTCCCCCGGAATGAAGTAGAGGTTTTCCCATTCGGTTGGGGATAAGAGTTCGTTTATTGAGTACTTCCTACCAGAGACGAAGTTGCCTATCCCGGGGTTGGTATTTCTCAGTCCCAACAAAGTGTGAATGTTCGATCCCCCAAGATCCAGGTCGACAAGAATGGTTTTTTTCCCATACAGACACATGCTTAGCGCCAAGTTCGCGGCAATCACACTTTTCCCAACCCCGCCTTTTCCTCCAGCCACGGGGATGATCTTCCTATCGACATTCTCATTCAGTATCATTGGCGTTCTCGTATCATTAAGTTTCAATTATCCTTGCGAGTTGACATAATGTAAACAGAGAAAAATTTGTTTGATGACTATATTTGATGACTATAAATATGGGGATGTATACAATTGCGGGAAATGAACATGAGAGTGGATCATAAGCGAATATCAGAAGAGCTTGAGCTCAGACGCAAAATAGAGGAATACTATCTTCCAAAGCAGTTGGTGGAGGCCATAGTCGAGTCGGGCGGAATCCACACGAGATCCAATGAAACGATGATTGGGATAGGGTTTCTTGATATCGCCCGATACACTTTTCTCTCGCAATTCTTAAGCCCATTGGAAAACCAGAGGGTTCTCAACGGATTGTATTCGGCGTTTGGTTGGATTATCAGGAAATATGGCGGATATCTGAATAAGATTGAAGGTGACAGCCTCATGTTCCACTATGGTGGTCCCATAGATCCGAATATAAAGGAACTCAATGAGGTGGATTCATTGAAATACATTGCCCGAGAGCTTTTTTATACCTGCGTCGAGTTACAAAGAGTGAGCGAACTTTTCAATAACATTGACAGGGGTCTGCTAAAGGAAATTTCCGATAGGCCGACGATTGAAGCTATCACAACCGCATATGACATCATTGAAGAGTTGCGGAGGGGATTTCTTTCCGCCTCCTTCAATGCCCTGTTTCAGATACGGATTAGAGTGGGGGCATCCCTGGGCAATGTCTTGGTCGGCAATTTTGGCCCGGACGGCGCGAAGCAATGGGATGTTATAGGGATGCCTGTAATTGATGCGAAGAGGATGGAATCGTCAGCGCCCGTAGGCGGCTTGAGAATCACATCTGCCTATTTCCGTATTCTCGATGAAAACAGCATCACCAAGGAGTATCATAATCGAATCAAACGTGAGGCCGAGGCCTTCGATGGTGTATACAAAGATATCAAATTCGAAGAATTATTTTGTAGGAAGTTTATTCTGCTGAAGGACAAGAATAATTCGAAGTTGGAAACTTACAGTGTGCAGATAAACCCGTCTCTACCCGAGGGTATTACGAATCAATGCGAATTGCTGCTTAAAAGAGGTGTGATAGGAGCTGACGAGATTGTGAGCTTTGTCAAGTATTATCGGGGCAACTACTTCGTAATCAATCAACTCGAAGCCCTTTTCAAACTGCGGAATGTTCGAATTCGAAAAATTTCTCTCTATAGGTTGATGATTCCGAGAAAATACAAACAGTTGTTGAAAAAGTGCGGTAATGACGCGAGCAAGGCAAACGAACTGATTGATTCGAGATTGTCATTATTCGATCTTCTTGTGATTCTGGGAAAACTCCAGGACGCGGTGAAGCGGAAGGAAGTTATCGAACCTAGTGATGAAAGCGGACTGGATGAATTCGAAGTTTGGATGGGGAAAACTCAAAAGATTGTGCGGCGGCGGTATTCCATAAACAGGAACGTCAATGTGCGGGCTAACTATTTTTACAATGTGGTGTTTCCCCTGTTCTTCTCAAGCATCAAGGCGTCTGTTCTTGAACGTCAACACCTGGATGAACTGGAAGTTCAGGAAGCATGCATTCCCGACAATATTGCGACAATGTAACTTGCTCCGTCTTTCAGGTTTGGGTAACTTATGAGTTGGGAGCCGAAATATCTTATGAGTGCTGGTTTTGCCGGAGATCGCGCCGCGCGTGGAGTCGAAGTCAGCACTGTCGCTTGCGACGCTGGAATTGGCGGACCGCTTTGACAGTGAGCTTGTTTGATGTTAGATAGGGTTCCACCAAGTATTTTTGTGTAGGAGAGCGTATTGATTAATCCGGCATCGCTTATTGGAGCGATTATTGGTTTTTTTATCGGAACTTACATTGGGGGCTTCCTATTTGGAATTCTGTTCGCGCTGATAGGCAGTTCGATTGGATCCGGCATTGGAGTACGTGTCTTCAGAAATTCCAGGAGGAGGGAGGGCGGTCCCGGTTGGTTTTCTGGTTGGGGAGTAGGCGCCGATGGTTCGGTTTTCATGGAGACACTGTTCTCAATGCTTGGAGGTGTGGCAGCGGCCGATGGTGGAGTTAGCGCGAATGAGGAAAGAATATTTCGAAATATCGTAATCAACGATCTTAGAATAGTCGATCCCACAAGTGTCGAGTTTGCTCTGTCAACCTTCCGGAGAGCTGCGGCAAGCAGAAGCGGCGTGGAGGCATATGCCCGGAGAGCCGCCGATACTTTCCGCGGTAGACCTCAACTTCTGGAAATGATGCTGATAATCATGGTGCGCGTCGCCGCCGCGGAGAACGGACTTCATCCAAAGGAAGATGAAATGATGGCCGAGGCGGCTCGAATTTTCGGTTTTCGTTCAGGCTTTTATCAGTCCTTGAAAAATCGCTATGGTCTTGGCGGGGAGCAAGCTTACCAATCGAATCGAAACGCGGGCGGCAGGAGGGGAGCGGTCTCGTTGACACGCGCCTATGAGGTGCTGGATGTACCCCAGAATGCTTCGGAATCCGAGGTGAAAAGGGCATACAGGAAGAAGGTTTCCGAGTATCATCCGGATAAAATCTCCGCCAAGGGCTTGCCAAAGGATTTCACGGACTTGGCTAACGCGAAGTTTCGGGAGATTAAGGAGGCTTGGGATTCGATTCGCACGAGTCGTGGATATTGATGTAATCGCGTTTGAAATAGATGGTTTGGAATTCATATGTGTGGGTGCTGGATGTTGAAAGCACGCGGAAGTCCGTCGAAATCCAGTGCTTTTAATGGGAACGAAAGTTTGATGTTTTCCTCGTCAAGGCGGAGAGGCAAGTTTTCCAGGATCTCATCTCGAGTTTTTTCATTTTGAGCGCATATGAAAAAGGCTCCGCCTGAGCCCCCTCCGCTGAGTTTTCCTCCGCCGGCTCCACATCTCGTTGCCAGTTCGAAAACCTTATCCAATGCTGGATTTGAGAGCTTCAGGGAGGCCAGTATCTCCTGCGCATGATTGACCAATTTCGAAGCGGCACCGGCGAAGTCTTCTGATGGCCGGGCTTCCATGATGCTGAGGAAATCGGCGGCAATTCTGCCTAATTCCACCATAGACGACATGGAGTGAGTTTTCCCGGCTTCTTGTTCGAGCCGCTGAATTGAATCCGCGGTACTTTGGTTCCTAGGGACGGCGCCGTATATGATGTGCCACTTCGGGATGCGAATTACTTTCCGCCTCGGTGGGCCACGAAGCGAACTGAACCATGCCGAAGCGCCATTGTCGCAGGCCATTCCGGTGTCTATACCTGAGGTTCTTCCATGAAAGAGGGTTTCGAGCCGGCTTGCCAAACCGTGTACTTGCTCATCGTATCCCCGCGCGGGTTTATCGAGTGCGATTCTCGAGATCGCGACACAAAGCGCCGCGGACGAACCGAAGCCTCCCGTTCTTGGAACCCCGCCGATTTTACTCCAGACTCCTGTTTCGAAACACTCTGGAGCTCTTATTTCGGACTGAAGTTTCCTCAGCAGCCTCAAAAAAACAGCACGATCCTCACCGATTTCATCCGGCGTTTTGACGTTCGAGTTCGGATGGTCGTCTCCGCTCCTTCCATTCCTCCGCTCGACTGATGTGACTCCTGATGACATCCAGCAGAGTTTTGTCTGGAAGGGCAGGGAAGTGCCGATTGCCGGGAAGCCATATATCGCCGAGTGCTCGCCGAAGAGAATCAGTTTTCCCGAGCCGATACCTTCGCGAATCATTTTGGAAGTTCCTTGTCCAGTCCTCTGGTTTCGATGGAGAGGGGGAATGCTCGACCGGCGCGGCACAGTTCCTCAAGCACTGATTGTTCGCTTCGGGTGAATCCGTCTTCCAGTCCTGCGAGCAGGACTATCTCGTTTCCAGCGCCCAGGGACTTCGCGGCCGCGGCTCCCGATCTTTGCCAGGCTTTCCCACCCTTATTGAATCCGGCGGGCATCAACGGAATTGACTCCTGGTTTATTGCGCTGCCAAGTTCTGAACTGAGCATCGAGAGTTCATGCAGTTTTTCCAGGAACACTCCCGCATTCACGGCGCCGGCCTCCGATGTAAAGATGTCGATGCTTTCAAGGAGGCAGGCGTAGTAATCCGCAAGGAGAGGAATATCGAGCCAGTGCTTGTTTGATGCTTTTTTCCAGGCCTCATAACGCCTTAGCGCCTGGGCGCTGCTGACCGGATCTGAGCCCCTTAACAGCCAGTATTTCAAGTCTGGCCAGTCGAGTTTTTCCCAGGAGGGTGATGGTCCTCCTGTGAAACAGCCGGCGCCCCCGTTCGCGGAGGTGAGGATATCGTATCCGCTGCTGTGTCCCCGCTGCCACTTCCTATGGGCCAGCACCGCACTGCCTATTGTATCCGAATTGTCGCTGGACCGGCTCAGTGCTCTGGAAAAAAGCAGGGCGGCAACCGCGCTGGAACCAAATCCCAGTTTTCTACCATCGGAACTGTATAGAGCGCCGGTATCTACTGTTATTCTCCACCCCCTTTCCGGCAGCGATTCAGCTTTCCTTGCCTCTTCCCAGATGAAATAACACAGGGAATCTTTGACAGGGCTGACTGGTTTCCATGCCTGGAACCCCTCGGCGTAAATCGAACACAGCTTGATGTCCGTCGAGCGCTCTTTCTGCATGGTTGCGCGTCCACCGGCGGCAAGGCATATTCCTTTGCCGCCCTCCTCCGTTACAAGGTATTCACCCGCGATTAGAAGGCTTCCAGGGGCGCTCCATGTCTCGACACTAGTCATTGTTATTCAGATACGGCGGGCCGCCCACCTTGCAGATCCAAAATGGCAGATGGCTGAATTGCGCTTTTAGGCGTTCTATGAGCAATGGGGTTTCTTCCTCAAGGCAGAGTATTTTTACCTGGGGGCCCGCGTCCATGGTTTCCCAAATATTCAAACCCGCGGATCTTAATTCCTCGCAAAGGGCTATCACGGCTAGGCTCGCGGGTTTCCAATATATTATTGGCGGGTACGATGAAAACATGGTCGAAAACATTCGAAGATAGCTGCGCCTGATTAGCGGACCTAGCACGGCAAGGTTTCTTGCTTCCAGGGCGGCAAGAGATTCATCCATATTCTCCTTTGAATCATTGATCCAAGTTTGATAGAATGGCGAGCTCATTTTGGATCTCTTCATGGCGGCGCGCGACGAAATTTCTTTTACTCCTTTTTCGATTTCCATCACAATGATTCGGAGCTCAGGCCACCAGGTTTCATCGTGGATTTGATTGGCGTAAGTGGCGCCGCTGTCCAGGTGTACAAAGCCTCCAAAGGTGGAACGAGCGGCGGAGATTGAGCCGGTTCTGGCCAGGGCGGATAATTGTTCCGCCGGCAGTTTGAGTTTCACGGCGCTTGCGCAGGCGAGCGCCAGGGCGGCGAATCCGCTGGAGGAGCTCGCGAGGCCTGCTGAGCCGGGGAAATCAGAAGAGCTGTGCGCCGTGACTGTGAATCTGCCCATTTCCGGGATTTTTTTGTTCACGACCGCCCTGAAGTTCGCGAAGAAACCGGCAAATCGCCTCCCTGATTGGAGTTCTCCATCTATAAGCACCTTATCCTTGCTGTTTGGTTCCGGATGTGTCAGGTAGACCGTGCTCACGGTATGGAGTTTATCCAGTGAGACACCAAGCGATGGGCTTGCCGGGATATTGTTAAATTCGTTTTCCTTACCCCAGTATTTGATTATTGCCAGATTGGGATGAGCGACGGCTTTCGCCTGTCCAATGAGATTATTTATTTTCGGCATTTACCTGCTCGGCCCATGTGATGAATCGCTTGGTCGCCGCCTCGCGACTGCGGATATTCTCGGAGCAAATCACGGATGTGAAGGCAGGTATGCGCTCACCTCGCGCCCCCACGTTGTAAGCGAGGCGGCGCGCATGGAAGTTCATATGACCTCTTTGAATTCCCTCGCAGACGAGCGCACGGAGGGCGGCTAAATTCTGCGCGAGTCCCAGGGCGGCTGCGATTCGACTCAGGCCAGGGCCATCGGGGTTGCCCAACTGCTTGAGGCACCACCGCGATGCCGGATGGAATCCCACGGCGCCTCCGGTTACCGCGAAGGGAAGAGGGAGTTCCAAAGATCCATGAAGCGTATTTCCATCAATCCAGTATTGGCTTAGGCCGTGATAGGGGCCGTATCTTGCCGCATATGCATGGGCGGCGGCTTCAATTGCCCGGGTGTCATTTCCAGTGGCCAGGGCCAAGGCGCTGATGCCGTTCATGATTCCCTTGTTATGGGTAATTGCGCGATCGGGATCTTCCCTTGCGACTCGAGCGGCGCGCACTATGCGGCGCGCTGTCTCCTCGCCATTGAAACCCGCGCTCCCGATTTCATCAGCGGGAATGCTCAAACGAGCCGAAGCGGTCCGATCCCAGGACCTGTTGGACAAAATCGCCATCAGCACTTTTCCGCCTGTAATCCTTTCCAGCACGGGTCTCAGCTTTTCGGCGACGCTGTTTAGAAGGTTCGCGCCCATGGAGTCTCTAACGTCGATTTGTACGTTCACGGCGAGTGTTTTTGATGGCGCTATCCAACGAACGTCAATATCGCGCCATCCCCCACCCCTGCTTTCCATCGATTCAAGCGTTTCTTGCAGGCGTTCTTTGATGTGATTACGTGATTTTAAAACTTTCTCGGCGGACGACAGGTTCAGATTTCCTTCAAGAAAAACCTGAGCAACCATAACCGGCTCCGTGCTTTGTGTGCTTATCCCACCGTGTTTGAGGAGCAGTCTTCCCGCGAACGATGCTGCCGCAACAACCGAGGGTTCCTCCGTGGCCATGGGTATTCTGATTTCCCGGCCATCTATGATAAATGGGCCCGCCAGTCCCAGGGGCACGCCAACGTAGCCAACGGCCTGTTCGATCATCACCTCGGATAAATCAAGGAGTTCTTCGTCGAAGCCGGTGAAAGAGAAATCGCTTCTTTTTTCGTTTGCCGAGCCGTGTGTATCCGAGGAAATACTCCTTCTCCGTCCTCGCACTGGTTTTTTACGGAAGTTTTTCCAAGAAGTCATTCGTTTTTTCCTTATCAGTTTCGTCAATCTCGTTAATCAATTCCTTGGCGAGTTCATGCAGTCTCGGAGTTATTCGAACTTTGCTTCGCCTCAGTTCGTCCAGATTTTTCGATCCGCTAAGGGCGAGTGCCGCCCGAATGCCTTCGCTTATCCGCGCGAGATATTCAAATACGCCATCGGAACCCGCGTCTGATGCGATCCTGATGAATGGAAGCGCCGCCGCGGCCAAGTGGGCGCCGCAGGCAATTGACACAGCGAAATCTCTGGGCGTTCGAAGGCCTCCCGAAGCGATTATTCTGCCTCGGACCAGTTCACTTGATTTGCCTTCGGTCTCAGTGATTTGCCTATAGGCGATCAGCAGCTCACCGGTGGAGTATCCCCAGTCTTGAAATGAATGGGCGGCTGATAAGAGATGGGGGGCATCGCCGCCTTTCGTGTTTTGTTTCTGAAGCGAACGGCGGAAGCCGCGCTTCCCGGAATCACCGCGATGTCCCTCAATGACAGGCCAATCGGAGCCGCCGGTTCCCGCGATGTCAATGAAGGAAACGCCAAGCTTCAATAGGCGGAGTCCTTCGACGGGAGCTATCCCGGCGCCGGTTTCCTTAACCAATACCGGTATTTCCACCTTTTCCATCAGGCGCTCGAATCCCTCATACCAGCCGCTGAAATCCCGCTCCCCATGTTCCTGAAAAAATTCCTGGGACGGATTCAGATGCACGCAGAGTCCATCGGCCTCAATGCTTTTAACGGCCTCCAACAGTGTCTCCGGAGGATATTCACGCAGTTGCGCCACACCGATATTCGCGAGAACCGGCACGTCTGGAGCGAGTTTTTTCAACTGAAAATGTGAGCGGGTTTCCGCGCGATGTAACATCACTCTGATGGAGCCGGTTCCGATCGCGGTTCCAGCTTGAGAGGCGACGTCCGCCAATATCCGATTGAGTTTTCTTCCTCCCTCGGAACCTCCGGTCATACAGGAAATCATCACCGGTATTTTGAGCGTGTAATTGAGGAAATCACACTTTGTCGTTATCAACCGGGTGTCAATCCCGGGAAGCGACTTATGCGATATTGATATCTCATCCAGGCCCGTGTTTCCTGATTCTATCGCAAGGCCTCTGTCGAGGCAGATATCGAGATGCCGCCGTTTTCTTCTCTGTATTTCACCCTTTTTCAAGTGCTCAGCCTCTATCGTAGATTCGATAACCGCTCTCGCTGAGGCCTTTCAAGTAGAAAAGTCCCTCTTTCAAATCCGGGGTTTCCAATCGATTTCGCAGTGCGTCGACGCTTGTTGGATGGGATAACCAGGCAAGGTATTCGTCGAAGCCGGCGTTCCTTGATCCGCCCCTCCATTTCTCGATATCCCAGTGGGATATCAGCTCGGGCGCTTCTTCGCGAATCCGGCCCGAAAACACTGTCATTGTGTTGCCCGAGCCATAGGAAGCTATTAGCACTCGTTTGCTTATTATCTCCTCGCCGATTTTATGGTGTTCTTGATGCAACAGGGTGGCCAGATAGGTATACAGCGATGCGGTGTATAGGTTGCCGAAGGATCTGCAAAGATACATGGCGTCGGTGAATCCGGAACGCTGCATGAAATGCTCGATTTCCGCTTCGTTTTTTCCGCAACTGTCACTTAGGAGCTTGCGAAGAGCGATTTCGGGCATTGTGGGGAAGGGTACATGAAGGGCTATGTAATCAATTTCATCAATGCATTCCGAGGGGCTTCGTTCGGCCCGCTTGCAGTAGTCGTCGAAGGCTGCCTTCAGGGCGTTCTGATAGCAGTCCATGGAATAGCGACCCTTGACCTTGGCCGTAACCGAGTTCAGGGGTCTGAAGAAGTCATCCACATCTGATGAGTAGAAACCCTGTGAATTGAGGTTGATTTCCATTAGCCTGGGATTTCTTTCCACTATGAGTGCTGCGGATCCTCCGCCCTGGGTGAATTCCGCCGTACTTGGAGCATCGTAGCGGGCGATATCGCTGGATATTACCAGTCCACGCTCTTCACCGGTTCCGGAGCAGTTGAGGTTCGATGCCGCCGATAGGAGTGCGGATGTGCCTCCGGCGCAGGCGTGCTTGGTATCGTAGATGCTAAGAGCGCTGCCTAGGGCGTAGCCCGCTCTCTTGAGCATTCCGTGAACATATGAGGCCACTGGTTTTGCGAAATCGACGGCCGTTTCGGTGCCCACCAAGACGTATCTGATTTTTCTCTGCCGCTCCGCTGATAGACGTTCGAGGACTTCTGAGGCGGCATTCGCCGCGAGTGTCGCGGAGTCTTCCCAAGACGCGGGAAAGCGGAAGGAGCTTTGGCCGGTTTTTTTCGCGGCTCTTCTCATTACACGATTTAACTGGGGCTGGGCGCGGGCCCGGGCCTCAATCAGTGAGTTCACATCCATCTGAAGTCTTGGAACGTAGATCCCTATGTCACCGATTCCAATTTTGCTTTCATTCATTGTGCCAGTATCCGCTTGGACAGAATCAGTGCATATTGTACTTGAGACTTGTCATAAGTAGCCAGTGGCGCGGTCTGTTTGCCTCGGTTTTGCTTGGTTATACCTAGTGTTGCATGCAGGGAAGCATCCGGACGAGAATAGCCGATTGAGGTTTGGATGTCTATCTCGGGAGGGTGAAATCGACAGACATCCTTGCCTCACCTTAATATTCGGCGTATGTGGTTGAAGCTTGATACTTTTTTTCCATGGGGGGAATGGCCCTCCAGAGAAAGTGTGTGAGACTGTAAGTCGAAGGCTGAAGGGCCTCAACGTCAAGTCAGTGGCGTATCCGCCGGTGGCGGAACATACAGAGTTTTGCCAGCTTTTCGATGCGTTATGCCGATTATGATAATCATGTGGCCTCGGAAAGTTCAGACTTCTTCTTATGAGGGCGGGTTGAGCCGCGCCTGAAATCCAGTCGAGCCGGATTCCGGAGGTAAGTTGATGGTACAGAAGAGGTTGAATCTGCTTCGGGCCGCTATGCGGCGTTCAGGGTTGGATGCGTGTATAATCACGGGTTTGGATCCCCATGTTTCTGAACGTCCTCCGGAGAGGTGGCGGAGTAGGGAATGGATCAGTGGATTCACCGGAAGTGCCGGGTTGCTTGCCGTTGCGAGGGACAGGGCCGGCCTTTGGACGGATTTCCGCTATTGGATTCAGGCTTCCAGTCAGTTGGCTGACAGCGAAATAGAACTTTTTCGAGCTGGAGAAGAGGGGGTTCCGGGAATTCACGATTGGATTCTGGAGGAACTTCGGGATGGGGGAAGGTTGGGGATTGATGGGCGCACTGTGACTCTCAGGATGATGGGCACGTGGAGGGAGGCGTTTAGAGATTCCTGTGTTGATATCGTTACGGATATTGATTTGCTCGGGGAGATATGGGATGAGAGGCCGCCGTTGCCCGATTCCGAGGTTTATGAGTTGGATTTGGAAGTGGCGGGGGAGACGCGTGCTTCCCGACTAAATCGTCTGGCGGCGGCGCTGAAAACCGCGGGCGCGGACACGTGGATAGGTGTCGCTCTGGACTCCATTGCCTGGCTGTTGAACATTCGCGGCGACGATATCCCATATGTTCCGGTTGTTGTGGGTTACTTGATTTTCTCGGGGGGGAGGGCGGTTTGGTATACGAACGAGAAACGACTTTCGATGCGCTTGATGGCTTCTTTGGCGCGGGATGGAGTCGAGACAGCTTCTTATGAGGATTTTTTCCCGGCTCTGGGAAGACTGCGGGAAGGTTCAAGGGTTTTGCTGGACGCTCGTCATGTCACCCAAGCGGTGTTGGATCGACTCGCGCCGGAGGTCTTCCAAAAATTCGTAAACGATCCGGTTGTTATGATGAAGTCGCGGAAGAACGAAGTTGAGGTGGCGCGAATCCGCCGGGCGATGATAAAAGATGGGATTGCGCTGATTCGTTTCATGATTGGAATTGAGGGCGCTCTCCATGAGGGGAGGGCGCTGACTGAGTCCGTGGCGAGGGAGATGCTTGATGCGAAGCGGGCGGAGTTGGATGGATTCCGCGGGAATAGCTTCACCCCGATTGTGGCTTATGGAGCGAACGCGGCGCTGGTGCACTACGGGGGGGAGCGAAGTGATGATGAGCGGTTGAAACTTGATTCCAGGCTGCTGCTGGTGGATTCAGGGGCTCAGTGGGAGGAGGGAACCACCGATGTCACTCGTACCTTTGTGCTGGGTGAGCCGGATTTGGGACAGATTCGAGACTATACCCTGGTGCTTAAGGGGCATATCGCTGTGTCGCGGGCGCGATTCCCGATGGGGACGAGAGGATATCAGGTGGACGCCTTGGGGAGGGCCGCGCTATGGGCCGAGGGTATGGACTGCGGACACGGCTTGGGACATGGGGTAGGGTATCGTCTGGGGGTTCATGAGGGACCGCTTAGATTGAATCAGGAGCCTTTGGATGTGCCACTTGAGACTGGTATGATTGTCTCAAATGAGCCGGGTGTTTACAGGGAGGGCCTTGGAGGCGTCAGGATCGAAAACTTACTGCTTTGCCGCGAGCTTTTTGATGGTGATTTTGGAATGTTTTTGGGCTTTGAAACGCTTACGCTTGCACCGTATGAGATGAAGCTAATAGATGCGACTATGCTGGGAGACGATGAGATAGGCTGGATTGACGAATACCACCGGATGGTGCGCGATCGTCTGAGCCCCTTCCTGCCGCTTGAAGAGAGGGAGTGGTTGAAATCAAAGACGGTGCTTATCGGGAGCTAGGCGATGTTTGCCGGCGGAGTGGGTGCTGTGAATTGGTTTGGAAGTGACGGCCGGCGACTAAACCCGCGATTAAACCCGCGGCTGGATGTGTATGCCGCATTCGCGTTTTGTTTCGTCTTCCCACCACCATCTGGCGGCCCGCTCGTGTTCTCCGGGTCTTGGGGGTCGTGTGCATGGTTGGCAGCCGATTGACCGGAAACCGGCATCGTGGAGCGGATTGTAGGGTATCTTGTTGGTTCTGATGTAGTCCCACAGCTCCTTGGAGCTCCAATCGAGTAATGGGTTTATTTTTATCAGCGACTCTCCGTTGATATTTGTGTTCCGCTGGTCCATTTCGATGTATTTCAGGCGGCTTCGTGTAGCCGGACTTTGATCTCGTCTCAATCCCGTAATCCAGGCCCTATGGTTTTTGAGCGCTCGGCTTAGAGGTTCGACCTTCCTGATTTCACAACATTCGGCATGACCATTCTGATAAAAGCTGTTGATGCCTTTTTCCCTGAGGAAGGGCTGGAGCATTGCGGGAGAGGGGGTGAATATTTCAAGGGTGAGATTGTAATGGTTTCGTATTTCTTCTATGAAGTTGTATGTTTCGGGGTGGAGTCGACCGGTATCCAAGCAAAAGGCTGTAAATGGCAGACTGTTTCCGCAGGCCATGTCTATCAGGACGACATCTTCGGCGCCGCTGAAGGCCAGGGCCAGTTTTTTGCCGAAATTGCCTTGGGCATGGGCCAGAATCTCCCGGGGACTCAGGGTTGAATACCTTCGATTGGCGGATTCAATGTCAATGTCCCCGACTGCCCGTGTTTCGAATTCCGAGCCGATATTGCTCGCGAGGTTGGAATACTGATTGCTCCGGGTGCCTGGATGTTTGGGTTGGTGAGACGTTCGGGGTGGTGATTCAGGCGCGGGGACCAGTCCCTTGTTCATAAACTCAAAGAGACTGGTATAAACTCGCGGCGCCTCACCGTTTTCGTTTACGATGAAGAAGGGAGTAACTTTGACACCGTGCTTCCGTGCCAGTTCCACGCCCTCGGAATTCTCCTCGCCGTCTTTGACGTATATCACCCTGTCAATTTGATTCCAGTAGCCTCGCCTTCGGAGGATGCCTTCGGCTTGAACGCATTTGTCGCATGGCGATCCGTCCTGGAGAATCTTTTTTATCATGCTTATTTCCATTTGAGGGAACGATACTCCAATTGCTTGTTTTTAGCGAGGGGTGTGTTGATCTCGTACAGAGTCGCTGGAGGGACAATGCCTCATCTTGCACACGGGATATGCAATGCGATACTTTATATGGCGTTTTCAGTATGGAAACTGCCGCCCTTTCGGGTACGATTCAAGTGGGAGTCTGTTATGTACAATCCGATAGATTCGAAGATTGACTTTCCGCGAATGGAAGAGAAGATTCTCGAATTCTGGCGGGAGAGGCGGATATTCGAGAAATCGATTGAAAACCGCATCGACGCGGAGGAATTCGTCTTTTATGACGGTCCGCCGTTCGCGACCGGTGTTCCACATTTTGGGCATTTTGTGCCGGGCACTGTGAAGGATATCATACCCCGATATAAAACCATGACGGGTAAGAGGGTGGAGCGTAGATTCGGCTGGGATTGTCATGGTTTGCCTGTCGAGTACGAAATGGAGAAGGAACTGGGCATCTCGGGCAGGAGGGAAATCGAGAAATTCGGCGTTTCGGAATTTAACGAGGCCTGTCGCTCCATTGTTTTGAGGTATGCCGAAGAGTGGCGGAAAATAATGACTCGTTCCGGACGCTGGGTTGACTTCGACCACGACTATAGAACCATGAACCCGGATTACATGGAATCCATCTGGTGGGTTGTGAAATCGCTCTGGGAGAAGGGCCTGATATACAGGGGGCACTACATATTGCCCACCTGCCCCCGATGCTCCACGCCGCTGTCAAATCACGAACTCAATTTGGGCGGCTACAAGTATGTGCACGACCCAGCGATTACCGTGAGTTTTCGCGACAGCTCGGATGAGAATACCTGGTTTCTTGCCTGGACAACCACCCCATGGACCTTGATCAGCAATCTTGGCCTGTCGGTGGGGCCGGACATCGACTATGTCAAGGTTGAAAGCGGGGGGGCCGCCTATATTCTTGCCAAGGCGCGTCTTGGCGAATATTTCAAAGAAGAGAAGGATTTCTCCCTGCTGTGGACAAAGAAGGGTTTCGAACTTAGGGATATGACCTATGAACCGATCTTTTCGAACTTCGACGGCTTTGGGGCCGCGGGCGCGTTTCGGATTTTTGTGGGAACTCATGTGTCAACCGAAGAGGGAACCGGCATCGTGCATACGGCCCCCGGCTTTGGCGAGGACGACTATGAGGTTTTCAAGGACGCGGGAATTCCGATCGTATGTCCCGTGGACGCTGAGGGCAGATTCACCGCTGAGGTTCCAGAGTATGAAGGTCGATTCGTGAAGGACTGCGATAAAGACATAATCAGTCGGCTGAGGCGAGCGGGGAAGCTGTTCAAACACGATCAACTGCTGCATTCGTATCCACACTGCTGGCGCTGCGAGAGTCCTCTCATCTACAAGGCTGTCGTTTCATGGTTTGTCGATATCCAGAAGATAAAGCCTGTGATGCTGGCTTCGAATGATAAGGTGAACTGGAATCCGAATCATTTGAAGTCGGGCCGTTTTGGGAAGTGGTTGGAAAACGCGAGGGATTGGGCCATCAGCCGCAACAGATACTGGGGCAACCCGCTGCCAATTTGGGAATGTGATTCTTGTGGTGCGAGAGAGTGTCTGGGTGGCAGAGAGGAATTATACGGGAAAATCACTTATGCCGAGGCCAGGGCTCATCGAGAGACTGGGGGTGATTTGCACAAGCATTATATCGATCGATTGAATTGGGCCTGCGTCTGTGGAGGGGTGATGCGGCGAATTCCAGAGGTTCTTGATTGCTGGTTTGAATCGGGTGCCATGCCCTTTGCCCAGGTTCATTACCCGTTTGAGAACAAGAAGTGGTTCGAGGAACATTTTCCGTGCGATTTCATCTGTGAGGGTGTGGATCAGACGCGTGGTTGGTTCTACACGCTGATGGTACTTGGTGCGGCGCTTTTCGAAACTTCGGCCTACTTGAATGTTGTGGTTAACGGCTTGGTTCTAGCGGAAGACGGGAAAAAGATGTCGAAGAACCTGAAGAATTACACCGACCCGTCCGAGGTTATCGACAAGTATGGCGCCGACGCGCTGCGTCTTTTCCTGATGAATTCGGCGGTGGTGAGGGCAGGGGGCCTACGGTATTCCGATGAGGGTGTTCGTGAGGTGTTGAAGAGCGTGATGCTGCCCCTTTGGAACGCATATAGCTTCTATGTGACATATGCCAATATTGATGGGATACGTCCGGTTTCAGTACCTGGGAATCCTGCCGCGCTGCTTGATAGGTGGATGATTTCTGAAACCGGTTTACTGATTGACAGCGTTGCCGCCCACCTTGATGCCTATGACATCCAAAGAGCCATCAAGCCTGTTTTGGCCTTCATCGATATGCTGAACAATTGGTATATCCGGCGTTCGAAGCGAAGATTCTGGAGAAGCAGTGAGGGAGCTGCGATGGATGTGGATAAGCGGGAGGCCTATGCGACTTTGCGTGCGGCCCTGATTAGCCTTGCGAAGGTGACGGCGCCCTTCATGCCCTTTGTTACCGAGGAGATTTATAGAAATCTCCGGGAGAAGACAGACCCCGAGTCAGTCCATCTCTGTGATTGGCCTGAACTGTCGGATTACAGCGTGGACGAGGAACTGGGAATGAGAATGAGCGTTACCAGGCGGGCTGTCAGCCTCGGCAGAGCGCTGAGAAACAATCATGAGCTGAAGATTCGCCAACCGCTGCGCAGCTTCCATCTGGCAACCCGGGTGAGTGCGGAGAGGACGGCGCTGGAGGGAATGCGAGAACTTCTCGCGGAGGAACTGAACGTGAAAGAGGTGCTGTTTCGTGATAACGAGGAAGAATTGGTTGAATACTCCGCCAAGGCGAATTTCAAGGCTCTCGGCAGAAGCCTGGGGAGAGATATGAAGGCCGTCGCGGCGCAAATCGAGAAATTGGATTCCAGCAGGGTTAAGGATCTATTGGATGGCCATGCCCTGCGCCTGGAGTATCAGCGGGACGGCGTGAAGCAACTTGAGATTGACGCCGATTCGGTGGAAATTAGGCGTTGCGAAAAGACGGGTTTGAAAGTGCTCAATGAGGGCTCGCTCACAGTGGCGCTGGATCCGACGATAACTCCGGAACTCCTGGCCGAGGGTTTGGCAAGAGACATGATTCGTGGTATACAGAACTTGCGTAAGGATAGCGGTTTCGAGGTGACAGATAGGATTTCAGTCATTGTCGATGGGCCGGATGAGATTCGAGAGGCTGCCACGACGCATTATGCCCATATCTGCGGCGAGATTTTGGCGGATTCCATTCAGTGGCTTCCTATTCCAGAGTCCGATCCCAATTCAGCCGAAATCCAAACGGGAGGTTCAAGTGTACGAGTCTGTATTTCCAACAAAAACTAAGCTTATTCGATTGAGGATGTTCTGGATTTCAGCGTCGATTTTCTTCATTTTCTCCTGCCGCACCCTGCCGGAGCTCTCTTATCTGAATATTGTCGATGTCCTGCCTCCGGAATCGAACTTAATCATGAAGATTGCTGTTCCGGGAAACGAGGCCCTGCTGGAAACGCTTATGCTTCAGTTTGGGATTAGACCAGGAGATTTACCGGGCCTTAGTGAACGTATGGAACTCCTGGCCGTTGGCCTGGAGGTTGATTCGTCGCTTGAGGGAAGGCGAGCGAACTGGGCTCCATTTCATGTTGTTGCGATTGGAGATTGGCCCAAGACAATCTTTGGAGAGATATTGGGGGAGCAATGGGTGAAATCGGGTCGTAATCGATGGCTGGGCCCCGCTGATTTCGAGATTATGCTTATTTCGAAAAGGGAGTTGATTATTTCATCCGGGAAGCTGAACTCGATGTTAGTTCGAACCAGGATTGCTTCGAAGAACATGGAGGTGGCATCGCTTGGGATGAATACCGAAAACGTGGATTTGGCGTTTTGGCTGGCTGGTCCTGATTTGATTCACAAGATTTTGCCCGCCTTGCCCGTGAGGGAATTCACCGGAGACGTAATTGTGGATTTGCTTGGCGGGGCCATTGACAAAGTCGGCGGCGATGCCTATTCGCTCGACTTGTCTATCCATCTGGCAAAACCGCACTTCGCGGAATCCATGGCCCTCGCTATGCGATTGGGCTTCGCATCGCAGCTTAGCGAGACTTTCGATTTTCTGAATTACGAGCTTCTCTCGGGATTGAGTATAGAAGCACGGGAGCCGGGGATCGTCATAAACCATCGTTCGTTTCCCATTGATCTATTGGAGAATTTTTTGAGCCTTGACTTTGGGTTGGGAGTGACGGGTTTTGATAGCGGTAATTGATTATGGATCGGGAAACTTGAGGAGCGTGGAGTTGGCCCTGCGCCACCTGGGCGCGTATTTCAGGATTACCTCGGATTCAGAAGTTGTTGCGGCGTCGGAGAAGGTGATTTTCCCTGGAGTGGGCGAGGCCGGACATGCGATGGACATCCTTAGGACCACTCACCTTGATAAGGCACTCTGCGATTTTGCCGCGAGCGGGAGGGCCATGCTTGGAATTTGTTTGGGTTGTCAAATTGTTGCCGCTCATACCGAGGAGAACGATACGGATTTACTCGGATTGCTTCCATGGGAGGTGAGGCGATTTTTGGCGTTGGAGGGCTTCAAAGTACCTCAGATTGGCTGGAACACTGTTGCCCACGATGGTTCCATGCTGTTTGAGGATGTGGCCCAGGAGAGCTCGTTTTATTTCGTTCATTCCTATTATCTGCCCCTGAGTCTGGGCGATGGTACGGACTCACCCTGGGTCGCGGGACGGTCGGAATATGGGATTCCCTTCGCCGCCGCGATTCATAAGGACAATATCTGGGCAACCCAGTTCCATCCTGAAAAGAGCGGACCAAGTGGTTTACAGGTTTTACGGAATTTCGTGGAGAGGATAGGCTAGTTGTTCCAGAAGAGAATCATAGTCTGTTTGGATGTCAGGGATGGTAAAACCACCAAGGGGATCAGGTTCAAGGGGAATGTTGATGTCGGCGATCCGGTGGAAATGGCTGAACAGTATTATCGGCAGGGAGTGGATGAGCTGGTTTTTTACGACATCACTGCCTCACCCGAGAGGAGGGGAATAATGATTGATGTGGTGCGGAGGGTTGCGGAGCGGATTTTTATCCCGTTCTGTGTGGGAGGGGGCATCGCGTCTGTCGACGATATGAGCGGGGTGATTATGGCCGGCGCGGAAAAGGTTAGCGTAAATTCGGCGGCGATTCGGAATCCGGCGATTATTGAGGGTGGGGCTGGTCGCTATGGTTCCCAGTGTATTGTCTTGGGCATGGATGTCGCCTACGACGAAGCAAAGCCGTCGGGTTATGGAGTGTTCGCGGACGGTGGGCGGGTCCAAAGCGGGAGAGACATGCTTGAATGGGCAAGGGAGGCGGAGGACAGGGGTGTTGGTGAAATCGTGTTGAATTCGATTGATGCCGATGGCACACAGGATGGATATGAACTTCGCGCCACTTGCATGCTCAGCGAGGCTGTGGGAATTCCTGTGGTTGCTTCGGGCGGTGCCGGAAAGCCCGAGCATATAGCCGAAGTGCTCAATCTTGGCAAAGCCGACGCGGCTCTGATTGCAAGCATGGTGCACTATGGCAACTATACAATTGCGCAGATAAAAAGGGAAGTCGCGGCGGCGGGCATACCGGTTCGGCAAAACTAGGAACGTCGATTGGCTTGCCTCGGATTCGAACTTTTTGTATATTCCGCTTGCTATGCCCACTTATGATTATGAATGCCGCTCATGCGGCCACGGTTTTGAAATTTTTCAGCGAATGTCCGATAGTTCCCTGTCACGGTGCCCAAGTTGTGGCAGGAAAGAGTTGCAAAGGTTGATAGGCGGTGGCCTGGGTATAATCTTCAGAGGTTCGGGTTTTTATGTGAACGATGCGCGAAGAGCTGAATCACCGGTGACTGATGGGTCGAGTGGCACTGAACGAAATCCGAAAAACGCAAAAGGTGACTCGGCGAGGACAGATCAAACACCGAGCTCCAGCGCAGCGGTGGATAAGAAGGCCACCGCCCCTAGCCCGAGCTTATCACCAGCTTCACAAGAGTAGATCGGACCGATGATTTCCATTCAATGACTTACTTCCCACCTGGATGAGACTTCGACACACAGCGAAAACACAGGGTATATCGTAGGCGATTCCACTGTTTCTCGTGCCTCGGCTGCGCGGAAGCCACCGTCTCGTTGAGTGCCGGGAACTCCATGTTTTGGATTGCATCAGCAGTCGCCGCCGGCACAATGGTACTACTCATGGAGGACGCGGCCGCATCCGGGCATCTTGGTGACGATGAGACGGGGATTCGATCCCCCGCTCATATGCCCGGCCTTGGCGATGACTGCTTGGATTCACACACCAGCTCTTCTTGTGTCCCATATGTGAAACGATGAGAGACTCTCAAGATGCTCCATTGGACTTCCGATGGAGCCGCCTGGCTTCCTGGAGCCGAACCCCATGGGACTCCCGATTATCGGTGAGATGAGGATGTGAGTTTCTTAAGATGATGTTGAGAAGTTGCTTGGAGCACTTCCAGGAGCGATAAGTCGCCGTCACTGGAGTTCACCGCAGCGGTGCTACGTATTTCCTTGGTCAGTGTAATACAATAACACAGGGGAACCCTTGTGTTCACTTCACTGGTGAAATTTCCGGGCTAGCCCAAACTTGGTCCTTAATCTTTATAAGGACGACATCCCGGAGGCGACTCGAATACTGAGCGAAATCGCCGTGGAAATTGCTTTGAGAATCGAGATGGGGAAGGATTCTCCTCGCGGATGTTGGAAATGCTCTTTGAGATATCGCTTGAAGAGAGTGCCGGGCGGAAGTCGGGCGATGTCGATGCGAAGCAGGGTTCGGAAAGATGCGCGAGCCTCATCAGTCTACTCACTGCGGTCTGTCCAAGTGGCTCCCGAATCCGTGGAGGTATAAAGATGGCCACTATATTCCACCGCGGCGAGCTTGGATCCAACTGAAGACATGGCAATGGCTTGCCAGTTTTTGTTTCCCGCGATTGTGGAGCCGGTAGTACTGCGGTCTGTCCAAGTGGCTCCCGAATCCGTGGAGGTATAAAGGTGGCCTCTATATTCCACCGCGGCGAGCTTGGATCCATCTGAAGACATGGCAATGGCTCGCCAATTTTTGTTTCCCGCGATTGTGGAGCCGGTAGTACTGCGGTCTGTCCAAGTGGCTCCCGAATCTGTGGAGGTATAAAGATGGCCGCCACCATACGTCAAGACATCACCAACCACCGCGGCGAGCTTGGATCCATCTGAAGACATGGCAATGGCTTGCCACTTCTTGTTTCCCGCGATTGCGGAGCCGGCAGTACTGCGGTCTGTCCAAGTGGCTCCCGAATCCGTGGAGGTATAAAGGTGGCCTCTATATTCCACCGCGGCGAGCTTGGATCCATCTGAAGACATGGCAATGGCT
>Ga0056110_100043_pt1 | contig 44021 bp, 31 predicted proteins | sample WorMetloBBELIZE1_FD_83873 | JGI IMG/M metagenome (GOLD analysis project Ga0056110, IMG submission 83873) | Marine gutless worms symbiont microbial communities from Max Planck institute for Marine Microbiology, Germany - Olavius longissimus B... ... | reverse complement strand
CCCGATGGAGAGTCAGCTCTGATCTTGGTTGCCGCCAGGTTGCGACATATTGCAGGATCTACCTGGAGTGAAAGAAAGTTATTTGAATACGCATCTATTTTAGAGAATGGGAAAAGGAGGATCAGGCATCATAGTCTAGGATTCTGAAGATTGAGGAATATGAATTTGCGAAAGATTCTTGACACTGCCGCACGTTAACACCCCTTTCTGAGCTCAACGACAGGTAATTATGAGTTGTTTCTGTGAGTTTTTTCAGGTCCACAGTCCTGCCGGCAATTGTCCGTCATCTGGTGAAAAAGCGCTATTCCGTATGATTTTCAGTCGAAGGACGCCTCCCCGGCTCTTGAGTTGAAAACCTGCGTGTGCCTATTCCATCTGGCAGTTCAGTCGAAGTCCGCATCTGCTGTGGCTCTGCACCATGAAGATTCGCACCTCGCCTTTGGAAATCGGACAGCCTCATAACCTCTCCAATGCGGTCATTGGTTTTTCAGTGCCTGCGCCGGTTTTCTGACGGTGGCCTCGCCGCCAAGTCCCGGTAAAGTAAGTACTTACTCACCATTTCCCGTTGCAGCATGGCTACCAGTTCCCTGCCAATGCGACAGGCCCGGTTCACTTCTCGCCATTTTCCGCGTATACAATAAGCTAGGGTAGCTTATACTCAAACTTGCGAATTCGGTGGTTGCCTGTATCGGCGACATAAACATTGCCCTTTGCATTCACCGCCACGGCAGTGGGATATTTAAATTGTGCCGCTGTGCCGGCGCCATCCCCTAAGCCCCGTGTACTACCGGCGAAGGTGCTTACCATTTAGAAGTTGGCCGGGGAGAACTGGCAGAGTTCAGGCACGAGAGCGATGCCCCGACGATCAAAAGGATGCATTATAACCTCCATTAATTCCACAAATACTTGATGGCACTCCCTTGAGCAACACACAAACATCGTAGTTCACATTATATCCCTTATTAGAGGGCACATCAGGCCATTGTGAGTAATGTCTATGATTTTTCAGGTTCACACCGCTGCCGTCAATAGCCCGTCATCTGGTGAAAAGCACTGTTCCGTATGAGTTTCCACCTGGCCTGAACTTCTCACCAGCTTCACTAAGAGTGGGTCGGACCGATGATTTCCACATCAATGACTTACTCCCAACTGGATGGGACTTCGACACACAGCGAAAACACCAGGCATATCGTAAGCGGTTCCACCGTTTCTCGTGCTTCGACTGCGCGGAGGCCACCTTCTCGTTGAGTGCCGGGAACTCCATGTTTTGGATTGCACCAGCAGTCGGCGCCGGATATCTCAGTATGGAAAACTCTCTGGGCGGACGAGCGAGTACCCTTCATATCACCCCGGGCACAATGGTACTACTCATGGAGGACGCGGCCGCAACCGGGCATCTTGGTGACGATGAGGCGGGGATTCGATTCCCCGCTCGTATGCCCGGCCTTGGCGATGACTTCCTGGATTCACACACCAGCTCTTCCTATGCTCCGTATGTGAAACGATGAGAGACTCTCAAGATGCTCCATTGGACTTCCGATGGAGCCGCCTGACTTCCTGGAGCCGAGCCCCAATGGCTCATCAACAGAGGCGCTTGTGTCGCGAGCCAGACCCGACGAGGTAGTGGGCTTTCAGCCGCTCCAGCAACGTTGAGTACGGCATCATCCTGATCGCCGTGCGATGGGATGTCGGTCGCATCGAAATCCAAGATCACTTCATCAGGGACTCCCTTGGAAAGCTGTCTTCCAAGGAATATATCATAGGAGTGATTCTTCGATTTCTCCCTCGTCCCAGCCGATTCGACTCCGCCGCTCATCCAATTCATCGGGTTCCCCGCCGAGTTCCATTCGGTTCAAGCCGCTCTTCCCGGCGACCTGCAGACCTAGGCCGGCCACATACATATTGAGGAGGCGCTTCATTCCGGAGAGTCTCATGGTCTACGATATCCTACATGGCCTTCCACCAAGCTGAAGATCCGTTGAGTTGGAAGGCTTCCAAGATTGTGCCGAACCCCATGGGACTCTCGATTATCGGTGAGATGAGGATGTGAGTTTCTTAAGATGATGCCGAGACGCCGCTTGGAGTACTCCCAGGAGCGGCAGGACGCCGCCACTGGAGTTCACCGCGGCGGTGCTACGTATTTTTTTTGGGCAGTAATACAATAACACAGGGGAACCCTTGTTTTCACTTCACCGGTGAGTTCTCCGGGCTAACTTTCTTGACATCCATCCCATGGTTTCTTAATATTCACGGCAATTGATTGCCGCAAATTGCAGGAGTTTGCGATTGTCGCGACCGAAGTCAGTATTCTGAGGAGCTTAGCAATTGATGAAAGCCCGCGGTCTCTACTGTCCCAAGCAGGAACACGATGCCTGTGGTGTTGGGTTTATCGTTCGGATAGACGGTCGGAAAAGTCATGATATTGTGGAAAGGGGAGTGCAGATACTTTGCAATCTGAGCCATCGCGGAGCTGTGAGCGCCGACTTGAAAACCGGGGATGGGGCCGGAATGCTACTTCAGACGCCCCATGTGTTTTTACAGGAGGTTACCGCCTTTGATCTGCCGGCGTCGGGCGAATATGGCGTTGGAATGATTTTTCTTCCCCAGGATGAAAGGGAGCGCCAAAGGGCCATCGAGGCAAGCGAGTCGGTATGCCTCAATAAAGGGTGGGAATTCCTGGGTTGGAGAGAAGTTCCAACGAACCCTGACTGCCTTGGTGAACTTTCACGGAAGGCGATGCCATACATAAGTCAATTCTTCGTGAAGAAGGAAGGTTTGGTGGGTGATCCGCTTGAACGTTCTCTTTACGTACTTAGAAAATGTCTCGCGAATGCCGGAATCAACATGGGTTATGGAACCGAGCAATACTATCTTTGCTCTCTGTCCTCAAGAACAATAGTGTATAAGGGGATGTTTCTAGGATCGCAGTTCCTAACCTTTTATCTCGATCTTCAAAACAAGGATGTGGTGAGTTCCTTGGCCATGGTTCATCAGCGCTATAGTACGAATACCTTTCCATCCTGGCCCCTGGCGCAGCCGTTTAGATATATCGCCCATAATGGCGAAATCAACACGCTGAGACGAAACTTGAACACAATGCACGCCAGGGAATCCAGCCTATCGTCGGAACTTTTCGCCGACGAACTGCAGGAATTGTTTCCAATTGCGAACTCGGAAGCTAGCGACTCGGAAATATTCGATAGCGTATTCGAACTCCTTACCCAATCAGGGAGGACAATGGAGCATTCCATGATGATGATGATTCCCGAGGCCTTCGGAAGCAAATACCATATGTCCGAGGATAAGCGGGCGTTTTATGAATATCATGCGGCCATAATGGAGCCTTGGGATGGGCCGGCGGCGATGGCTTTTACCGATGGCACATGTATCGGCGCAACTCTGGATCGCAATGGATTAAGGCCTGGCCGTTACACAGTAAGCAAGGACGGCTTTGTAATCATGGCCTCCGAAACCGGGGTTATCGATGTGGAGCCTGCCAATGTTCTGGAAAAGGGTCGCCTGGCCCCGGGTAGAATCTTTGTCGTGGACACCGCGACTGGCCGCATAATCCGTGATAACGAGGTGAAGAGCCGTATCAGCCGCAGAAGACCATATCGCCGCTGGCTGAGCGAGGAAAAAATCGAGCTGGCCGGCTTGTTGCAGACTCCCAGAGAAATAGAGTACAAAGCTGAAAACCTTCGGCATGCTTTGAGAGCCTTCGATTATTCCTATGAAGACATTCAGAAAATAATTGTGCCGATGGCCGCTAACGGGCAGGAACCCGTGGGTTCGATGGGTAACGACAGCCCTCCCCCGGTGCTGTCCCGAACACCCGTATTGCTCTACGACTTTTTTCGCCAGCATTTCGCCCAGGTAACCAATCCGCCGATTGACCCCTACAGGGAGAATCTCGTTATGTCGCTGATGAGCTTCATTGGGCGTGAGCGCAATCTGCTGGCCGAGACTCCTCAGCATTGCAGGCAGCTCAAATTGGCTCATCCAGTGCTTACCAACGATGATATCAGATATCTTAGGGAGGTTAAGCTCGAGAATTTCAAGGTTCGAACTATCAGCCTTCTTTTTCTCTCCAAAGGAACCGCCGGGCGAATGGAGGAGGCGCTTGCCAAACTCTGCACATTCGTGGAGGAGGAAATTGATGGCGGGGCTTCGCTTGTTATACTCTCCGATCGGGATTTGAATGAGGAGAATATGGCCATACCCGCTCTGCTGGCCGTTTCCGCGGTTCATCACCACCTGATTCGCGAGGGAAAGCGACACCTGGCGGGACTTCTGTTGGAATCCGGCGAGGTGCGGGAGGTACATCACTTCGCAACCCTGATTGGCTATGGCTGCAGCGGGATTAACCCCTACCTGGTCTTTGAGTTGCTGAGCGAAATTCGTGATATGGGCTATCTCCCAAGAAATCTCTCATTACAGCATGCGATGGAAAATTACATTACCGCGATTAAGAAAGGTTTGCTCAAGGTGATGTCAAAAATGGGAATTTCCACACTGCGGAGTTACAGGGGCGCCCAAAATTTCGAGGCTGTCGGTCTTTCTGAAGAGCTCGTGGAAAAGTATTTCACGGGCACTTACAGCCGCGTAGGCGGACTCTCATTACTGGATATAGAACGGAATACCCAGATGAGACACAATCAGTCTTGGAAGCTGGATGATGTTTACAGTTCTCGTCTACCTGCCGGCGGTAAGTATTCCACAAGGGTGGATGCCGATCGCCATCTCTTTGATTCTGAGGCGCTTGTAACCCTGCATGAGGCCGTTCGCAACGGCGACTTTGACACATTTAGGAAATACTCCGAAATTGTGAATTCCAGGGCGCGTGGTCTTAACACACTTCGGGGACTCTTCAAGTTCAGGAAGGGAACACGGATAAAATTGGACGATGTCGAACCCGCGGAGGTGATAGTGAGGAGATTCACCACTGGGGCCATGTCGTATGGATCGCTAAGTCAAGAAACTCACGAGACGATCGCAGTGGCCATGAATCTTCTGGGTGCCCGGAGCAATTCCGGAGAGGGGGGGGAGGATGAACGAAGATATGTTGCAGGTCCGGATGGCGTGGATCGGATGAGTCATACGAAGCAGGTGGCCTCGGGGAGATTCGGAGTGAATGCGGCGTATCTTGCCAACTGCAAGGAATTGCAGATAAAAATGGCTCAGGGCGCGAAACCAGGGGAAGGCGGCCAGCTTCCCGGGCACAAGGTGAACCAAGAAATCGCCAGGGTTAGAATTACTACCCCGGGAGTGATGTTGATTAGCCCGCCGCCGCATCACGATATTTATTCCATTGAGGATCTTTCCCAATTGATATTTGACTTGAAGAACGCGAATCCAGATGCCCGGGTTTCCGTTAAGCTTGTTTCCGAGCTTGGTGTGGGCACCATCGCGGCGGGCGTTGCCAAGGGAAAGGCCGACATGGTTCTTATCTCGGGCTGCGACGGAGGAACCGGCGCCTCCCCGCTTAGTTCGATAAAATATGCCGGTACCTGGTGGGAAATTGGCCTGGCCGAAACCCAGCAGATTCTTGTAATGAACAAGCTTCGAAGCCGCATAAGAGTGCAAACCGACGGCCAGTTGAAAACCGGACGGGATATCGCCATAGCGGCCTTACTTGGCGCGGAGGAATATGGTTTTGGAACGGCGTCCCTCGTCGCGTTGGGCTGTGTGATGATGAGGGCCTGCCACACGAATGCCTGCCCGGTGGGAATCACCACTCAGAATTCGGCGCTGAGGAGCAGGTTTCGGGGTAGGCCGGAGCATCTGGTGAATTTCATGCTCTTTCTGGCCGGGGAGCTTCGGGTGATCATGTCCGAACTGGGATTTCGAAAGCTCGATGATATGATTGGCCGGGTGGACATGCTAATGGTTGACGAGGCAGTGGAATTTTATCGGACGAGGGGCTTGGATTTTTCGAAAGTGCTTATGCCGCCGGAGCAAGTGGATGGCGAACCACTCCGCTGTACCATGAATCAGGAATTGGATATGAGTCTTTCCCTGGGTTCCGAGCTGGTGGAGGCCTGCCGGCCCGCCATTGACAATCAGACGAAGCTTAGCATAACGAGGAAGATACGCAATTCCAATCGAACTGTTGGAGCCACACTCAGCTATAGGGTTACGAAAAAATACGGATCCCAAGGACTTCCAGACGACACTATTCGGATAAGATTCGAGGGTTCGGCCGGACAAAGTTTCGGCGCGTTTCTAACCAGGGGCATCAGCTTCCATTTGATTGGTGAATCGAACGATTATTTGGGCAAGGGCCTCTCCGGAGGTAGATTGGTGCTTATACCCTCATATGGCTCTACTTTTTCGGGCTTCAGAAATGTCATCACGGGTAACGTGTGTCTTTTCGGCGCCACTGCGGGCGAGGCGTTCATCAATGGAACCGCCGGCGAGAGATTCTGCGTTCGTAACTCTGGGGCGACAGCGGTTGTCGAGGGCCTTGGCAACCACGGTTGCGAGTATATGACCGGCGGAATTGTGGTTGTTCTCGGGCCTACAGGTGTGAATTTCGCCGCCGGTATGTCTGGTGGGATTGCCTATGTCTACGATGAAAATCATCTTTTTGATACCAGGTGCAATCTTGATATGGTGGATGTGGAGCCCGTGGTGGATGACGAGGATATTCGCAGACTGCGCACACTTATAGAGAGGCATGTGACTTACACGGACAGCTTGGTTGGAACAAGGATACTTGCCTCCTGGGACGAAAGTCTTCCACACTTTGTCAGGGTTATGCCTCTGGAGTATCGAAGAGCCTTGGAATTGATTCGCGAACAGGAAACCCAGAATACGGAGAGCGTGACTATTACCGAGGAGGTTTTCATCTGATGGGGAAGACTGGCGGTTTCCTGGAAACGGGTAGAAGCGAGCTTGGGTATCGTGATGTCGACACAAGACTGGCCGACTACAAAGAGGTTACCATCGACAAAACTGTCGAGGAACTGGTAGAACAGGGTGGCAGATGTATGGGATGCGGCACTCCGTTTTGCCATAGCATCGGCTGCCCGATTGTAAATCTGATTCCGGAGTGGAACGACGCGATATGGCGAGGCCAATGGAGGGAGGCGTTCGAACGCCTGGAAATCACTAATAATTTCCCTGAATTCACCGGTCGCGTCTGTCCGGCGCCCTGTGAAACATCGTGTACCCTGTCAATCAATGACGCGCCGGTAACCATTAAACAAAATGAACGGGCTATAATAGAGAAGGCCTTCGACGAGGGCTGGGTGGTGCCGATACCGCCCAAAGTCGAATCTGGAAAATCAGTCGCGGTGATTGGTTCGGGGCCCGCGGGACTTGCTGCGGCCCAGCAATTGAGGAGGGCTGGTCACAGAGTAAGCTTATTCGAAAAGAATCGGAAGATCGGCGGACTTCTGCGTTATGGAATTCCGGATTTCAAGTTGGATAAAAGAGTGATTGACAGGCGACTGAAACAGATGGTTGCCGAAGGCGTTGTTTTCGAAACAGGCGTGCATATCGGCGAGGATATTTCCATCCGCTATCTTCGAAACAAGAATGATGCGATTCTCTTCGCGATGGGCGCCGGCCAGCCACGCGAACTTGCAGTTCCTGGCGGAAATCTTGAGGGAATCCATTTTGCCATGGACTTTCTTGGCCAGTCCAATTGCAGGATAAGTGGGGAGATGGCAGGCGGTATCGACGCGAAAGGTAAAACCGTACTTGTGGTTGGCGGAGGAGATACGGGTTCGGACTGCATAGGCACTGCCAGGAGACAGGGCGCTAGCGAGGTTTATCAGTATGAAATAATGCCCAAGCCGATGTTTTGGAACGAATCCTGGAATCCTGCCTGGCCGAACTGGCCTGATATACTGCGCACGACTTCAAGTCATAAGGAAGGCTGTGAGCGTGAGTGGAATGTCGAGACTCTCTCGTTCGAGGGAAAAAACAATGCGGTGAGCAGGGGCAATTTTCGGCGTATCGAATGGATTCCGGGGGTTAAGGGCGCGAGGCCGAGCGCTCGGCCTATTCCTGGTAGTGATTTCAGCTTGGACGTGGATATTGTACTACTGGCGATGGGGTTTGTACATGTTGAGCATAACCGGGCCCTGCTGGATCAGGGTATCAAGTTTGATGAACGGGGCAATATATGGACGACCGATAAGTATCATACGAATATCAAGGGGGTTTTTGCCGCCGGCGACGCCAATGTCGGCGCATCGCTGGTTGTAAGGGCCTTGAATCATGGCAGATTGGCGGCGCGGGAGATTAATCGATGGTTGACGGAGAACTAGGGCAACGCCCTTTTTCAGTCATGTTGTCGCGCGGATGATTAGCTGGTGGATAATCCGCCTTTGTTGACAGGCTCTTGAAGAGGCGGGTATAAAATGCCATGAAGCAAGATGAGTGGACCTTGACCGCGGAACTTGCCGCACTGGAGCTTGGCGGGGACGAAAAGCAACGGCTTATCGTCCAAGCGGAGCAAATGCGCGAGTTGTACTTGAGTATGTCCTCGGCGGATGTTGACGATTTGGAGCCTACCACTCATGCGCTAGTCATGGAGAACAGGGTGCGGAGGGACGAGGCGAGAACGTTCAAAGATGTCGATGTGCTTCTTGATGCCTCGAATGAACTAGACGATCGGTTTTTCTTGATACCCAACATTTTATAGAGAGGTTTGGATGCTCCAGGTTAAGCGGCTCTGGTTTTCTGTGCTCGAAAAACCTGACGCGCGAGATGAGTATGTTCGAAGAGTTGGGCGGATTGACGAGAAAATCGGCAGTTTCTTGAGTTTCAAACTGGAAGAGTGCGACTGGGCCGAACTGGACGGGAAACCTCTAGGAGGCGTGCCCGTGGCCGTTAAGGACAATATCGCGGTTAGGGGGAGGAAGCTCACCTGTGGTTCACGCATACTCGAAAATTTCATCTCTCCTTATACCGCAACCGCGGTTCGCCGGCTTGAGGAGGCCGGCGCTCTGGTTGTTGGTAAAACCAATATGGATGAATTCGGTATGGGTTCCTCCAGCGAGCATTCCGCGCTGGGTAGGACATCCAACCCATGGGATATCCAACGTGTACCCGGCGGCTCAAGTGGTGGGAGCGCTGCGGCTGTCGCCGCCGGCCTGGTACCACTTGCTGTCGGCAGTGATACCGGCGGTTCGGTTAGGCAGCCGGCGAATTTCTGCGGTATTTATGGCTTCAAACCTACCTACGGCTCAATTTCACGCTATGGCCTAACCGCTTATGCTTCTTCGCTGGAAGTAATCGGACTTTTCGCCAGGGATATCAACCTATTGGAATTGGCCTTCGAAACTATGCATGCGTTGGACGAACTTGATCAGAGTTCGTCCAAAGTCGGTATTTCAGGCGGCAAGGCGCAAAAAATAGCCATGCTGGATGTTGAGACCGGTGTGCTTGAGAGTCCCGTGGCTGAGGCATACATACAGGCTGAACAGGCCGCACGGGCGAGGGGATACGTGGTTGAGAGAGTCAATCTGGAAACATTGAAGTTCGTTATTCCTTCCTACTACACCATAGCTAACGCCGAGGCCAGCGCGAATCTCGCAAGGTTCGATGGAATCCGTTATGGCAGCGGACCGGAGTATTCTCAAAACCCCGTGGATCTAGTCAGAAAGGCCCGGAGCAGGGGTTTCGGCAACGAGGTTAAACTGCGAATCCTTCTTGGAACTTATGTTCTTCGCTCCGGGTTCAAGGACCAGTACTATGTCAAGGCTCAGAGGGTAAGAACTCTGATTAGAAGGGAGTTGGCCGCCCTCCTGGCGAACTACTCCCTCCTGCTAATGCCCGTTTTCCCTACTCAGGCCTTTCTTAGAACCGATATGGACGATTATAAACAGCGGCTTTCCGATATCTTCACCTGTCTTGCGAACTTGGCGGGTTTGCCGGCCCTATCTGTGCCCATTGGGATAAGCCGAGGTTTACCGACGGGTGTGCAGTTTATGGCGCCCGCATTCGAAGAAAAAAGTCTCTTCGATATGGCGCGGGTTTTCTCGGAAGCATTTCCGGCGGAACTGGCCCCCGGCGCATTGGAAATAGAGAGGTTACAGTGAGCGTGTTGCCAGATGTTTTCATTGGACTTGAAATTCATATTCACCTAAATACAGAGTCAAAGATGTTTTGTCCCTGTTCCGCACGCTATGGTGACGAGCCGAACACAAATATCTGCCCAATCTGCCTTGGATATCCAGGAACACTGCCACTGCTCAATGAACGTGCGATTGAACATGGCTATCTCGTGGCGAGAGCGCTTGGATGCTGTCTGTCGAATCGCATCGCGTTTGCAAGAAAAAACTACTTCTATCCCGATATGCCCAAAAACTATCAGATAACTCAGTACAGTCACCCCGTGGGCATTGACGGAGCGATTGAAGTTGATTTCGGTGACGCCAGATCCAGGAAAATCCGGATTCACAATGTACATCTCGAAGAAGATGCCGGGAAGATGACCCACTCCAACGACGCAACCCTGCTTGATTACAACCGAGCCGGTTATCCCCTGCTCGAGATAGTGACTGAGCCGGATTTAACCAGCGGCGAGGAGGCCGAGCTGTTTCTGAGGGATTTCCGGCGCCTTATTCGCTATCTGGGCGTGAGTGATGGAAACATGGAGGAAGGTTCGATGAAGTGCGATGCCAATATTTCGATAAATCTACCCGGAAGAGGTTTGGGAACCAAGGTTGAGCTTAAAAACATGAACTCCTCCCGTTTCGTGCGCCTCGCACTGAATTATGAAGCGGAGCGCCAATCAAAGTTATTCAGTTCCGGTGGCAGAATAATTCAAGAAACCCGGCTTTGGAATGAAAACCGTGATACAAGCGAGGCGATGAGACGCAAGGAAACTTCGGATGATTACCGCTATTTTCCAGAGCCGGACATGCCGGCTTTCATGGCTGACGCGGCATTCCTCGAGAGAATCGAGGGTCAATTGGTGGAACTACCCTTGGCGAAGAAACGACGACTCCAATTTGAATATGACTTGAACGATGAGCAGGCCGAGTTCATTCACAACGATATCGCCATGTCCAACCTGTTTGAAGACACCGTGAAAACCGGAGCCGCGGCACACAGTGTCGCCGCCTGGCTTTCCTCGGATGTCAGGAAACTACTCAATAGAGACAAGCTGGCTATTGCGGATACGCCGCTAAGCTCTTCCAGGTTCTCATCCTTACTGGCTCTGATCGATCAGGGACGTATCAGCGGAAAAATTGCCAAGAAGGTGTTGGAACGTGTTTTCTCGGACGATGCCGACCCCGAATTGATTGTCGAACAGGAGGGCTGGTTTCAAATCAGCGATCCGATTGAACTTGGCAGGATAGTCAATCAGGTGCTAAGCAAAAATCCGGATGTGACTGCAAGCATCAGAGAGGGCGATTCGAAGCGGAAGGGCTGGTTGATGGGTGAGATTATGCGTGTCTCCAATGGGAAGGCCGCGCCCGAGCTTTCAAGGAAGATTCTTGATGATCGAATAGGGTAGGCACCCTTGGGTTGTCGCTGATGGCCGTGCTAATATGCGCCAGAAATAATCTAGTTTGAGGAATAATATGGAAAGAATCCTCTGTGCCGAAGCTCTTAGAAGAGGCGGAGCCGCCGTGGAGGTGGCCGGGTGGGTTCACCGGGTTCGCAATCTGGGAGGCATTGTCTTCATTATACTCCGCGACAGTTCCGGTTTCATCCAACTGGTCAGCGACGCCGAGTTCAAACTGAATCTCGAATCGGTTATTAGCGCACGTGGAAAGCTAAGTGACAATGCAAAGGCTCCGGGAGGCCGCGAAATTGTTCTACAGGAATACGAGGTGCTCTCGGAAGCCGAACCGAATCTTCCAATTGCCGTGAATCAGGATCCGGAGCTTTTAGGACTGGAAACCATACTGGATAACAGGATGATCAGCGTTCGCAATCCCAAGTTGCTTTCCATTTTCCGGCTTCAGGCCGCTTGCATAAAAGCCTTTGGCGACTTCTTCCGCGGCGAGGGATTCACGGAGATAAAGTCAAGCAAAATCATTGGCGGCGGTTCCGAGGGCGGCACCAATCTATTTCCCATAGACTACTTTGGCAAGACTGCCTACCTGGCTCAGTCTCCGCAGCTATACAAGCAGGCCATGGTTGCAAGCGGTTTGGAGAGAGTTTTCGAAATTGGCCATGCCTATCGCGCCGAGAAGCACGAAACTCCCAGGCACATAAATGAGTATGTTTCCCTTGATATTGAGATGGGCTTCATAGATTCGGAAAAGCCTCTGATGGAAATAGAACGCGATTTCATGGCCTATCTCTTTGAAAGCATAGCCAAGGACAATCAATCCGATCTTAGGGCCTGGAATGTCACCGTGCCCAGCCCGGATAGCTGTGCGAGGATTCCGATAATCACCCACGAGGAAGCGAGGGATATAGTCAAGACGGAAACCACTACAAGAGCCATCGATATAAATCCGGAGGCTGAGAGAATTCTCTGTGACTGGGCGGATAGGGAGAGGGGCATACCGATGGTTTTCATAAATGAATTTCCTCGCCGCAAGCGCCCCTTCTATACCTATCCCGTCGGGCGGAAGACAATGAGTTTCGATTTGCTGTTTCGTGGCTTGGAAATTACCACTGGAGGACGCCGCATAAATGATTATTCGATGCTGAAGGATGCATTGGCAAAATTCGGAATGGTGGAATCCGAACTTGGTTCCTATATCGATATCTTCAGGTACGGCTGTCCGCCGCATGGCGGTTTTGCCATTGGTTTGGAACGCATTACCCAGAAGATTCTGAATCTGGCGAATGTCAAGGAGGCCACGCTGTTTCCGAGGGATCGCGGACGGATTTCACCATAGCGGTGACTTATACCTGCCTTCTCGAACGAGCGAGGCAAGGGATGCCTTTACAAGTTCTTTGTCCTCTGGGTAGGTTACTCCGAACCAAGTGGAATCGGTTTTCAGCACCTTTATCGTTATCTGATTTGCTTCTCTGAGTGCGTCAATTTCGGCGGGAATGAGAAATTCTTTTCCTGTCTGAACTCCGTGTCTTCCCAAGAAGCCGGTGAATCTGGACTCTAACATCGGCAGCAATGCCGGGGAGAATCCCCAGAAATTCATTGATACCAGCTCGTCGGGTTCGATTTCATGGCTGACATCGCCGTCAACATACTCGATTAGTCCGAACCTATTCCTTCCAATCTTGAGTCTCTCTGTTATACGGCTGAGTTTCCCCGCCTTGGATTCACAGACGGCGCGGGTAACATAACCATGGGGACTGAGTGTATTGGCCAGTCTGTATACGACAAGAAAACCTGAAGGTTTGGTTGAATCCAGCTCATACAATCCTCCAAAACCCTCCTTGAATGCCTGCGAGCCATAGAAATCGTCCGCGTTAATCACCACAAACGGATCTCGAATGATTTTTGAGCAGGATAGAAGCGCATGGCCCGTGCCCCAGGGTTTTTTCCTATCCGGCGGAACCGAAAAACCCCGAGGAATGTCTTGCAGTTCCTGGTAAACATAGTCTACACGGATTTTGTCCTGGAATTTCGCCGCGATATCCCCGCGAAACGTGGCTTCGATATCTCTTCGAATGATGAAAACAACCCTGTGAAAGCCGGCCTGAATGGCATCATAAACCGAGTAATCGAGAATAATCTCGCCATTTGGGCCAACGGGTTCAATCTGCTTTGTACCGCCATAGCGGCTGCCTATTCCGGCCGCCATGATTATCAAAGTGGCTTCCATAACACCTTCCCCAGAATAAGATGGATTTAGCGATTAATCCAACCCATAGGACCGTCGCTGTTTCTGCCGCCTCCTGCTCATATGGGGAAACATTGCGCTGAGCGATTTCCTCGAATATACGCTCAAGTTCCCTCGACTTCATGTGAGATATTCCCAAGGCTGTCACATGGCCGCCCGAGAGCCGATTTCATGAGCATCGGAAGAGTCTTAGAAGGCGATGGCTTTGGGGCTTCGAGGGAATGGAATCACATCTCTGATATTCTGCATCCCTGTGACATATTGAACCAGGCGTTCGAAGCCCAAGCCGAACCCGCTGTGTGGAACCGAACCATAGCGACGCAAATCGAGATACCAGCCATATTCATTCATGTCCATTTTCATTTCCTCCATCCGATCTCTTAGCTTCACGAAATCATCTTCTCTCTGACTCCCACCTATTATTTCTCCCAGGCGTGGAACCAGTAAGTCCATCGCCCTGACTGTTTCACCATCGTCGTTTTGCTTCATATAAAAAGCCTTTATCTCCTTGGGGTAGTCGGTGAGAGTCAGTGGACCTTTGAGAAGCCGCTCACAGAGATAGCGTTCGTGTTCGGCTTGCAAGTCAAGTCCCCAGCTTGGCGGGAATTCCCAGTTAATCGGCGCTTTTTCCAGTTCTCGAATGGCTTCGCTATATGTAAGGTGGGCGAATGGCTTGTCAATCACCTGTTTCAAGTTGTCGATTGTCCCTTTGGAAACCCATCTATCAAACAGATTCATATCATCGGGACATCGCTCAAGCACTTGGCTGAAGAGTTCCTTGATCAGGTTCTCGGCGAGTTCTCTGTTTTCTTCCAGTTCACAGAATGCCATTTCCGGTTCAATCATCCAGAACTCAGAGAGATGTCGAGCGGTATTGGAATTCTCTGCCCGAAAGGTTGGCCCGAAGGTATAAACTTTGCCCATGGAGCATGCGAAATTCTCCAGTTGTAGCTGGCCGCTGACGGTGAGATGAGTTTTCTTTCCGAAGAAGTCTTGTTGGTAGTCTATGTTTCCGGCGTAGTCTCGGGGAGGTGAAGAATAATCCAATGTGCTTACCTGGAAGAGGTTGCCGGCGCCTTCGGCATCGCTGCCCGTGATAATAGGGGTGTGAATCAAAAAAAACCCGCGTTTTTGAAAAAAATCATGGATGGCGATTGAAAGAGCATTGCGAACACGAGTTATGGCTCCGAAGGTATTTGTCCTTGGGCGCAGGTGCGCATTATCGCGAAGGAATTCAAATGAATGTCGCTTCTTCTGCAATGGATAGTCCGATGGCACCCTGCCAATCAGGCTTATTCTTTTTGCGACTAGCTCGATTCCCTGTTTTGTACCCTCCGACGGAAGTATCTGACCTTCCGTTATAACACTTGCTCCGGTTAGCAGTTGTTGATTTTGCTCCCCGTCCATGGCGTGGTCGCTCTTGTTGACGACAACTTGCAGGTTGCTTAAGCAGGAGCCATCGTTGACTTCGAGAAAGATGATGTTCTTGCTCTCTCGCTTTGTGCGTATCCATCCCACCGCAACGGCATTGCGCCCGTCGCTGGGTCCGGCGAGCAGCGACGCGATTGTGTCTCGGGCCATGGATTCTAACACTAGGTTGCCTGTGCGATCCCGTCAAGTCAAACCCGGGCGGCCAAGTCGTGTCCATTGCCGGGGTCGGAATTGTCGGCATCGGATTGTATCCACGGAGCGTTCGCGCGCGGTCGGGCGATTCGAAGTTCCGTCTGTTTCAAATCGGAGGAGCAAAAGGACGCTGGCCTTAGGCTCGCTCACCCCTAGCCCGAACTTATCATCAGCTTCATAAGGAGTGAATCGGACCGATGATTTCTCCTCTGACTTACTCCCGACTGGATGGGAATTCGGAGTGGGACTTCGACACACAGCGAAAACGCCAGATATATCGTAGGCGATTCCACTGTTTTCCGTGCCTCGGCTGCGCGGAAGCCACCGTCTTGTTGAGTGCCGGGAACTCCATGTTTTGGATTGCATCAGCAGTCGGCGCCGGATACTCCAGTATGGAAAACCCTCTGGGCGGACGGGCGAGTACACTCCGCTTGTGAGAATGTCATACCGGCGGCGATTCTCATCACTTTCAACCTCAGGGCCTTAAGGCAAGGACCTCCGGTGGAGGCTCTCTCCCGCGGAGGAGATTCCTTAGAGCGGTGGATGCTAAGATACGAGCGGAAGCGGAAAACAACAATCGCATCTGATTCGAGCTCATCCAACTGGTGGAAGTTCGAGTCGCGAGAAGATCAGGCCGCCGCCATTGGGGTTCACCGCGGCGCTGTTACGTATTTTTTTGGTCAGTAATACAATAACACAAGAAGAACCCTTGTTTTCACTTCACCGGTGAAATTTCCGGGCTAGGCGTGGGATTCTGAATTCGTCATCCCAAACTTAGAGAACTTGGGTGCAGCGTCGCCCCCAACTGTCAAAGCGAATGGTCTCCGCTCCTTCGATTGCACCCTCAATCAGCCGCGTCAGGCCTTCGATTTTTCCGTAGTTGTACGACTCCAAGGCTGGATCTGGTCTTGTTAGGGGATGTTCAGGACTGAAAAGTGCGCAGCAATCACCGAAGGGTTCAATTGCCGTTTTATAAACTCCAATCTTGCGGGCCAGCGCAATTATTTCCTCCTTGTCCATACTGATAAGGGGACGGAACACCGGGGCGGGAACCGATTGATCGGTATAGGCCAGGCATTCAAGGGTTTGACTTGCAACTTGGCCCAGTGATTCTCCAGTAACGAGCGCACCTATTCTATCGCCAGAGACCGCGAGGGAGACACGCAGGGCAATTTGCATCATTGCCGCCCTGGAATGCAGAGTTGTAGCCGATTTGTCCACCCATTTGTTGATGGCCACCTGGCAATCAGTGAAGGGTATGCTGTGAAGCGAAAGCCCCTCGCACCATGGCGCAATCAGTCCCGCCAGCCTGACGGCCTTGTCATGGGCCTCTTCGGAGGTGAAGGGCGGCGTATGGAAGTGAACAGCGTCCAGTCGCATTCCTCTTCTGGCCATCAAGTATCCAGCCACCGGCGAGTCTATCCCGCCGGAAAGCAGCAAAACGCCGCGTCCAGCGCTTCCAACCGGCAACCCCCCAACCCCCGGTATCTGTCCCTGATACACATAAGCCCATTCGCGCAATTCAACCTCAATAACGAAGTCCGGACTATGCACATCCACGCTCAGTTCCGGAAAGGCGTTTAGCACCCTCGCCCCCAATTCGGCCGCATATCCGTGGCTATCGAGCGCCAAACTCTTATCCACCCGCCGCACCTCGAATTTGAAACTCGTGCCAATATTGGCCCCAAGGCATTCTCGCGCTATGAGCACGGAGACTTTGGTGAGTTCGTCCAAGGATTTTCCAACTCTGTATGCACGGGAAAACCCAACCACGCCCGGCGTGCGAGAGAGCAATTGCGATACTTGCTCATCGGGAATCGCGGTCTCCAGGTAGTAGCGGCCGGCCCGAGTCTTGAGCCGCCCCCGATAATCCTGCTTCCCTTCCTCCCCCGCCGGGAATTCTGACAACTTCCGCCTGATGTTCTCCCCCAAGCTACGCTCAAAGAACCCTCTATTTCCCTTTTTCAGCGCGATCTCTCCAATTTTTATCAGCCACAGAGCTCTCATAGCTTGGGAATGTTATCGAGAAACATCCCTCTGAGTCAGTAGTTTGTTCAAGTCAAGGCCCCAAAAGTACAGTTATAACTTACGGAGGACATAGTGAACCTACGTCGGATTATCGTCCTGATATGGATCATCTTCCAAGTGGCAGGTGGCTGTGCGCTGTCTCGGGAAGTAAAATCATGGACGGTCATGAGCTGGAACGTCCAAAATCTCTTTGACGGAATTGATGATGGCAGCGAATACCCCGAGTTCGATCCGGGAAGCGACAACTGGAGCAAACGGCTCTATCTACGCCGACTCGATCGAACAGCCGAGGTGATAAGAGATAGCGTTCCTGGAGCCGCCGACCTGCTGATATTGCAGGAATTGGAAAAGCCGGAAATTCTGGATGACCTTGCCGATGGCCCACTTAGGGGCATGGGTTACCGCTGGAGGCTCGCTGTTCCCGGCTACAGTATCATTCGATGCGGGGTATTGAGTCGTTATCCAATTCACAACGTCGAAGTTGTAGATTGCGGATTCTACGATTCGCGTCCCCTAAGGCCGCTACTGTCTTTTATCGTTGACGCGCCGGGCGGGGAGATAAGAGTTTTTGCGCTTCACTGGAAATCTCCCAATAATGGTCGCGCCATTACAGAAAGCGCCCGCTTCAAGGAGGCTTCAATCGTCCGGAACATGGTTGAGCCGTTGCTGAGTCAGAATCAATCAGCGAGAATTCTGATTATCGGCGATTTGAACACAGCGGGCGACGGACAGATCAAACCCGCCGCCCTCGCTCCCTGGCCGCCTGATCCAAACGATCCTCGCGCGGCTCTTTTCCGAAGCAGGATAGGCGAAGAAGCGGGTCTGCACGGCGACGACGTTGTTTTCTTTGATCCCGACCCCAACCCCGCCCTTGGGGCTCCGGGAACCTACTGGTACCAGAATGACTGGGACCGACCCGACCGGGCCCTCCTTAGCCGGGGATTGATAGATGGTTCCAGATTCGTCTTGGAACTCTGTCGTACCGGCGCTCCAGAAATAATGGGGGATGCCCTAGGCAGACCCAAGAGATGGTACTCCGATAAGGAAGAGGGCTACAGCGATCATTTGCCTCTCATACTGGAATTTCAAGTCCGGGATGAATAGAACGGATGAGCTTCGGACGGGCCCGTTTGGCATGGCAAAGTGAGGGGAGTCGCCTACCTCAAGGCCACTTTCTCCAACTAACCAGCCAGATGATTTCCTTTTCAGGGACCAATAGACGGGTGAATGGCACCTCAAAGCGGGCGGAGTTCTCGCTCAACTTTGTGCCCCCTTCCACGTCCACCACTGTGCCGGGCACAGTAATCGACAGAGTCAGCATCGCCCGTCGCAACTCCGGTAGATTCTCCTCCCCGAAGGTGAATCCCAGTATTTCGGTAATATACTCCTCTTCGCTGAATCCCTCATTCTTCGCGGGATTGAATAGTGAGAAGGCGGGCTCTTTTATGATTGGGAGCAATTTTTCAAGTTCGGAGGCGCGCGCGTGATTGAACCTGAGACTGAAGATATACATATCTCCATCTTGGCGAATGTCGGCGATGCCGCCGAGAGCCGCGTCCCCGAGGAACGATCTGATGTCTCTGAATTCCACATCGGCCGTCCAGACATGTTTTCCAACCCTGTCGATCTTGAAATCCTCCACATCCCCGCGCGCTTCCAAGCCGGCAATCGCTTCCGATAACGCCTCGTCATAAAACGCGTCTGAATTGTCATAACCTCCAAGGACTGCCAAGTCCTCCAACACGCCGCCGGCAAAGTGCATCGTCCTGCCTTCCAAGGTCCACACACCCGAGAATTCATTTCCTAGAACAAGTTCCTGTTCAATCATGCAGGCGTTGAACGAAATCGTGACAGACAACGCCATAAGTCCCAAATTCACTCTCATATGCGCCAACTTAGCAGAATTCGTCCAATTGGAACATACGCCGCCTGGTGCAGGGAAGGCCTGGTTTCGATATTCCACTTGGCGCCGAACCAATCCATCCAGCTCCATCATCCGTATACCGGCGGTCGACGGCCCACTGCATGAGCAACTACGCGTCAGCGCGGCGAACTTGAACCTATTTGAGGGATTCCATCGCTCTTTTTGCAAGCGACGCCGCTTGGTGGCGGGCCGGTGGAGCGTACAACGGCTGTCGGATTCGAGGCGGGGGCCCGGGGATAGTACTGTTTCTCCGCGCGCCGGAGTTCCATCCGGTGTTTCTGAGCGCCGTCCAAGGCCGGCCGGAGCGCCGGCGCCAGTCTCTCCGGGTATCTGCCCCGCAGGGGAAGCCAAAAAATAGTTTTTGACACATTGAGGCCATATGAGTTATAATTCCTTCGCTTGCATATGGCTAAGTAAAATTCTTATTATTTTGAGGAGCATTCATGAAAACTTTCTTCGGAATTAGAGAGAGCGGGTCCAAGGTTAGAACTGAAATCCTGGCCGGAATCACAACCTTCCTTACCATGGCCTACATCCTAGCCGTCAATCCGAACATATTGTCCGCGACGGGTATGCCCAGGGATTCGTTATTCATGGCCACGGCCATTGCGGCCGCCGTCGCAACGCTGGTAATGGCCCTCGTCGCCAGACTTCCCTTTGCCTTGGCGCCGGGAATGGGTCTGAACGCCTTCTTTGCCTTCGCGGTTGTACTGGGAATGGGTAAGAGCTGGCAGTTCGCACTCACGGCTGTGTTCATTGAGGGACTCATCTTCCTGTTGCTCACGGCGTTAAATGTTCGGGAGTTGATAATCAATTCCATCCCCGCGAATGTCAGAAAATCTATCAGCGTTGGTATAGGACTCTTCATCGCCTTTATCGGCTTGCAGAATGCCGAGCTCATCGTGAGCAACGACGCCACCCTAGTTCAACTGGGAGAGCTGGGTAGTCCAACGGCCATTCTGGCGGTGTTCGGCCTTGTCGTCATCGCTGTTCTGCTTGCCCTCAAGGTCAGGGGCGCGCTCCTTATAGGCATAATTCTTACAACGTTGCTCGGTTTTCCACTGGGAGTCACGAATGCGGAGGGTCTCAAACTTTTCGGACCCCTGCCTTCCCTGGAGCCCATATTTTTCAAGTTCGTGGGGTGGAAGGAGATTTTCTCGCTGGACATGCTGGTGGTGCTCTTCACTTTCCTGTTCGTTGACATGTTTGATACCGTCGGTACCCTGATCGGCGTCTCCACCAAGGCGGGCTTTGTGCGCCCGGATGGTACGATTCCACGCGTCAAGCCGGCGCTTTTCGCCGATGCGATTGGCACCACTGTGGGGGCCATGTTGGGAACCAGCACGGTTACCACCTATGTCGAGAGCGCGGCCGGGGTTGAAGAGGGCGGACGGACCGGCCTGACAGCTCTGGTTACCGCAATCTTGTTCTCAGTGGCGATCTTCTTCAGTCCCTTATTCCTGTTGATCCCATCCGCCGCCACTGCGCCGGCCCTTATCCTGGTTGGTCTGTTCATGATGTCGCCCGTATTGGAAATCGAATGGGGTGATGTTACGGAGGCTCTCCCCGCCTTCCTGGCGATAATCATGATGCCTCTCGCCTACAGCATCGCCGAAGGCATCGTGTGGGGCGTGCTGTCCTACATACTCGTGAAACTGCTCAGCGGCAAGGTTAAGGACATAAATATCGTCACCTACTTTGTGGGAGCTGTCTTCGTGCTGTCTCTGTTTGTTTAAGCAAAGCCATCCTCCTCGCGCCTTTGGGCGTGGGGGGATGATCGCTATCGCCAGTGTTCAGCACTGGAAGCGTCTGGGTTTTATAAATTCATCGACGGCTGCCTGAACCCTGATGAGGTTGGCGCGATGAGATTGTCTCTCCTTTAATAAGGCAGCGTCGGGTTTTTGCATTTTCGCTCTCAGATTGAGGCCTGCCCCTTGCGCCGTCCGCGCGCTTTTCGCGGTGGCTTGGCCGGATTGAATTTCCAGTGCCCTCCATAGATGCGGGGACAGTGGCCGGAAGCCCTGCCTTCAAGGCGCGAAGGCTCGATAATTTAAGGAGATGAGATATGAGTGATAAGATGCGGCTGATTCCGTTTGATGGTTTGCTTGATAGGATGATGGAGGAGTGGCGGCACACGCGGTCTATTTTCGAGATTTCCGAGGACGATTTTTATCGCAAGAGCGATAGGCGGATTTACGAGGTTTTTGGACAGAGACTTGCCGTTCCGCTGGGCCCCGCGGCGGGTCCTCAAACTCAGATTACACAGAATATCATCACTTCCTATCTCACCGGCAGCCGCTTCATTGAACTCAAGACAGTGCAGATACTGGACGCTCTGGAAATCGATAAGCCCTGTATCGACATGACTGACGAGGGATTCAACACCGAGTGGTCCACGGAGCTTGGCTTGGAGCAGGCCTGGGAGGAGTATGGCAAGGCTTGGATCCTGCTCCATCTAATCGAGAGGCTTCTTAACCTGGGTATGCCGGGAATGGAGCGCTCCTTTGTGTTCAATATCTCGGTTGGATACGATCTGGCCGGCATCAAACAGGCGCCAATGGACCGCTACATAGAGCGGATGAAGGATTCAGGCTCCGAGGCGCGATATGGAGACTGGCTTTCGCATCTGCGACAGTGGATAGAGGATCCGTCTTCCTTGAAAGGAACGGGCCTGGAACATCGGCGGGGGCGTCTTGAGGGATTGGTGGATGCGATTCCGAGTGAGATTGTTCAGAGCGTTTCGATTTCCACGATGCACGGCTGTCCGCCGGCCGAGATTGAATCGATTTGCGGCTATATGATTGAGGAGAAGGGATTGGATACCTATGTGAAGCTCAATCCCACCTTACTGGGCTACGACAGGGTGAGGAGAATTCTGGATGAACTTGGGTTTGGAAGCGTTGAATTGACTCGAGATTCTTTTGTTCACGATCTGCAGTGGGAAGATGGGAAGATGGTACTCGGCCGCCTGATGGCCCTGGCGCGGGAGAAGAATCGGCGTTTTGGGGTGAAGCTGACCAATACCCTGGCTTCGGTTAACAACAGGGAGGAGCTTCCCGGGGAGGAGATGTACATGTCCGGCAGGGCGCTCTACCCAATTACGGTGGCGGTTGCCGCGATGATTTCCGACGAGTTTGATGGACTTATCCCTATTTCCTATTCAGGTGGCGTCTCAGTGCACACCGCGGAGAAGCTTCTTGCGACGGGGATCAGGCCGCTCACGATCTGCTCGGATATGCTCAAGCCGGGTGGATACAGTCGCCAGAAGCAAATTGCCGAGAACTTGGAGGATGCGCCCGGATGGGATTTGCCGAGCATTGATGTGTCTGAGCTGAATCTGCTGGCCGAGCGCGCCATGCGGGAGAGAAGCTCGTTGAAGGCATTTAGAGGAGAAGATGTCGTTCTGCATGAAGGAGCTCTACCGGGCAGCGATTGCTACGTGGCGCCCTGTGTGAGCGCCTGCGCGATTGAACAGCACATACCGGAGTACATAAGGCTGGTGGGTGAGAAGCGCTACGCCGATGCCCTTGAGCTTATCTACGAACGCAATGCCTTGCCGTCTATCACGGGATCGATATGCGACCATCAGTGTCAGATTCGCTGTACGCGACTGGATTATGAGGGAGCGGTTAACATTCGGGAAATCAAGTTGATGGCGGTTGAGAAGGGTATGGAAGAGTGGCGTTCCCGTTGGAAGACTGCCGAAAAGAGAGATAATCCCAGGGTGGCAGTTGTCGGCGCCGGGCCCGCGGGACTTAGCGCGGCCTTCTTTCTCGCGCGGGCGGGAATAAAGGTTACGGTGTTTGAACGGGAGAGCGACGCTGGGGGAGTCGTACGCTATGTGGTTCCCCATTTCCGCATCAGCCGAGAGGCCATTGAAAGCGATATCGATGTGATTCTCGCCATGGGGGTGGAGTTCAGGTTTAATCAGAGAAAATTGAACGTTGCGAGTCTCAGGGCACAGGGCTTTGATAAGGTGATTTTGGGAATTGGCACCTGGAAGAGTCCGAGTTTGCCTGTTAAGGGAAGCAACTCCAATATCATTCCTTCCATTAAGTTTCTCTATGATTTCAACCGTGGGTTTTTCCCGGAGAACATGGGGGAAACGGTGGTAACGGTGGGCGCCGGCGATACCGCGATGGACTCGGCGCGCTCGGCGCTGAGAGTGCCGGGTGTCAGGGAGAGCTGGATTTTATACAGGCGCGCCTTTGAGCAGATGCCGGCCGGCAGAGAGGAATATGAGGATGCGCTGGCGGAGGGCGTGAAGTTCGCCTTCCTGCGCAATCCCGAGCGTTTTGAATCCAATGGCACTCTTGAAGCCAGGGTGATGAAACTTGGAGAGAAGGATGAATCCGGCAGGCGCCGCCCGGTACCAACGGATGAAACAGAGACATGGAAGGTTGGCACCGTGCTGTACGCGATTGGTGATATGCCTGAGACGGATGATTATTCGGAGCTCGGCATAGAGGCCGATGAACGCGGCCGGGTACTGCACGACGCGAATCAGATGACCGAGCAGGAAGGGGTTTACCTGGCCGGGGATGGGCGAACCGGCGCGGCCACGATTGTGAACTGCATCGCCGAGGGCCGCCGCGTGGCAGACGCGATTATGGCGGATGTCGACTCGTCCTGGAACTACGATGAGAAGATTCCGTTCTGGCCGATGGGCGAACGCCGCGATGAGATTCGGGTCAAGAAGAGTGAGATCACAGCCCATCTGGGACGACACCATGACAGGAGGAATCCCGAGGCCTATGCCAGGGCCGAGCGGGCGCGGTGCTTGGAGTGCAACCATATCTGCGATAAGTGTGTGGATGTCTGCCCGAATCGAGCCAATATATCAATCCCGATAGATATCGACGCAGAGCCTCTTTTCAGCGATCCTGGTCAGATAATTCACATTGACGCCTACTGCAACGAATGTGGTAACTGCGGCCACTTCTGTCCCTGGACCACGGGAGTTCCCTATAAGGACAAGCCGACGATTTTCAGTACCAGGGTGGATTTCAATGACAGCGACAATCCGGGCTACTTACTGCGAGGCGATAAGTTGTTGTGGCGTATGGATGGCAAATTGGGAGAGAGCGAAATAGCTGGCGGACTTGTTCAGGGAATTCCAACGGGGGGTGAGAGGTTTTTCCGACTCTTCGAGCTGGTGCTGGAGAAGCGTCCGGCGTTGTTTGGCGATGTTGAAGAAATCTAAGGAGCTGGAAGTATGAAATCCAATAGGACGTCGGGGAACAGTGCAATAATCATCAAGGGGGTCTGCGCGGTTGAGTTTGATCCACCACGCGTTCGTGAAAATATGGATCTGTTGATCGAAGGCAACAGAATTGCTTCGGTGGGTCGGGGCGTGGCGCGAGGACATGACGACTGTGAGCTGATTGATGGCAGAGGGAAAATCGTGTTTCCGGGCATTGTCTGTGCCCACCACCACATTTATTCCGCTCTTAGCCGGGGGATTTTGGCGCCGATTGGACCAACGAACGATTTTGTCTCAATACTCAAGAACCTCTGGTGGCGCCTCGACAGGGCGATAGACAGGGATGCTCTTCGCTTCAGCGCGCTTGTCGCTTCGCTGGATGCGATTCGCCGCGGTGCCACCGCGATAATCGATCACCACGCGTCTCCCTCGTTCATCGAAAACTCCTTGGATGTAATCAAGGAAGCCATGGAGCTCATTGGCGTGCGGGGAGCCACCTGCTACGAGGTGACGGACAGACATGGACGAGAGGGGATGCATGCGGGGATTGAGGAAAATCGGCGTTTTGCTTTGGAGCTTGGGCTGGAGAAGGGTGTTGGAGCGCGTCTTGTTGAGGCGCATATTGGGGGACATGCCCCCTGCACGCTGCCCGAGGAGGCCTATGAACGCATTGGCGGTCTTATGGACGAAACAGGCAGGGGCCTGCATCTCCATGTCGCTGAGGACAGGTATGATGTTTCACAGTCCCACATTGTCTATGGAGAGGACATTGCAAGGCGCCTGGACCGGCATGGCTTGTTGAATGAGAAAACGATTCTGGTACATGGAGTGCATTTGACGGAGGAGGAGGTTGATCTGCTCAATGAACGAGACAGTTTTCTGGTGCATAACGTTCGTTCGAATATGAACAACAGCGTGGGCTATAACAAACTTCTACCGAGACTGCGAAATCTTGCCCTGGGCACCGATGGCATTGGGGCGGATATGTTCACCGAGTTACAAACGGCGTATTTCAAGCATAAGGATGAAGGCGGACCATGGTGGCCGAGCGAGTTTTTAGCCGCCCTGCAGGCGGGAAATCGAATTTTGGAGCGATGCTTTGGAGCTCGATTCGGACGCCTGGAGCCGGGATATATGGCGGATTTGGCTGTGGCTCGATACAGTCCTCCAACCCCGCTCAACTCCGAAAATCTCGCGGGGCATTTTGTTTTCGGCCTTTCTTCGGGAATTATACAGACTGTAATAGTCAATGGCCGCATAGTGCTGAGGGATGGCGAATTCGGTGATAAGATTGATGAGGAGGCGATCGCCGCGGGGGCTAGGGAGCAGGCCGCCCTACTCTGGAAACGGATGGAGGAGATTGCCCCTTAGTGGGGATTGGTTTCAAGGGAGGAGAATTCACGGACACCATGGGGAGAAAAGATGAAAATTGATGGAAAGGTGGGGGATATCTGGAAACGGGCGGAGGCCTATCGCGATGATACCGCGAGGTTTCTCTCGGATATGGTGAAAATCAAATCGTATAGCGGACAGGAAGAGGAGGTTTGCAGGCATGTTGCCTCACTTTGTGAGGATTTGGGCTTCGATGAGGTGAGGATTGACAAATTGGGTTCGGTGCTTGCGAGGATTGGAAGCGGAGAGAAGATTCTGGCTATTGATGCGCACGTCGATACAGTGGAAGTCGGCGACGAGAGTCAATGGACGCGGAACCCTTTCAGCGGCGATATCGAGGGTGGTTTGGTGCATGGTAGAGGTTCTTCGGATCAGAAGGGCGGGGCTGCCGCCATGCTGAGCGCGGGTAGAATATTGAAGAACTTATACTATGACGGAGAATGGACGGTTTGGCTTGCCTTCACGGTAATGGAGGAAGACTGCGATGGAATGTGCTGGAAATACCTGATAGAGGAGGAGAGCCTGGTTCCGGATTTTATTCTCTCCACGGAGCCCACCAGTTGCCGTCTGACAAGGGGGCATAGAGGTAGGATGGAAATGGAGCTGAGCTTGAAGGGTGTTTCCGCGCACGGTTCCGCTCCGGAACGAGGTGATTCAGCCGCGTATAAGGCGGCACGGGCGGCCCTCGCGGTGGAGGCGCTAAATGAGGAACTGGAACCGGACGAGGAAGGTTTCCTGGGAAAGGGAACCATTGTTGTCAGTCAAATCGATGCCAGGGGTCCGAGCCAATGCGCGGTTCCGGATGTGGCGCGTCTGTACATGGATCGACGCCTTACCTGGGGCGAGAATGCCGAGCTGGCCATTAGCCAGGTTAAGAAAAAAGTTGGGCGGGCACTGGGCGTGGACACTGTGGACTGTGTGATGCCGAACTACGTGAGAACCGGCTGGAAGGGAACGAAGTACTCACAAGAGCTCTATTTTCCCACTTGGAAAACCAAAGAGGGACATCCTTTGGTTCAGGCCGGGGTGCGTGCCTACAAGGCCCTGTTTTCCAAGGCGCCGGTGGTGGATAAGTGGACCTTCAGCACGAATCTGGTATCGGCTTCCGGCAGGCACGGCATCCCGGGGATTGGTTTCGGTCCTGGGGATGAGAAGGAGGCCCATGCCCCGAACGAGGTGAATCGGGTTGAGGATCTGGTGGTATGCAGCGCATTTTACGCGGGCTTGGTTTATGCGCTGGAAGGTGTGGAGATCGGCCGTTGAACTTCGAATATTCCTGCATTGAGTGTGGGAATTCCTACCCCATTGTCGCGGGCCGTTATCTTTGTGATGACTGCTCATCCAGGCAGGGAGAGGATGAACCCCTAAGGGGCTTGCTGGAGGTTCGCCTTTCCGGCGATCCACCAGCGGAATGGATGGTAATCGAACCTGGCGAGTCGGCGCCTGATCCTGATGTCAGGGGATTGTTGCCGGTTGAAAAGGATTTCCTACCCCCGGTTCCGGTGGGAGGGACTCCCCTATGGGCACCCACACGGCTTCGAAGGGAGCTGGAGCTTGGTGGATTGTTTCTAAAGGACGAGGGGGCCAACCCAACGGGATCTTTGAAGGATCGGGCCAGCTACCTAGTGGCCGGTTTCGCCGCCGAGCACGGACTAAAGGATGTCATTGTGGCCTCCACGGGGAATGCCGGGAGTTCAATGGCGGGTGTCGGCGCGGCGGGAAATCTTCGCGTGAGACTTTATTTGCCGGACTCGGCGCCCGAGGCGAAAATGATTCAAGCGCTGCAGTATGGGGCGAATCTAATCAGGGTGGATGGTGACTATGATACCGCCTTCGATATGTCTCTGGCCTATGTAACGGAGCGAGGCGGACTCTCCAGGAACACGGCGCATAATCCGCTAACCGTGGAGGGTAAGAAGACAGTTTCGCTGGAGATTTTTCTACAGCTTGGGAGAAGGGTGCCGGACTTGATTTATGTGCCCACGGGGGACGGCGTGATTCTCTCGGGTGTGTATAAGGGCTTCGAGGATTTGTTGACTCTGGGATTGACGAACGTGATGCCGGCGCTGGTGTGTGTTCAGGCCAGGGGCAGCGCGGCCATTTCAAGAGCGCATGAGAGGGGAGAGTTCGGGCCGGTTCGTCCTGCCGTTACCGTTGCGGATTCTATTTCGGTGAATGTGCCTCGCGGGGGATTTTTTGCGCTGGATCGCCTGAAAAGACATGGCGGTCGCTGCGTTACGGTGAGTGATGAGGCCATTATCGCCGCGCAGCGGCGTCTCTCCGCGTCAAGCGGGCTTTTCGCTGAGCCGGCCGCCGCCGCCGCTTTCGCGGGTCTCCTGGCCGACATCGAATCCGGAAGCGGTCCCATGGCCGGCGATTTAGTCGTGCTGCTCCTCACCGGCAGCGGCTTGAAAGACATTGCCACGGCGCTGAGAGGAGTGCGGTCGTGAAGTCAATAAGTCAGTCGATTCCCAGACCCGATGGCATGGCGAAGGCCGATGGATCGGCGCTCTACGTGGCCGATTTGAAATTCGATGGGACTGGAGGCGAACGGAGTGCCGATGGCGGCGTGGCGCTTGGACCGGAGGCGGGTTTATCGAGGGAGATGCTCCTGGGCCGCTTCTATCGTTCGCCGTATTCGAGGGGCGAAATTCGTCGCCTGCGACTACCGGAGTGCCCGCGTGGATACTACATAGTCAGCGCCGCCGACATCCCGCGGGGCGGCAAAAATGAAATTCCCATGGCGGCCTCGCGGGATATGCCCTGCTTCGCCGAAGATGAGATTCGCTATGCGGGTCAGATTGTCGCGCTGGTGGCAGGCCCGGACGCCTATGAAGTTGAGCGGTTGATTCGGGCAATCAAGCTGGATGTGGATGAGGCTCCAGTAGCCAGGAATATCGATGAGGCTCTGGCCCTGAAGGGCGGTGCCATCCATGGGAGGGACAATATCTTCTGTAGGGTGGATTTGCACGAAGGCGATGTTGACTCGGTCTTCGCCGAGGCCGCGTCCGTGGTTGAGGGCGTGTATGAAACCGGCTTCCAGGAGCAATTCTATATGGAAGGACAGGGCCTGATTGCCTGGCGAAGCGGGAACAAGTGCGGCGTCCGGGGTTCGATGCAGTGTCCATACTATGTGCATCATGCGCTTAGCCATGTATTGGGACTGGAACACGATGCGATTAGGGTGATTGCCGATGCGATAGGCGGCGGCTTCGGTGGCAAGGAAGATTACCCGGAGATTATGGGCGCCCCGCTGGCAGTGGCGTCTTGGGTGAGTGGAAAGCCGATAAGGATGTTGATGGATAGGGTGGAGGATATGGCCTTCACGAGTAAGCGCCATCCCTCCAGATGCGCTTATCGCAGCGCCCTCGATAGCGAGGGGGCAATTCTGGCCGTCGACGTTACCATTGATTTGGACGGCGGTGCATACGAAACTTACACCAAGATAGTGTTGATGAGGGCGGTCTTTCACTCTCTTGGGGTTTACAGGATCCCAGTATTCCGAATTCGTGGGCGAGGCATAGCCACTAACACGGTTCCATCGGGTGCGTTCAGAGGCTTTGGCGCGCCGCAATCCCTTTTCGGAATAGAGATGCACATGGAAGAAATCGCAAGGCGAAACAGGCGCGAGGTTCTCGATTACAAAAGGATTTATTTCCTGAAAAAGGGCGATGCCACGGTTACCGGCGGAAACTTCAGGGACGAGATTATCCTGGACAAATTGATAGCGGAAGCTGAGCGCCTGTCGGGTTACTCCGCCAAGCGTGCGAGATATGCCGGCGGCCTGGGCCGAGGCATGGGCATGTCCTTCATTCTCCATGGTTGCGGTTTCACCGGCGATGGCGAGCAGAGGATAATCAAGAGCAGGGTTGCCCTGAAAAAACACCGTGACGACAGCGTGGAAATTCTCTGCGCCACGGTGGATTTCGGCCAGGGTCCGCAGACTACTTTCAGAAAGGTGGTGGCCAGGGTGCTCGGCATCGAACCGAACGCGGTTATATTCAACTATCCTGATACTGATTTCGTACCTGATTCCGGTCCCACGGTGGCCAGCCGAACAATCATGATAGTCGGATATCTTTTGCAAAAGGCCGCCGAGGAATTGAAATCCATATGGATTGAGGGTAGGGAGCAAGTAGTGGAGCGAAACTATCAAATGCCACCTGGCATGAGCTGGAATCAGGAGCGGCTGCGCGGTGACTCCTATGCCACCTACGGATGGGGAGTAAACGTCTGCGAGGTTGAGTTGGATTTCCTAACCTGGGAAACCAGGATTATCGGCGCCTGGGCCGTTTTTGACGTTGGGCGGGCGGTGGATCACCGGGTTGTCGGCGGCCAGATTCAGGGTGGTATGAGCCAGGCCCTGGGCTATGGGGCGATGGAGAAATTGGAGGTGGACGGCCGGGGACGGTTCAGGCAGATAACGATGGCGGATTACATGGTGCCCACCAGTTTGGACTTTCCGAGAACCGAGGTTCTCACGGTGGACAATCCCTACCTCTACGGAGCTTTTGGGGCCAAAGGTATGGGGGAAATGGTGCACGACGGGGGCCATGCCGCCTTTGCGGCCGCTGTTGAGCAGGCTTGCGGGAAGGCCTGCACGGTGATTCCCTTGGTTCCCGAAACTCTGATGGAAATCATGGAGAACTGATGTGATAAGGCTGCGTGTCAATGGTTTGGAGCGGGAAGTGGAGATTTCACATCCAATTCGCCGCCTCCTGGATGTTTTACGGGAGGACATTGGCTTGACGGGAGCAAAGGAAGGCTGTGGGGAGGGCGAGTGCGGGGCCTGCGCGGTGCTGCTGAACGGCGTCCTTGTCAATAGTTGTCTGATACCGGCTTATCAGGTTGATGGAGCCGATATACTTACGCCCGAGGGCCTGGCGGAATCCGAGGCAGGGAAGCTTCTGGCGGAGTGTTTCACCGAATGCCATGGCGCGCAGTGCGGTTTCTGTACGCCGGGAATGATGATGGCGTCGGCGGAACTGCTGCACAGGAAAAAGAAACCGACGGAGATGGAGATTAGAGAGGCGCTGGCGGGAAATATCTGTCGCTGTACGGGGTACGATATGATTATCGATGCGGTGCGAATGGCCGCCGAGAGAAGAGCCGGCATATGGTAGAGGCCTTCAAGCCGACTTCACTCGCCGAAGCATTGGAAATACGCTCGGATACACATGCGATTCCCTTTGCCGGCGGCACCGATTTGATGGTTCGTTTTCGGGCGAGGGATGGCATGGCGCCGTCTTTCAAGTTGCCCATACTTTTCGTGGATTCGCTTCCGGAGCTCAACACGATTCGCATACTTGATGGGGCTTTGATAATCGGCGCGTCCTTGACTTTCTCGGTTCTCGCGGGCGATCATGGCGGCGCGGGGCCTATCCCCGGCGCCGCGATTGATGCCAGGGCCCTGGCGGCGATACCCGCTGTGTTAAAAGCCGCCGCGGCCGCGGTGGGGGCGCCCGCCCTCAGAAACAGGGCCACCATAGGCGGCAATTTGGCGAACGCGTCGCCCGCGGGGGACGGCCTCGCCGCCCTGTACGCGCTTCGCGCGGAGATTGTTCTGACTTCACTGGACGGCGAGCGCGGGGTTCCCGTTGAAGAGTTTATCCTGGGACCCGGGGAGACTGACCTTGAAGAAGATGAAATCATTCGCGCAATTCGTATACCAGCGCCCCTGCCTGACTGGGCTTACTGGCGCAAGGTGGGAACCAGGCGGACAAACGCGTTAACCAAGGTTTCCCTCGCGGCCGGCGCGTCAGTCAGGGATGGAGGAGTCGAGCGCTGCTCTCTTGCCTTTGGCGCCGTCGGTCCCAGGGTGGTTCGAGCGCGCGAGGCCGAGAATCTGCTACAGGCTCGATTACCGCTTGCTCGAGAAATGGAATCAAGGGAGATTGTCGCGGAAGCGGCAAGGCTGCTCTCACCGCTGATAATGCCGATAGACGACCAACGTTCCACGGCCAGGTATCGCGGTGCCGTGGCCTTGAATCTAATGGGCGATGCCATCGCGTCGCTTATTGCACGGAGTGAGTCCGCATGATTGATTTAGACAGAGATGAAACCCAAATCGCGGAGAATGCGAGAATTTGCGTCGAACAGGGAATCATACTTCCCACCTACGCGCAGATGGCCAATCCAGCCACGATTCCGGAGAGCATCAAGCAGGAATTGAAAAAAATCGGGCGCGATGAAGTGCATTCGAGAAATCTCTTCAGGGTTAACTGGGAAAATGAACCAGTGGAATTCGGCGGCGGATTCACCGGTGTGAACCATCTGCTGATTCCCCCCGAACTTTCCGGAGTCAGGGCGAGAATTGTTGGAATGTCGGGGAAGTTTTTTCCCACGGGCGCCCATAAAGTGGGCGCCGCCTTCAGTTGCCTGGCCCCAACCCTGGTTAGCGGCCAGTTCAATCCCGAGAAAAACATGGCCGTGTGGCCATCCACTGGCAACTACTGCCGCGGCGGCGCCTATATATCACGCCTGCTGGCCTGTAAATCCATTGCCATCCTCCCGGAGGAAATGTCCCGCGAACGCTTCGAATGGCTGAAAGAAATGGCGGACGAAACCATCGCCACGCCTGGTTCCGAAAGCAATGTCAAGGAGATATTCGACAAATGTCATGAATTGGAAGCCGAACGCGGCGCCAGTGTATTCATATTCAATCAGTTCGATCAAATGGCCAACCATCTCTGGCATCATGAGGTTACGGGTGTGGCGATGGAGAAGCTCTTCAGACAGCTCTCCGGCCCGCGGAGTCGTTTGGCGGGTCTCTGCCTCTCTTCGGGCTCCGCAGGCACTTTGGGATCGGCCACCTATATCAAGAAACTCTTTCCCGGCTCCAAGCTTGTCGTTAGCGAGGCCCTCCAGTGTCCAACGCTTACAAACAATGGTTTTGGGGCGCATCGCATTGAGGGGATTGGAGACAAACACGTACCCTGGGTGCACAACGTGCGCGACACCGACATGGTAATAGCCATTGACGACGAGCACGTTATCCGGCTTCTAAGGCTATTTAACGAGGAGGTGGGCAGGGAATACCTGTCCTCCAGGAAGGTACCCGCGGGCATACTGGATGAAATCGACTTGCTTGGCATCAGCGGCATATGTAATTTGCTCACGGCCATCAAGTTCGCGAAGTACTACGAGCTTGATGAGGAGGACGTTGTCATAACCGTGTTCACCGATTCGGAAACCATGTACACTTCACGCCTGGAAGAACTTCGCCGGGAGCGGGGCATCTACACGCGCGAAAACGCCATTGCTGATTATCAGCTTCTAAGCGACGTGGGAATCGATCATACGCATGAGCTGAGTTATCAGGACAGGAAACGAATTCACAACCTGAAGTATTATACCTGGGTGGAGCAGCAGGGAAAAACCTATGATGAAATAAATGCGCAGTGGTATAATAGGGACTACTGGGATGAGATGTATGAGTCGAGGAAGGAATTGGATAAGATGATAGAGGAATTCAATCGAAAAGGGCTGTCGATAAAGAGATGATTCATATAAGAAACGCCCTATCGGTTCTTCCAAGTGGCGGTGCTCGGCAGATAAGAAACTGCGATATACTTATCGAAGGCGGTCAGATTCTTGAGGTGGGCGTCAATCTCTCCCCCCCGGAATCAAATTCTGATATCAGAACCATCGACGCCTCCGGAATGGTGGTGATTCCTGGAATGGTGAACACCCATCATCATTTCTGCCAAAGCTTCACGCGAAATCTTCCATCTGTCCAGAACACCGGGCTATTTGACTGGCTGGTTTACTTGTACGACATATGGAAGTTTATGGATGCGGACACGATTTCGTGGTCCACGATGTTGGCGGGCGCCGAACTGCTTAAAACCGGCTGCACCACGAGCTCCGACCATCACTATCTATATCCGGAAGGGATTGGCGCGGATATCATGGCGCTCCAATTCGATGCGGCGAGCAGGGTTGGCATCCGATTCTGCCCCACTCGAGGTTCCATGAGCCGCTCCAAGAAAGATGGCGGCCTGCCGCCTGATACGACGGTTCAAAGTGAGGAGACCATACTCGCCGACAGCGAGCGGGTTATCAAGGAGTTTCACGATAGCCGTCCCCATGCGATGCGCAAGGTTGCCCTGGCTCCGTGCAGCCCCTTCTCGGTCTCCGAGGAACTCATGAGGCAAACCGCGATTCTCGCGCGGGAATATGAAGTTCGCATGCACACTCATCTCGCTGAAACAGGGGACGAAAACGATTACTGCATGCGGATTTATAAGCGCCGGCCGTTGCAGCTCATGGAAGACTGCGGTTTCATTGGCGAAGATGTTTGGTTTGCCCACGGCATCTTCTTCGATGATTTCGAGTTAGAACACTTGGCGGGCACCGGGACACATATCGCTCACTGTCCAAGTTCGAATATGCGCCTCGGTTCGGGAATTTGCCGGGTGCGGGAAATGCTCGATAAGAACGTTAATGTTTCAATTGCCGTGGATGGTTCTGCATCCAACGACAGTTCCGATATGCTCGGAGAGGTTCGGCAGGCGCTGCTGCTCCAGCGAGTCTCCAAGGGCGCCTCCGCGCTTAACGCCAGTGAGGCATGGAAGATGGCGAGTGAGAATGGCGCCTGCATGCTGGGCTTCGAAAAGATCGGACGTATAGAGGCTGGTTGGGCCGCGGATCTTGCCATTTTCAATATGATGGACATACCCTACGTTGGGGCCCTCAGCGATCCGGTCGCCGCCTTGATTTTCGCGGGCTACAGCCATAAAACCGCCTATACAATCGTGAATGGCAGGGTGGTGGTGGAAGAGGGACGCCTTGTGGGAATCGCGGAAGAGGAACTTGTAGCCAAGGCTGGAGAGGCCGTGAGCAGTCTGTACAGGAGATCTGAACTATGATTCAAAACTATTACAGGGCGTCGAATGCGGCCGATGCCCTCGCCTTGAAGAAGGCACATTCACAGGCCGTTTTTCTTGCCGGAGGCACCCAAATAAACAGGGGAGGCTTATACAGGGGAATGCCGGAAACCGTAATCGACATTCGCGGCGTCTTATCGGAAGCAATCTTCAAGGAAGGAGCGGAGACAGTGATCGGCGCGATGGCTGGTTTGCAAGTTGTGGCCGATAGTGAGCTGCTTCCCTCCGCGCTAAGGGAGGCGGCCTCATTCATACCAACCCGCAACATTCGCAATCAGGCGAGCATCGGAGGCAATATAGGAGCCGCCTGCCCGGATTCCTACATAATACCAACCCTGATCGCGCTATCGGCCATCCTTGACACGGCCCGAGGAAGGGTGCGCATAGAGGAATACCTCGAGAAGAACAGCGGCGAATTGATATATGATATCCGCCTTCCAGAACAGTCTGCTTCGGTTGTGGCGGTAAAAGAATCCCGCTCTCACATCGCGCCCCCCGTGGTCAGCGCGGCCGTCTCGCTGAGGCGAGACGGCTCCAAGCCGCTCTGTGCCCGCGTTGCCCTCGGCTGTGTGGCATCCAAAACCCTTCGTCTGCGCGAGGTGGAACAGGGACTGGAATCCGGCGCCTTGAAAACATTTGGGGACATGGAAAAAGCAATTGGGGCTTCCATAAGTCCCAGATCGGATATCTTGGGAAGCGCGAAGTATAAAACCTACATCAATTCCGTGGTAGTGGCTGATGCGATAATCCGCTGCATGGAGGAACTCTCATGATTATCAATCTGACATTGGATGGAAGGGCGAGAACAATCGAGGCTGAATGCGGCCTGAGCGCACAGAAGCTGTTGAAGCGACTGGGCGTGAACTCGGTGAGAAACAGCGACGACGGATTCGGGTTCGCCGGCTCGGATACAATACTGCTGGACGGGAAAATTGTCGGCGCGAGTTTACTGATAGCGGCCCAACTGGATGGGCGGGAGGTTAAAACCGTCAACTCACTGCGAGAGGGCAGAGCCCTCTCGATTGTGCAGGAAGCGATGATGGAAGCCTGCTGTGTGCAGTCGGGCTATAACGCTCCAGCAGCCGCCTTGATGATTCACGATCTAATCGAGAGGGTGGATTCTCCCAGCCGTGCCGATGTACAGGATGCCCTTTCGGGCCTGTTCAATCGCGCGACCGGCTATGAACAGTTCTTCGAGGCGGTTCGAATCGCGGTTGCCAAGAAAAAGAATCAAGCTTACAGCCCAGCGAATACGGGCAGCTTCGGCGGCGCTTTCCGCTATGTGGGAAAAAGCCATCGTAAGTCCGATGCCGCAAGACTGGTTGCGGGAGAGAGGGCCTTTGCGGAAGACCGTGTGGAAGAAGACGCGTGCGTATTGAAAGTACTACGCAGCCCTCATGCCCACGCCAATATAAAATCGATTGACACCAGCGCCGCCGAGGCCCTTCCAGGAGTCGTGGCGGTATTCACACACAGGAATGTGCCGCATAGGCCATACAGCCAGGCGGGCCAGGGCTTCCCGGAACCCTCACCCTACGACAGGGTTCTACTCGATACCAAGGTACGCCACCACGGCGATAGGGTGGCCGCTGTTCTGGCGGAGGATGAGGCAACCGCGATTCGCGGCTGCGAGCTAATCAAGGTGGAATACGAACCCCTTCCCATTATCATGGATTGGGATGACGCGAAGGCCGAAGGAGCGGCTTTGGTTCATGGTGGTTCAATCGTCTATGTCAGCGGCGCGCCGGAAAATCTGGAGGAGCTTAACAAAGAGGCGGATCCGAAGGAAACCCCCGTCATCTATCAATTCCCCATAGGCGGCAATCCTGGAAAAAACATCTCCTCCTACGTTGAGGGCGGTATAGGAGATATCGCAAGGGGCTTCGAGGAGGCCGATGTGGTTCTGGATAGAACCTACCAAACCACGCAGATCCAATGCACTCCCCTCGAATTGCACAGCACCTATGTCAAACCCGAGGGTGATAGAATCACCATACACGCCTCCACGCAGGTTCCCTATCATCTCAGGCGCATCGTTGCCGGTCAGCTCGGCATTTCCGAGAACAAAGTCAGGGTTGTCAAGGAACGAGTCGGCGGAGGCTATGGCTCCAAGCAGGACATACTCCTGGATGAGCTTGCCGCGTGGGCGGCCTATAAAAGCGCCAGACCCGTTTTTCATCAATATACCCGAAGAGAGGAGTTCATCTCCTGCAGCACCCGCAAGCCCATGAGGGTTAGAGTGAGGCTCGGCGCGACAAGGGAAGGCAGATTCACCGCCATGCGAATGGACGTGGAGTCCAACCAAGGCGCCTATGGCGCCCACACGTTGACCGTACCGATGAATGGCGTTTCCAAGAGTCTGCCCCTGTTTCCCTGCGACAACGCATTCTTCACAGTCACCTCCTACTACTCGAACATACCGCCCACCGGCGCCTATCAGGGCTATGGCGCTCCGAAGGTTAACTACGCTCTGCAGGTGGCGGTGAAGGAACTTGCCGAGGAACTGAAAATCGATCACTACAAACTCGTGGAGAAGAATCGAGTTCGAAAAGGCGAGATGCTCGAAATCCTCCGATGCCTTGGAGAGGGAAGGGAAGGGAAGCCTGAAACCGTGGATAGCTGTGGTTTGGACGAGGCGCTGGAGCGGGGTTCAAAGCTCATCGCCTGGGGCAGGAGGGAGGAGTCCACCCATCCGGACGTCAAAATAGGCAAGGGACTATGCATAATCCAGCAAAGCTCCGGCCTCCCTGGTATCGACCAGGCCAACTGTACGGTTAAAATGCTTGGCGATGGCAGTTTCGTTGTCCAATCCGGCGGGGCCGATCTGGGAAGTGGATTGGATATGGTGTCGGCGAAAATGGTAGCCGAGATATTGAAGGTTGACATCACCAACGTGACGGTTCAATCCGGCGACACCGACGCCGCTCCATTCGACACCGGGGCGTACGCATCCAGCGGCACCTATTTTTCCGGCGGAGCCGCTCGGAACGCCGCCCAATCGCTTTCGGAGATGATTCTCAGAGAGGCGGCCGCCATACTGGAAACCAGTCCGGATGAGCTCCGATTGGAATTTCCAGGGAAGGTGATTGGAAAAGCCGGCGAACTGGACTATGCGAAACTCGCCTGGCACACCCAGGGTGGCGAGGGGAGCGGACAACTTGTTGCGACCGCCAGCTTCACCACGGAAAAATCCTCCTTTCCATATGGCGCTCACTTCGCCCAAGTGGCGGTGAACATCCGGACGGGTAGGGTGAAAATTCAGAAATACTATGCCTTGCAGGACTGCGGTACGCCCATAAATCCCGGATACGCGAAGGGTCAGATCTACGGTGGAGTGCTGAAATCAATCGGCCACGCCATGTACGAGGAGCTGCTTTTGGATGAGAACGGCTGCTGTCTGAATACCGATCTTAGAAGTTACGGAGTACCGATGATTGGCGATGTTCCGGATGATTTCAGGGCGGAACTGGTGGAAGTGAACGATCCTCACGGACCTTTTGGGGCCAAGTCCATAGCGGAAATATCCGTAAACGGCGCGGCCCCCACGCTGGCGAACGCAATCCATGATGCCTGCGGAATCTGGCTTCGTAAATGGCCGTTCAGTCCGGAGAATGTACTTCGGGCCCTCGGAAATATATAAGCTTTGGAGAACAAATGGACAAAAAACTAAGTACAGCCATTGCGGAACTTGCCGGACTCGAAGCCCGGGCATTGTATCAGAATGACTTCCTTCTAAGCTGGGAGAAGAGCGATGAGGAAATCCAATCCCTTTTCAAAACAGCTCAGATACTTCGCGACTTTCGGGAGAGAAACATTTCCGCCAGGCTGTTCGATTCGGGCCTGGCAATCAGCCTGTTTCGCGACAATTCCACCCGTACCCGCTTCAGCTACGCCAGCGCCGCCAACATGCTTGGCCTCGAAGTGCAAGATCTGGATGAGAGCAAAAGTCAAATCGCCCATGGCGAAACCGTTCGTGAAACCTCTAACATGGTAAGCTTCATGGCCGATGTAATCGGAATTCGCGACGACATGTACATCGGCAGGGGCAACGCCTACATGCGCGAGGTGGCGAAGGCCGTCGAAGAGGGTTATAGAGACGGCATTCTGGAGCAGCGGCCCACGCTGGTGAACCTTCAGTGCGACATGGACCACCCCACCCAATCCATGGCCGATGCTCTCCACTTAATTGAACACTTTGGAGGCATCGAGAAGCTAAGGGGGAGGAAAATCGCCATGACTTGGGCCTACTCGCCCTCCTACGGCAAGCCCCTGTCTGTGCCCCAAGGCGTTATCGGCCTTTTCACCCGCCTGGGCATGGAGGTGCATCTCGCCCATCCGGAGGGCTATGAAGTTATGGCCGAGGTTGAACAAATCGCCGCGAAAAACGCCGCCGGTTCAGGGGGCTCATTCAAAAAAAGTGACTCCATGGCCGCGGCCTTTGAAGGCGCGCACATAGTTTACCCTAAATCCTGGGCACCCTATTCCGCCATGGAGAAACGAACCAAGCTCTACGCCGAGAACGACTCGGCCGGCATAAGGGCTCTGGAAAAGGAACTGCTGGCGCAAAACGCCGGGCATAAAGACTGGGAGTGCGGCGAGGCGCTGATGGCCGGAACGCGGGAGGCCCTCTACATGCACTGCCTGCCCGCCGACATCAGTGGGGTAAGCTGTGCCCAAGGCGAGGTTACGGCCCGGATATTCGATAAGCACCGCCACTCCCTGTACAAGGAGGCAAGCTACAAGCCCTATATCATCGCCGCCATGATACTGAGTTCCAAATTTCCAGAGCCCGCCGAAACACTTGAGAAGCTGCTATCGGCGGAGCGGCCGAGAATCCGCTAGCCGGGTTCGCCGCGGGATAGCCACTGGGGAAGCCCAAGGTTGGCGGCTGTTTCAGTAAAAAGCCCCGGAAAATCCGGGGCTCGAAGCAAAGTCCTAGTAATTCACATAGACCACGCCACTACCTCCGGCGTGTCCGGCACCTGGATGACCACCTGCTCCCCCACCTCCCGTATTTGGAGTACCGTTCCCTCCTCCAGTGTTAGGACTCTGATTACCGCCGCCTCCAGAGCCGCCAACAGCGCCCTCTACACCACTTGCTCCCCCACCACCCAGGGTTTTTGGGTTTCCACTGTAACTGTAGGTGGAGGTTTTACCGTGTTTGCTCGTTCCGCTCGCACCCGTGCCGTCAGCTCCGACACCTCCTCCCGGATTTCCCCCAGGAGGAGTTGGTCCTGATCCGTATCTAGACGCTCCGCCTCCCCCGCCTACCGCGCTAAGATACGAACCAAAGCTCGTTGTATGGCCGGCAACGCCTAAGCTTACCGGATTCTCAGCCACCGTTTGGCCTGCGGTGCCTCCAGCGCCGACAGTGATTGCGATAACCTCGCCGGGAGTAACCTGAGCGGCCTCTTCTACCATCTGGCCGCCGCCACCTCCTCCGCCTTTTATCTGACCAATCCTGGAGCCGCCGCCACCCCCTCCGCCTACCATGAGCACCTGCAGGGTGATTTTGTCGTTGGCGGAGTAGCCGGACTCATCGGGCACCGTCCAATTCGTATTCGCGGTGAAACTCAGGGTTCTAGGCGCCTTGATCGTCCAGGTGAGCGGCACCTCGACTCCGGAATCCGACACGATGGTGAAGTTCGCGGTAGTGTCGGTTTCCACCAGATCCGCAGTACCTGTGATTAATCCACTTGGATTCATCGAGAGTCCCGCCGGCAGGCTTTCGCCTGCCTTGATTGAAAGGCTGTTAGCGCCGGCCAATCCAACTTCGACGCTGATATTCTCTCTTTGGGAGAAGAAGATATCATCCAGCGAAGTCAGGGTGGATAAGTCCAGCCCATCCTCCGCGTTATACTCTTCCGTCACCCTGGCTGAATCCGTCGCATTTGAGCAGGCGCCGATGACGAGAGCCATCGCCGACGCCGCCGTAATCCATAGAAATCTCTTCACAATTAACCTCCGAAAATGAATGATATGTATGAATTATCGCTCCTGCCGAAAAAACAACAAGCCTTTTTTTTATTTGTGTGATTTTTTTAGATTCGAGGCTGCCGTCGCGGCTTGGCTGGAAGAACCTCATGGGGAGTTAGCGCTTAACGCGAACATCACTTCCTTAAATCACATTCGGGAACAGCCCGTCCCTGCATAAATGCAGACCCGGCCGGCGGGCTCAGGCATCTCCAATTTGGGAGCTAGCGCCCCGCCTGTTGATTCAGAATTTGGGCCAGGCGGATTCCCTCAAGTACTAGATCTGGATGGATCGCGTCAAAGAGGCCCGAGTCCGCGAATAGGCCGGCGAAGCCGCCTGTCGCGATTACAAGCGAAGACTCTCCCCTGGGAAAACATTCGGCGCGGTATCGTTTTATTATCTCTCGCAGCATGCCGAGGTGGCCCCAGTAAAGTCCCGACTGTATGCTTTCTATGGTGGAGCGCCCGCAGCTTTTGTCCGGACGTAGGATTTCAACTTTCGGTAGTCGGGCGGTGGCTTTTTCCAGCGCCCCCATCGAAATTCGCAGTCCCGGGGCGATGGCGCCGCCAAGATACTCCTTCCTCGCCGTTACCGCCTCCACTGTACTCGCCGTGCCGAAGTCAACTATGATGAGGTTGGTATCGGGGTAGCGATTCACCGCGCTGATGGCATCCGCGATTCTATCCGCGCCCACTTCGGTGGGATTCTTGTACTGGATTTTGAGACCTGTCTTTACTCCGGCCTTGAGCTCGAAGGGTTCGGTGTCGAAGTAGTGGACACAGGAGTTTCGCAGCGAGTGATTCATGTCGGGCACCACCGAACAGTAGGCGGCGGATTCCACATTCTTTGGATTGTGCCCATTTTCCCTTATCACATTCCTGAAGAACAGGCCAAGCTCGTCACTGGATGCGATGCGTTCGGTTATCCGGCGGAAGCGAAACAGAAGTTTGTCTTCGTGGAAGAGGCCGCCGAATATCTGCGAATTTCCCACGTCGAGGCAAAGGTTCATTCCCCCCCCCGAAGCAGGAGTTCGTGCAGAGTCCGGGCCAGTTCATCTTTAGTTTCTGTCCTCCGCACCAATTCACCTGCCTTCCATATGCCGGCCGGATGACTCCTGGGACCGATGTCCGGCAGGTTGTTGTGCACTATGTAGTCGGCGGTTTCCCGCTTGGAGAAAAGCCCCGCCTCGGGAGTCCCATGGCTGTCGAGGGCGGCGGTCAGCTTGAAAGCGACGATGCGAATTGACTTGTTGAGGCTCCATGTTCTAAGTGAATCCAGTATTTTTTCCCTGGGCCGGAGGCGGAGCAGGATATCATGTCCGCTCGGAATTTTGCCATGCCCGCCTGCTGGAAAATCGTGCCCGTCAACCTGGATGCGTTCGACGATGTAATCGCTTACCGCGGCGAGGTGAATCATGGCATCCCAGTGTTCGCTTTCCAACTGGGAGCGAAGGATATCACGCAGATCGCGATAGCTTCGATAGCTCTGTTCCTTTATTTCTGGAATCATAGGCGAGGTGGCGTTTCGGGCGCGAATCAGGTTCACCCTGACATCACGAGAGGCGAAGTAAGTTGCCAGGTGGGCCCCGGTGTTGCCGGTTGAGATGTTTGATATTTTGCGAACCGAATCGATGGGCTCCTCGACTCCGCCGGAGCTGATGATTATTTTCAAAACTCTTCACTTTCCATTAGGGCGAAGACTTCTTCGGGTTCAAGCAGACGCCCGTAGCCCACGGTTCCACAGGCGAGCCGTCCCTTGCCGCTGGGCAGTATCCTGCAGCCCCATTTTTCGAGGACTTCCAGGGCTTGTTCAATGGCGGGGTGTTCGAGCATGTTGCTGTTCATTGCGGGTGAAATCCACCAGGGTTTGCGAAAATTGTTGGCCAGGAAAAGGGCGCCCGTAAGGTTGTCGGCGAGGCCGGCGCGAAGGCGCGCTATGCAATTGGCCGAGGCCGGGTAGACAAGTATCAGGTGGGCCCAGTCGATGAGGCTTATGTGATACAGGGCGCGATTGCGTTCAAACATGTCGCTAAGCACGCTGTTACCGCTCAAACCCTCCAGAGTGGCATCGCCGATGAAGCGCCGGCCGCCCTCGCTGCCGATACACTGGACATTCCAGTCGTTCTTCACGGCAAGGGATGTCAGCGCGGCGGCCTTGAAGGCGGAGATGGATCCGCTGCAGATCAGTATCAGATTCTTGCCTTTTTCAGATTCGCTCATTGTCGATTAACCTCACTTTGCCAAGCCGGACGGCGCCGAGCACCCGCCCTTGACGCTCTTCAACGTAGTCTACCTTGAAACCGGCCCCCGCCAGGGCGGCGCTTTTCGCCTCAGGCGCGGTCTTTTCGCTCAAGATATGGTGGAATTCAGCCGCTCGCCCGCGCTCGTTTCTGTCTAGGAGCTTGTTTCTTGAACTAATGGCCAAACCATCCTTTTCACGGATTGTGGGACAGGCGATTATCTCGGTGTCGAGGAAGAGGGCCTTGGCCATCCCCTGGATCAGTTTCAGTTGTTGCCAGTCCTTCTCGCCGAAATAGGCCCTTGTAGGGCGGACTATGTTCAGTAGTTTGAGAACCACTGTCAACACGCCTTCGAAGTGCCCGGGACGAAATAGGCCCTCTAAAATCCTGCTCTCTCTACTTTCACTAACTCGATAACGGTATTCATCGGGGTACATATCGTTGACATCGGGCGCCAGGAGCACATCGGTTTTGAGTGTTTTCAACAGGGATATGTCGGTGTCGAGTTTTCTTGGGTAGTGTTTGAGATCGTCCGCGTCATTGAATTGCGTGGGATTGATGAAGATACTCACGGCAACCATGCTGTTTTCATCCGCCGCTCGCCTTACCAGGCTTAGATGTCCGGCGTGCAGGGCACCCATGGTTGGTATGAAGCCGACAGATACGCCGCCTTCGAGCGCTCTGAAATGGCTGCGGGCACCTTGGATGGTATTGAATACTTCCATTATTCGTAGCTTTCTTTTTCAAGGGGGAAGGTTTTTTTTATCACTTCTTCATGGTATCTGTTGAGGGCCTCCCTTATCAGCGTGGCGCCGTCGAGAAATTTTCGAACAAACTTTGGGGTGAATTGGGTGTTTAAGCCGAGCAAATCCTGTAAAACCAGAACCTGGCCGTCGACGCCGGCGCCGGCGCCGATACCGATAACGGGGACTGTCAATGCGCCGCTGACGCGCTTTGCGAGTTTGCCGGGAACCGCCTCAAGAACTATCGCGAAGCAGCCCGATTCTTCGAGCGCGCGGGCGT
>Ga0056110_100042_pt1 | contig 44112 bp, 37 predicted proteins | sample WorMetloBBELIZE1_FD_83873 | JGI IMG/M metagenome (GOLD analysis project Ga0056110, IMG submission 83873) | Marine gutless worms symbiont microbial communities from Max Planck institute for Marine Microbiology, Germany - Olavius longissimus B... ... | reverse complement strand
CATCGCGTTTAAGGTTTCCTGGAAGCTGTTTCTCATGACAAGATTTCCCAGATGATCTTTTACTTTTTCCTCGTTTATTTCGATAATCTTACCATTCATATAGTCCTCCTTCTGACTGGTTTTTTGTATTGGAAAACAATCGTCAGACCTAAGGACTTTTTTATGCTTTTTTCAGAATTTGCGAAAGATATTGTACGTTACCACTTTCCGAGCCCTGTTTCGCATCGACATCGCCCGACCTCCGCCCTGCACTCTCTTCAGGCGATATCTCAAAGAGCATTTCCAATACCCGCGAGGAGAGTTCTTCCCCATCTCGATTCTCAAAGCAATCTCCACAGCGATTTCGCTCAGTATTCGAGTTGCCTCCGAGATGTCGTCCTTTTAAGATTAAGAACCAGGTTGTCAGCTAATTCATTGGAAGTCTCCTTCTCCAATCCGCGTCTCCCCTCACTCGGAGATTTGGAGCCGGGTTTCTTATACAGCCTTCCATCCTGCCAAGTGATTGATTATCTCCCCTGTTTCACTTCTCGACGCACCCGTTCGTCGGCATCCTCGTTGTCGAGCCTGCTTATCCTGCTCATCAGGGATGCAATATTGTTTCGGCGGATTCCACGAATTCCGTATACCTGGATTATCCAGTTGTCGTGATTGAGCATCCGCTCATAAACCGGCGCGAGGGCAGCCCACTTGATTCTTGAGACCTCAAGACAGGTAAACTCAAGGAAACGTGCTTCATCCTTCTCCCACAGCTTATCCATGACGGAGAAGATTGCCTCGTTAGTGCCGGGTATTTTGTTTTCGGTAAGCGCCAAAAGGCTGGCCAATCGTATATCAGAAGGATTTTTATCATTTATAAAATACTCAATCAGGAAATTCCGATCACTTCGCTTGGATGATTTTCCCAACGCTTGAATCGACGCGATGCGCACTTGCTTCACTGGGTCGTTGACTATCTTGTATCGCAATAATTCACGAACGCCGGGAGAATTCGCCTCGGCGAGTTTTTCAGCCGCGATCATTCTTATACGCCAGAAGGAATCTCTTCTGAGTGCTTGGACTAAAACCGCGGTGATATTCTGATTCGGGAATTCGGCGAGTCCAGCCAAAGCATACGACCGCAGGTTCGCGTTATCGGCTTCATAGTAAATTCTTTCAATAACTTCGTAATCCTCAATCCGCCCAATCTTGCCAACCGAAATACACGCGAATCTACGATGAATGGCGGGAGCGCCCGCATCATCGGCTATGGAAATCAGTTCTTCCGCCGCCGGCTCATAGCGTAAGTTACCAAGTGTTACTATAAGCGCCGCCACGAGGTCTTCCTCCGCAAAGGGATCCTCAGCTTTCAGTTTGTCCAGCAGGGATTTGATTTCTGTCGTATCCACAGTTTCGCCCATAAGTCCAATGGCCCTTATGGCGGAGCTTGCGATTTCTGAATCCCGATTACCCGCAATCTCGATCAGCAATTCAAGTGATTCCAAGTGTTTCATTTTCGCCAGGTATGACATCGCCGCCTGAGCCGTGGCGGGTTCAAAGTCAACGCCGTTTACAATTTTGATCAGCTCATTGTCCGCGAGTTTGAGTCCGGCTTCATAGGATGTTTCCTCCCATAACCTATATATGCCAGTGGCGATTGATGAGTTTCGAGTCTCATTCAGTATGTCCTTGAGTAGATCGTTGTAACTATCATTTCTTTCTCTCTGAAGATCCGCCAGTATTGCCGCCACCTCGCTATCAATCCCGTTCAGGAGAACGCTCTCCCTGCGGTCTGCCGCTTCACTTGGACTATCCGCCTCCACTGGAAGATTCACGGTTGTATCGCTCGGCAGTCTACTGGAGTTCAGCAGGGAAGCCGTCTCATCCGATTCTGCTCGACTAAACGATTCCCGCGAGGTCAGAATCCCTGAAACTAGAAAGATTGAAACGAACGCTAGTTTACTCCTCATCTTCGACTCTCCAACCTATCCGATTAAAAACCAGCGATACGATCTCGATTTTCATCCAGGCATAGAAAAGAACTATGATTGCGGAACTTACCAAGGCGATTGATGCCAGCATTCCAAACCCGGTCCAGCTGATTCCCGAGAGCCACCAGGTTCTCCCAAGGAGTCGATAAGAAAACAGAATCGCCAACGCGCCGGCGGCGCTCCCGATTAAAACCTTTCCAAATGCCACCAATACTCCCCCTGCCATTCTGAATTTACTCACGTGTCGAACAAAGATGTACTGCAAAATCGAACCAGCCGTGAAGGCTATGGAGTTGGCCCATGCCAACGCAACGCTGTTTCCGTTGCCCCAGAGAATGAATACCAGCGATAGAGCGATGTCGATGAATACAGTCAGCAAGGCGCAGAAAAAGGATCGTCGAATTTCACCGAGGGCATATAACGCTCTTTGAGTGATATTGAAAAGTCCAATAAATGGCATTCCCGCCGAGTATGCGGCAAGCACATTGGCCGTTGCAATCGAATCCTCAGGTGTAAAGGCACGCCTCTGAAAGGCAATGGCGACTATAGGCTCCCCAAGGAGTACCAGAATCATAGCTGAAGGAACTAGAAGGGCCCAGAGGTTCCGATATCCAAAACTCAGGCAATCCACCAAGCCCTTATCGTCATTGAGTGCCGCACACCGGCTCATTTTGGGGTATAGAACAGTTGCGATTGATGCGGAAAATATGCCGAAGGGGAGCTGAAAAAACACAATTGCGTAGGTAAGCGAAGAAGTATTTCCATCGGGAAGAGTTGACGCCAGCAGCATCGCTATGTGACCGTTTATCACAAATAGCGAGGAAGTTAGCAGCATAGGCAGCCATTTTGATAAAACCCTTTTAAACGAAACTTCAATGAAATCGAATGATGGAATCAGACGATATCCCATTCTTCTGAAACTCGGATACTGCACAAGTATCTGCGCCAGACCGCCAGCCAGAACTCCCACGCCAATCGAAACAGTTCCCCATCTTTCCCGCCCGAACAGCAAAGACAGTATCACGCAAATCGAGAAGACAATTGGAGTGATTGCCGGGATAAAAAATCGATGATGGCTGTTATGAACCGCCATCATAATCGCACTGATCGAAACAAACAACAGATAGGGCATCATCCAGCGAAGCAGTACGGCACTTAGCTCCTTCTTGTACGGGTCGCTGAATTTCTCAAAAATGTATAGAGTCTGCTCGGGAAAGAAAAGCGACACAAGTAGAATGGGGGCGATAATGATTATCTGGAACCCGATTATAGTTCTACCCAAGCGTCTAGCCTGTAAACCAGATGTGTCCAGGACAATCTCACGAGATAACTCGGGTACGAAGGCGGTACTCAGGGCGCCTTCAGCCAGAAGCTTCCTCAAATTGTTTGGGATGTTGAATATCAGATTAATAACATCGGCCGTACCCCCTGCGCCGAATAGAGCGCCAATTGTAGCTGTGCGAACAAAGCCCAGAATCCTGCTAATCAGCGTGCAACCCATTATTACAAACGCGGAACGCGCGCTTCGCTGCTGGCTCGTATTATTTGTCAACTACCCCAAACCTCTCGAGAAATGCGCTTTTAAAGCCTAGAAAAGTACCATTCCTTATCGCTCCACGTGCTTCCTCCATCATCGTGAACAGAAATTGCAAATTGTGATGGGTAAGCAACATCGGTCCCAGTATTTCCCCTGTTACAAATAAATGCCTCAAATAAGCGCGGCTGTAACGCACACAGGCAGGACATATACATTCCGGATCAATAGGGCGAACATCGTCTTTGAAACGCGAATTTCTGAGATTAATCATCCCAAACCGAGTAAAGCAAGTACCATTCCTGGCAATTCTCGTCGGGTAAGCGCAGTCAAAGAAATCAATCCCCGCTTCTATTGATTCCAACATATACTCAGGCGTACCTATTCCCATTATATACTTGGGTTTATCACTGGGGAGCAACGGGGCCGTATATTTGAGAAATTCCTTGAAGACCTCGGGAGCCTCGCCAACCGACAGACCGCCGATCGCATAACCCGAAAGGTTTAATTCCGATAGAAGCGACGAGCTCAACGCTCGCAATTCCTTGAAAAAGTTCCCCTGAACAATTCCGAATAGATGCCCTCTGGACGATTCGGAGTGCTCAAGATAGCGCTGTTTTGCGCGTTTAGCCCAAAGGGCTGTAAGCTCAACGGCTTCGCGCGCTTCATCTACTTCTATACCTGGGGCCGTGCAGACATCAAGTTGCATTTGGATATCACTTCCAAGGGCAACCTGCATATCCACCACCGATTCTGGCGTCAGAAAATGCCTGGATCCGTCGATATGAGAATTGAAGACAATCCCCTCCCTTGCAATTTTTCTAAACGACGCAAGTGAAAACACCTGAAATCCACCTGAATCAGTGAGTATGTTTCCATCCCACGATGAGAAATTGTGTAATCCGCCATGTTTTTCCACAACCTGTATTCCCGGCCTTAGATACAGATGATAGGCATTGCCCAGAATAAGCGAATAGCCAATATGACGGAGGGTGCTGTGTTGAATCGCCTTAACCGTAGCATTTGTACCAACGGGCAGAAAAGCTGGAATTGAAACTTCGCCTCTTGGTAGTTGGAGTGTTCCAGTTCTAGCCGAACAATCCCTGTCGTTCGCAACTATGTCCAACATCAGAACTTCTAAGTCTTCGCATGCTTGAACATCCACACGCCAAGCGTCAAAAAGCCCAGGTAAGGAATCACGCTGCCCGCTATCGGCGAGAGGATACCTAACTCGGAGAGCAAGGTTGATATCATGCGAACTATATACCATGCGGAAGACATCGCAAGGCTGGTCAGCAGACTGACTAACAGGATATTGCGTCTAAACCGTCCGCCAAGGGCGCCGGCGAATAACACGACTAGAAAGGGCGTGAGCGCCATTGTGAAACGTTGATAATACTTCACTTGGTGCACTTTATAGGGCAAACCCGCTCTCTTCTGCGTCGCTATCCATGCCCGCGCCTCCTTTCCAGTCATCTCTTCAATCTCCCTTGTATCAAGGCGGAAGGTGTCCGGATTCTCGCTAATCAGCTCGTCGCTGTATTTCTCTTCCGAAACCTGCAGTATCTCATCGTTTTCATCGTAGTGGTAGATTTTGCACCCTTCAAGCTGCCACGGGCCGGATTCATTCCAGACCGCCTTCTGAGCATCTATCCGTTTGAAAAATTCGTAGTCCTCGTCCAACATGATGACAGTCAGACCCGAAAGTGTGGAATTTGAATCATCATAGTAATCCGCGACATAGATGATTCGTCCCCCCATGGATATGGCCACCGCATTCGAACGACTCTTCGAATCCTGTATTCCCAGGAGTTCATTGGAAATCACATTGCTCCGCTTAGTGACCGGTATCGCGACGCGATCTTCCAATATGAAGACTCCCAAACTCAGGAGGGCGGCCAGCACCAACATGGGTGAAACGAACCTGCTTAAGGGAACCCCTGACCCGAAGACAGCAATCAGCTCGTTTCTCGCGCCAAGATTGCCAAACGCGAAAGCGGCCGCGAACATTGCGCCAATGGGTGTTGCAAATATCAAAGCTCTAGGACCATACATGAAGCTCAGTTGAATGGCCTGGCCGAATGGTACTTCAAGATTGAGATATTGCCAGAGGTTGGTGAAAATATCCGCAAGTATCAGTATGAGAGTGAAGAAAAGGACTCCGAGAATCAGAAAGGGTAGAAACTCGAGAAATAACAGTTTCTGAAACAACCTCAAGACTGCATCCGGCGCAAATAGACGCCTACTCCGATTACAAGCAACAAAATCTCAGGGGCTATCATCACAAGAAACGGTGAAACATCAGCCCTCAACCCCAAGGAACGCCCCAGTACAAGTAGGCTCCAATAGAAGGTTGTCAACAACAAGCCAATGAAAAAACCCACGGCCCTACCGCTTCTCCGTGCCAGCAGACCCAAAGGAAATGCCAGAAAAATAAATGGCAAGGAAGCGAAGGGTATGGCGAATTTCTGATAATACTCAAGCTTCCAGATTTGCAGTGAGTGGTCTATGGGAAAACTCGCTATCAGCCCCCCTATTCCTGAATAATTATCGGCTATATTATGTTTGGTATTCTCTATTATCTCAGCTCCGCCTCTGGCTAAATTGAAATACTCCAGGGACAGCTCGTATCTTTTCCGCTCAATTCGAGCCTCTTGTTCATTGAAGTGCTTTCTTTGTTTTCCCGACTTCTCCCTGATAACATTCCGAACCTCTAAAATGCGCATGTATGCCGGATTCTCGGATTGATCATAAATTGTCGATGTATCACTTAGAAGACGATAATCCATGTAATCGGCCCGGCTCCAAGTCCACTCGTCACTTCTAATTGAATTTGGGATGATTGATAAGACATTGTGCATTCTGAAACCAGGGAATCCCTCCTTATTTCCCCTGATGGCAGGCGATGCCAGATGCGCGATAATGGAGTTAAGATTCCCCGAATTATCTCGCTCCACTATTATCATGGGATGAATACCTGTATCGTCAATCGCGCCTGTGATAAAGATTGTATGGTTGAACTTGCGAACTGAGTATTCTCCCAACTCCAAGCCGGGGTGCGTAAGACTAAGCTCTACCCAAAGCTTATGAAAGGCCTTTGTACCTGCTGGAAGGAGGATGTCATTCACACCGAGCGATATAAAGGCAATGACGATTCCCAGAATCAAAACAGGTTGAAAAGTTGCGAATTTCCTGAATCCGGCACTCCTCATGGCCAAAATCTCGTTATCGGAGGAAAATCTACCATAGGCCATCAGGGCCGCCGTCATCGTTGCGAATGGAGCCGATAGAGTTACGAAAGAAGGGGTGGAGTACAGTATCAGCAACAGTACCGACCCCACCGGTATCCCCTTTGCCAGTATTCCCTGCGCCATCAACAGAAGCTGATTGAAGAAGAAAACCAGGAAGAAGAATTGAAAACTGACAAAAAAGGAAAATAAGAACTCGGATGCAATATATCGATTGAGAGTGGGGTGCCTACCGAGTGTCATAGATATCGCCTGACACTTTGACAACGCCTCCGCCCAGCGTTCCAACCCATATGTTCCCCCTCTTATCGACAGATAGGCTGCTTACGTCGGCGGACGGCAAGCCTTCCTTGATACTTATTCTATCCCAAGTTCCGTCGACCGGATTCAAACAGTTCATGCCGGATCCAAAGGTTCCGAAAAGCAATAAATCGTTCAACTCAGCCACCGATAGAACCCAAAGATCCCCAAGTTCTTCCAATCCAAACCACAGCATCTCAGAGGATTTCGTATTCCAGATAAACCCACCTTCACCAAAGGTTCCCCCAACAATTCGATCGCCGGATCTTAAAACAGAAGTTACATTCGCATCCTCAAGTAAACCCAAAGGAGGACGCAGCCAAGTATTTTCCCTGGCTTTGTACAGAAATAATCCTCTGTTCATTGTGGCGATAAGGAGCTCGCCATCATCTCCCAATTCAAGTCTCGTTATGAACCTGCCCGGATTAGGCATGTTATTCCATTCACGCCCTTCTTTCACCCAGAGTCCCTCTCCGAGCGTGCCGAGATAGATCTTGTTATCAAGAATACACAAATCCTGCAAGCGTTCATTGACTGGCAAACCGTTCACGAGCTCCCAAATTCCCGATCTGGTATCATATCTCTCTAGAGCTCCATATCTTACAATCCAAATCGACCTGTTATATCTCCTAATCCGATTAACCGTTCGTATTGCCAAGGTCGGCAGGCCGGCGTCCCTCAGTGTGTGACTTTGTAAGGGGTCTGATAAACGGCTTATACCTCCGGTCCACGTGCCAATCCATACATCGTCACCATCGATAAGGAGCGCGGAAATACTTCCCTCCGCCAAGCCCAGCTCCGGTCCAGACCATTTCTCAGTGAACAAGAGTCCGCGCATGTAGGTCCATTGTGATGTTTCCCATCCGGGCGACAGCCGTTCTCTGTCTATTGCATCGAAGAACCGCCTCGCCTCTTCCTTGTTGTCCCCTTCCCACAAGGCGCCGATTTCCGCCAGCAAATCATCAAGCGGCATCGAAGCTTCCACCGTCGAGTCGGCGCTTCTCATGTGCGCAACGGATTCCCCCCCACTGTCACGATTAATTTCATCGACTGAATCCAGGATTACTGTACTACTTTTTTCCGTTTCCGGTGTGCTGCAGGAAAACAACGACAGAAATGAAAACAAAACAAAAGACGCGAATGTAAAACGGTGTGTATAAATCGAGCAACTCAAAAATTCATTTCCCGGTGGAACCAAAACCAGCAGCGCCACGATTGCTAGGCGGAAGTTTTTCAACCAGCTCAAAGTCCGCGGTCGCTACCCTGCTGACGACTAATTGAGCTATTCGTTCTCCAGGCTCAATAGTGACAAGCTCCCTGCCCAGATTGATAAGAATAACCTTGAGTTCTCCTCGGTAGTCTGAATCAATCGTTCCCGGACTGTTCAATAGGGTAACACCTTTATTGATTGAGAGTCCCGACCGCGGTCTGACCTGCCCCTCCCAACCAGCGGGGATTGCAACGGATATGCCAGTCGATACTAGACAGCGTTCTCCCGGCTCCAGGGAAACAGGCGAGACCAGATTGGCCTTCAAGTCGGCGCCGGCAGCGGATGAAGTGGCATAGCTTGGAAGAAATCTGGTGTCGCCGGTGAATACCACAAGTGGATTGTTAACTTCAGTCAAATCTTTCCCCGATAATAAGCATCATTCTCAATTCGCCGATCAAGCGACACGCCATGCGCTACCTAACGCCTAGGCCTTCTGGATGACAGGCTCTGCGCCCGAGAGCTGCCGGCGCCGGACATGGGCCTCCAGTTCGGGTCGTCAGCATCCACGATGCTAAGATTCAATCTGCCCATACGATCGACTTCAATGAGCCTGACGTCAACCCGCTGCCCTTCTTTCAAAACAGCCTCGACAGAGCTGACACGTTCCTTCGCCAACTTGGAAATATGGCAGAGTCCTTCTTTTCCGGGAAGTATCTCTATAAAGGCGCCGAAATCGACAATTCTTTTCACCGTTCCGTTATAGATTCTTCCGAGCTCCGGCTCTTCCACGAGAGCCTTCACCATATTCAGAGCGATCTCCGCGCCTCTTTTCCCATCCCTCGAAAATATCGTGATCGCACCCTGATCATCAATGTTCACCTTCGCCCCCGAGGTTTCGCTGATATTGCGAATGTTTTGGCCTCCGGGACCGATAATCGTTCCAATTTCATCAATCTCGACATTGTATGTCAGAACGATTGGGGCGTATTCACTAATCCTCTCGGAGGGCTTGGAAATAGTTTTCAGCATTTCGTTCAAAATATGCAGGCGGCCTTCACGAGCCTGCTCCAATGCGCTTCTCATAACGTCCAAACCTATTCCAGACACTTTTATATCCATCTGAAAGGCGGTGATACCGACTTCGCTTCCCGTCACCTTGAAATCCATATCGCCCATGTGATCCTCTTCTCCGAGAATGTCCGAAAGGACAACGTTTCTCCCGTTCTCCTGAATCAGTCCCATGGCAATGCCCGCAACCGGGGCCTTAATAGGAACACCGGCTGCAAGGAGACACATGGTTCCACTACAGACTGTCGCCATCGACGAGGATCCGTTGGACTCAGTGATTTCCGACACAATTCGCACCGTATAAGGAAACTCCTCCTTCTCGGGAAGAACCGGTTCAATCGCTCTCTGCGCCAAGTGCCCGTGCCCAACCTCACGGCGTCCCGTTCCGGTTCGACCGGTTTCGCCCACTGAATAAGGAGGAAAATTGTAATGCAGCATGAAACGTGATCGCCTATCACCATCTATGTCGTCAAATATCTGCTCATCGTAAGTACTGCCAAGCGTTGCCACTCCGATTGACTGAGTTTCCCCCCTGGTAAAAAGCGCCGAGCCATGGGCCCTTGGCAGCAGTCCCACCTCGGTGCTTATCGGGCGAATTTCGGAGGGTGAACGCCCATCACATCTTTTCTGATCGTTCACGATGGACTGTCGCATGATGTCAGAATGAATCTCGTCGAGCAAGGCATCGAAAACCAGCCTGCCATTTTCACCATGGTTCTCTATTTCCTTGGCAAATAGCTCGGAGAGTTTCCCTTTAATCTCCTTGGCGCCGTTTGCGCGAGCAAACTTGTCCGAGAGAAAAACCACATCTTTGAGCATAGGCTTCGCCGCCTTCACAACCTCGTCCTCGAAGTCAAGCGGGGCGAGTTTGTCGGGAATCGGGAGTTTCTCTTTACCCGCCACAGTCGCGAACTCCGACATGTATTTACAAAGTTCTTTCAATACGTTTCCACCGTGTTCGAGCGCTTCCAGCATCTGTTGTTCCGAGATTTGCCTGCCACTACCCTCAACCATTGTTATTCCGTCATCGCTACCGGCAATGACAATTTCAAGTTCGGATTCTTCAATCTGCTGGAATGTGGGATTGACAATGAGTTTATTGTTTATGGAACCAATCCTTATCGCCGCCAGAGGTCCGTTAAATGGTATGTCTGACACCTCCACCGAGGCGAAGGCCGCCATCATACCCAGTATATCCGGCGTATGAATCTGATCGGTTGACATGGTCATGGGTATTACCTGAATATCCCGGCCGAATCTCTTATCAAACAGGGGTCTCATCGGCCGATCAATCAGCCTGGAAACCAGGATTTCCTTGTCTTTGGGGCGGGTTTCACGCTTTATAAACCCGCCGGGAATTTTTCCGGCGGAATAATAACGTTCATTGTAATCAACCATCAGCGGCACATAACCCAAACCCTCAGTTGTCTCGGCGCCGCAACATGCCGTGGCAAGCACAACCGAACCCCCGTAACGAGCTAGAACAGATCCATTTGCTTGTTTCGCTATCTTCCCCGTCTCGAGGATTAAATCATCCTCACCAATCCGAAAACTTGATGTATGCATTTAGTCTCCCTGCCCTATTTTCTCAACTTCAATCTGGATATAAGCGTCCTATAGCCCTCAAGATCGGTCCGCTTCAGATAGCCAAGAAGTCGCCTTCGCCGTCCAACCATTTTCAGCAGCCCACGTCTAGAGGCATGATCCTTCTTGTGCTTGCCGAAGTGAACCTGTAAATCCTCTATGCGCTTTGTAATAAGAGCAATTTGGACCTTGGTGGAACCTGAGTTCTCTTTGTCTTCGCCGAAATCCGTTATTATAGCAGTCTTATTGTCCTTTGTGAGAGACATATTCCTCACCTTCTGATGTTAAATCGCTTATGGCAAAAATACCACTTGCCGGCCAACATACGCGGCCGAACTTATCCGCTCAAGATACCCCAAGTGCGCGGCACCGAGAATATCGATTATCGCCAACCTCAAGTTCGAAACCCAGGGTTCCTAAATCAAATGGCCTGGGACAAGATGGCATTTATGGGCACCTTAAGTCAAGGCGGACGGAGTGTCTCTCAAGGATATCGATTCCAATCGCATCAATGGCATTAAAAAACAATACGATAGGCTAGCCGTCCTCCCTTGATATCCAGCATTGCAAGCGCTTTTTCATCGGAGTCAACACAAAGAGAAGGCGTCTCGATTATCGGAAGCCATCCTTTGAATTGTTCCAGAGAAACTCCCATTCTCAGTTTTTCAGCTATTTCATCCGGAAGCGAAATGATCGGGATTCGAGCAATCCGGGCAAATTCAACGGGATCATACCCGCCTGATTCGACAATGCAATCCGGCCTCATCGCTTCTCGAACTGAGAACGATCCAATTGACAGGCGTCTTAGAGAATGGCAGAAAGCCCTACTTCCGGAGGCAATGCCTACATCCCTGCTCAAGGATCGAATATATGTTCCCGATGAACAGCGTATGTGAACCCGAAGATCTGGAGGAGTCCACCCCAGTATCCTAAATGAATATATCCGGACGCTTCTCTTTGGAACATCAACCGCCAATCCTTCTCGCGCCAGTCTATAGGATCTATCCCCATTGATTTTAACCGCCGAAAATGCAGGCACTGCCTGAGTTACAGTTCCGGTGTAACTCTCCACAACCCTTTCAATGGCGTGATAGTCGGGAAGCGGAGCCTCGAAGACTACTTCTCCTTCGATATCAAGCGTATTGGTTTCAGCTCCAAAACGGATAACGGACTCGTAAACCTTGTCCATCCTTGAGAACAGGTACGCTGCCTTGGTCAGTTTACCCGAAAGGGCTATAAGGAGGCCCGTTGCAAAGGGATCCAGAGTGCCGGCATGTCCAACCTTTGCCGTTCCAAGCGTCCGTTTGAGATTGTCGAGCGCCATGAAACTCGAAATGCCGGTTGGCTTGTCCAGCAGGAAAATTCTGGGATTTGGATTCAAATTGAACTGGCAACCTCTAGATTATCTCTCTAAAACGACCTTATCTATGAGTTTACTGACTGTCAGTCCCTCGCGGATTGAATCATCTGATACGAAGTGAAGCTTTGGGGTGTTCTTCATGCGAATCTCCCTACCAATCCTTGACTGAATGAATCCTGCCGCGCTGTTTAATCCGATAACCGCTCTCCGAGTAGCCTGACTTCCCCCAAAGGAGCTCACCCAAACTCGAGCGGACGACAGATCCTTCGCGACTTTGATCCGCGTGATCGTCACTGTGGAGTCGACTCTGGGATCCTTCACATTCCCCGCGATAATCAGAAAACTCACTTTTTCGCGAATCAAGCTCTCCACCCGTTTCAAACGGATATTGTTCATCGCCTGCTCGAACCTTCCAATTTCTTTGCTATCTCCGCCATTTCGAAAACTTCTATGATATCGCCTACCTGTATATCGGAATAACCTTCAAGCCCTATACCGCATTCATATCCTTCCTTCACCTCTTTCGCCTCCTCTTTGAAACGGCGCAGCGATGCGATTTCGCCCGTGTGCAACACAATGCCTTCGCGAACAAGATGCACCTGACTCTTCCTATTCACGCTGCCAGACATAACCTTGCACCCCGCAATGGTTCCAATTTTGGGAATCTTGAAAATCTCTCTAATCACAGCCCGGCCAAGCTGGCGCTCTTCTATATCAGGAACCAGTATATCTTCCATGGCGTTCTTGACATCTTCCACGGCATCATAAATAACGTTGTATTTTCGGATTTCCACTTTCTCACGCTCAGCTATCGTGAGTGCCTTGGCAGTCGGCCTGACATGGAAGCCGATAATAATGGCATCCGAGGCCGCCGCAAGGTTCACGTCGTCTTCGATAATCGCTCCCGCGGCCGCACGGATACAAACAAGTCGTATCTCATCGGTACTCAATTCCTCCAGCGTGTTCTGCAATGCTTCAACCGAGCCATGCACATCCCCCTTGATAATTATCCGGAATTCTTGGATGTCACCGTCATGTATCGAATCGTATAGGTTATCAAGAGTGATCTTTTTCACATTCTTGGCAGTTTCCATTTTTTTAAGCTCCTGCCGTTTACCACCGTATTGGCGAGCCTCTTTTTCATTTTCTGTTACCTGGAAAGGATCGCCCGCATCTGGAACACCGGAAAATCCAAGAATCTCCACGGGCATGGATGGCGTGGCCTTTTCGAGCGGCAGGCCCTTGTCGTTGAACATGGCTCGCACTTTTCCATGATATATACCGGCGAGGAAGGCATCGCCAACTTTCAAAGTTCCGGTCTCCACCAATACTGTCGACACAATTCCCCTGCCCCTGTCTACCTTGGATTCAATTATCTTTCCCTCGGCTTTGCGAGTCCAATTGGCCTTTAGTTCGAGCATCTCAGATACGAGTATTACGACATCAAGCAGCTTGTCGATGCCTTCGTTTTTTAAGGCGGATATCTCAACAAATTGAGTGGATCCGCCCCAGGCTTCCGGAATCAGATTGTACTCAGATAGCTGCTGCTTCACCATATCCGGATTTGCTTCGGGTATATCCATTTTGTTAATCGCCACAATTATCGGAGACTTGGCCGCCTTTGCGTGTTCCATGGCCTCCACGGTTTGCGGCATCACACCGTTATTCGCAGCCACAACCAGAACTACCAGATCGGTAACCTGGGCCCCCCGGGCTCTCATCATTGTAAATGCCGAATGTCCAGGAGTGTCGAGAAAGGTTATATTCCCCTTCTTTGTGTGAACCATATAGGCCCCTATGTGCTGCGTGATACCACCATACTCCCCTGATACAACGTCCGCGCTTCGAATCGCATCAAGTAGCTTTGTCTTGCCGTGGTCGACATGCCCCATCACAGTGACAATGGGGGGGCGTGGAGTTTGTTCGCCCTCGTCATTGGATTCAGATGCAATAATTGTCTCGTCATATAAACTGACTATGTTGACCTTGCATCCATACTCATCCGCCAGAATTGTCGCCGTCTCCGCGTCAATCTGCTGATTGATGGTTACCATCATGCCCATACCCATCAGCTTTGAGATGAGATCCGAAGCCCTCAGATTCATTTTCCTGGCAAGCTCAGATACCGTTATCACCTCCATTATATCAATTTCTTTGGGTACTGGATTGGACTGCGCGAATTGCTTTTTCTTCGAATACTGATAGATCTTTTCCTCCGCCTCGCGACGTTTGTCATAGATTTTCTTGGCTTTGTAGAACGCCTTTCCCCGGTTAGGGGGTGGAGAACTCGCCGGCGAATGCCCATAAGCACCGATTCTCCCTCCAGTTCTACCAGTTCCGGCACTTCCAGCCTTTATACCGGCTCGGCCCGGGGCGTCCGTCCCATGGGTTCCTCTACCAGCTGGGGTACGACTCTCCGGACGCCTGAGAGCTCCGCCCGGTACATAAGCCCTGGCACGCCCTGCGCCCTCCGCATTGCCACGGTTGTATCCGCCACGGCCAAAGGCGCCGTCTCTCTGTCTATTCTCAGTTCGCGCGGCAGGATGCCGGTTGTAGTTTCCATCCACACGTCGTCCGGACACTATGCCGGCCCTGCCTCCAACCCTTTTGGACTCATAAGATTGTATCCCCCTGAAGTCCCTTGCTCCGCGGGGGGGGGATGCCACTGTATCCTTGCCGGATCCGATTTTCTCGGAGCTTATCCCCGTGGCCTCGGCACTGAGACTATTTAAGGTGTCCCTCGGGGTTTTTTCAACAGAAATCCCAGTCTGCCCTGCCTTGTCCGTGTTTTTGCCGGCATCCTTCGACGCCGTGGAACGTTCGCCGTCTTTGGCGGCATCCGAGACGGACAAGCTCGATTTTCGAGAAGCTCTTTCGGCAACTAGATGCCGTGAAATCCTTTTGTCCACCTCTCCCCGTCTCACCGTCAATTTCTGAGTATTTGGAAGTTCGGTTTCCTCAATGCGATTCGGGCCGATACCCCCAGTCCTCGAAACGGAAGAAGTTCTAGGTTTGACAACAACTATCTTCTTCTTGACTATCAAAACCTTCTTATTCTCGATATCGGTTGAATGCTCCTGTATCGGCGGCTTTGGAAGCTCCGGTTTCCTATGCTTTATCAGAGTGGCCTTTGGTTTTTTCTTGTTGGACTCTTCCACCATCAACTATTCTTCCTGTTCCTCGACTTCTTCCTCAATAACGAAACTCAAGCCAACACCACAGTTTGGACAGGTAGACATATTCGCAGTGATCGCCTGTGCGCAATTAGGACACTCGTAGGTATCCACCTCTTCTCGCCCAGCCTCGTCAGCCGCCGCTTTCACCCGCTGAGTTTCATCCTTGCCATCCTCTATTATCTCCACGTTATCATTGATGATTTTTTTAATCTGTTCAACATCGGACGGAGTCAATCCCGTAAGTCCCTCAAGCTCCTCCTCTGTCAAACTTACAAGCGTTTCGACGAGTTCTATACCATTCTCTTTCAACACCGAAACAAGGCGGTCGGAAATATTCGGCAGCTCGCTGATCTTTGTTATTTCCTCGTCGCCGGAATCAATTCCACTAAACAAGTCTGAAGCGGCCCTGGACACTTCTCTTGAGATATCCATCTCGGAAAATTGTGTTTCGGTTTTGACATCAATGTTCCAATCGACTAGTCTATTGGCCAATCTGATATTCAGTCCCTGTTTGCCGATTGCCAATGAAAGCTGCTGTTCGGGTACGATTACGAGCGCCTGCCTCTTGCCGCCGTCAAGAATAATGACATCCTGAACCTCCGCGGAGCTAAGCGCGTTTCTGATAAATACTATCGGATCGCTATCGTACTTCAGGATATCTATCTTCTCACCCTCAAGTTCCCGAACAATGGACTGAATTCTGACACCTTTGAGCCCGACGCAGGCGCCAACCGGATCGACATCCTCACGGGTTGAGTATACCGCCACCTTGGTTCTGAAGCCGGGTTCCCTTACAATCTTGAAGATTTCGACCGTACCATCGTAAATCTCCGGCACTTCCAATTCGAATATTCGTTTGACAAATTCGCCATGAGATCGAGAGAGTATTATTTCCAATCCTGTGGGAGCTTTTTTCACTTCGGCAATCATTGCCTTGATTCTATCTCCATGATGATATTCCTCCCTTGGCGATTGAAACCGGCGTGGCAGTATGCCTTCAGTCTTCCCCAGGTCAACAAAAATCGTCCCATTCTTTTCACGCTGGAAATAGCCGATTATCATTTCTCCGACTTTGTCTTTGAATTCGGAATAGAGCGTGTCTTTCTGGATCTCTCTAAGGCTCTGACGGGCCTTCTGCTTGGCGCTCTGAACCGCTCTCCGATCGAAATCCTTTGGATCTATCTCAATCAACAGCTCATCGCCGATTTCACAGTCTTCGTTCAGCTCCAGCGCTTCCGAAAGTTCGATTTCCGTCACTGGATTGTACAGATCATCATTCTCAACTATGACTTTTTTCGCAAAAATTGAAACGTCGCCTTCCGGCTCCAAAAACTTGACAACGGCATTTTCAGACGTTCCAAAGGTTTTTTTATATGCGGCGACCAGGAACTCCTCAATCGTGGCCAAAACCAAATCTTCGGTGATTCCTCTTTCGGTTTGTATTAGTTTCACCAAGTCGGCAAAGTCGGAATTCATTTCCACGCCCTCACTAAATTGCCAGCTACTTCAGCATAGCCTTTTTGATTTCTTTTATTGGAATCGCGAGTTCACCGCTTTCCGTTGCAATCACAACACTCCAGTTATCAGCTTCCCTGAGCATCCCATCAATCCATCTTCCCTCATGCAATAACCTCACCTGCTTTCCACGGAAAATCTCGTATTCACGAGGATGCTTCATGACACGTGACAGGCCTGGCGATGTGATTTCCACTGTAAGATCTTCCCTGTCGAACTCTATTTCAAGTCTCGGGCGAAGCACTTCCTGGGCCCTGGCGAGATCATCAAGGTTGATTCCTCCACTTTTGTGAAGCACAAGATTTACTTTCAAACCTCCTCCGCGGTGTTCAATGGACATTTCCACAAGGGCAAATGCCATCCGGTCTACGATTTCAACGATGGATTCTTCCAGTTTAGGATTTGCACGCATAACAACCAAAAATCCGAACTAAAAAAAAGAGACCACTAGGCGGGTCCTTATACTCATGAAGAAGCAACACTGAATACTCTTAAGCACAATGCTAGCGGCTTTGACAGTAAGGGTCAAGTGACTTCGCGGCTAATCCTTGCAAACTGCCAGTCCATAAACTCTTTTCACCCCCGCCGATTTAAACACTCGGGCGCATGCATTTAGAGTCGCGCCCGTTGTACTCACGTCGTCTAGAACAATTATCTCATCATATGCGCTCCAGACCCTCGGTTTGAGCTCATACTTGAGTGCCGAGGCCCGCAAACGTTCGAAGCGATTCAAAGATTTCTGAGTCTGATTGCCTCTGCGCCTTAGCAATTTCAAAACCTGAACTCCTCTCTTTTTCATCCGGTGCGCCATCTCATTAACCGGATCCATTCCGCTGTGAAAAATGCGCGCCTTTCGGGGAGGAACCGGCACAACTGGAATTCCTGCCCAATTCTCGTTATGGATTTCGAAGAGCCTATCTGAGAGCCAACAGGCCATTCTTGTATCGCCACCATACTTAAGGGCGGAAAGCCATTCACGCAAGGGGCCGCTCCAGTGCCCCACGGTCCGCAGCGCATCCAAAGTGGGTGGGTTATCTCGACACATAAGACATGGATTGTCGCTTCCCGCCAAATCAACGCCGCAATATTCACAGACTTCTGGATTAAACTGAAAAATCCTGTCGTTACAGTCGGCGCAGGGCGAGAAATACGCGGGTGAAGTGGCGCCGCATAGCGGGCAGATACAATTCAGAATGGACACCGTTGACAATAACCATGGAATCACCTTTCCAGCTTGAAACTAGTCCACCGAATCCAGTTCTTTCTGCCATCTCGCCAAGATCTGTAAAGACTCCATGGGAGTCAAATCATCCAGATCCAAATCTCGAAGCTTCTCCAGTATCATCTCTCCGCTGTCAAATAGCGGAACCTGCACCGCTCTTTGCATGATTTTCGACGATGGAAGCGGTGTATTCTCCTCCTGCGAAAGTAGTAACTCCTGCGCTCTTTCCACCACCGACTCCGGAAGCCCCGCCATGGAGCCGACATGAATTCCATACGAGGCCTCCGCTGGACCCGACACAAGAGTTTTTGGGAATATCAGCAGTCCATCTTTTTCATGTACAGCCATGGATAGATTTATCAGATGCGGGTGTTCGATTTTTGTCAATTCTCGATAGTGAGTCGCAAACAGCGTTCTTGGAGTTATTTGGGTGAGAAGATATTCGCACACAGCCTTTGCGATGGCCAGGCCATCCGCCGTTCCTGTTCCCCTTCCAACCTCATCCATTATCACAAGGCTCTGATTGCTCGCGTTTCTAAGAATATTCGCCGTCTCATTCATTTCGACAAGGAAGGTGGATTCCCCTCTCGCCAGGTTGTCAGTCGCTCCAACTCTGCAATAAATCCTATCGACCAGCCCGACTAACGCGGAATCTGCCGGCACGAAACTCCCCGCGTGCGCCATTAGCGTGATCAATGCAACCTGGCGCAGGATTGTCGACTTACCGGCCATATTGGGGCCCGTGATAAGAGCAAATGACAAGCCACCACTATCTATGGAAATACTGTTGGGCACAAACGAGCCATGCGGTATGTGACATTCGACAATTGGATGACGCCCTCTCTCAATATCGATTCGAGACTCCTCAACCATGCGGGGACGGACATATCCATACTCGGTGGCGGCATGGGCATAGGCTTGAACAACATCGATATCCGAGACAATGCCCGCCAGCTGAAGTAGTTCGGAAACGTGTTTTTTCGCATCCTCCCTGACACTTAGGAATAGTTTCTGTTCATATTCAATCAGTCTTTCCTTTACATCATTGATTTCAGCCTCAAGCTCCCCAAGTTTCTCGGTTGTGAATCTCTCGCATTGCGCCAGAGACTGTCTCCTCCTGAATCTTTTTGGAAGCCTGTTTGACTGCCCCTTGCTCACTTCAAAGAAGTATCCGATTATTCGGTTGTACTTCAGTTTAATGGAACCGACTCCGCTCGCAGCCTTTTCTTCCGCGGCATAGTCTTTCAGTATTCTCTCTCCGTTGTCATTTTTTCGTTTCATTTCATCAAGCTCATCATCCCAGCCCTCTTTTATCAGTCGGCCCTCCGTTAAGAGAATCGACGGCTCCTCCATCAGCGATTTAGCGAGCATCTCCGCCAGGGCGGCAAGGGAACTGAAGAGCCCATCCAGATTATCCTGGCCATCGTCCAGCAGAGAGTCATCCACGATATCTCGAATTCTGAATGTCCTGGCCAATGAATCCCGCACCGCGATAAGATCTTTGGCATGGGCCTTGTCCATCGCAATCCTGGCCGACAGTCTCTCCAAGTCCAGAATCCCGGAGAGCAATTCACGCAATCTGGAAAGTGTAGTCTGATTGCAGTATAGCTTCTCTACCCGCTCATGATGCAGAGTTATACTCGTAAGCTCCGGGAAGGGTTGCAGAATTCTTCGCCTGAGTTTTCTCGCGCCCAAGGACGTTTTTGTATGATCCAGGGTTTCAAGCAGTGTGAAAGCACTGCCCCCATCATGCAGATTACTGACTATTTCCAGGTTCTTGATTGTCGATTCATCCAATCCGACAGCGCTGCTCTCGCCGAAAATCTCAATCGCGCGGATATGGGGCAGAACCCCTTTGTGCTTGTCATCCAGGTAGTTGAGTATCGCGCCCGCGGCCAAGATGCTCGGTTCCTCATCACCTATTCCGAATGCTTTTAGATTGGCCGTTTGAAACTGTCTGAGAAGCCGCTCCCGTGACTGCCCTAAGTCGAATGCCCAGTCGGGCTGACGGTCCAGGACTATTCCCAAACCGCCTAGAAAGGCATATGACTCGAGTAAACCCTCCTGTATAATCATCTCCCTGGGATTTGCCCGTGCAATTTCTCTCCGCAGCAGTTCCCTTTCCGCGCTTCTCTCGAACACGGTGGCACGAAACTCTCCCGTGGAAAGATCGACATAGGCAAGGGAGGTATTTTTGCTGTCTCCAACCAATGCGGCGAGATAATTGTTGGTTCGATTATCCAAATAGGAGTCATTGATTATCGTTCCCGGCGTGACAACCTCAACAACCTCCCGCCTTGCCAGCCCCTTCCCCTTAGGCATTTCAACCTGTTCGCATATGGCAATTCTCTTTCCGTGTTCCAGTAGGCGGGCGATGTAGTTATCGGCGGCATGGTAGGGTATACCGCACATCGGAACACCCTGCCTCTGGGTTAAAGTTAAATTCAACAGGCGGCTGACTTCTATGGCATCCGCCTTGAACATCTCATAGAAATCGCCCATTCTGAAGAAGAGGACGGAATCCTTGTATCTTTCCTTCTGCCGATCGTATTGGCGGAACATAGGCGTGTTTTCATTGCCGGGGGACATTTACTGTTCTATTCAGTTCTCACTAACTGCTGTAATACCAGATCGGTTATATCAACCTCGTAAGCCCACCACAATAAGTTTGGATCCGAACGGTTTAAAACAATGCTAAAGCCATTTGACTCAGCGACAAACTGGATTGTATCAAGAATTTCTCGAGCCAACTCGTTGCTGGAACCCAGACCCGCCACCGCCTGCTGAATCTGATTGCCCTTAATCCTGATATATTCCTGATAGTATTGCTTCTTCTCCTGGATTTTGCTCTCCAGATTCAACTCATCCCTCGCATTGCCGCGGGACATGGCAATGATTTTTCTTTCCTCCAAACTCTGTATCTCATCTTGCAGCTTACGAACCTCATTGGCGAAATCCGTCTTCATCTTTTCGATTCTCCTGGCTTCAGCAGAATCAACATAAAAGGCGGATAGTATTTTCGCGTAGTCCAGAACGGCCACTTTGGTAATCTGCTCGGCGCCAAGATGAAAAACCTGAAACAATCCAAGCATGAGCGATATCGAAATAAGCAGTCTCCTCATTGGCAAAGCTCCTAATAGATATCCAACTTGAATGCTATAACCAGATCCATACCCCAGTTCTTGAACTCAGTTAAATACGGCTCAGGATTCCAGTCAATATTCCCATCAATATCCCATCGAAATTTCTTCACCAGGTATATACCAATGGGAAACTGGGGATTCGCGAATCGAAACCCTCCACCCAGGCTGAATCGCCAATCGTTAATATGCATTTTCAGCAAAGCGTTGCTAGTCTTGAATTTGCCATCTTTTGCAACCCAGGCGCCAACCGCGTCCAAGAAGATATCAAAGTCCAGAATATTGGGAGCAATCGGAAAAATAAACTGCAGGGTGTTATCCCACAGGTATCGATAGCCGGAATTCGGCTCCCAGCCTCTCGCAATAAACATCCCATCAATGTAAAACCCATCTCTCTGCCTGTCCGCGGTTTTGTCTGTCCACGACTTGTCAAGCAGTGCTTGAAACGCCGTGTTGAAGTAAAGGGTGCTTTGAAACGCCCCATCCTCATCACCCACAGGCACACTGAACAGTAACTGATTGAAATTAAATCTAGTCACACTCTTGATATGTTCCCTTCGGGACACCGGGAGTATCCCGGCGAAAGTGACAGTTTCGCTCAGTATGAATCCCTTCGTTGGATTGAATTGAAGATCTCTCGTATCCCAGAAAACACGAAAAGAAATGCTGTCATCGTATTTCCAGGCATTCAGGTTCTCTCTGATGCTGCTGCTGTGAGGCCTGTATATAGTTGAATCATACCTGACAAATTCCCATGTGAGCCGAAGTTCCGTCGAAGCGCCGAGGCGGCCCAGTTTAGTTATCCATGTATAGCCCGTATTAAGAGCGCTAGATAGAAAATGAGAATTATATTCCATTTGATGATCGCTGGGCACCACCCTGCCCGCCGCATCATATTCGTTCCAAGTGAAATAGGGATCGGGGAAGCCGTTGCCATCCAAATCCATATTGATACGTTTGTTTACACTTCGGACCCATCGCAATTCAGTTCCCCCAGACCAGCGCAAACCTAGGATTCGAGGCTCCGTGAAACCTAGCGATACGCTTTGCACATTCGGAGACACACTGGCGGTTGCGCTAATAATCTGCCCGCGGCCGAGGAAATTCCTGTCGTTCCAACTCAACTGGCCTGATATGGGAAAATCGGGTCCGCCTGAAAACGATAGGCCAAAACCGATATCAGAAGTCTTTCCCTCTTCAACATCAATCGTCAAATCCATCAGCCCATCTTCGTCCCCTTGATGCGGCTGTGGTTCGACCGCAGTGAAATACTGCAGATTGTACAGATTGGTCATTCCCTCAAGAATCTTTGATCTGCTGAACACCTCACCCTCTTCGAGGGGGAGTTCCCTGCGAATAACGTAGCTTTTCGTTTTATCATTCCCACGAATGATTATGTTCTCAATGTGCGCTCGATCCCTTTCAGTTATTCTCACATCATAAGAGATTTTGTGCTCCGGGCTCTGCCGGATTTCTTCGTAGGTAAAGGTATTGAATATGTAGCCGTTTTCATAGTAGAGGTTTTCGACTCTCTGGATATCCAATTGAAATCTGGAACTATTGAATATGTCTCCAGGCCTTTGCAGCACGAATTCTTCCAGTTCGGCGTCCGAGTAAATACTGTTTCCATCAAAGTTCATCCCATCGTATGTCCATACATCACCTTCCTGGATTACAATCGTAATGGCGATCTTGCCAAGATTCTGCTTGTCATCGACTGCGATTTCTTTGTCAACCTCCAGAATCTTTACATCTATGAGACCCTGGTCTTTATAATACTGCTCTATTGCCTTGATATCTTCCTGAAGTTTTGTTTCGACATAGAGGCCCTTGCTGAAAAGCGACTGGGGTTTTGTTTTCATCAAACTTCTCAGTGTTTTATCGGAGACATGTTCATCATTTCCCACGAATTGGATATCACTGATTTTTGTCTGATTGCCCTCGACTATGGTGAACAAGACATTCGCCGTATTGGTAGATTCGTCCACAGAGTGGCTTGCGATTATCCTCGCGTCGATAAATCCTTTTTCAACATAGAGATCGACAATTTTCTGCTCATCAAGCTTAAGGGAGCCCGGATTGAGAAGATCTCCGGATTTAACCAGGACCGCATCCGCCAACACTCCTCGTCTAATCTTGGAGTTGCCGATGAACAGCACTTCCTCCACCAGGGGTTTTTCCTTAATCTGAAAGATCAGCTCCACGCTTTCCAGAGCGGTAGTTCCCGGACGCAGATCCGGGATGATGATATTGAAGTAATCCAGCGCATAGAGCTTGCTTTGTATCTCCCAAGATAGTGAATCTGTATAAGCACTACCCAAGTAGGGCCGAATAAGTCCCAGGAGCTCATTTTCTGAAACCGACTTAAGACCCTCGAATCGAATATCGGAGATTGGTTTGCCGTCATACCACTGTTCTTCCTGCGCAAAGGCATTTACGGAAAGAATGACTAAGAGAATCAGGTTTCTTGTGTAAAGCCGCATTCGCTATCCTTGGTTTGATTTATTTTGGGGCTCCCTGGGTTCTAATATGAGAAGCGCCTTCTGAGGGTTATCTTATTGCCGGCAACGAATCCTTCGTCAGTTTGAGGGCTGGGGGAATACGACCATAGAATACTGAAAAACGGGGTTGCCATTTCCAAATCGATTGAGGCTCGGAATTCCAGTCCTCCAAAGACGGAATTGCCTCTTCGACCTTCAAGGTAGTCCGCGGAGACGACTCCAGAGAAAAAAAGTGAATTTCCCACATATTTACCGAGGTACATGCTTGTGTTGTCCAGATACCGTCCCAAACTCTGGGATTGAGTCGTCAAACCTGAATTGGCATCCCTTGTGAGGCCCTCCGCCAAGGTGTTTTCGATAATATCCGTTCGAATTGAAACCATATCGAGATTCAACCCCTCCTGCAGTGCTTTTTCAAACGGTTGAACAATGCCCATCTGGCCGAATATACCGCTCGTCGCAAGCAACATCCTACTCGCTCCCCGATTATCCTGGGAATTTGAATAAGGCGCAATTGCCTGCCCAAAGAGAGAGAGGATATCCGAACGCGGTGGAACAGTCTCGATAGTCGGATTGAAATCGGACATAATCGGAGCATTGTAAACCAATGCAACCTGAACATCCTCGCCCCTTTCATCCCTGACACGCGTTTCAGCCCGGAAGGCTAGCATGGGATTGAATTCATTGAATGATTCGTTAAATCTCAACGATCCTTCGGTAATCCGGAAATCCCTATCAAAATAGAAAATATCGCCCGTTTTAATTGGTAAAGAACCTGTAAGGACCAGATTGTAGGGCTCGTTACTGAAAACCAGATTCACGGTCTGTCCAGTTTCCGCCGTTGCCCGGATAATCCGCAACCGCTCGTTGGGAAGGTAGAAAATACAGTTATTACCTGTAATGAAATCAAAATCTAGAAAGACAGCGCTGGGATACACTCCCTCCCTTATCTGGCTTACGGGCGTTCTCGGGGTACCAAGAGATGCCCGCAGCCTGGGAAAAGTGAAATCCCCCTCCAAATAGAAGTGTTTATTCCCCCCTGTCATACGAACCTCGCCGATGAAAACCCCATCCAGATTGACGCCCAGTAATGGATAGTAAACCGGCACCCCGGCCCCCTTCGGTGTCGCGGTGGCGCCGTAGACCATGTCGATTTCCACCACTCTGAATCTATCCATCACGATGAAGCCGCCTCCATACAGGATTCCATCTCCAACGGGAATATGGAGCCTATCGATGGTGATTGTATGCCCCTCGAAGTGGATGTCGGTGCTTGCGGGTTGAATTTCCGCGTACGTGTAAGGTGTATCGACTCTCAAGTCTACAGCTCGCAGTATTCCATCAATCTCGGGGTTGTTCAATGAGCCGGTTATATCAAGCCCGCCGACAAAACGTCCTGACTGAAAAATGACATGATATTGCAGCAGAATTGGATCTCTATACATCACGTAATTGATAAGGACCGGATCTATATCCAACTCGGAAAACGAGAGGTTTATGTTTCCATCCTTGATTGTGCCCTTAGCCCTTGAGATAACAGGCATTTTCGGCCCTGAACGAACATCCAGTTCACCGCTTCCATATGCGTATGACAGATTCAACATCTCGCTATTTGGGGAAATTATTCTGAAAAAATCATCATCCTTGGAGAAATGGAATGTGTAAGCCGGCAGGTGTGGTGTTGAATCCCACATAATCGGTTGGGTTGCTATTGTCCCCCTGTAATTCGAATCAAGTAAGTATGGAATTTCGGCTATGCCAAAGGACTTGTCAAAGTCAACCGCCAGGGAAAAACCCGACGATACTGGAACTTGATTATATGTGGCATGCAATTCCGCCGTTGATTTCAGCGAACCCTTCTCCATATTCAGTAAAACAAGGCCCCGGTTGAAGTTCATGCCGTTGTGACTGTAGCGGATATCGCTGATTCGCATCAGTCCCGATTCAATTGAAACCACCCCCTGCGCTTCAAAGGGTTTACCATCGAATATCCCATCGCTGGCTTTTAGAGTCAGGGAAATCAAAGGATTCCGCAAGGCGCCTCTTAGATTGCCGTCGACGAAGAGTTCACCGGAAAGACGATCGGGCACTATTCTTTCAATCCTGGCCGCCGAGATATCCAAACCCACATCCCAGAAGTCTCCATCCCTATCAAGGGTGATTCGGTATTTCTCATCCCCGGATCCATCGAGAAACAGCCGTCCCAGCAAGACTTGCGAGTTATTCGCAGTTTCAAATATCGCGTTCCCGGTAAGTTCACCATATTCATCGGCAACGCTTATCTCTGGAACAACTACTGAATTGCGACTGAGATTGCCGTTAAATGCGACAGCAATATCCGACTTCTCCAATCTTTCCGTCAATAGAAGTCGTGCACGGTTGATATACAGTTTCCAATCTCCGCGTGGCGTCACCCGCCCCCTAAGATCAATCGAAGTCACCATCCGCCCCTCAGACAATGGAATCGAGACACTCTCACTGACAAACTCAATCCATCTTCCATCTGCGGATTCGGATCCCATGTATGCCGTCAATCCGAAATCGCTGTTAACAACCACGCTCCCATCGTCGAACCATTTGGCGGTCACGGGAAAACTCTGTTCTCCAAAGAGCACTCTGCCCTCGGCGAATCCTCCCTCCGTAAGTTTTCTGCCGAAGCCCCTTCCGTCTACAACGTATTCATTCCAAGTGGCTCTAAGGCTGTCCAGTGACCAACTCTCAGGAGAGGCTCTGCCACTGATAGTGAGTCCATTACTCTGATTGTCCCTGTGGCGAAGCGTAAACTCATTAAAAGAGGCTGTCCAAGTTTCGACGTTCGCCTCGAAGGAGGCGCTCATATCAAAAAGAAAATCTCCAACAAGCGGCGGATCAAACTCCCCTGTCAAACCGATAAGCCGTGTTATAAAAGAGGATTCAAATCCTTTCACGTTCACAAAGCCATGCACCGCCAGATCCGCACGAGAATCCACGAAGATGTCCATCGTCAGTTTTTTCTCTCGAGTACTTTTCCTGCCCTCCGGTACCGCAATCAATGAAACGACGAATGAATCATTCTCGCGTATCACAAGAAAACGGAAATCTTCGAAACGGGCGTCGTTTGTTTCAAACACTTCCGGCTCGGCGGTGATTACACCTGCTCTGGTATTCAGCTTGAACCTCAGGGATGCTGGATAACCCAGTAAGGTTTCATCCAAACCGAGGGTTAAAAATCCGTCAGGCGCCAGCCGTTCGATATCCAGAACTCCAGCATAAGAAAGACTGCTCCATTTGGACGATATTCGCAGCTTATCTATGTACACGCTGCTCTGCGAGCCTCGAAACTTCAATTCGGCTTTGTAATCGCGCGTTTCGGCATTCGGATCTGTCCGAAGATTCATATCAATCTCATAATCGAATTCATCAAAAGTCGGAGAACTGGAGAGTCGAAATCGACCATCGACTATGGATGAGAAATACGGTGTGAACCACCCCGAGGAAATACCTGGTAACGCAATATCCGCCATATTGAGCTCTTCGAGTTCACCACTCATACGCCAGCCGTCGGAGGAATAATCAATCGAAAAGTCCACCGGTACGTTGTCGCCGACCCGTCTCGCGGCGAGTTTACTGTTCGCATAGGTGAAATCCACGGATATGGGCTGTAGAACCACGTGCCTCGAAGCGGCTGACAGTATGTCAAAGCGACCATTCGCCGTTGCCTCGGTGGGGGAAAAGCTGCCGTCAGAGGATACCACAGCTCGGATTACCCCCATACTGTCCGAGGAATCTATATTCCTCGCGTGGAACATTCCCGCGATTTTGTAGCGGACAATTCCGCTCTCGTCATTTAGAGCCAGGGTTACATTGTTCGCGTTCAACCGGATTGTCTCGTCCAAGTGAACTTCCACAGACAGGTCAGAGAGTTCCACAGATCTATTCGCGAATAGAAGCCAGACATCATCAATCTCCCTGACCACCGCCGCTTCCTCCAGCGGCGATTCGGACGACAGCGCAAGATTGAGATGTCCGCCTTGGACCACTACCCTGCCGATACGCCGTAGCGGATCGTCACTTGTCAAACCTCGAAAGGGATTGTAGTAGATCCGAACTACTTCCGCCTTGAAATCGCCCTGCTCGAAAGTGATATTCAGATTGCGTATGAGAACTATCGACAGGAGCGCCGGCGAAACGTGTTCGTAGCTGAACTTCGCGCCCAGTGAATTCTCCAGTCGGCTGATTATGCGGTTTTTCATAATTTCCGCCCTGCGATCAACTTGAGCTCGCAGAGGATTCAGCATCAGTACGCCAAGCGCCATACCAAGAACAAGTATGAGAGTTTGAAGGGTATGTATTCGCTTGAACTCCACTTTCACAGGCTCTCCTCAAGGAAAAGAAGGCGCAGATGAGCTTCTTGGACTCTATCATTATCGAGTCGTGGTTCAAGGGTAAGTTGAAGTGCGGCACCATGAATATAGCGATCAATCCGCGTATCCCCCGAACCAGGAGGTATAAGCTCCGCGGAAAGCACTTCACCCTGCGGCGATACTCTGATTCTTATCATAACATCCAGTAGTTTCTCAGTCTTCTGAGGAAACTGTGCCGCGTCAACAAGCGGAAATGACAGCACTCTTCGCTCCCTTCCCTCCACCCAGTTTATCATCCAGGGGTTGCGGAAGGATGAGGGGGCGCCCGGCTGCTCATCGAAATTGACTGGCGGATCCATCGCCTCAACGTTCTGCGCCGGCTCATCGGGTTTAGACCTGGGCGCTACAAGCGGTTCGTAGTCTAGAAGAGTCGCGAGTTCCTCAATCGATTCATTATCTTCAACCGATTCACCACCCATGTCGCCTCGCCTGGCATCAAGTGCAGCTTTTCGAGGAACACTGGATAAATCTCTTGGAGGGCCCTTGTTCTCCACTGATTTCAAGCCATGATTCCTATTCGAATCGCTGTCAATCCTAACGCGTATTCGATTATCAGCGGAAGCACCGGATTCATGGGACGTCGCGGAGGCAAGTAGAATCACAGTGATGAAGGACCCATGCAGAACTGCTGATACCAGAAATGGTTTTATCAATGTCCGCTCCTGATTGTTTGCAACGAGATTGCTTCAAAACCGGCTCCTCGAACCTTGTCCAGGACGGCAATGATTCTCCCATAGCCGACACTCTCATCCCCCTGTATGACGATTTCCTCCACAACTCTGTTCTCAGCCTTATCCTGTAAGACTGACTTGATTGAATCCCATTCGACAGCTTCGTCATCAATCGACACTGAGCCATCTTCATACAGGGTGAGTATGATTCCAATCGCCTGGTTATTCTCCGAGGTTTCTGATGCCGGCAGACTGACTTCGATGAAGCTCTCCTCCCGGAAACTGGTGTTCAAGACGAAGAAGAGGCAGAGCAGGAAGATGATATCTATCAGAGGGGTCAGCAGCGGCCCCCTCTTATTGCTTCTTCGCAGATTCTCTCTTAAAGACATATTGCACACCTGATATCGAAAGGCATTCGGCCACTATTTCATCCAGCAGCTCCGAACGCCGAGCTACAATCGCTTCAAACAGATGGAGCGCCAGCATTGTCGGAATCGCGACCGCCAAACCCGCGGCGGTTGTAATAAGGGCCTTGGAGATACCGCCCGCCAGGACATATGGGTCTGAACTGCCGGCTGCGTTCATTCTGGAGAAAACGGTAATCATACCGGCCACAGTACCAAAAAGCCCCATGAGAGTTGCCACATTGCCGATGCCGTTCAAAATCGGGAGATTGCGTTCCATCCGCCCCAAGTATTTTTCACCGAGGGCCTCAAGTTTTTGCCTGTATACCTGTGGAATCGACCTGATTCTTGTTGTAAGCGCGAATGTCAGCAAGGATTTTTCCAGGCTCAAATCCTTTTTTGGAAAGGTTTTGAGAATCAAATCGACAGGTGTTTTCCCCATTTTACCCAGGGCCTCTCTAAGGACTCTTTGAGATATGACTCGCGTTCCATAGTAGAAAGCAATCCTTTCGAGTATTATCCCAAGCGAAGCCACGGACAGAAAAATTATCGGTGTGAGGATTAGCCAGTTCGCTCTGATTAATTCACTCAATTGACCGCTCCAGTGCTCTTCCAGGCCACTGTCAATTCCAACGAGGGACTCTCCCATGGCATCTTCGCGTATGCTGACGCACCAGCTCTCCAGTTCTCGCTGATTTTCCAGTCCAGCCCCAAACCTATTATAGCTTCCCCGCCCCTGGAACCGTCGAAGAATTCACCGAGAATCGCATCTTGCGAGCCACCGAACAAGTAATAGGATAGCTTGCCGTCCATTAATTCAACCTTGCCCTCCCAGATATCAGTGAATCCCAGGAGGGAAAAATCCAATTCGCTCGAAAAACTGATTCGCCGATCGCCGAAGTCATAAGCAAGCGATACCAGCCCGCGCGCGCGCCTGTCATCTCCACTTATGACAACCCCCTCCTCCATCTTACAAAAGCTTCCTTCAGCATAGGATATTTCAAACAGAGAGCTAACACGTTTGCTTCCAATCTGAGCTATGCCGAATCGATATTTGGAATGAATCGGCGTCCGGGCTTCGAATCCGCTCAACCTCTCTCCGCGAAATATTCTTCCCAGATTATCCGGGTATCTCATAAAAATCTCCGCATCGGCGTAAACGCTTATATTGTCGTCCACCAAGCAGTTAAATCCTAAGAAAGGCATGGCTCGGATTTTGTCAGAGTCGTCATAGGCAATATCAATCCCAACTTCACCAAGCAGTCCATGATTGAAAAGTTTCAGGCCGATCGCGAGCACTCCACGGGCGCTTCCATCTGTATCACTCACGGCATGCGACACTCCGCCCTCGATTTTTGTAATTATCGACCAGTTACTCCCCTTGATTCGAAAGGATAAATCCATGCCACCCAAAATAGATAGACGATAGGGTGAAAAACCATAGTGATATAATTCAAAGGAGTATTTGTCGGGTTGATTTATCCCTCTGTCCCAATTCAAAGCAGCGGCCAGATAAGGAAGAATCCCGTCCTCCTCCTTCGCCCCAATTTTGACGGCGCTCGAAAGCAGGCCGTCTCTATCCCAGCCAATCTGACCAGACCAGGGACGCGGACCTGTAGTCCTCTCTGAGAATGGGATGAAGATTGTCGCTTCGATTTCGCCAAGGTTCTCGAATGTACGGCTTACATCAACATCGGCTCCCTCCCGAATATCCGAGGCAGCGCCGGCACTCCACTCTCCCGGCTGAGGAGACCCCAACTCCGTGGATCTGAGAGCTCCCAGCGATTCCGGTGAAAGTTCGCCGATGTCCGCCGTTGGATTGATAAACGGCAAATCCTCGGGAGAGGATTTTGGAGGCTTCACCTCAATGGGAATTCTGTACTGCCGTCGATACCGTGGAGGGGTGGGATTCCAGTTTTCCGCCAAATCCGGGAATAGATTGGGTAGTGGGATGTCTGGCTCCGCGTCCCTGACGATTACCAAATCCGGGAGCAGGAGTACCTCTCCATGGGCAGCCCAGCGAATCAGCAGAAGAAAACCAAGAGAAAGCACCATCTTGGGAGCTTGGGCTGGACTGTATGCTCTCATCACTCCTATCTTATCTGAAAACATCCGTGGTCGGAAGAATGGAGCTCGAACGGAGCGAGCTTCGGGTGAAGTTTCCGTTTCCCATTCCGCTTTGTGCCCGACAGTGGCCGGGAGGCGCCGGCGGGGCTTGGGATGGCGTCGCCGGATTGTCGATCCAAAGCCGGAAAACCAGAGACGCTCCGTTGTCTCAGTAACCTGGATGGCGCCGCCGGGAGGCTGGCACGGCTGAAGACCGCATTGAATCCAAGTTCGAGAGTTTATGAGGATGAGTGGAATCAGGGATATTTGGAAGGGTTTGGTTGCGATAGAGGGTATCGATGGTTCTGGAACTACCACACTGCTTAACTCGCTGGGGGAGGCCTTGGCGGGTAGGAACATACGTTTGGGCGCCGAACCTACCGGGGGGAATATCGGAAGCGTGATACGAGATGTGCTCTCAGGAGGCAAGGCAGTGACTCCAAAAACCCTGGCACTCCTTTTCGCGGCGGATCGACGTGAACACATATACGGCGAGGGTGGAATTAGAGATAGTCTGGACTCGGGACAGATCTATATCACTGATAGATATCTTTTCTCGTCGCTGGCCTACCAGACGCTTTCCGTGGATTGGCGCTGGGTGGACAATCTGAACTCCGAGTACCCTCTTCCGGGCCACATGATTTACCTTAGGATACCGGTGCAACACGCCTTGAAGCGCATCTCGACGCGAGCTGGGAAGGACATTTTCGAAACAGCGGAACTGCTGCATGGGATTGCCGAGGGCTACATGCGATCAATCGAAAAATACCGGGATTCAGGTATGAAATTCCTTGAAATCAATTCCCTTGGAACCCTGAGAGAGGCTCGCACCGCTGTATTGAATTTCATCGACGAGCTATTCTGACACTGACTGAACTGTAATCGAACCCAACTGTACCGAAGTCATATCGCTTCCGATAAATATACAAGATGACACAGCTTAGGCGGATTGTGGCCCTTCTCACCCTTCTAATGCTTCCCGTGGCCAACCTGCCCGCGTGGAAAATTGAATACGCGGAGCAGTTCTATAAACTCTATCACCAGCACATGTATCGCTACCCGGAGGAAAGCGCGGAAAATCTCTGGTATCTATCGATGGCGCTGAAATCACCGTTCGCAAATCCTCTTAACGCCCTGGCGAAAATCGAGAACGAACTCGAGTGGGAGAAGTACAGGAACCTCTTCTCAATGCATGTATATCTGCGAATCGTCAGCGAATATCTCAATTTGGCCGCTAAATACGACAAGTTCAATGCACACTTCCATAACTATCCGTGGAAGTCCGCGAATCTCGATAGCCTCAAAAGCGCCGAAGCCTATTACAAATTGGCGCTTGAATCCTGGGAAATGGCTCGCCTATATGGCGAAACCGCGCGAGAGCGAAGATTCAGATGGATTCATCTGGATGAGATTCAGTTCTGGGAAGACGAGGCCTTTCGCATAGAGAACGAGGAACTCGACTACGGCGATATCATCGCCGTCCATCTTGCCCGCCTGGAACGGGTTCGCTCTGGGTTCGCTTCAATGGACTATGAGACCTATTAGATAGTTCTTAAGACGCGTGAAATTCCTCGGATTCTGGCCTATCTGATCAGCATCGCGTCGCCGTAGGAAAAAAAACGATAATTCTCTCTTATCGCTACCTCGTACAGTTCCAGCAGACGCTCCCTGCCCAAAAAGGCCGACACCAGCATCAACAGGGTGGATTTGGGTGTATGGAAGTTTGTGAAAAGCTGATCGACCACCTTGAACCTGTATCCAGGATAGATGAATAGATTCGTCTTCCCGGCCCCGCTCGTAAGCTCACCCGAGTTCCACGAAGTCTCAAGAGTTCGTACCGTCGTGGTCCCCACGGCCAGTACCTTCCTGTCATCCTTCTTGGCCACTGTAACCTTCTCCGCGGTTTCATGAGGAATGCTGTAGCTTTCGAAGTGCATGGCATGATTTTGAATATCTCTCACCCTTACCGGCTCAAAGGTTCCAAGTCCGACTTGGAGGGTAATCCAGCAGATTTCGATGTCGTTTTCATGCAGGGCCCGCATTATCTCCCGAGTGAAGTGCAGGCCGGCTGTGGGCGCCGCCGCGGAGCCTATATTTCTTCCATACACTGTCTGATAGCGCTCTTCGTCTTCACGATTATCCGTTCTTCCGATATACGAGGGAAGCGGAATATGCCCATATCTCTCAAACCAGGATTCATCCGGAATTGGATCCAGTCTCACTGTACACACATTGTCTGATCGAAGATTCGTGACGGTTCCCACTGTATCGCCCGGAAAAAGCCAGTTCTGGCCTATGCGCTTCTTCCTCATTCTGTTAACGATGCAATCCCATTCCCCCTCGCGGGACTGGTGTAGAAAAAGGAATTCCGAAGTGCCCTCGGTATCGCGCCTTTTCGCATATACTCTGGCCTTTCTAACCCTGGTGTCATTGAAAACCATCACCGTGCCCGGGCTCAGGAAATTTGGAAGTTCGCTCACCGCCGTATGCAGCGGCGGTCCGATTTTGTTCCCATCGCACACTATCAGGCGACTATCGCCACGCCTGTTGGATGGAATTCTCGCTATCAGCTCGTCCGGGAGATCAAATGAGAAGAGGTTGGTTCGCACTTGGTTTCCGCCCGAGATGTCTATGAGCCAAATCCGTCACGACACGGCCGCGCGGGGTTCGCGCCAGAAAACCCTTCTGTATGAGATAGGGCTCATGGAAATCTTCCAGGGTATCAATTCCCTCGCCAATGCTTATCGCGAGAGTTTCGGCCCCCACGGGTCCTCCTCCATAATTGTCGATTATGGCGATTAGAATCCTTCTATCCTGTTCCTCAAGACCCTCACTGTCGATTTTCAACCTCTTAAGGCCGGATTCAATGATACTTCGATTGATTGAGTCGACTCCCCCCACCTGGGCAAAATCCCGCATTCTCCGAAGAAGCCGGTTTGCCACCCTCGGAGTCCCCCGGCTGCATTGCGCGAGAAGGCTCGAGGCATCCTTCTCAATGGATATATCAAGAATTCCCGCCGTCCGCCGCAGTATCCGCTCCAACTCGGCCGCTTGGTAGAAATCTATGCGCATCGTTATCCCGAAGCGGGAGAATAAGGGACTGGTAACCTTACCCGGCTTGGTCGTGGCGCCAACCAGTGTGAACGGCGGCACCGGTATTCGCACCGTTCGAGCCGCCGGGCCCTGGCCGATTATCCAATCGAGTTCATAATCCTCCATTGCGATGTAGAGCATCTCCTCAATCGCCGGCTTCAATCTATGAATTTCATCAATGAAAAAAACTGTATCTTTCGGTATGGTGGAGAGCATGCCGGCAAGATCCTTCGGCCTCTCCATCGCCGGCGCGCTGGTAATCTTGAGCTCGGCCTCAAGTTCATTGGCCACAATGTAGGCCAGCGTGGTTTTCCCTAATCCCGGCGGGCCGCTCAAAAACACATGGTCAAGAGGCTCCCCGCGCGCCTTGGCCGCGTCGATAAATATGGAAAGATTGGCCTTGAGTTCCTCCTGTCCCTGAAAGTCCTTCAGAAACTTCGGCCTCACACCGCTGTCCAATTCATCCTCGCCGGATGCGGCAGTCGGCTCGAGCGGTCTATCATCCATCCACTCCGCCTCCCTACTGACTCATTGCCACTATAGCCCGGCGGAGAATCTCCTTTTCCCTCTCATCGGAGCCCAGACCATCCAACTCGGGACTCCTGAGAATGGAACTGACAACCCTGGCCGCCGCCCTGGATTCAAAACCCATGGCAGCCAGCGCATTGACGACATCCTTCTCCTGACTGGAAGCCACTTCCTCCGAGGCATCCGCATCAACCAGCGAGCCGCGAAGCTGTAGTACAATCTTTTGCGCGGTTTTTTTGCCGAGCCCCGGAATGCGTTCCAGAACGGACAGATCTTCAGAATCCAGAGCCTTCAGGAAACGCGGTGGGGTGGTTCCAGAGAGTATCTTCCTGGCCAGCGAGACGCCGACGCCGTTGACAGTCTTCAGGGCGAGAAAGAGTCTGCGCTCTTCGAAGCTGGAAAAACCGAACAACTTCATCGCTTCCTGGGTATGGTGAAGGTGGGTGTAGATCAGAACATCCTCGCCAATCTGTGGAAGGAGTGAAATAGAAGTGGAAGTGGTATCCACTGCCCATTCCAAACCGCCGCAGTCGATGCCAATCTGGTCCCCGGATTTGTATGTCAGCGTGCCTCGGATGCTGTTGAGCATAGTCCCCCATGGTGGATAAAGGTTATGGCGGCCGCAAGTGCATCGGCCGCGTGATCGGGCTTTGGAATATGGGACAATCCCAGCAGAATTTTCACCATTTCCTGAACCTGTGTTTTCCCCGCCCTGCCCGATCCAACCACCGACTGCTTGATAACCAGTGGAGAATACTCCCCAACCATCATATCCCGTTCGGCCGCGGCCAGCAGAATCACACCGCGAGCCTGGGCCACCGACATCGCTGATGAAACATTTTTCAGAAAATACAGAGTCTCAATTCCGAGGGCAACCGGATTGAACCCATCGATAATCGCATTGAGCTTGTTATAGAGCACAAGCAGGCGTCTGGCCGGTAAATCACTTCGATCGCTGCTTATACTGCCATGCTCGACATGCCTGTGCCGAGTGCCGGTGAAATCCACAATACCCCACCCGATATGCGCGAATCCGGGATCGACTCCCAACACCCTGCCGTCCACCTACGGTATCTCAAAATCATCCGGGATATCAAGATTGGAGGCAACTGACTGGATATCATCGTTGTCCTCCAGCAGCTCTATCAAACGCAGCACCTTGGTCGTTCCCTCATCATCAAGCCTGATGCTGTTCTCCGGCACCAAAGCCATCTCCGCGCTTAGCTGCTCAAACCCAGAGGACTGTAAGGCCTCAAGCACATCCACGAATTCACCGGGGGCCGCGGTCACCTCAATGACGTCACCCTCTTCGGCTACATCTTCCACGCCGGCCTCCAGGGCAGCTTCGAAGAGAGCATTGTAGTCCACATTGGCGGACTCATAAACTATGATGCCCTTTCGGTTGAACATGTATGAAACCGAGCCGTTTGAAGTTAGCTGCCCCCCACTCTTGGACAGCACGGCTCGAATATCGGCGGTCGTTCTGTTTTTGTTGTCCGTCAGCGCTTCAATCATCAAACCCACCCCCCCCGGCGCGTACGCCTCGTAACTCAGCTCAATGTAATGTGACTCCTCAACGCTGCCCAAGCCCTTCCTGATGGCGCGCTCAATATTCTCCCTTGGCATATTGGCCGCCTTCGCCCTCGCCACAACCGTCCTTAGGCGGGGATTCATTTCCTCATCGCCTCCACCGAGGCGCGCGGCAGCGCTTATCTCCTTTGTAATCTTGGTGAAAACCTTTCCACGTCTGGCATCGGTCGCACTTTTCTTGTGCTTAATCGAACTCCACTTGCTATGACCGGACATCTTCTTGAGGGAACCCTCTCCTGATTCTTTGAGAAACCGCGCTATTATTTGCCGGAAAAAACTCCCGTAACAATACCATCGACGGTGTTCAGCCGTCAAGATTGATCCACCCCGGGCCAATCATGGAACGTGGGCCAGCGAAGGCCATCCAATTCCAGGGCAATGTCCGCCAGTATCAAATCAACAAAATCCATGCCCCGGACGCCAGGCCGAATCGCATCCCCGTCCAATATCACATCCTCCGAGGCGGTTCCGCGGGACGGCCGAGCCAAGTTGGAAGCTCATCCGAATAGATTTGAACACCCAGAGTGATTCTTCCAAATGACTCTCTGAGAGCGGCTCCGGAGATTCGCGTGAAGGGGTTTCCGGGTTCACTTCGACGTTGAACTCCTCCATCCGGCCCAGCATCGAATTCAGGGATTCCAGGAAGGTGCCGAGCACGCGGGGGGAATAAGACTGGGAGTGTCCCCGCCGATGTGAATCGCGGCTATTCTCCGGGGATTCAATTTGGATAGGGAACTTCCCAGTGACATTGGAATCCCATCCAGGGTTTCAAGCATTATCTCTCCATCAAACCCGGTGACACTGTAAAAATCGCGGTAGCGACAATGCTTCACACGGAAGGGAATATGAAGGTAAATCGAAAGACTATTGAATTCTGCCAAAGGAGCCAGGCGGCCAGTATGAGAAGAACACCCGCCCGTAGAGCATATCACTCGTAAGGGTTCCCCAATACCGGGAATCATTCGAAGCGGCGCGGTTGTCGCCAAGAACGAAATACTCGTCCTCGCCCAGCACAATTGAATCCATATTCCCAGAGAGCGGCAAATCCGAACTCCAGTCCTTGGGCAAAACCTCAGATACCAAGTCGTAGCCCGTTCCGCCAGCCTCGAATTCGCTGATAAAATAATCCTCTCCCATCCCCTTGATGTAGGCAATCGATTCTTCCATTCGTATCGTATCGCCCGGAACGGCAATCACGCGTTTGAACATCAATTCGTTCTCCCACTCCTCGCGAGAGAAGGAACCCAAGGTCAGGTTTTGAAAAGTCACCAGTCGAATCAGCGCATCAGCAATCCTCAGATACCAGGGTCGCATCTTCATATACGGCGGCCGGAGGACGACAAAGTCTCCCCTCTCCGGAGGAAACTTCAAGGTTCTGTCCCTTGCCCGCAACAAATAAGGATGGACAAAAAAGCGCGAGCCGGCGGGATAACCGGGCCTCATCGAATCAGTTTCCAACTTCCAGGTTTCGACAAAAAACGATGTGAACACAAGGTATCCCAGAAATACCGCCAAGACCTTTCCAAGCACGCGCGAACGCCGCTTGTAAGTTCTTCCATCCCTGTAAGAGAGTCTTGATCCAAGAGAAAACATCACCGAATGCCGCTGATTCGTCGCGGGGGCCAATAGATGAAAAGCGCACGCCCCAGAATCTTCTTTGAGTTGACAGGTCCGAAGTATCTACCATCCAATGAATCGCTTCGATTATCGCCAAGAGGAAGAAGCCAACCCTCGGGCACATAAATACCACGCTCGTAGGTGGCGGCGGCATACCCCGCCTCCTCATCGTAGGGGAAGAGAGTCCGATATACATCAAATTCCAAACGCTCCATCTCATACTGATCCAGCATCGTTTTCTTCAATGGAGACACCCAGTCTGCGGCCGCCCTATTGGCAAGCGCATGGCCGGTAATCAAGCCGGCTCCCTCCAGATAAATCATTTTCACAGTCGCATCCAATTTATTGTAGTATCCGTCGTCAAGAAGCAGATGATTTCCGTAGTCCTGATTCGTAAATACCTTGAAATCCTCCTCCTCCAGCAAGGCAGGCCAGCCCTTCGGCTGGATGTACAAGCCTCCCCGGCGAAACAAGACACGATCGCCGTCCATGGCAACCTGCCGCTTTATCAGAAACTGATGGGCTGTATCTCCGCCTCTGATCCGATTCAAATCAAGAAACGAAAGAGAAACCATATAGAGCACCCGCTGCGCGATCTCGTAGAAAAGAGAGGGACTCTCGTATTCCGGGTTTTCGAAAATAATCACCTCCCCCCTTCGGGATTCCCTGAAACCCGGCAGCTTAGCCATGCCCGGCAGCAACTCCGGCCCGAAAATAACCTTGTCAACGAAAATCCTATCGCTCTTGCTCATTCTTCCGCTGTAAGGATTTCTCCCGCCGATTAGCGTGTCCCGCATAGAACCCGAGGGTATCTGATAAGCCTGGAGCAGATACTGATTGAGAAGCAGCACCACCATCACCGCCCATAGAAACGCATCGAGCCACTCCATCAGAACTCCCCGCCTCATGTGCTTGCGCTTCTTTCTCTCCAGCCTCCTCGCCCTTCTAGTGAGAAGACTCTCCGTCCAACACTGCAACCTATCCAGGAAATTTCCATCACTTCTCACGCTTCACATCCTATCAGGCGTACCTGTAATCAACCACCATATTCCAACTCCCTTAAAAGAGTCATTGACCACTTTTTTAGCACAAAACTATAATCGGCGTCATGTACGTCCGGAAAAAACGCACGACAAGAGGCTCCCGCTCACAGATTCCCATCGAGAATATAAGAGTTACCCTGAAACCAATTCTCGGCATTCAACCCCGAATATACGTTCTATGCATATGGCTGATTCTGATTGCGCTCGCTCTCTTCCTTCTGCTCATCCTGCCGGGAATAAGAAATAACGGCACACAGATAATCGTCAGAAGCATTCCGCCCGACGCCTCGGTAATCATGGACGGCCATCGTCTTGGCTCCTCGGGAGAAGCGATTTTCGTGCGGCGCGGGGAACGGGAATTGAGTGTGGAACGTTTCGGCTTCGAACCTCACAGGAAAACCATTGACTTTCGAGGACGTATATTCGCATCCAAATTCTTCCCACTAAGGCTGGAACTGAAAGTCGCTCTGGACGCGGTGGAAGGATACGACCATCTGGCCGAAGGAGTAAGGAGATTTGCCGCCTGGACGGAAACAGGGCCTGAGCGGAAGAGATATGCGATACCGCCCGTGCTAACCAGCGCGGCTCGAGACACAGTCCGCGGAGGAGCGGAATCGAATCCAGTCTTCATAGCAGCGGCCCTTCCCAACTGCATCGACGAGCGCCACCTCGCCGACATAGTCCGCGCGAACTTCATCCTTGAAAATAGAGGCGCACCTCCCGGATTGGGCAGCATAGCCCAGGCGGTCAAAAACATATCCAGCGCGGATCCATCCATCCCCACCGGCGCTGTTCTGGAACTGGTGGATAAGAAGCGGCTCCTCTCATTGAAACTCGGAGAGACATCCGAAAGTAAGAGCCCTCCAGACATCGCCGGGGACGCGGAGACATCCCAAGCGGGAGGCGGCGCTCCCGTCTCAATCGCCGCATACGGCGATCTCGCCTTCGTCACAGTGGGAGCCATAAGCACGCTCCTGGGCGATTTGGAACTCTACGCCCAGGGGAAGAAGGTTCGCGCGGGGGCCATTCCCATCAAGGCCGTGGTAGACACCTTTCAGATATCCACCACTGAGATATCCAACGCGCGATTCGCACTCTTTCTAAGAGAGAATCCCGAATGGTCAGTGACAAATATCGAGGCACTGAAATCTCGAAACCTCGTCGACGAGAATTACCTCTCGAACTGGTCTTCAAGCGTATCCCCAGCCGGATTCGAAAATTATCCCGTAACCGAGATTTCATGGCATAGCGCCCAGGCCTACAGCGAATGGTTCACCAAGCGGTATCTGGCCGGCAGTCAGGCGCGTCTGCCCACTGAAGATGAATGGGAGCTGGCCGCCCGCCGTAATCAGATTGTGCGAAGCACCTCCGAACTGCCCGCGGGCATCAAGCCGGTCAACAGTGCCGACAGCGGAGCCATGGGCATAACGGGCATGGCCGGCAACGTCCGCGAATGGTGTTTCAACCCTTATCGAATCAACGAAAACCGCTTCCGTCCCGCGGATGGCCAGAACAGCTTCCTGGATCCCGGCAGCCCCTATGCCCCCTTGAGTCATCCTGTCCGCGGAGGAGCACACATTGATGACAATCTCGAATATCCCGCCGCTGTCCGAGGTCACCTGCCCGCGCATCGCACAAGTCCAGTAATCGGTTTCCGCATCGTCATTGTCCCCAGGTAGTCACACAGCCAAGCTCTGTCGCGTGGGAGGTCCGCGGACTTCGCATGCCTTTCCAAGTTGACCTCCGGCGTGGCACGTGCGAAGATCCGTCGCAATGGGCGGCGGAAAGAAAAAAGCGAAAACTCCCGGGCTCCTCGGTGACAACCGAAAAGCCCGCTTTCTCTACACTATAGAGGACAGCCTGGAGTGCGGTATAGAACTCCGCGGGACAGAGGTAAAATCAATCAAGGCCGCCAAGTTCGATTTCTCCGACGCCTTTATCGAAGCGAACGGCGGGCAGCTCACCCTCCGCAATCTCAGCATCACTCCGTACAACCATGCCAGTTTGTTCAACCATAGATCCGACCGCCCGCGACGGCTGCTTGCCCATAAAAAAGAAATTTTGAAGCTCGAACGCAAGGTCAACGAGAAGGGTGTAACCCTCATACCTCTGAAATTTTATCTCGTCCAGGGAAGGATAAAAGTTGAACTTGCCCTCTGCCGCGGTAAAAGACTGGTTGACAAACGCCAGAGCATCAAGGCCTATGATATTCAGCGTGATATCGAACGTGATTTCAAAAACCACTAGGCTGCCGGCGGAGCGAACCCCCCCATCTGAGGGCCGGCGGCGAGGCGATTCCCGCCGGCACGCGCCTGTCGTGGACAGCGGTTTGCCCGTCATATCTTGGAGAGAGCCTTGTGATGGTCTGTCTCCTGAAAACGAGATGAGGCGGGATGTACTGTCCGGGTGAAACAGGTGAATAATCGACACCGTCAGTCGCCGGTGGCATCTGAGCCGCGGACAAGATTGCCGGCATTCCCCAGAGGCGGAGCCTGGCGCGGGGGCGTTAAGGAATCCGATACCCCCGGCGGGCCGCGAAAATAATATTGAGCATGACGCTAATGAAAATCCCCAGGCTCACCTAGAGCCGCGCTCCGAAGCAACAGAGGCCTCTCACCGCGGAGCCCAGGCGGTATACTGACAAGCACTTGGATGGAGGAAGGCCTCCGGCATCAGCGGCCCGTCGCAGCTCGCAATTCCGTCAATTTCACCCCGCGCCAAGGCTGTCCGTTATTAAGAGTACTATTTTTCACTTGCCACTAATCAAATTTGGAGTATTATTATAGCTTAGGGGGTGCCTAGGTTTCGACGGGGAGATGAGAGGGTAGTATTGCAGGTGGAGCGCCAACTCCTAAAACTAGCGCACATTCAAGTGCCAAAATTGAGGATGAGATAATCGTCGAATTCGACGATGCTCTCGCACTGGCTGCGTAGAGAGCCAGCCACGGAGCTCCAGTACGCGGTTCTGAGGATTGGTAACTCCGATATAAACCAGGACTAACCTAGCTGTCAGCCCGAGGTCATCTAGGGACATCATTCGGGATAAGACGCGAACGGCGGTCGGTCGCCTACTTCCGCGAACGAAAACTTATCGGCCGACTAAACCTGTAGATGTGCTATTCCCAGCTCACCGGACGCGGGTTCGATTCCCGCCACCTCCAACGGGATACAAAGGCCAACGGTTCTCTGTTGGCCTTTTTTATCGGCCGTGGGCCGGGCCAGGAACCGATAATGGCGGGAACTGGGGGGGCTTCCGGTGGTTTTTTGCTCGCGGACTTCCAAGGGTTTCTCGCTTTCCAGGGCCGGATATTCTCTGTCTCCTCAAACCCAATTTCCAGGTTGAAGTCCGCGGGGCCTGAAAATTTAATTCCTTATATTTCAATGAGTTATATGTGCATTTGGATGAGCGGTTTGATTGTGAAATTGGATAAGCGATGGGGACAAGGAGCTACAATCGTGGAAATGATCGCGGTTATCATATTGACATACACTAAACTAACATTTAGAATTAAACAGCCTGAAATAAAAGAGGGCTTTGAACTATGAAATGGCCAATCGCTTTTTCTTTAGAAGTTAAAAAGACTATTACCCCGGAGTGTGCCGACTATTTGTATGCTGGTGGGGAAATTATGTCCAAATTTAATTTTAAGTGCCCCGATGAGAAATGTAATGCGCAAGTTACCTGCGCCAATTTGGACAAACCTAAGCATAAAAGAAAGCGCGATCCTTATTACAAGGTGGTTGGCGAGCACAGCGATGAGTGCCGTATTGATAAAGATACTCAAACAACTAAGCCTCGAAGGGGCAAATATGGTGATCGCTATTCAAACACTGATGAATATCGTTCTCAACCTGTTCGACTAGACTTTTCGCCACCCAGTGCGAAACGCCCAGATTCCGACGAACACCAAGGCGAAGCGAACAAAAATGAAAACAAAGCCCGCCCTTCGGAAGATGGTAGTGAGGGGAAAAGAGAAATTCAAAGAAGCAAAAACCTATCTTCTCTGGTAGATGTATTTCTTGCAAATGAGTCAATGATAGTTCAACTCCCTGATAAGAGCTGTGTAGATATCAAAGAACTGTTCATTGAGATAAACGGGCAAGATATATCAGAATTTCCTGATGAACTTCGTATCTATTACGGCAAAGCTTGGATCAACAAACGCAGTGAGAACGCCTTTGAATTTAAGTTCAAAAACAGATTGTCGTCGAAGGAATTAACAACACGACCAACGTCCTATCTTCCTTTGGAAGGGCCAGAAAATACGTTCTTAAAGTCAAAGCTCGATAAGGTGGCAAACGGACTTCCAAAAACTGTGTTTATTGCGTCGAAGAAACCACCTTACCTCAAAGATAGCTCTGGAGTTGGATATATCAATATTTGGTGTGAAGGGCCCGAACACCTGGATTATAGGATATGAAGAAACAAGAGCTGGAAAACGGACCTTGAACGTATGGGTGGCAAAAGCGATCTGAAAGACCCACGCTTTATTTTGGAATATGGGGATGAACCTGAATACAAAATGATTACCCGTTCCAGTGACGGCCAGTTGATGTTTCTGGTCAATGAGCTAATGAAGATGAAGGAAAAGAGCAAGCTCGGCAGTCGCATCGCTCAAGTTCACAACGACTCTTCTTTTTTCGCGGATGACACAGGGCAAGGTGGAAGTAACATCCACCGTTGGACTATTGAAAACGATTGGCTTGAGGTGACCACTACTGACAAGAGTGGACACCCCTGCCTTAAGCCGCCCTCCTTTCTGAAGTAAATCTATCCGCCCATATTGCAGGGGGAACATTTCCGATTGCTGAGTGCCGGCGAACCCTGTTGT
>Ga0056110_100038_pt1 | contig 47823 bp, 50 predicted proteins | sample WorMetloBBELIZE1_FD_83873 | JGI IMG/M metagenome (GOLD analysis project Ga0056110, IMG submission 83873) | Marine gutless worms symbiont microbial communities from Max Planck institute for Marine Microbiology, Germany - Olavius longissimus B... ... | reverse complement strand
GGCCTCGCCCGGGGAGTCCTCGAAGTCGCCCATCCCCCAGGCCCTATCGGCAACCCTGACATCGCCTATGCGCTCCGGAGCCTCATATTCCTCACCGCTCCCAGGCGGCAAATCGCTCTCACGCATGATATTCCCATACTCCCATCCAGTTGGGAGCAAATCATTGAGGAGAAATCATCGGTCCGATCTATTCCTGTGAAGCTGGTGAGAAATTCAGGCTAGCTGCGCTCGGTATGCTGGCAGAATACACGAGCTGGATGACTATCTCGACGATCTCCCTGCCTCAAAAAGGCAGAACTGACGAGGGGGCGCCTTTGAGAGAAAGTCACGATAGCTCAACGGACCTTGGCAATCAATAGGGCATCCAGTTCAAAAAACTATGATGCCTCTGTCATAATTTTCCGGGGCCTGGTACCCAAGCAAGTTGATGCAGGTGCCTGCAACCGAGCTTATTCCCAAATTCTTTCTGAATTCAGTTGAATATTCGCCATCATAAAGTGGATCGTATAGCAGGAAGGGCACTGGATTCAGAGAGTGAGAGGTTTTAGACTTCGGCCTTCCATCTTTCCGGAAAACAACTTCGTTCTTTTTATTCCGTTCAAACATATCGTCCGAGTTTCCATGATCGGCGGTTAGAATCAATATGCCCCCGGCCCTTTCAACCGCATCCCTTATGCGTCCAATCTGGATATCCATTATTTCCATTGACGCCAAAGTTGCCTGGAAGTTACCCGTGTGACCAACCATATCACCATTAGGGAAATTCAGTTTTATCAGCTCAAATCCGCCGTTATCGACAACCTCAATCACCTTATCCGCAATCTCCGCACATTTCATGGCGGGTCGCTGTTCAAAGGGAACAATATCCGATTTAATCTCGAAGTATTCCTCCAGCGATTCGTCGAAGTAACCTGTGCGATTACCGTTCCAAAAATATGTGACGTGGCCGAATTTCTGTGTCTCACTAATAGAGAACTGCCTTACACCGCTGGCTACCAAATATTCGGCCATAGTGTGGTCGATCGCGGGTGGAGACACTAGATACTGCGCTGGAATATGAGCGTCTCCATCATATTCCATCATGCCCGCATACTCAATCTTTGGAATCCGAATACGATCAAACTTGTCAAAATCGGTGCCACCCTCAAAGGCCTTCGACAACTCAATCGCCCGATCGCCTCTGAAATTGAACAAAACAACGCTGTCACCGTCCAATATCGGCCCCGCGGGCTTACCATCTTCCCCAGCGACAATGAATGGCGGAAGATCCTGGTCTATCGCTTCTGTTCGTTCCCGCAGAGACACGATGGCCTCAGTCGCCGTTCGAAACAAATCGCCCTCACCCAGCACATGCGTCTTCCAACCCCTTCCCACCATGTCCCAGTTCGCATCATAGCGATCCATGGTGATATTCATTCTCCCGCCGCCGGACGCGAATTTCGCATCGAAGGACTCCCCGGACTCTGAAAACAGGAATTCCTCAAACGGAGTGAAGTAATCAAGCGCGCTGGTTTCACCGACATCCCTGCCATCGAGAAGTCCATGAACCCGAACCCTGGGCACGGCGGCAGACTTGGCGCCAAGTATCAGGGCTCTCAGATGCTCAATGTGGGAATGCACATTTCCGTCGGAGAGCAAGCCAATGAAATGCATCGTTCCGCCCGTTCCCTTCACATTCCTTACAAGCCTGTTCCAAACCCCTCCTTCGAAAATGGCCCGCGATGCCACCGATTTGTTTACAAGCTTGGCGCCCTGCGCAAAAACCCTGCCGCAGCCCATGGCATTATGTCCTACTTCGGAGTTCCCCATGTCACTATCCGAGGGCAGTCCCACCGAAGTTCCATGAGCCTTAAGTCTGGTTCCAGGCCAGTTCCGCATTGCATGGTTCAAATGCTCCGTATGCGCGGCCCTAACGGCATCGCCCTCCTCATACTTCCCTAAAGCTACTCCGTCCATAATGCAGAGCACCACCGGACCCCTCCTCTTGTCCTTAAACGAATTCGGACTAAGCGCCTTACACATTCCCCGTTCAACTCCTGATATCTAAACTTAACGGCCGATTGAGCCGAAATCGAACACACTGGACATACACTGACAGAGTACATCGCCTCTACTCAGCACTGAACTCCAGCACTAAGTATAGGTATGGGACGACTAGGGTCAAGTCAACGATGCAAATCAAGGTATTCCATTTCATGATGCGAACCCGAGGCCAACCCGGTTTTACAAGCATGTCTTACATCGGTTCCCAGTGACAGGACGAATTGGTGAATAAATAACTAGAGTGTCATCCTCCCTCTTTTCCCTTCCTATCCGCCACAGAGACGCTCATAATCGCGATATTCGCGGCCCCCTGGATCCGCGGGCCGCCACCGTTTAGGTTCTGCAGTTCCACTCCAGCGAAAATCCTGAAATTCAGCCTCGAAATCGACAATTACTCTCGCGGTTTAAGTAGATTGACGGTAAGCTTTGAACCTATGAGCTACAATGTTGCTATTTTCTGGGATGTGGAAAATGTGAAGCCATCGAGTTCCGCCAATCTCTTCATCCAAGGTTTATGGGATTACGCTGAAGGACTCGGACGCGTGGTTAGCGCATATGCCTACGCCGACTGGGGCATGCTTGGCTACAAACAGTTAGGTCCCTCGCTCGCATCTCTCCATTTCAACATGGTCCACGTGCCATTCAGAGGTCGCCGTAGGGACAAGAACAGCGCCGATATGCACCTAACCAACGACTGCCTTGATCTTCTACGCTTCCAAGGTCACATTGATGTCTTCCTACTACTCACCGGAGATAGCGATTTCAGACCGCTCGTGATGAATCTTAGAAAGGCTGGCAAAATAACTCACATCGTATGCGACATAAAAAACGCCAGCAACGAACTTTTGAGACTGGCCGACAGCTTCACTGATTACAGAGATATGTTTCCCTCCGAGGAAGAAGACTCCTTCGATGATACGGCCGACGAGAACACGGGGAAACGATCCATTACAACAGCTTACTCAAAGGAATACTGGTTTGAGCGCCTGGCTGAAACCGCGTCCATCCTTCGCAAGGAGAAAAAAGGCACCGATCCCGGGAACGTAAAAATCTCAATGAAGAAGCTGAATCAGGGATTTGATGAAAAATCTCTGGGTTATAAACGCTGGGGTGACTTCATAGCCAGTGCATCCAGGGCGGGCTATGTAAATATGGAGTATGATGACAAGCAATCCGTAATCATCCCGGGGAGGCAATTCAGCCAAGAGACAGGGTCGCTTCAAATAGCATTGAAAACACTGGTGGAAACACTCACCGAAATGGACGGACGAGCAAATCAACCGGAATTCCATCGATACGCGCTTGTCAGCTCCAAACTCAGGGACAAGGGCATAAACACAAAGGCGCTGGGGTTCAGCCAATTCAAGAAATTCATTTCATCCGCAGAGGCACGCGGGCTGGTGGAAACCCAGGTGGAGAAACTTGCAAGCTTCGTGAAGAGACTGTAACTTCTGCCATAGTTCGAATCAATGTCTGAGCGTCAATCCCGTCTATCGTGAATAGAAATGGTTAGTTCGATTTCCCCGCGGCTGATACCCAGAACAGAGGCGATTCGTTCTACACTTTCGCCTTTGCGAAAAAGAACCAAAATCTTTTCCTGCGTTGACAATGATTGAAAATCCACACGTTCGCTGTTGGAAATTTCGAATACTTTCTGCTTGTCTGATCGCTCCACATCGACTATGCGTCCATTCTCGGTGAACTCATCGTTCGCATTTTCCAAGACAAGATTAAGTGATCTGGATTTGCCAAGGTCGCTATAGATTCTGCCAGACAATCTCTGCTTCTCCTTTTCCTTTTTCAGGACGCTCGCCAGCTTGTCACCCCGGTTAATCAGACTGCTCATAGTCCGAATTTTATCCTCGATAAGCAGGATGTTTCGCTCAGTCGCACCGTTGATGTCAGTGAGCATATCATTGATCTCGTTCTTCAGTTTTTTGAAAGTCCCCCTGGTTTGCATATCGCGTTCGAGCTTCCTGCGCCAGAGGTAAGTGAACACGGCGCTGCTTATCAAAGCCGCAATGATAGAAACAGATAGATAGAAAAAAAACATGGAAAACTAGCTGGATAGGTTGATATATCTACCTACCTTCGGGTCGCTTAGTACTTCCTTGCCCGAATTTTTATTCCGCCTCATATCTCTTTTACGCTTCCTGTGTTTTTGCTTGTTATTCGAGTCGTTGTCCTTAATGGCCTGGGCCTCATCCTCGGCGGGAGTTTGCGTAACCATGTGATCTTCTTTCAATTCCCGCAAAACCTGAGATCGTGCAACCTGGGACTGCTGGAGTGCCGACTGCTCCTTCATCAAGGCCTGTTCCTTGCTCACCTCATCCATCTTGGCGAAGAGGGTTTGCAAATCAATTGGCTTGATACTCATTGCTCTTATCTCCGATCAAGATCTTCCTCAATATCATGAAAGCTGACTGTGCGAACATAGCCATCTTCCAAAATGAAGGTTACAGAGCCTTCATACGATTCTCTCACAACATACTCCACATCGTGAATTTTAAGAATGACCCCGCCTAGCACCTTCTTTGCCGCCGAAATTCTACCATTACTCTGCAATGACTCCTGGTATTCTCTTTTTCTGTGTATTTCTTCATCGACACTTCGCAGCTCCGCATGAAGTCTATTATACTCCAACCTCAGTTGTTTTAACTGTTTAACCTTATCCTCCGGCAAATTTCCACCTTGTATTTCAACTTGGTGCCTGATCCCTTTAAAATTCAGTTCCGCCGAATCGTATCGTGATTCAATTTCACTTTTATTATTCAAAAGCTCCTGAAGTTCCTCACTTACCTTCGGATCGAATCCGACTTCAATTCTGGTTTCGGCTCCGCCTGCGGAACCCAGGATTACCGCATTCACCTCGTCCAAGGCCTTTATGTGTCCACCAACTATTTTCGCGCGACGCCCCTTACACAATACCTTTCTTTGGGAGACAACGTTCGAATTGACGATGCCAGAGCTTACAATGACGAATTCGCCAGCTTCAACTCTTGCGTTTTGGATGAAGGAAGACCATATGGATTTTCCGGCGATAATATGCCCGTATTCATCACTCTCTCCACCGTTGACACCCCTTGAGACAATAATATCTCCACCGGCATCCAGATTTGCCCTCCCGACATACCCTGCAACCTCTATTCTGCCCTGCGCGGTTACGGAGTATCCGTCCTCAACATTGCCCTCGATTTTCACTGAGCCCAGCACGTTTACATTTCCTGTTGACGCGTCAACGCTGCCGGGGATCAACAACACGGTGTCGACTATGATTTTCCCATTCTTCAACATGACGTGGCCGCTTTCCGTGGCGATGGCCTTCGCGCCATTTTCGGACAGAACGACATTTGCTCCAATCTCGATAGCCATGTCACGGCCGTCCTTAGCCGGAATATACTGACCGTACACTGTTCTTCCATCCACACCTAATTCAGGCTGCGTTTTACTAGCCAGTGGCTGACCTTTGACCACATTTTGAATTCTGTTCAATTCTTTGAAATCAATGCTGCCATCCTTGCGTTCTTGTATGTGAATCTTATCCGGTTCGGTTTCAAAATTATAATGTATTTCGGCATCGGAGCCATGAATGGGCGCCGTTCCCTCGGCGACAAGGTATGGAGTTCCGAACACAGGGAAATCTTCGAACTCCTGAAGCACGTTCTCAAACAATCCGTTGACAATGCCGTTGCTCATCACGAACCCCTTGATATCATCGGCGGTGAGATCAGCGCCACCAGGGCCCGGCTCCGTGGCTTCCAAGTAGGCTTCCATTTGGTCATCAGATACCACAAGCGACATCAAGGCGTCATTCGCCGGATTGTAATCAATCTCCCCGACTCTAACCCAGATAGTATCCGCTTGTTGAGCCGCGATAGTTATATTGTCTATATCCGGCGCATTCACGCCCCTTCCCCTGAGTACTTCCAGGATTTCCTCTGCCGCTACAGATGTTCCCCTGCCTATCGGTGGAAATACCTTCAGCCAAGCACCATCCGAAGCCAGACGGACAGAGAAACGGCCATCCGCATCGGTAGGAATCACCGCACCCTTTTCATCGTAAAATTCTAAATCGAGTTCATCCTCAAGGCTCTTAGCCTTTTTCCCAAGATTCTTGCTGATGGATTCGTACGCGACAATTCTAAATGGCTTCCCTTTGAATCCCAGAAAGCCAAACAAACCCTTATCGAGTATCTCATACTCAATCATTCTGATTGGCAATCCCAATTCCAGCGACGCTTGCTTCAATGCATCATCCAGATTTTTACCGGAAACTTGAATGTTCTTCATTCTTCTAGTCTTTTCGATTTCCAGCCTCATTCTCCTGCGAAAATCATCAAGACTAACCATGGTTAAAAAATGCCTTTTTTAACGTTCATCAACCTTGCTCTAAGTCTACTAATCGCCTTGGTGTGCAGTTGAGAGATACGAGACTCTGTGACGTCCAGTACCTTTCCTATCTCTTTGAGAGTCAAATCTTCATAGTAATAGAGAACTAGAACCTTTTTTTCTTTATCCGGTAGCTCGTTTATAGCCTCAACAATCACTCGTCGCATCTCATCTTTCTCTGCAATGGAGTCGGGCCTAAGAGAATTTGGAGATTCTATGTTTTCCACGGCAGAAGCATTGACATTGACTTCGCTATTATACCACACTTCGTTGAGTGAGAGCATCGAAGTGCCACTGATTTTGAGCATCATCTGATTGTACTGTTCGATGCTCATTCCCAGTTCACCCGCCACCTCTTCATCGGTGGCAGTCCTACCGAGCTTGGCCTCCAAATGCTGGATGGTTTCCTCAATTTCACGGGTTTTTTGCCTAACTGATCTGGGAACCCAGTCTATGGATCTCAATTCATCGAATATCGCGCCTCGAATCCTGGTTACCGCATATGTTTTGAACTTGACATGCTTATCTGGATCAAATTTCTCAATCGCGTCAAAGAGCCCGAAAATTCCAAAACCGACAAGATCGTCAAAATCGACGCTCTGAGGCATACCGACAGACACTTTGCCGGCCACGTATTTCACCAGCGGAGCGTATTGTCTGACTATCGCATCTCTAATGGACTGATCTTTAGCATTGCGATATTGTTGCCAGAGTTCCTTTTCGGGGTAACCAGCAATAACAATATTCTCATCGGCCATAGAACCTAACCCTTTTCATCTCTAGTAATGACTGTATGTATGGCTTGAGCCAACTCCTCAGGATCTCGTTCGCTGCCCAATCCTGATGACTTATCATCTTGGGATTCGGAACGGACTTCCTCTACATCGGGGAAGGAATCAGGAAACCGGTCAGACTCGCTCACAGGAGCGGTATATCCACTCACCCGCGCGCCAAACTGCCCAGTGTCTCCGCCGGCAGGGCCATCGACTGGTCCCGATCTCTCCGGTTCCTCTGGCGGAAGAGTGAGATCCACCGAGGAGCCGAGCGAGCCACCGACTTCATTATATCTGGTATCCTCGGAGTTCGGCGCGTCAAAGAATTCCGGGAATAGATTCATCAGCAGCAAATTAATTCCGATGGCGAGCGCTGTGAACACCGCTGCTCCTATTGATGCCCTAAGCATCAGAATCCCTAGCTGTACCCCGTTCACCCCACCGCTCAGGAGTGAAACTGCCATGGCCAAGATAGCCGACGCGGCAACAAATCTCCAACGTATGACACCTATCATAAACTGGTAATTCCTACCGGAAGAGTACTCGAGTCAAGCATCAGCGCGTCCAAATAGTCGTCTGATGAAACGGGAAAGCTCGCTCCCTTCCTTGAAATCCACGTTTTCAAGTCTTCCAACAATATGTTGAATACATTGAGACGCTCGTCCATATTGGTCAACCACAAAAAAAGGCTGCTGTCTTCGGACAGCCGTCTGAACCGTCGGATCTTCATAGACGAAGCCAAGATAATCAAGTTTCACGTTCAAAAACTGTCCGACTATGTCAATCACCCTCTGCGCCACCCGCTTGGCCTCTGTAACGCTTGAAACCCGGTTCACCACTAGTTTTATTCCCATATCCAGATTATCTATCTCCACTGATATCGTCTTGATAATACCGTAAGCATCGGTGATGGCCGTAGGTTCGGGTGTGGTTATTATCACTGCATCGTCAGCCGCTCCCACAAAGGCAAGTACATTGGATCCGACACCCGCGCTAGTGTCAATTATTATCACATCCGCGCCCGAAAGGGTTGTAAATTCATTTACAAAATGCCGACGTTCGTCTTCGGAAAGATTTGCAATTCGACTGAAGCCAGAGGCGCCGGCAACAATCTGTATCCCATAGGGTGTATCCACTATTATGTCCTTCATCTCCTTTTGCTTGCGAATGACGTGATAAAGGTTGTGTTTCGGTATTACCCCCATCACTACATTTACGTTCGCAAGCCCCAGATCCGCATCCAGAACCAATACCTTTTTACCCAATCGAGAATAAGCGATTGCAATATTTATGGATAAATTTGTTTTGCCCACGCCACCCTTTCCGCTTGTGACAGCGATGATGCGCGTTCTCTTCGTTTCCGGTGTTTTTAGCCGGCTGTCTTGAACCTCCATAATCTCTCTAAGTCTCTCCGCCTGATCGCCCATTATTATCTCCAGACAGCGGTCAAATCGGGAGTGGGATATTGTTCAGCGAAAGCAGACTTTTCAAAATCGAGCCCCTTGAGTTTTGATAGCAGGCGTATGGGAGAGGCGATAGCTATATCCACAGGCACACTCTGTCCGTCCGTGAGATAACTGATTGGCGTATTCGTGGAAGTCAGCGCGCACAGGAGGTTTCCAATATGATTGGTTTCATCCAGTTTGGTGATGATAAGCGAGCGGTAGTTGAATGATAGGAACTGCTCCATGATTACTCTTAGATCAGATGCCTTGGTTGTGGCGCTTAGCACTAGATGAATCTCCGCACTCTCCCCGCAAACGGATAGCAGCTTCCTCATCTCGCCGAATTTCTCTTTATCCCTGGGATTCTTGCCAATGGTGTCTATCAATATCAAATTGGAATCAGACGCGAGAGCAATTTGCTTGTGCAGTTCATCGGGGTTATCAGCAGCCTGCACAGATATGCCCATTATCTTTCCGTAGGTTTCAACCTGAGCGCGAGCGCCGATCCGGAAATTGTCAACTGTGATAATCCGCACATCCACACCATCCCCTAATCCATGAACGGCTGCGAGTTTCGCAATTGTGGTTGTCTTTCCAACGCCGGTAGGACCAACCAATGCAACAACGCGTGGTTTAACATCCCCGACGTTCTGAAAAAAATGGATCTTCTCGGCGATATAGGTCGCGGCAAGCTGATGAACATGGCCTTGATTGCCAAGATCCGCGACATTGCAGGTTTTTTTTATCTTCTCCAGCAATTTCGAGATATAGCTCTCCTCAAAGTCATTCCTGCCCAGTATGGCCGACAACTCGGAAAGAACGGGAAAGCTTTGCGGTGGAGGTGTCGATGCGCTGAGTGTCAGACAATTTTTCAGGTATTTCAATTCTTGAAGAATCTCGCCAATCTTCTCATCTTCAAGCTGTGCCGCCTCCCCGCTTCGCGGAACAATCTCATTGCCTTCGATAGGAGCCTTTCCGCTTACCGCCAGGATCGCGGCTCGGGTTTCGTTATCCCTGCTCCTTTGTATCTCGCGAGTTTCTTCACCGCTTCTCAAATATCCCCTATACTCATATTGAATCTTTCCAAATAGGCCCATTATTCCGCTTGCAGGGACCGTCCTCTGAATCTGAATTTTGGCTCTGTCTCCGTACTTCTTGTGTATTCTCTCAATTACTTCTATATGGCTGTTTCCCCGCTCACTGAAATAACGCGGCATCAGTTTTCTCCTAGCCGAATCTCACCAAGAGAGCCAATCTTGATTCCCTCGGCAATCTCTGGAACTGAGAGCACAGCTAAATCCGGTATTTCCCGCACTGTGGAAGAGCGAACCAGCGGTCGTGCTGTTTCACTGCATAGTATTACCGGCCAAGAACCCTTGTCTCTGGCTGCCTTCACGGTGTTGGCAACGCCGTTAATCCATTTTTTATGAAAATCGGGATTAAGCGCTGCGATTTCCCCCCCCACTACTTCCGTTCTCGAATCGATTATTTCCTTCTCTATCGCCGGGCTGATAGTAAGAACACTAATCAATTTCTCATGATCAGCATACTGAAGGCAAATTTGCCTGCCTAGGGCCTGCCTGGATTTTTCAATCAAAAAACTGGTGTCCTTTGAGACAGAGGAAAAATCTCCAAGCGTTTCCAGTATCGCGACTAGATTTCGTATACTCACCTGCTCTCTGAGCAAACCCTGGAAGACCTTCTGAATATCACCCAGCGAAAATGATTTCGTAACCTCATCAACCACCGCGGAATAATCATTTTTGAGCGTATCCAGCATAGCCCTGATTTCTTGGCGGCCAAGTATATCGCTCGCGTGACGCTTCAGAATTTCGGTTAGATGTGTGGCGATAATCGATGGACCATCCACTACTGTATAACCGGCGCGTTCGGCTTTATCACGTTCGCCTTCACTTATCCAAATCGCGGGAAGTCCGAAGGCCGGATCGACAGTGGGTTCACCCTCTAGTGAATCTCTATCACCACCAGGGTTTATGGCCATGTAATGTCCCATTCGGATTACTCCTCCGCCCACCTCCGTACCTCGCAACTTGAAGGCGTATTCAGAAGGTTCCAGGCGCATATTGTCCATAATCCGAATGCGTGGTACAACGAGCCCCAAATCGAGAGCGGCCTCTTTTCTAATCCGCGTGACCCTTTCAAGAAGTTCCGCACCCTGATCCTTATCCACCAAGGGTATGAGTCCAAAGCCGAGTTCGAGGGAAACCGGATCAAGGGGAACGATTGGAGAAATCTCATGAGCCTCGGCGCCGGCAATTCGTTCCCCGGATTCAGCTCCTCCTGCTTCCTTCATACCTCTGCGACTTAACCTATACGCCAAGAAACCTGTGACTCCGGCCAAGGGAAACATGAGATACCAAGGAAAACCCGGAAGCAATCCCATAAGCGCCATGAAAGTGCTTCCAACATAATAAATTCTCGACTGTCGAGAGAACTGGTTACGTACATCCGAGCCAAAGCTGCCATCGCTGATAGATCTGGTAACTATTAATCCCGTGGCCACGGAGACCAGGAGTATCGGCACCTGAGATACCAGGCCGTCTCCAATAGTAAGAGAAACGTAAGTAATTAAAGCCTGCCGCAAGGGTTCTCCATGGATTGAAGTACCCACAATCAATCCGCCGACAATGTTTACCAGGGTGATGACAATACTTACTTTTACTGTTCCACTAATGAATTTAGTCGCGCCGTCCATGGAGCCATAAAAATTGACAGAGTCATCGAGATGTTTCTTCTTACCGCGCGCCTCGTCTTCAGTAATTGCTCCCGAACTATACTCAGAGTCGATAGCCATTTGTTTGGCCGGTAGACCATCAAGTGCGAAACGGGCCGCCACCTCCGATACCCTGGTGGCGCCCTTGGTAATCACCATGAATTGCACCACCACCAAAATGATGAATATAATCAGTCCGATTACCAAGCCCTGGGTTCCCTCCGATCCGACAACAAAGGTTGCGAAAGCCCTGACAATCCTGCCATCAAAGCCGGCTCCCTTCCCAAGAATCAGGCGGGTGGAGGAAACATTCAACGCCAACCCGAATACCGTTGAAATCAACAGAATTGTCGGAAAGAGTGAGAACTCAAGAGGATCCTTGTTATACAGAACCAGTAGGATGATGAGTAGCGATACCATCAAATTCATCGCCATCAACAAATCGAGTACGATTGTAGGAAGAGGAATGATGAGCATCATCACAACGAGCACAACGCCCAAAGCCAGCACAATGTCCCCTCCCTGGCGTCCAAACACTCCCCGAAATGTGCCTAACATCGTGTTATCCACCAGCGCCGGCTTCTATGGCGGTTTTGTCGCCAAGTCGATACACTTCCGCCAGCACAACAGAGACAACCTCCCAATACTCTTCAGGAATCTCGCTTCCGAGTTCAACATTGTCATATAACGCCTTTGCCAGTGGTCGATTCTCTACCAGGGGAATATCGCTGTTCTCGGCAATTTCCCTTATCCGCATCGCAAAATTGTCCTGCCCCTTGGCAATGACAGTCGGAGCGTGCATAGTTTGACTATCCCACTTGAGAGCTACCGCGAAGTGTGTCGGGTTTGTAATCACCACATCAGCCTCAGGCACCTGACGCGCCATGGACAACGCGAGCACCTCCTGCATTCGCTGCCGCAATCGGCTCTTTATCAGTGGGTCGCCCTCCGTTTCCTTGAACTCCTCCTTAATCTCGTGTTTGGACATCTTCAACGAATCTCTGTGCTGCTTGCGCTGGAAAAAATAATCGGGAACGGCAAACGCCAGCATCAATATCGCCGCTCCCAACATCATGCGAATGGCTATCCCGCCAACCAGCGACATGGCATCCAAGGGCGGAAGCTTGGTTGCATTGACAAGACGAGGAATTTCATTCCTGATGCTCACGTAGGCAAGTAAAACAATGATTGCAATCTTCGTAACCGATTTGAAGAAATTGAAAAGAGCTTCAGTCGAGAGGAAGGCTTTTTGAATCCACCTCGAAAAATTCAAAGAAATCTTCGAGAAATCCGGAGTAATCGGCTTGGTCGAAAAGACAAAACCAACCTGGACAACATTGCCAAGAAACGCCGCCAGGAAACAAACCATCATCACCGGCACAATCAAGCGAAACAGATAATTGCCCGCCGTATTGAATCCAACAAACACATTGCCTGTGTCAGAAACGGCGGCTGTAATGAAATATCGCATCATATCGGCGATTATCTGAACGATGCTGCCGGAAAAAGCGAACAGGGCCAGTAAACCACAAAGCATCACCAAGGCCGATGTTATATCCCCGGATTTAGCAACCTTACCTTCCTCGCGAGCCTTGCGAATTTTGCGTTCGGTTGGATCCTCCGTCCTCCCCTCATCTTCAGCGGCAAACCATTGGAGATGGACAGCAAATTGACCCTCAAAGACCCACTCGGTTCTCCTTGGGTTGTCCGGCGATTCCATTGGTTTTTTCATCCCAGCGCTCCCCTACCGGAAAGCAGATAGGATTCAATCAATTCGAATCCCATATCAACTAGAATTGACATTTTTTCGGCAATGAAAGGTGTGGCGATTAGCATTATGATGAAGCCTACGCCAATCTGTAATGGAAAGCCCACCAGGAGTAGATTCATCTGCGGCGCAGCCTTTGCCAACAAACCCATGGTTACAGAGACTAGAATCAGAGTGCCGAGTATTGGAAAGGCCAGTATCAATGATTGTTCAAAAAGTCCTCCTATGGATCCGATGAAGGTATTTCGCAAAAATGAAATCGGGGCCAAGAAATCAGTTCCCTTCATGACACTGAACGAGCCCGCCAACCCCATCACGAAAATGCGCACCATGCCGCTGATGCTTAGAAACACCCCTATGCCGACCAAGTTCAAGAACTGCCCTATCAAGGGTATTTCCACCTGGGCCAGAGGGTCATAGACCTGTGAGGCTCCAAAGCCCATCTGAAACGAAAACATCTGACCAGCGGTTTGGAATATCGCGAATACAAGCTGAAGGAAAAGTCCCATAATCACCCCAAGCGCAACTTCCGCAATCAGGGCAAGAGCGTAGCTTAATCCAACTTGCGGAACAGGCCCATACAGGCCTTCCACCGATGTGTAAAACATCAGAGCCACGAAAAAGGCGAGGGCGCCTCTTGACAGGGGCGGAACGGCCGTGGAAGAAGTAAGCGGCGCCGTTCGCAACAGGGCCGCAACCCGAGCGAAGACAAGCAGGTAGAGTTGAGCCTGTTCTATCAGCCCATTCCAATCCATCATCCGGCTAAATCCGGAATTCTTTCAAATAAGAATATCGTGTATGAGATCAGTCGGGTAATCATCCATCCAAACAACAACGCCAGGATACCAAGTATGGCCAGTATTTTGGGGACGAAGGTGAGTGTTTGGTCCTGTATGCTCGTAGTAGCCTGGATGATGGAAATAATCAGTCCTACACCCATGGCCACCAGGAGTATCGGCGCCGCTATGGCTAGAATTGTGACAACCGCCGATCTTATTAATTCGACCGCGTTACCTAGTTCCACAAGCATTCATCTCCTTCTAACTGAAGCTCAGTACCATTTGGCGAATCAGCAAGGTCCACCCGTCAACCATCACAAACAAAATCAACTTGAATGGCATGGATATCATCACCGGCGGAAGCATAATCATTCCCATAGACATCAAAACCGAGGCCACAACCATGTCGATAATAATAAACGGCACATATATATAGATTCCGATGCGAAAAGCTACAGTAAGCTCATGAAGCACAAAGGCCGGAATTAGAACGTAAGTCGGAACATCGGCGAAACTCACCGGCTTGTCCAAACCAGCCATGTTCATGAAAAGAGTTATATTCGCAGTATCGCCGGACATCTGCCTGTACATGAAATAGCGTATCGGAGCGGAGGCCGTCTCGTATAACTCCTCACTGTCGATACTTCCATCAGCGAAGGGGACGAATGCCTCCTGGTAAACCTCCGTGAAGGTGGGAAACATGATGAACAATGTCAAAAAAAGAGAAATTCCCATTAGAATAGTCGCCGGGGGCACCTGCTGAAGGGAAAGTGCCCTTTTCACAAAATCCAACACGATGGCTATCCGAAGAAAACTTGTCATAAGCACAGCGATTGAGGGCGCGAGGCTTATGATTGTAAGGAGGAGCAGCAGTTGAATGGAAAGTGCTGTTTCCTGATTCGAATCAGGTTCTCTCACGGTCAAATCAACAAAGGGAATAGGTAGATTCCCGGCATCCGGTGGATCCGACGTGGCTTCTTGAGCGAAGAGCGAGGGGGAAAATGTTGCCAGGATGAAAAACAGCAGAATCCTCACGAAGAAATCTCTCATAGGTCTTTCAGCCGCTCTCTTTGCTTCTGGAGATTGAGTATTGAGCCGTCGGTTGAATAGTCGTCCAACTCACCTGTTTCAGCATCTTTTCTCTTCGCCAGCGGTTTACCCGAAAAGCGATCTCTAAGGAGCTTCGCGAAGCCTCTGGACTCAGGCGCCCTGGAGGAGTTCAGTCGAATCGTATCAATCGCTTCCTTGTCTTCAATCTCGGAAATCAGATTGATGGAACTGTCCGTACTGCCAATCAGAAATACTCGGTTTCCAACCTCTATCAGATGCAAGGCCGAATTGCCTTTGATTGGCCGCGTGGAGTATATACGAATTTCGTCCCCACTATCGGCCTTGATTCCGGTCAGTTTCCTTAGCAACCACACGAGGGCATATATCAACGCGATGATAATCCCCAAAACCACGATGACACGTAAGAAATCTCCGACGTTCACGCCAGGAAAATTGATCGCCTCGGAATTCGTCGGCGGAGTTTCGGTTGTCGTTTGATCGTTTAGAAGCAAGTCACTTTCAGATGGACGAGTTGAAAGCTCATCAGCTTCCTGAACTCCCTGATTCTCATCCTGCGAGCCGACACTTGGACTGCCAAACAGAAACACAAATGCCAATAAGATAATCTTCAGCTTCACCCTCCCAAAACAGCCGATGTAATTACCCCCAAAACAGCTTTGGTTTTCTTATCGATTCATCGATCGCTGGGCCTGTCAAGTGTTGAGACAATTTCAGTGACTCTCACACCAAAATTCTCATCAATCACTACAACTTCACCCCTGGCGATCAGATTGTTATTCACCAAGATGTCCACGGGTTCTCCGGCAAGTTTATCCAATGCGATGATTGTACCCTCACCCATTCCAAGGATTTCCTTTATTTTCCATTTAGTACGGCCAAGTTCCACAGTGAGCTCCATGGAAACATCCATCAGCAGCCCAATGTTTCTTTGCTCCCCCGTGCCGGCTGTCGGTGATAGTTCTGGAAACTGGACACCCTGGACATTTAACCCCGATTGGCCTGTATACGCGTCCAAGGTTGGAGCGTCCATGTTCAACGATGTCTGCTGAAACCCTCCGCCCGCACTTTGACCGCCGGTACTAGAGGCCAAAGTTTCCGATGGTGAATCCATGTCCGGCGACTTTGAAGAAACGACGTCATCGGATGGGGTGCCAAGTTTTCTCGTGAGTTCTCGGATGGTTTCAATGCCAAAAACCTCATTTAAGGTTAAACTGCCCTGATCCGCAATCTCCATGTTGTATGAAATCGACACGAAACTGTCGCCGGGAAGTTCCAGCATTGCCTTGGGAACGCTTTGACCCTTCGGAGTATCAACAAGAATGGTATCATTGATTCTATCACCAATCGCCCCTGCGGATACACCGGCGATTTGACTCATTGCCTCACTTACCGCGCTGATAGTTGCTCCGCCAAGCTCCAAATCATCCTGACCAATCATCGGCGAGGCAAGCTTGAGAGCATCCTCACCATTTAACACAAAAAGATGTGTTCCCTTAAGTCCACTCTTGAAGCCAAGTTTTATTTCAACCACCTCATCAGGCAGTCTGGAAAGAAACCGCTCGCGTTCCACAATATCTACTTGTTTCACGCTGATTACCACACCGGTTACCATAGTTCCGGACAGCGTTGCGCTCTGCCTCTCTGTTATTTCGGTGAAAAGGTTGGAAATGACATTCTTCTCTGCCTCGCTCAGATCCCGGTTACTCAGAGGTAGATCAGCACTTGGCGTCTCAGATGGTTCATCACCCATCAACAACGCGTCTATTTCATCCTGGGAGAGAGAACCATCACTCATCATTCATCTCCTTCGGTAGAGAGATCTTCGAACTCGTCTACCTCAATATCCTCGATTTTGCGGGTTACCTGCACAGCTATTTTTTTGCCTACAACACCCGGGCGACAATCAAATTTCGGCCGATTTCCAATCCTCAACGTCATCGAATCTCCAACACGCGTCTCGGACAAGCGAATCACAGATCCAAGTTGCAGGTTCATAACATCCTTCATCGCAAGTGTGATGCTGCCAACCTCCGCGGCCAGTGTGATATCAATGTTCGCCAATTTTTTCCGAAGGACATTGAGATTCTCGGTGGTTGTGCCTCGGCGAACCGAAGAGTACCAATACTGGGCGGAAAGCTTGGAGATTATCGGTTCAATGGTGAGGTACGGTACGCAGAAATTCATCATCCCTTCTATTTCTTCCACCTTGGTTTCAAATGTTACCAATACAACCATTTCCGTCTGGGGGACGATTTGCACAAATTGAGGATTTGTCTCTATCTGTCCGAGCCTCGGCCGCAAGTCGACTACCTGGTTCCAAGCCTCGCGAATATTTCCAAGTATGCGAATAATAACAGACTCCATTACTGCCCGCTCGATTTCAGACAACTCTCTGTTTAGCTTCACTCCCTCGCCGGGACCGCCGAACAAACGGTCAATTATCGTGAAAGTTATGGTCGGATCAATTTCGAGAATGGCGGAGCCTGCAAGAGGATCCATGTTTATCACCGCCAGCGTGGTAGGCGAGGGTATGGATCTCGAAAACTCCTCGTATGTCAGTTGGTCCACCGAGGCCACTTGAACGTGAACTATCGAACGCAGCTGGGCGGCCAGGCTTGTGGTGCTCAGTCTCGCAAAAGTTTCATGCATGAACGATATGGTTCGTAGAGTGTCCTTGGGAAACTTATCGGGACGACGAAAATCCCAAATCCGGACATTCCTTCGTTCGGCTACCTGCCTGGTATCATCAATCTCAGCATCTCCGGAGCTGATCGCGGTAAGTAACTGATCTATTTCATCCTGAGAGAGGACTTCCGTCACATTCTACCCCACTTCCGGATTAAAACCCTATTATTTGATACTGGAGGAACAAAACCTGCTCCACTTCACCGCGCGATAGAAGGCTGTTTATCCTACTCATCAACTCCTGCTTCACAGCCACTTCGTCCGATAACTGTTCCCGTGTCCTCTGACTGAAATAGAATCGTATGGTGTCCATCAGAGCGTCGTTTTTAGCCGTGAGTTCTCCGTTTAACTCCTTATATCTGCTACTGTCAAATCCAAGTTTCACTCTTGCCGATACGGTAAATTGCTCGATATCAGCCGTCTGGGCACGGAGATCGTATCCTTCGTCGCTTAGAAAACTCCAAATTGCATAGTCTGGAATCTCGGTCTCATAGGTATCCGATAGAAGTGGAAACTGACGAGCGCGATTGCCCCTGTCCATGAACCGGTAGGTGAGGAAACTCACGGTGATGCTTACAAGAAGAGCAACAATTCCGATGGCTACGAACATCAGAATCCTAGCTACTCTCTCCGAGAAGAAACTGCTTCTCTTCGGTTCTTCCACTAACTCGTCCTCGACGGCGTCAATCCTGTCTTTGATATTGAGTCTTCCATCAACCATAAGAGAGCCCTCCTCTCGCCATCTTACCCAGAATATCCTGGAAAACCAAGTCCGGATAACGCGTTACACCAGGAAGAACGCTTGGCCTGTCCATTGTCTCCTGCTTATTGATGTCATTCATGAGCCTCTTTCAATATCACTATATCGACGCGCCGGTTTTCGGCTCTATCTTCCTCCCCCAACTCAGGATCTTTCAGTTTGACTGTATCCGCAAATCCGGCCACCTGAAAACTTGCCTCATCCGCGCCGTAGTCAACCAGATAATGCAGCACCGCCGCAGAGCGCGCGGAGGAAAGTTCCCAGTTGGTAGGCCAGGGGCCGTCGGCGTCCGTTGGTGAAGAATCGGTGTGACCTTCAAGACGAATCTTTCTGCCTGCAATTTCCTCTGAATCCAGGAATCGAGCCAGCTTTTGAAGCGCATTCCTTGATTGTTCAAGATTTATTTCCGCGCTGGCGCGTTGAAACAAGATGTCGCCGGCCAAGCTGATGATCAGTCCCCGTTCATCTTCTTTCACCTTCACGAACCGGTTCTGAATTTCCGGCTTGAATTCACTCACGGCCTTCCTTCGAGCCTCATTTAGTCGCCTGCCCCGTGTAGTTGACGGCATCGTCGACACATCGTGTCCCAACTCCGCTAAGATGCCTTCCGAAAGCGTACTACCGCCGTCCAATACCCCGAGCCCCTGAAAAGACTGGACGATAAGTTCAATCCTCTGACTATCTATCGGGTTATCGGGGTTCATCAGAAGGATGAAAAAAATCATCAGGAGCGTTACCATGTCCGCATATGTTAGAAGCCAGTCGTCTTTTCCAATATCCCTCTTTTTTTTTCTAACACGTTGATCAACCAGCATCCGCTACACCCCTATCTCATCCTGAACCGGCCGATCCGAGGGAGGCAAGAAGGTAAGGAGCTTATCCTCAAGTATGCGCGGGTTGTCGCCGCTCTGAATCGAGAGAATACCCTGAATCATAATCTCCTTGATTTGCATTTCTTCCTTATGGCGATCTTCGAGTTTGAATTGAATCGGCGACAGAACGAGATTTGCCAAAATGGAACCGTATAAGGTTGTGATGAGTGCAACCGCCATGTTCGGGCCTATGGAAGCGGTATCCTCAAGATTGGTAAGCATTCCTATGAGTCCGAGCAGAGTGCCGATCATTCCAAAGGCGGGAGCGATTTTTGCCCAGCGTTGGAAAAAACCGATTCCATCATCATGTCGGTTTTCTATTTGATCAAGGTTTGTATAAAGTATGCGTTTGATTACGTCTGGATCTGTCCCGTCCACCACGAGCCTAAGTCCACTTTTGAGGAAATCATCCTCAATTTCATTTAGCGAGTCATCCAGGGAAAGCAAACCCTCCTTGCGGGCGTTATCCGAGAATTGGACCAACTGGTTGATCAATTCCATCTTGTTTTGAAAAACCGGAACGCGTAATACAAGATTGAGATACTTGAGGAAGCCAAACGCTCTACTTAGCGGATTCGAGGCCATAACGGCGCCGAAGGAACCAAAAATCACTATTACGAAAGACGAGAAGTTCACCAGACCTACGATGTTGTTACCATTGAGCACGAAGGCAGCCACTATGAGAATTATACCGCCGAGCATTCCTCCTATTGTTGCAACATCCACAATCTACTCCTCCTGTGCTGGAAAGCCTATTTCATGTCGATAGGAGATAATAAGAGATCGCAGTTCATCAGGTGACTCGGTTACAACGAAGCGTTTGCCGGTGGTAAGCAGCAAAGCTGTTCTACCTTCTCCAGCTTCCTCGGCGTATTCGATCAAATGAGGATTCAGAAAGACATGTCTTTCTGACTTTCCTGGCAAGCTAACTTTTATCATCAAACTTCCTGTTTCTTAATTCACAGTTGTGAATTCTTTGCTATTGACTATCGTTTCAGAGTTAGCAGCTCCTGAAGCATTTGGTCGGAGGTTTGAATTGTCTTGCTATTGGACTGGAAACCTCTTTGTGTAACTATCATATCAGTGAACTGTTCGGCCAAATCCACATTGCTCATTTCCAGAGTTCCCGAGATAATCTTGCCTCTGCCCGCCACACCGGAAGGGCCTATTAAGGCATCTCCGGAATTAATCGTTCTTGCGAATTCTGTTTCGCCCGTCTTCTCAAGTCCACCAGGGTTCGTAAAGGTGGCCAGGGCTATCTGACCAAGATCTCTTTCTGTTCCATTTGAATAGACACCGGTAATAATACCGGTTTGCTCAATTTTGTAATTTTCGAGATAACCCATGGCATATCCGTCCTGCCTGAAGGCCTTGGTGGTGGAAGTTTGCGCAAACTGGGTTGTTGAATTCGTGTAGCTTCCAACCTCGCCGATGTCGATTAGAAAGGCCTGAGTGATAGTCGCGCCCGTCGCATCATTCTCGACATCAAATGTTACTGGTATCTGAATCCTACCTTCCGTCACTAAGTTGCCTTGAGCGTCCAGCACATTCGCGATTGCACCGAGGTTATCGAAAGTTATCGTAAACTCACCTTCGCCATCAACGTTGCCGGCGGCAGTCGCAGGATCGAAGCCCAGGGTCACATTCGGTGGAACATCGGCATCCGCGGGTCTATCGGGATCAATTTGAACTATCACATCCCAGGAATTGTTGATTCCCGGGGTTCGGGCGAAGTTCATTCGCAGGATGTGAGTATTGCCAAAGGAGTCATAGATGTTTTTATCCAGGCTCCAAGTGCCCTCACTTATAAGCGCGGGACCGGCACCGGGAGGAATTATTGGTGTACGCTTATCGAGGTTGGAAGCCAGTTCAACCAGAGTTGTCTGATTCGCGGGATCCTTGGAACCGATAGGTATGACAAGATCACTAAGATCCGCCGCCGTTTTTATGGCGCCAAGCACGCCGTCCCCCAGATCTTCCGGGAGCCAGCCTTGAAGACGGAAACCGTTGGCGGGATTAACCAGATAGCCATCCGCATCCAAGCCAAACGCTCCCGCTCTGGTATACAGTTCCTTTTCGCCCGTTCGAAGTATGTAGAATCCATTTCCCAGGATGGCCACGTCCGAAGTCACACCTGTATTCTGAAGGGATCCCTGCGTGTGAATTGTATCAATGCTGGCCACCATCATACCAAGACCTACCTGCTTTGGATTGACCCCTCCGACTTCCTCAGTAGGGCGGGCCGCTCCACCTATGTTCTGGGAGATAATGTCCTGGAAATTTACCCGGCCTTTTTTGAACCCGATTGTGTTGACGTTGGAAATATTGTTACCAATCACATCCATGCGGACCTGATGATTCTGTAGGCCAGAAACACCTGAGTAAAGTGATCGCATCATAATCTACTCTCCTAGTTATTCGCTTACTTGAGATATCCTGTCATAATCGTAGTAGTCCCCATTAACCAGCACCTGTGGGAAGAGGCCGGCGGTAATCGCGTCTACAATTCCACGAATACGCTGTTCACCCTGATGGATTTCAACTTCCTTACCCAGAAGATTCGTCGCCAATGAGTTCTTTATGGCGGCACTGAGTTCCGCAAACTGTCTGTTCATGTTCGTCATCTGTTCCAACGAAGAAAATTGGGCCATCTGAGCTATGAATTCCCTGTCTTCCATGGGTTTCGTTGGATCCTGGTGCTGCAACTGGGTTATAAGTATTTGAAGAAAATCATCTTTACCGAGTTCCTGCTTGGTAGTTCGAGAACCCTTCAAGCTTGCATTGAACGCTTCAAGCTGTGCATTCAGACGAGTTACATCGGGCATGCTGAGTGTTGATTCGATATCCATCAAAAATTCTCCTACACAAACAAGTTGACCAGGTTCTCGCTCAATCCATCGGGGAGGCTTGGCGATATGGAGTTCTCAAACTCAAGCGCGACGTCCCTCCTCAAAATATTTCGACCACGCGGATTGTCGTTGTTAAACCAGAAATTCGTTGAGGAGTAGTCCCTGTCCATTTCCAAATCCGCCGAACTGAAACCACTTTCAAGCAATTTTGCCTGCAGTCCATCCAGAGCTCCTTTCAAGACTTCTCTGGCAGCCGCGGATTCAACAAAAAATCTGCCTCTAAGACGATTGTCCTCCATCTGAATCTGCACCCTCACCCGTCCCAGATTTTCGGGCCTGAGATTGATTCTCAGCTCACCCGTCGAGGCGCTCTTAAGTACAATCTTGATTCCCCTTACAATTTCGTTCCCAATCTGATCATCGAGTTTTCGCACAAGATCCATAGCCGCTGAACGCCGTGAATCCCTCCCTTCAAGCCTTGGCGGAATTTCAATTTCCATCTCGGCCGTCATCGGACGATTTTCCGAGCCGAACTCCCTATTGATTTCTTCACCGGCATGGTCGAGATTACGTCTGATTATCCTCGTCCGCGAAACTGTGTCAGCCTTTGAGATACCTGGTCTCCTATCCTGAATTTCAACCCTGGGAGCAACGCTCGTTAGATTGTCCCCGCGTTTTCCGTCAAACACTCTTCCGATTGCGAGACTGCTATCGGATAAATCGCTTCTTCGATTTTTGGAGCCCGATCTGTCGTCTATTCGCACAATCTCATTCGCAGCCAGAACAGGCTGATCGGGGGTATTGCCTGACGCATCTAAAACGCTTTGCTTAGCTTGAGACCTGTTTTCATTCTTGCTCAAATGCCTCAGTTTCTTTCTTATCACAGTATCCAATTTTCTCTCACCGGTTTCAGATTCGAGCCTGCCATTGTTCAATCCACCACCTTTGATGAGCTTTTTTTTAGCCCTTACTCTCTGAGTGGCTCTAGTTCCTTCCTCTTTTTCCATTTCTTCGTTCTTAGGCCCGAAATTGATCTCTTTGGCATTTTTCCCCTTGGATTGCTCCAAAACTGTCGAAAAAGTTCGCTTATCTGAGTTCTGCGACTTCTTGATATTCGGCGCCGTTCTTTCCTTCACAGTTGAGTTGGAATGGCTGTTATTAGTTTTCGGTATCGCTATAGTGCTTGCTGCCAATGCCATATTTCACTCATCCATCCAGATTTGACCCCGGTTTTTCGACCAACAGTCTTTGGATTTCCGCCACACGAACCCTATCGGGCATGATGGACAGCCAATAAGCGACCAGTGACTCCTCTCCGGCTTCCCGCGAGAGTCTTTCACTCGTTCTAAGCAAATCAACCAAGTCCCTCAAATCATACTCGTTCATAATAGCCACAGCCTCATTCGGCGGCATTCCCATCATGTACAAGGCTGTCTGCTCCAAGTTCGCTATTTTATTGTCGTATTGACTGAGAGCCTCTATTAGAGATTTTTGCTTTTCTTCCAACGAAAGCTCTTTTTCTTTGAGTTCGCTTTCTTTCTGCTCTATCTGAGCCTCCCTCAATCCAAGTTCTTCCGTTGCCGTTTCCAGGGCTCTGCGTTCCACAGTTATGGCCAAACGCTCCTTGGAGAGGCGATCGGCGTCAAGAAGCATGGGAGAGAATGGCTCCTCGATTTTGCTTCGAGGTTCAATACCGAATAGAGATGTGATTGGAGCCACTTGCTCCTTCACCCTTACGATTCCCAAGAAATCCAGCCAAATCAGGCCCCCGATGATGAGCGCCAATATCAAAACCAGAAGGAAGACTATTTTCGCAAAACCCGCGCCCCTATAGCGTGGATTCATTCCTTCCCCCTGCTTGCGTCCAACCGTGGTCCAAGTCCTTTGGCAATTTCGTCCAAGTTTTTCATTTCCTCCTGTCTGACTGCCAGTTTCCAGTGCTTCTTACGTTTTCTCCTCAGTTTTTCCAATGCGACACTCTTTGAGCGGGCTTCAAAGTAAGTATGTCTAGCCTTCTCAACTTTTTTTTCCCCCTCCACTAACTGTGTCCTCAAGGTCCTGCGTTCATTCAAGGCCCTGCGGAGCAGAAGTTCCCGCATCCGAAGTTCATTGAGATCCGCTCTGGCACTGAAAAGGGCCCTGTCTTTGTCTTTGTTGACACTTTCCATTTGGTTCTTCACCATCGCCAGCTTACCAATCTCAGCCGCCAGCAAAAACTCACACTTCCGAGTTTGTTCCTCTCTCAGAGAGAGCAGCGCCGCGAGCGAAAATTGAAATTTTTTCATTGCCCCTTATCTTGCATATCCGAAGCCACGCCCGCGAGTTCCGCGCCCCTAGATAAGATACTCTGAGTCTCTTCGTGCTCCGCCATACCCTGTATGAGAAAACTATTCAGTTCCTCCCGCTTGTCTATCGCCTCATCCACATCCGGATTAGTGCCTCTGGCATACGCTCCTACATCAATTAGATCTTCCTTGTCACGATATGCCGCAACCAGTTTACGAATCTTTGCCGCTGCCTTTGCCGTGCCTGCTCCCATGATTCTCGGCGCCACCCTGCTGACAGAGGCCAGTATGTCAATCGCTGGATAATGATTCTGCTCTGCCAGTCGCCGATCTAGTACGATATGTCCATCAAGATAGCCCCTGACAGCATCAGATATTGGCTCGTCCAAATCATCGCCTTCCACCAAAACGGTGTACAGCCCTGTTATCGTCCCCTTGCTGGAAACACCAGAGCGTTCAAACAGCCTGGGAAGCAAGGAGAAGACGGACGGAGTGTAGCCCCTAGTCGTGGGCGGCTCCCCAATCGCGAGACCAATCTCGCGTTGACTCATTGCAAAACGAGTCACGGAATCGAACAGGAGCATTACATCCTTTCCCTGGTCTCTGAAATACTCCGCTATAGTTGTAGCGGTAAACGCACCCCTTACCCGCGCCAATGCCGAGCTATCTGATGTGGAAACAACCAGCACAGAATGCTCGAGTCCCCTCTCTCCAAGTTCGGATTCGATGAACTCTCGAACCTCCCGCCCCCGCTCCCCGATCAAGGCGATTACATTGACATCGGCCGATGTGTTTCTCGCCACCATGCCCAATAACGTCGATTTTCCCACTCCGGATCCGGCAAAGATACCCATCCTTTGTCCCCTGCCGATTGGAGTTATCGCATCAATCGCTCTTATCCCGGTGTCGATGCCCTTTGAAATCAGAGCCCTGTCCATTGGCGAGGGAGGATGTGCAAACATTGGATAGCGCCCATGTACCAGAATTGGTCCTTTGCCGTCAATCGGCATACCCAGCGCATTTAGCACTCGTCCGAGCATGCCAGTACCGACAGAGACATCCGGAGGGCTTCCTGACGCAATTACCGCATCGCCCGTTTCCAGTCCATGCAGGGGTTCATAGCTCATCAACTGAACCAACTCGTCTCTGACAGATACAACCTCTGCCAGTAGAGACTTACCCTCCCGACGCATTATATGGCAGATTTCGCCCACAGCCGCCCTGGGGCCGATACTTTCGAGCAAAATGCCCTGAACTCTCTTCAATTTTCCTGAATACTTGACGGGATCGATTTGATCCACCGCATCCATATATTTCTTCAACAGCATGATCACACCGCCCCTGTGTCCCGAATCGGAATCAACTCAAGGATCTTTTCCTCGATTTCTTTTAGCTGACTAAATATTCGAGCATCAATCTGACCAAAGTCCGTCTCAATAATCGCGCCCCCCTTGTCGACCGATGAGTCTTCCAAAACAGTAACCGATTTAACGTTCTCAGCCATCTTCATGAAATCCTTCACATGCTCGGTGGTAAGATCCAAATCAGCCAGATTCACTCTGATGGCGACATCCCCTCTGCTCTTGAGCTTGTTGAGAGCCTGAACGACATTGTTAATCACCACATTCCTTTGGTTCTCGCTGATAACCTTGATAACCTTGCGGGTAATCAACAGAACCAAATCAATAAGCTGGGTTTCTGTTTGGTCTATTATTTCCTGCCTCTTTCCTATGGCCGCATCCAAAATCTTGTGAAGGCGCTCAATCAATCTTTCAAGTTCCGCGCGCCCATCTCTCCATCCATTCTCGTGCCCTTCCTTGAAACCCGAGTCGCGTGCCTCGTCGAAAACTCTGTCTTTCTCCTCTGTGGCCTGACTACGAATTCTTTCCGCCTCCGCCAGGGCGGCATTCTTGATTTGCTCCGCCTCATCCTCCGCGATCTGCTTATCTCTAATGGCCGAGTCAATTCTGGATTTCACCTCGTCAAAAGCCGTCTTTTCCGCCTTTTTCCTTATGGTCTCAGCCTCATCATGCGCCTCTTGAATCAATTTCGATTTCTCCTTTTCCCAGGAAATTCGAAAGTTCTGGGCTTCTTCGCGCAAATCCTCGGTGCTTGGACCCTCATACACTTCCACTTCTCCAGTTTCTTCCGCGGCAAACACCGGAGCGGCCACTTTCACTTTCTGGGCAGTCAGATCCACTATCTCAACTGGTTGAAAAACGTTTTTCGCCATAAGTGTTCCCCTAAATCAGGATGTCCTCCTCACCCGCGCGGGCGATCACTATGTCACCCTGCTCCTGCAGTTTGCGGATGACCGCCACAATTTTCTGCTGCGATTCCTCGACATCCTTGCGTCTGGTAGGACCCATATAATCCATATCTTCTTTTAACAAGGCCGCAGCCCGCTTTGAGACATTATGGAAAATCTTGTCCTGCACCTCGGAGTCGACGGCCTTAAGCGCCTTTGCCAGCTCGTGAGCATCAACCTCTCTTACCACACGCTGAATCGCCCTATCATCAAGCATGACAATATCCTCAAATATGAACATCCTCTTCTTTATTTCCTCAGCGAGTTCCGGATCCTCTTCTTCAAGGGTTTCGATAATGGATCTCTCCGTCGATCTGTCCACAAGGTTCAGAATATCGACGATGCTTTCCACACCACCTGCCGTCGTGTAATCCTCGTGCGACAGCGAGGAGAGCTTCTTGTCAAGTACCCTTTCCACTTCCCTGAGTATTTCCGGACTGGTTCGATCCATGGTCGCAATCCTCTTGGCCACATCAGACTGCTTCTCCTGCGGAAGTTGAGCCAGGATGACAGAGGCCTTCGTCGGCTCCAGATATGCGAGGATTAAGGCTATGGTTTGGGGATGCTCCTGTTGGATTAAGTTGAGCAGGTTTGCAGGATCGGTTCGTCTTATAAAATCAAAGGGCCGAGTCTTCAGTGAATTCGTCAGGCGGTTAATGATGTCCATCGCTTTCTTATGACCCAAAGATTTTTCCAGGAGCTCCCGCGCATAATCGATTCCACCCGTTGTGATGAAATCCTGAGCCATCATCAGCTCTTGAAATTCCTGCAGCACCATATCCCGCTCGGCGGTCTCTATTCTTTCCAGACGGGCGATTTCCCAGGTTATAGTTTCTATTTCCTCCTCACCCAGATACTTAAATACCTCCGCGGATATATCGGAACCCAAGGTAACCAGGAAAATCGCGGCCTTCTGTCTGCCGCTTAATTCCTCCTTGTACCGCGCACCCTTGGAATCCGTGGATTTGTGACTCCTTAGCGCGCCACCCTTTGGAGTCGTGCTCGTTTTTGCCATACTATTCCTCCGCCAGCCAAGTTCGAATCAACTGCGCCACGTCATCTGGATGCTCTCTCGCCACAATCTTGGCATTTTCCTGCATTTCAATTCTTGATCTCTCCTGAATGGACATCTCGACATCAATACCCTCTTCCTCGGCATCCCTAAGAGCCGCTTCGCGCATCTCCTGATGCTGTCGTGCAAGTTCCTCCTCCCGCTCTCTGCGCCTTTTCGCCACGTAATAACCTATGAACCGTATGATGAGAAGGATTGCAACGAGCGCACCCGCGGCAATGACGCCCCAAATCACATATTGTCGGATTGCTTGTTTCCTGAGCCATTCCTCATCCTCCAGCCTGAACTGCTCACTTCGATCGAATGGGATGTTTTCAACCGTAACGACATCCCCGCGCACCCTGGAGTATCCCACCGCCCCCTCAACCACCTGCTGGGCCTGGGTTAATACCTCCGCTGAGACTGGCTTGTAAACACGCTCTCGCAGCCCCGCCGGGCTTACAATAGGTTCTCCCGCCTCATCGAATTTAATCTCCCACGTGCCGTCGATAACCATTCCCAAACTGATTCGCCTGATTTCATAGGGAGACCGTTCCTCAGTGATATTTCGCACATTTATCTCATAATTTTCAATCGATCGATCAGATTCATAACGCCCCACGAGATTGGTTAAATCCTGATATGCCGGCGGCATCTGCCCCTCCTGTCCGGGTGGACCCTCTGGATTGAATCCCGTGCCTTCAAAGTTCTCCCTGTCATTCTCTCGGCTACGCACAATTGATGGCACAACCTCCCTCTCGCTGTACGGAGTGTCGGGGTTGTCCTCAATCATCACAACCGGAAAGTGTTCCTGAGTTGAAATCTCTTTCTTCACGAAATCCAAATCAATATCAAAATTCACAATATCCACCCTGGACGCTGTGAAAACATTGTGGAGAGATTCCAAAATCGCCACCGTGTATTGAGCCTCAAGCGCCTTTTTCTGCCGAAGCATCCGGTTCGTAAGATCCAGCCTGTCAAGATCCTCCAAGCCTTCAAAATCATTTAGAACATTTCCTCTGCCATCCATGATAGTGATGTTCTCCACGGATAGACCCTCAACAGCAAACTGAATCAGCTTGACAATGCCTTCAACCTTGTTCCGATTCTCACTGATATCGCTTCCTGGTTTCTGTTGGATGATAACCGACGCGGTAACAGGTCTCTGGTCTTCGACAAAGAGTTGTTCCTTGGGAATCACCAGAGAAACCTTCGCTGAATCCACATCTTCGAGCGCGCTGATGTGCTGTTCCAAATTGATTTTCAGGGCACGCTGCAGGTTGACATCCCTATCAAAATCGGTAAGCGTCCAGCGTTCCATATTTGTAAAGAAATTCCATGGATCCAACTGACCAGGCAGCAAATCCTCCCTAACCAGAAGAGCCCTTGCCTGCCTCGCTGTCTCCTCATCTACCGTATAAAACCTACCATCAGCCCCGCGACTATGTGTGATGTTTTCAGTGTCCAAGGCCGTTGAGATTCTGTCCGCCAGCGACTCGTCGGTAAACGCCGCATTGAAGATAGCCACCTGAGTCGGTTTCGCGGAGATTGCAGCCAAAATCACAAAAGAAGCAATCGTCGTTGCGACAATGCCTATCAGTATCAGTTTCTTCACTGTCGACCACTGGCGCCAGAAGGTGCCCACGCTTCTGCCAATGTTTTTGAGCCATTCCCACATACATTTACCCCCCCAATTTGTTTAGGACAACCAAGCGGTCGCCAAGAACCTGCTATCTCATTGTCGTGATATCGTTGTACGCCTTCACCGCGCGGTCCACAATCGTTCTGGTTAAATTCAGACTCATGTTGGCCTGGGCCATCGCGATAGTTACATCGTGAGGCTCAACCTCATCGGGATTGCTTATCATCCTTCTAAAGAGTTCCTCCGCTTCATGCTGTCTATCGGAAACCCGCCCGACAGCGGCCGCCACCAAGCTTCCGAAGTGTCCACGATTCACTTCCACAGTGAGTCCCCTTCTTTCCCCCTCAGAATTCAGATGACTCGCGTGGGTCTGAACAAGGACAAGCACATTGCCCATCGCGTTATTCGGATCAATCAAATCCATAATTACCTCCCAATCTCCAAGGCCCTTCGGAACATGCTCTTGGAACCGTCCATAATCGCAACATTCGCCTCATAAGCCCTGGAGGCGGAAATCATGTCCACCATCTCACTAACCACATTGACATTGGGCAGTTCCACATAACCGGTTTTTGGTCCGGTTTTAATCGCGTCCGGATGTGTGGGATCCCATTTAAGCACTAAGTCGCTCTCCATATCCTTTTCGATCGACACAACCCGCACGCCAAGTCCAATCTTGTCTTCCAGTTTTTTCGGTAGAAAGGGACTCCTCCAGTATGGCTGCCTTACTCTCGGCCGAAACAGCACTCTACTGCGCCGATAAGGGCCGCCTTCAGTGGTGCGAGTGGTATTCACATTGGCAAGGTTATCCGAAATTACATCAAGTCTGAGCCGCTCCGCCGTCAGCCCAGATGCGGCAGTGTTGATTGTTGTAAATAGACCCATATCTCTTCAAAAACTCCTACCTGAGGACAATGTCGATTTGCCCGAATTGAAAGTCAACCGCGCTGCTCATTAACTCGTAGAGCATTTGATTCTTGGTGGCCTGCATCAGTTCCCGTTCAATATCCACATTGTTTCCGTTGTTCTTCGCCGTCGTGAGATAATCCAGCACAAGCTTTGGACGAACATCCCGATAATCAATGGATCTCCTGAAGGGAATGTGCCGTTCATGTGTAAGTACACCAATCGAAGCATCAAGCTTCTCCGATGCCAGCGCTCTACTCAATTCCGCCTCAAAATTCACATAAGAACGCTTGAAATTGGGAGTTTCAGCGTTCGCAATGTTGTTTGCTATGACCTGCCTGCGCAGGCTGGCTGTATCCATATTCCGCTGGAGAATATCGATTGTCTTAGTGAAGCTGATATTTCCTGACATCCACCCTCCCTTATAAACTGTATTGGTTGCCTATCCAATGTACATCTTCCATCCAGATTTTCGGCATGATTTCCACTTCCTCTTAGTCCGCACAGAACTACAATATGTAGCGAGAGAGATCCCTATCGTCGACAATGTCGCTTAGCCTCTCGTCTACGTAGTCAGGAGTCACTCGTATTGTCTGGCCGGTTAAATTAGGCGCATTGAAAGACACATCTTCGAGTAAGAGTTCGAGCACCGTATGAAGACGTCTGGCGCCAATGTTCTCGGTGCGCCCATTGACTTCCGCGGCGATGTCCGAGAGTTTCTTAATCGCCTCGTCCTCGAAAACCAGCTCCACTTCTTCGGTGGCGAGTAATGCAATGTACTGCTTGGTGAGGGCATTTTTGGGCGAGGTGAGAATGGTTCTGAAATCCTTGGCGCTTAGGGATTCGAGTTCAACTCTGAGCGGGAATCTACCTTGGAGCTCGGGAATCAAATCCGAAGGCTTTGACAGATTGAAGGCCCCGGCCGCTATAAACAGTATGTGGGAAGTATCAACCATGCCGAATTTGGTATTGACCGTAGATCCCTCCACAATCGGTAAAATATCGCGCTGCACTCCCTCGCGTGAAACGTCCGGGCCACTAGAGGAATGGCCGCCACCAACGGCAATCTTGTCAATCTCGTCAATGAATATTATCCCATTATTCTGAACTTTCCCCCTGGCCAATTCGATTGCGCTTTCAGTATCAATGAGCTTCTCTTGCTGCTCCGCTTCCAGCAGCTCTTTCGCGCGAGCCACTTTGACCTTCCGGGGTTTCCTAGGTCCTTGAAAAACTGAACCAAGACTGCTAAAATCAAAACCCACCTGCTCGATACCGGAGCCCGATATCACCTCGACGTGGGGTGGCCGTGAGCCATGGGTGGAGATTTCGACCATGCGTTCATCCAATTCGCCGGCTATCAGCTTCCTCCGCAAAACCTCGCGAGTGTGCGCGCCACGGTCCGGTTCCACCAGAGTTTTTTTATCAGCACCCTCGGATGGCGGCATCGAAGAACCGGGCACGAGGATATCGAGAAGAGCTTCCTCGGCAGCCGCCTTCGCAGCCTTCTCAATATCAAACCTCATCTTTTCCTTTACCATGGCCACACCCTTTGCCATTAAATCTCGAACCATGGATTCAACATCTCTTCCAACATAGCCCACCTCAGTGAATTTAGTGGCCTCAACCTTTACGAAAGGCGCGCCTGCGAGTCTGGCTAAACGTCTGGCTATCTCCGTTTTACCCACGCCGGTGGGCCCAATCATCAGAATATTCTTTGGCGCGACCTCATCGCGTATGTCTTCTGCAAGCCGCGCGCGGCGCTGGCGGTTGCGCAGCGCAATGGCCACAGCCTTTTTTGCCGAATTCTGTCCGATAATATAGGCATCCAGCGCCTCAACTATTTCCTGCGGGGTTAATCCATCAAGACTGCTCATCACCCAAAATCTCCAATGACAAGTTATTATTAGTGAAAACACAAATGTCCGCGGCAATTTTAATCGATCTCTCGGCAATCGTCTTCGCATCCAGGTTAGACCCATCGAGATATGCTTTCGCCGCCGCAAAGGCATAATTACCTCCGCTGCCTATCGCGACCGCACCCTCATCGGGCTCAATAACATCGCCATTCCCGCTAATCAGAAGGGTTCTGCTGTCATCTGCCACCAAGAGCATCGCTTCGAGTCGTCGGAGCACCCTGTCCGACCGCCATTCCTTGGCCAATTCCACGGCGGATCGGGTTACGTCACCCGCGAACTTCTTCAGTTTTCCCTCGAAGCGCTCTTCGAGCGTGAAGGCATCGGCCGCGGAGCCCGCGAAACCAACCAGCACCTTGCCGCTATAGAGGCAACGAACCTTCTTCGCGTGACTTTTCATAATCACCGATTCTCCCAGCGTCACCTGCCCGTCTCCCGCCATGGCAACCTGCCCGTTTTTCCGAATGGCGACTATGGTGGTTCCCTTTATATCAGGCATCCATACCTCCGTTTTCCACAATCCTTGCGTGTGGATGGGATTGGCGATAAGCCTGTTTGATCCGCTCTATCCCCGTGTGGGTGTATATTTGAGTGGTGGATAAACTCGCATGCCCGAGCAATTCCTGCGCCGTTCGAACATCAGCACCCTCATCCACTATGTGAGTGGCGAAACTATGCCTGAAGGTATGGGGCGTAACCTTCTTGGCCATATGCCCGGAACAGCGTCGCGTTAGATAATACACGCCTCTACTTGTAATCCTTTTCCCCCTCTGATTGAGCAGCAAGGCACGTTGGCTGTCAGGATCGTCAGCGACATGCGCAAGTCTGAGGGGAAGATATTCTTCCAGGGCCGCGGCAGCCTTGGCGCCGATGAAAACCATTCTTTCCCTGCCCCCCTTGCCAGGCACTATAATCTGCCTGTCAGTCACATCGCTGACATTGAGGGAGCAGATTTCCCCAGCCCTGCAACCAGTGGAATAGAGCAGCTCGAAAAGCGCCCTATTCCTAAGTCCGGCAAATCCACCACCAGACAAGGCAAGAAAGTTTTCAATTTCCTGGTAAGTGAGATAGCCAGGGAGCTTTCGCCCCTTTCTAACAGCCTTGAAATCCGCAAACGGACTTATCGTCCATCGGAATCTCCGCCTACCCCACTCATAGTAACCCTTGAGAGCCGAAAGGCGTCTGTTAACGGTCGAAGCCGTCATACGACTCAAGGACATGCGGGACATGAACATCCGAGCCTCCGTCGAACTCGCATCCTCTTCCGCAAGATCAAATTCGGAAAGAAAGCCCAGCCAAGCTGCCAAATCCACTCTGTACGAACGAATGGTAGCCTCCGAGAGATGGAGAACATTTCTCAAATGCTCAAGCCAATCGCGCGCCCGAGTATTCAAACCAACCTCCCATGTGCCGGAAAACTTGTCCGTCAAGTTCCAAACGCATCATGCGTGCCAATTCAAGCGATCCCCTGGGACCCTCAATTCTTTTTACCAGACCTGAAGTTCGTCCCCAGTCATTTAGTACGTCAAACGCATGATTGATTATCGGCGCGCCCTGCAGCTCAAGGTTCCTCGTACCCTCGGAAATACTCCCATCAAGACCGGCGGAGCCAACATAGACATCCCTGTTTTGGTCCAGAGCGAAATTAGCTGTTATCAGGGCGCCCGATTTTTTCGGGGCCTGCACGATAACGCAGCCCCTGGCCAAACCACTCAGTATTCGATTGCGCCGGTGAAATGCGTATTTGACGGGATAGTTGCCCGGTGTCATCTCACCTAGAAAAGCCCCGCCTCCATCCAGAATAGCTCTGGCAAGTCTCCGATTCGTCATTGGGCTCGGCCTATCGAGCCCACTTGCCAACACCGCCCATGTTATCCCCCGACCCGCAAGTGCGCCCTCGTGCGCGGATCTATCGACACCAATGGCCAAACCCGACACTACTGGATACGAGGCTAGGGCAAACTCCAATCCGAGTTGATACGCCTGTCGTTGCGCGGCTGCGGAAGGCCGTCTTGTGCCGACTATCGCTATCGCGGGGTTGTAATCAAAACTTGGGTTTCCTCGATGAAATAGGAGCAGCGGCGGATCGATTATTAGTGAAAGGGCCACTGGATAATCGGCCTCACCAAGTATTCGATAGGCGATTTGATGGCGTCGTAACCGTGCGTGCACAATCTCCGCGCTTCTTAGCATAGTTTGGGCAGACGGGATGGGACTTCTTGCTCTGGAGGATCGGAGATACATGTATTCCCGGATTCCCAGGTTCAAATCGGCGTCATCTCTACACGCCGTCCAAACACGACGTTTCAACCAACCCCTGGCACCAGGCAATTGGTTAATCGCCAGAAGCAAAAGGGGATTATCGTTCATAATCTCCCCTCTCTACTAAACGATGAAGCTCGTTCGCCTTACTGATATCCTCCTCATTCTTGGCGATGTCTCTTATTTCCTCGTAAAGTCTCAAGGCCTCGCCGTCTTCACCAAGCTCGATATGAACCCGCGCAAGTAAAAAACGAGCATTGATATCACTGCGTTCCAACTCAAGGTAGTTCTCCAATATGTCCCGTGTCTCCAGCGGATTTTCGAGCTCGAATACCAGCAAGATGGCAAGGGCGTACATCGCGGGGGTAAATCTGGGATCAATCGACAGCGCCCGCCTATGGCCCTGCTCCGCCCTCGAAAGATAGGCCATTCTCTGCTCCTGAGTATCCGCTGACAGGGATAATTGACCGAAGCTCAGCGCGCGATTATACAACAGGAAGGCATGCTCCGGATAAATATGTATCGCCTCATTGAGGGCTGATACGGCTTCGCCCCACATCTTGTAATCCATGTATTTCAAGCCCAAGAGCCGCCAGTAGGTACCCTTGTCGCGAACGGATTCGATAGTCTCTTCAATCTGTTTTTCAACCCCCCTTATATCCGACTTCAGCTCTGAAATCCGCTCCTTATTGTCGCCCTGATGCTCTTCGGCAGCCATCCGCTTTGCCAATTCATTTCTGGTTTGAGACAACTTACACGACACAGGCAGCAGAGAGAACAGCCATAGAACAGCAGCGGCTTTCCGCACAGCGAAGCCGTGGCACGGCGCGCCTGGATGATACCTCCGAACCATGGCGGAAAGGTTTGGAATGGAAGCGTTCGGGGGCCGTGATGGAGTTGAATGCTGGGCTGAATTATCCATCGCTTTATCCTCTCGGGTGAAACTCTTTGTGCGCATGGCTAAGATCGTCTCGATTTAGATGCGTGTAAATCTGAGTAGTACTGATATCGGCATGGCCGAGCAGCTCTTGCACGCTTCTTAAATCCGCGCCTCCGCGAAGCAGGTGAGTGGCAAAGGAATGCCGGAGGGTATGAATCTTCCCGTCCACCTGCGCGCGTTTCGCTATACCCTTGAAACGCTTCCACATACCCTTACGACTGAGTCCCTCCCCCCTGTTGTTCAGGAAAACCCTGTCCAGTCTCGATGGGCCCTTTAGGAGGAGAGGCCTGGCCTCATTAAGATAACGCTGCAACCAGCGCAAGGCCTCATCACCAAGGGGTATCAGACGTTCCTTATCACCCTTTCCACGAGTACGGATTAGTCCTTCCTTCAAATGGAGCTGCGATAATTCCAATTCGACTGCTTCACTTACCCTCAGGCCACACGAGTAAATGAGCTCGAACAGTGTTCTATCTCGAGTGCCAAAAGGTGTGTCGAGTTCGATGTTGCCGAGGAATTTCTCAATTTCGCCCAGTTCAAAAATCCTCGGCAGTTTTCTTCCCACCTTCGGGCGCTCCGCGTTCAAAGAAGGGTCATCCGAGCGTATTCCAGCGCTTTTCAAGAAGCCAAACAACGAGCGAAGGGAGCTGAAAACACGGGATATCGTCCGCGCGGTAAGTGCTTTTGATAAACTCCTTCCAGCTATATAGGATTCGATATCACTTACACCAATGCTACGCGGGTCCGACGAAATCAGTTTGAGCCAGAATCCAAATCTTCTCGCCTCCGCAATGTAGGTGGCGGTTGTTGAATCTGCAACTCTGAGATTGTGTCTGAGGTAGACTTCATATTCCGCTACCAGTTTATCCCAATTCAATTCACCGCCCGCCGCCAAAACGCTTCTCCCTTAGAACGGTTGGAATTAAAAGATCCGCCTCATCCAGTAGACTATCCAAGGTATTCGAATGAGCCGCGGGAGAAGTCTCCGTTCCGTACTGCCCCACAGAGGGCGGAGCCGATGCGGCAAGTCCACGGCCCTCGGTCAAGCTCTTCCAAACATTATAAGACAGGACATCACTTTTCGCATCCAACGACAGGGAGGATTTTTTAGAACTCTGATCGACGGAGCCGCCAAATCCCGTGGCGATCACTGTAACCCTGATATGATCGCCCAGCTTGTCATCCGAATCCTGCCCCGCAATCACGGTTGCGTTGGAATCAACACGAGAGGAAATGATATCCATGATTTCATTGTATTCAAACAGGGAGAAATCAGGGCCGCCGGTAACATTAACCAGTAGCCCGCTGGCTCCCTCGATATTTACATCGTTTAGCAGCGGGTTTTCAATGGCCATAGTCGCCGCATCAACCGCCCGATTGTCGCCCCAGCCCTCACCTATCCCCATTAAAGAATCTCCTTGACCCTCCATCACGGTTCGCACATCCGCAAAATCAATGTTGATTTCCCCCGGCTTGGTTATTAAATCTGAAATGCCCTGAACTCCCATGCGCAGAACATCGTCCGCCTTCAGGAAGGCATCGCGTATTGGTGTTCGCTTATCGACAAGCTTTAGAAGGTTTTCGTTCGGTATAGTTATGAGAGTATCAACGTGTTTACGTAATTTCTCAATTCCGGCCTCGGCCAATTCCATCTTACGTTGCTTCTCAAATCTGAAAGGTCGAGTAACCACTGCTACGGTTAGGCATCCAAGTTCCTTTGCAATTCTGGCGATAACCGGGGCCGATCCGGTGCCGGTGCCGCCGCCCATACCCGCGGTTACAAACACCATATCGGCGCCTTTCAAGACGCTCTGTATCATCTCCTTGTCTTCCTCCGCCGCCTGCTCGCCAATTTCAGGCTTCCCGCCGGCGCCAAGTCCGCAGGTAACCTGACGTCCGAGTGGCACCTTAATCGCGGCCAGCGAAGATTCCAGAGCTTGAAGATCGGTATTCGCGGCGACAAAGTCCACTCCCTGAACTCCCACCTGAATCATGCGGGCAACGGCATTGCTGCCACCCCCGCCACAACCGATAACCTTAATCACAGTCTTACCGACATCCCGTTCGTCCATGATTTCCAAATCCATTTTTTCCTCCCAGAGCTTTGTTCAATAACCTAACTAAAAGAATTCACCCAGCCACTTGAGCAACCCCTTCAGCGGATTAGCGAATTCCGTTTCTTGGGCCTCTTTTTCCCTGCCCACACCCCTATCAGCGATTGCATCGCCAAGCAAAACCAATCCGGCCGTCTTGGCCCATCTAGTATCGCGACAGGGATTGGGCCATGAGATGGAAGACCTCGGATTCGCGATTCTCGCGGGTTGTCCAAATACGCTTTCCGCAAGATCCGTAATGCCAGGCAGCAGGGCGCCGCCGCCGGCAAGTACTATACCTGTGCCGGCTTCCATCAGGCCGGCTGATTTCTCCATCCCCCGTTTAATCATCATGAAAATCTCAGTTACTCGCGGTTTGAGGATGCGGCAGATTTCACTTGCCGGAACGCTAATCGCCCTCCGTCCCCCAATGCCCGGGACAACGGCATTTTCCCCTTCTCTGATTAAGGTTTCCCAGCAGCATCCCAATTCACACTTGATCCGTTCCGCCCATTCCATTGGTATTTTAAGAACAATTGAGAGATCGGAAGTGGCCTGCGTTCCGCCAAATGGGACAGATCCCGTAATCCTGGGAGCTCCCCCACAAACGGAGATGTAATCCGTGGACGAAGTACCGATATCCACTAGAAGCACACCCATTTCCCTTTCCTCATCGCTTAGCGAAGCGCGAGCGGTGGCCAAGGTTCCTAGAACTATTTCTCGAATTCTGTAGTCCGCACGTTCCATCGCCTTTTCCATGTTCTTTATCACCGACACAGAAGCCGTCACGATGTGAACTTCAGCCTCAAGTCTTATTCCAATCATATCAATCGGGTTCCGCACTCCCCGTTGGTCGTCAATGATGTATTCCTGCGGCAGGATATGCAGGATATCGCGATCCATTGGTATCACCACCGCTCGCGCCGCCTCAAGCACACGCTCAACATCCACCGCGCTTATCTCACGATTTTTTCCCGAAACGGCGACAACTCCTCGGGAATTCAGACTGCTGACCGAAGATCCACCCAGGGCGACTAAAAGCTCGGTTACCGTTCTGCCTGCCTCCTGCTCCGCGGCTTCAATCGCCGTCAGAATAGCTTCCCTGGCGGCTTCTATATTCACTACGACGCCCCTTCGGGTTCCTTCCGAGCGGCTCTCGCCCCATCCGGATATCAAGAGCTTGCCGTCAGAATCGTATTCAGCAAGCAATGCCCGGATTCTGTCGGTTCCAATATCCAAACCGGCAATTACCTCACTATTCACCATCCCCTCCCGCCGTCGGTTGATATACGACATGCCCGCCACGGATATCCGCCGTCTCAATAGGCCCAGAATTCGTCAGCGCCAGAACGTCAATAACGATAAATGCCTGACGAATCGACTGAGGATTCAAATTCATGTCGACGAGCACGGGTATTGGTATGTGATTCATATACATTTTCAAATCGTAGTCATCTTCGCCTTGCGATATGAACTCAATTTCTGATATCAAGTCAAAAAGTTCTGATTCGTCCATCCTCAATCTCGAAAGGCGCGACAGAACCTGTCGCACCGTCTCTGGAACCTGAGATCCAGGTGTGGGCTCATATGGGACGGCCCCTGAAAAAATGGGAAGATCAATGTCATTGATTTTGCTGTCCGCCTGGATTACGTACCCTTCCTCATCGAATATGACGATGTGCGAAATCCCGCTGTCGGCGGAAAGGGCCACGGCCAGAGGTTGGCGGCGAAAAATATAAACACGAAGTCCATCGGGAAAAACCCGGGAAACTCGAGCTTCGCGAATAATTGGATAGGTTTCGAGCCGAGTTTGGACATCCTTTTCATTCAACGATGTCCAGGACTTGCCGTCCAAATCCAACATTTCAAGTAATTGTGCGTCAGGTATTTCGATATCACTTTCCAGGAAAATTTTTTTAATCACCAAGCGTGGAGAGAGAATGAAAATCCAAAGCGATTCCACAAGCAGTACGGCCAGCAAAACCGCAATCGACAGCACCGCGAATCTTCGTCCCGATTTCCAGCGCCTGATCATTTTGTCACCTCAGACAAATTGAAAATCAGCCCAAAAACAATCAAAGTGATAAAGGCTGCGGATCCACCCGCGGAAAAGAGCGGCAGTGGGATGCCAGTTGCCGGTAAGAGACCCGACACAACCGCGAAATTCATCAGCGCCTGCCAATAAACGGCGCTGATCAAACCGAATATTGCCCAGCGAGAAAACAAATCCGGGACTTTTTCGGTTGCCAACCAGCCCTTCACCGCGAAAATGGAAAAGAGAATAAGAATTGCGAATACGCCGATTAAACCAGCCTCCTCCCCCAGAACAGCAAGCACAAAATCTGAATGGGCCGCGGGAAGTCCGCCTAATTTCACCTCTCCCCTTCCCAGCCCTCGCCCCCAGATGCCTCCCCGCTCGAGCGCCGCTTGAGCCTTGAGAACCTGATAACCCGCGCCCGAGGGATCAGACATTGGACTTAGCCATGACTTTATCCGTTCAATCCGGAATGGCTTTGCCAGCAGCATGCTCGTGATTGAAATTGTCGCGCCGATGATTGAAATGCCAATCAAGGCCTTGGGAACCCCCGCGACATAGAAAAGCGCAAGCGCCAGAAGCAGCAAGTAGGTGCTTGTGGAGAAATCATTCTGAAGATACACTGTCAATATAAGAGCCAAAACCACAATAAGAGACGGCAGCAAGCCCACTCGGAAGTTGTCCAGCCTCTTCTCGTTTTTCTCCAGCATTCGAGCCAGGTAAAGAACCAACGCGACCTTGGTGAATTCAGAAGTTTGGAAGGTTAACCCAAAAAATTCTATCCAACGCTTGGCTCCTCCAGATGTATATCCCACGCCGGGTATGTAGGTAAGTACATTCAGAATCAATGCCGCCCATATTAGAGCCGGAACGGACTTTCGTATTTGGGATTTTGGTATGCGGGTTATGAGCAGGGAGAGCGCCGCGCCGATTAACATCCACAGTAGCTGCCTGCGCCAAATGCGAAACGGATCGTCAAAGATGGTTCGGGCGAAATACCAGGATGCGGAAAACAACAGGGCGGAGCCTATTCCGGCAAGTAGGAAGCAAATCGTCAGCATGCCCTCCATGGGATTCTTGATACCCAGATAATCAGCTTTGAAAGTCCCGAATTTCACAAAAACTCTTTATTGGATCTTAAGAGTGCTCAAACCCAAGATCGCAAACATTCCTCCCAAAATCCAAAATCTAGTTACAACTTTGCTTTCAGCCCATCCAGACAGTTCAAAATGATGATGAAGAGGCGCCATCTTGAAGACACGACGTCCCGTTCTTCTATAATTGAGCACCTGTATAATCACCGAGAGAGTTTCCAAAACAAAGACTCCGCCAATAACCAGAAGCAGAAACTCCTTCTTGAGCAATAAGGAAAACACGGCCAACAATCCGCCAAGCGTCAGGCTGCCTGTATCGCCCATCATCACCTCGGAGGGATGCGAATTGAACCATAAAAAACCTATACAGGCTCCGAGCAGGGCTGTGGCGCTTATGGTAAGTTCGCCGGCGCCTGGAAGATAGGGAATCAATAGATATCGCGCGAATTCCGAATGTCCGGTGAGATAGGCCAGGATTGTAAACGCGGTTAGGACGATTATTGTAAGTCCGGTCGCAAGACCATCAAGTCCATCTGTCAGATTCACAGAATTGGACATGCCGACAATCATCAGCATCCCGAATGGAATATATAAGATACCCAAGTCGAGTATCGCATTTTTGAAAAAAGGGACATAGAGAAGCGTCGTTTGATCATTCCTGAATCTGTAAATAAGAAAAACGACAACAAACGATATGATTCCCTGGCCCGCAATCTTCACGCCCGCGCGAAGTCCATCGGAATTCTGCTTGGATATTTTCAGTAAATCGTCCAAGAAGCCCAGAATTCCAAACCCAAGCGTGGATATCAGAACAATCCAGGTATAGAATGTCGAAAGCTCCTGCCAGAATAGAACAGATATGCCAAAGGCGATTATTATCAAGACGCCGCCCATCGTCGGAGTGCCAAGCTTCGCAAGATGCGAACTAGGCCCATCGCTGCGAATCTCCTGGCCGAGTTTGAGCTTCGCCAACTTGGCGATTACGCTCGGCCCCAGCAAAAAGGAAAGAAGCAGCGCGGAAACGGCCGCGTAGGCCGAGCGGAAGCTGATATACTGAAACACATTGAACGCATTTATGTAATCAACCAGGGGAAAAAGTATTTCTTTTACCATTTATTCCTCACACCGCCTAATCGGAACCAATCTTCACAATTGTTTCACCCAGTCGCTCCAGGGCGTTTCTCCGAGAACCCTTGAGTAGTACAAGATCGCCGGATTTTAGATATCTGGAAAGAACCCTGCCAACCTCGTCAATTTCCAGATAGAGATTGATATCACCACTGAATCCAGCGGCCAAAGCCGCCTCTCTGACAGCACCAAGAGAATCACCGAATAGGAGCACGGAATCGGGTTCATGTTCGGCAAGCGCCCGTCCAACCGTGTTGAGCGCCTCGTTTGTATGCTCACCTAATTCCAATAGTTCACCGAGAACAACCACACGCCTGCCGCTTACTTGAATCGTCGAAGTCATGTCCAAGGCCGCCAGAAGCGATTCGGGATTCGCGTTATAGGCATCCCGAATCAAAATCACCGGACCATTCCTGATTTCAGAGCGATTGGACAGTGAGCGAACGGATGCCAAACCCCTCGTTATCGCTTCCTCCGGAACCCCCAGAGCATCAGCCGCTTCCACCGCTCCCATGGCATTGAGAAGGTTGTGATATCCAGCCAGCGCGAAGTCGATGCGCCTCCCATTCCGAAGCAGCGTGAAGCCATCCGCCCCCTTATTCTCGTAGGACTCCCATCCATTCCTGCACCACTCCCCAAAAAAACGCGCCTTGCCGGGAAAATTCATGAGAAGAAAATCCTTCCAAAGCTCGTTTTCGTTTATTATTGCAATTGAGCTTGGTCCAGCGGTAGAGAATATATCCCGCTTCTCAGCGGCCAGCGCCTCTACCGAGCCCAGTTTGCCCACATGAGCGCTGCCGATATTGGTAATCAGTCCTATTTCCGGGTCGGCAATGTCCGTGAGCAGGGCGATCTCCCCGCGTCTGTTCGTCCCCATCTCCAGAACAGCGATTTCATGATGCTTTCTCAAACCGAGCAGAGTAAGCGGCAAACCGATGTCGGAGTTATAGTTCCCCTCAGTGGCGAGTATGGAATCCCCCTTCCAATCAAACAGTATCGCGGCCAGAATTTCCTTCGTAGTCGTTTTGCCGTTGCTGCCGGTGATGCCCACCACCCTGAGACTGGATGTCTTCCTTCTATGATGACTCGCAAGGCATTGCAGGGAATGCAGCGGATCGCCAACCATGATTAGGGCCTTGGAATCGGGTGGCTCCGGCAGCTTCTTAGCTTCGTCAGCCAAGGCAACCTCGGCGCCCATTCCCCAAGCCGGCTTGATGTACATATTCCCATCGCTTCGCTCACCCTCAAGCGCCACAAAAAGATCTCCAGTTCTACAAAGCCTCGAATCAACCCTCCCCCGAATCACTTCGGCATCCGGATTACCGACAAGTCTGCCATCGACAATTTCCGCAATGCTGTTCGCATTCATCTATTGCACCTGCTCTTCCCCCGGCAAAATCACCTGGAGAACCTTCTCGGGCTCCGCTTTTTCAAGTTCCAACAAATCCCGAGCGATGCTGTAAATACGAGCCGGAGCGTCATAAACCGCGATGCCGGCTAAAAGCTTGCGGTTTTTTTCCAGCTTCTCAAGCTGAATTGCCTCAAGGCTATCCATCTCCTCCAGGGCCACCGTGTAGCGATAGCCCTGTAACACCTGCAAGAAAATCAGCAGGGGAATACTGAGGAGCATCAGCGAAAGCCATAAACGTCTCATCCGGATATCCCCGCGATCGGCTTCTCAAGAACCCTGAACTTCGCCCCCCTTGATGATGGATTCGTCCTGATTTCCTCATCGCAGGGTCTAAGAGGTTTTCGAGTGACAACCCTGTATTCGCCGCCGAACCGAGAATCCAAAGCGCGGTAAGCACTCTTCACCAGGCGATCCTCAAGGGAGTGGAAGCTGATAATACCCAGACGTCCGCCTTGATCCAGCAAGGGGGGGGCAAATTGAAGTAGTCTACCCAAACGGTCTAATTCAGCATTCACGGCAATTCGAAGCGCCAGAAATGTTCTCGTAGCCACATGGATTCTTCCATGACGGAAGCCAGGCGGAACCGATTTCACGACTATTCTCGCTAATTGTCTCGTATTCCGTATTTTTGATTTCAATCTTTCGTTCACGATCCCTTGAGCAATCCTTCGACTGAAGCGTTCCTCGCCAAAATTGAAAATCAATTCAGCAAGTTCGTTCTCTTCCAAAGAATTCACCAGGCTTGACGCATCCATGTCTCCATCAGTATCAAAACGCATATCCAATGGTTCATCCAGCCTAAAGGAAAACCCCCGTCTGCTGTCCTTGAAGTGATAAGTCGAAACCCCAAGGTCCATCAGAATTATATCCGGGTTTCCGTAGCCCCAGTTCTCCAGCACCTCATCCGCCCAACCCCGTATGTAGAGGAATCGATCGTTCCAGAGAGCAAGTCTGTCCTGTGCCCTTTCTCCGATTGCCCGATCAGCGTCTATCCCTATAACCCTGCACTCCGGAAAGGACTTCAGAAATAGGATGGAATGTCCTCCCTCGCCCAAGGTTCCATCCACTATCAAGGCATCCGACCTAGACGGAGCAAGTTGCCCCAGAACCTCGTCGGGCATTACAGTGACATGGACCGGAGTCACGAAGTCTTTCCCATATCACGAAACCCTTCCCAAATTTGCTTAATCTCAGATGAGCGCTCCTCCTCAAACCTATCATAAATTTCCTCGTCCCAAATCTCCAGGCGCTCGCCCATTCCCAGCAGGTAGCAGTCCCTACTCAACTCCATGGATTTCATCAGAGAGGGCGAAATCTTTACCCTACCTGCCTTATCCACGATAACTTCCTCCGCGGGCGCAATGAATCTACGCAACAGATCCTGGGTGCTAAGTGAGAAAAGAGACGCCGCGTCGACAAGCTGACTCGAAACCAATTCCCAGCTGTCGGGGAGATAGAGCCAAAGACACTTCTCGGTTCCCTTGGTGAGGATTAATCGGTCGCCGCTTACCCTCCCTCGTATTTTCGCGGGAAGCGACAGGCGTCCTTTCTCGTCGATGGTTACATTGAACTGTCCCCATATCCCCATTTTTACCACATTTTCCTACACTATACCACTTTTTGCCACTCAAATGGATCCTACCGCAGTCAAATTTACTCGTCAACAGAAGTAGGGTAGAAAAATACTATTGCCCGCAAGAGTGGCAAAAATTACTATACAAAAGATAGGTATTGCGAGATTTGGATGGTTCACATCAAGCCGACGCAAGCGATGTTTCAAGAAGGAACAGCTAAATGCTTTTGATTCTCATCATAAGCGGTCAGGAGTCTCTATTGCCCGCAAAGGCGCGGTAATCGATATCCTTGAACAGGTTATTACGTTTCTCGATTTTCGTAAGCCACTCCACGCTAAGACTGTTCCGGCACAGACCCTCGTAGATCCGATTGAAATTGCTTATATGGTTCCTTACCCGACCCTCCGCATAGGGTGCCACTCTGCCGGTTTTGATGATAAAGGGCCAATCCGATGCCTGAGAAAGGAGTAACTCCCTGGCCGCCTGGTTCAGAATTCTTTCTCTCAAACCGCTTTCATTCGGGAAGCGCTCAACCAGTTCCATCATTCTATCAATAATCTTGTGAGTATGGCGGTATATCCAATCATTTGAACTATCCAACCAAACTTGGCCATAGCCCCTATCTCCCCAACTTGAAAAAGCTGGCCTGCTTATCTGCGCATGTGGCCATCTTTTGAGGTAGACACTTGGGGTAACCTGTTCCAAATTGTGGTCGGTCGACTCAAAGGCTCTGAAGAGCTCATCAAGAAATATCGGTCCTTCGAACCACCAGTGTCCAAAAAGTTCAGCATCATAGGCGCCAACAATTAGCGGAGGCCTGTCCATGTACTTGGAAATAGTCTCACACTGGATTATTCGATTGCTTAGAAAGGATCGCGCATCGATTCGCGCACGTTCCGAGCCTCTTAGCGGATCGTAAATCCTTTTTTCGTCCGTGTTTCCAGTAATAGCGTGATACTTAAACCCGGTGTTTACACGATTCCCATCCTCAATGGCAAAGGGCCCTATGTAATCCTCGGGCAGGTCAAATCCAATATCCCGATAGAATTCCCGATAATCTGGATGGCCCGGAAATCCATCCCGAGCCGACCATATCGCGTCCGATGTCGCCTTGTCCCTGGCGAAAACAGATATGCCACTCGGAGTCTCAAGTGGCGCATAGACGCCATAGAACGGCTTTTCATCAGCATGAAGCACCCCATGCGCCGCCGAAAAAAAATATTTTAGACCGTAGGGTTTCAACAACTCCTCCAAGCCGGGATAGAACCCGCATTCGGGCAGCCATAGCCCGGCGGGCATCCGCTTGAACAGGCAATCGTGATTCTCCAACGCCACAAGCACCTGATAGCGAATCATAAGCGGCGCCTCGCGATACATGGGCAAAAACGAATGAGTGGCGGTGGTTGTTATCAGTTCAAGGTTTTCAGACTTCTCAAAATAGCGGAAGCCCTCAAGTATATCGCAGTCAAAGCGGTTAATAAAATCCTCTCGATTCTTCAGGCAAAGCTCGCGATACATCTTCACAACTTCTGAGGTTGTCCCGTCCCCCGCAACTCTAAGCAGTTCCCTATCCGATAATCGAAGAAGCTTATCCAAGTGCCCGATATACCGTTCGCGGAGAAGCTCATCTTCAAACATCGACGTGAGCGTAGGGGAAAGCGAAACCGTCAGGCGGAAGCCCACCCCGTCCCGTTCCAGGCCCCGAAAAACCCTAAGCAGCGGAAGATATGTCTCGGAAAGCGCCTCAAAAAGCCAACTCTCCTCAAAGGATTGTTCGTGTTCTGGGTGGCGTACGAAGGGCAAATGCGCGTGGAGAACCAAGGCTAGCAAACCGCTGTTTTTTTTCTTGGCATCAAGCATTGCCAATGCTTCTCCACCTAATCTCAGGCTTTGAACAAGCCTCTGGGCTTATCAAAAAACGCATTCCCTGGAAACGAACCGACATTCTTGGAAAATCCCGAAAGTTCAATCAGTCTATCCCGATTGGAATCCAGCGTATGTGGAAGAGGTGAAACATAGTCCCTGGAACTTTCAACAATATTGGACTGAACAAGTACGGAGTCTCTGCTACCTATCTGTGCGTATATTTCGGCACCGTAAAAAGTATCCTCAACGGGAAGATTGACATAGCGATGGAGGTTTTCAAATTGAATCGGGATATCGAACCAATCGATCCGAGATTCCTGCGCCCAGTTGTCTTCATCCAACTCAGTGATTCTGAGAATCAATCCTGAAAATCCTTCTTCGCCACCGAGCTCGGCCAGAATTCTATCCTCTATATCCCAATAGCAGTACACCCATGAGGGGTCCCTCAGCATCAAAACCAGGTTTGTTTCGCAGTATCTTTCGGGAAGCCCGTCATTTTCTCTTGGAACAGGGGAGAAATTCGCATCTCGAGCAACAGGATATTTTCTCTTTTCAACTTGAATCGACAGATTGCTGCCCCCGTCTCCGTTCCCAGACTCACCCTTGAGAGCCTCAGAGATTAGCAGGGCAAGCGCCTCTTCTCCCATGTCATCTTGGACATTTATTCGACACCTGTCCGCAATAGCACGTAATTCACTAAAACTCAACAATCTAAGTCGTTCTTCAATCACTGATACTCCGCAAATTGGCGGCGCGGACTTGAACCACAAGCATGGCGCCACACCGAGTCACAAGAGCTTCCAACTGAGGCCGATCCTAAAAACATATTGACAGAGTGTCAATAGACGGCAAAATACTGTGAAGAATAGGCCGAGGGCAGGCGAATCTCTCTCCTTATCGATTCCTATTCACGATACCAGCCTGAACTTCTCACCAGCTTCGCAAAGAGTGGGTCGGGCCGATGATTTCTCATCTGACTTACTCCCAACTGGATGGGACTTCGACACACAGCGAAAGCATTAGGTATATCGTAAGCGATTCCACTCTTTTCCGTGCTTCAGGTGCGCGGAAGCCATCGTCGTGAATGCCGGGAACTCCAACATCGCGTTTAAGGTTTCCTGGAAGCTATTTCTCTGATGAAATTTCC
>Ga0056110_100037_pt1 | contig 49362 bp, 39 predicted proteins | sample WorMetloBBELIZE1_FD_83873 | JGI IMG/M metagenome (GOLD analysis project Ga0056110, IMG submission 83873) | Marine gutless worms symbiont microbial communities from Max Planck institute for Marine Microbiology, Germany - Olavius longissimus B... ... | reverse complement strand
CTGGGGAGCACCCATGAGGTTCCTGAGGGCCGTCAGAATGTAACTGATGGCGCTCAGGCCTACCGATTTCTTCCCGCCGGACTTGAGTTCGCTGTTCCGGTGGAGATTTCACTACCCTATGATAAGAACAGGGAGAGCCTACACGGCCATCTTACTATTGATGAGTAGTAGCGTAGCCAATCAGGTAGATATTGAATACCAGAGTAAAGAGCTCTCATGTGTTGTAACGAAGCTCATCAAAGTTAGTTTTCTTTCGGCCTTGTTGACGGTTCTTGTGATTACTTTGAGCAATGGCCAAGGGGTAGGACAAATGACACAAAAGCCATTCACAACTTTCGATAATGAACAGAGGTTTTGGGACAATTGGAATGAAGACAAGGCTGTGTCAAGGAAGCTGTACACGCACATTCTTGAGAATTGTAATGGTAAAAGTGTTGGGGAGCTTGAGCAAAGAATGATCTTCTATTCCAAAAACTCAGATATTTTCCTTCTTCTAATGGAAAAAGAAATTAATGGAGGATTGGTTATCGTTAACGCTATAGCAGGGAAAGATAATCATTGGATGCATATTAATTGGGATTCGCACAACGAAATTGTGAAAGAAACTGAGATCAAAACTGAAGGACTTATAAGAATACTTGAATGGGATGCACAGAACAAACTTTTTAAGCAAACTGAAGTTAGCTCTGATAAATTGAGGAAGTTCAAGGAATTGGCCAAGGAACTTAGCAGACGTTTAGTGTTTGTCTATATAGACCAATTTACCCTTGATGGCACTACCGGCAATATTTTTCTAAACTATGAGGGGGAAGTTAATAGATTTGTTATTTATCCAGTAGATTTATACAGAGATTTTTTGGATGGTGAACTTCAGTTAAATGCCGATGAGAGGTTGTCAAGAGATTGGGTTACATTTATCTTGTTAGGAGAATTGTTTAGGGAGATTCAGTTACTTGAGAATACCTCCAGTTCAGAACTCCTAAAAGAAGATTCCCTTTCCTCAACGAGCAAAAAACAAACTAAAGACCACAAATAACCCATCTTCTAATGCGCAAGGCCAATAGCAAGCCTGATAGCTAACCCTTCTGCGCAGCGCGAATAGTTAGAAAAGCATAAACATTGAAGGGCAATGTCAAGAATCTTTCGCGAATTCATATTCCTCAATCTTGAGAATCCTAAATCATGATGCCTGATTCTCCTTTTCCCATTCTCTAAAATAGATGCATATTCAAATACTTACGCTCACTCCATGTCGAATCGGCAATAAGTCGCAACCTGGCGGCAACCAACATCAGAGCTGACTCTCCATCCGGAAAAGAGCCGATGACAGGTGTCCTTTCGCGGATCTCTTTCATGATTCTTATCAAAGACCGTTATTAGTTCGAATACGTTTCCAATGCTCAAAGCAGGAAAACCATGGTGGGAGAGAGACTCTTCCGAACCGGAGCGAACAAGTTCAGCAGACTTGCCGAATTTCATATTGCTCAGTTTTCTGGCTATCTGCTCCTTACTTACTTTGCCGCCTCTTCCAGGTTTTCCTTTAGCATGGATGGCCTTGAGCATATTGCAGTCTCAAAAAGGTGCAAAACCGAGATTTCGAATCTTCAAAGGCCAGACTGGATAAATATCCCCCCCTACTCCTGGGGGAATGAATGCCCGTTGGAGGCATCGCGGCGGCTGCGGGCCAGTTCTGGCAATCTCGATCAGTTCCTTGGTTGCAGTTCTAAAATCAGCTCAACCTCACCTCGGCTGAGTCTCAGGTTAGTAGCGATTTCCTCGCTATTCCAACCTTCACGAGCCAATCGCACTACCATTTCCCTGGTGCTCATATCCGGAGAGTTACTGGTTTTCCTGTCACCGACCGCACGCTTTGACAGAGTTCCGAAGAGCTTTATCCGTTGCTGAGTATCTCTGCTAAGCTCTTCCAATCGCGTTTCCGTCCTTGCAAGCCACTCTCTCGCCTTGCCAAGCTCTTCCATCTTCTTATCGAGTTCAACGATGGTGGAATCAATCGAGTCAACCTTTCCCACAACGAGATCAATCTTCGCAGAATCCTCCCCTAGCTGCATATGTCGTCTCTCAATGGCATCCATTTCGTCATGTAGAGGGGCTACTCTTTCAGAAAGCTCCTTTAATAGATTCTCGATTCCTGTCATTCTCTCGTAATTCTTATCCACTCCATCGGTGGTGGCATCCAGGATCGTCGATTTTTTGGAAAGCCTGTCATATCGATTCACCAATTCGCTGTTAAAATCTTCCAATTGATTCAGTTTAACCTGCAAACCCTGAAGGAAATCGTTCGCGTCGCTTATCCGCTCAAGCTTTATCTCAACCGATTCCGAGAGGCTTCCAATTCTGGCTATCTTGCCTTCGAGATTTTCCACTCTCTGCTGTTCAGAGAGGAATCGCGCAAGCTTAGCGCTCACCTCATCATAAAGGCTTATGGCCCTCTCATACTGCTCGTTTATTCGTCGAACTTCATCCCTGCCGGATCCAACGGACCTTATCTGATTACTTAGTTCCTCAATATCAGCCTCAAGCATCTCCTTCATTTCATCAGCACGTTCGAAGACTCCTGTTTCCGCAATGAATTCCCGCTGACGCCTATCGATATCGTCCAGATTACGCATCAATCTTGAATACTCGCTGCTCGTATGGGCATTCATCTCCTTGCGATTCGCCTCCGCCCGGTCCTTTGATTCCTGAAGGGACTGTCGTAGTTCCTTCATCTTCCTTTCAATTCCATCTCTAGTTTCTCGCGTGCTCTTACGGAATTCAAGTAGAAAATTTTCACTCTGTTCTTTCAATACATCAAGACTGTTCCTGGTTTTCTCTGTAAGCTCAGTGGATAAACGCCTAATTGATTCTTCAATTGTGGCGATATCCCGTTTCAATGCCGTACGCTCCTCGCCGGATTCCAATACCAGTTGTTCGGTTCGATCAGCGTATTCATCCTTGAGTTCGGCAATCATAGCCTCCATATCAGACTTCATTGAAACAATGCGATCATTAGCGCCTCTCTGGGTTTCCTGAAACTGAATATCCACACCTTCCTTCCATTCAGATGTTTCCTCTATGGCCAGTTGGTAATCGGCTGCTATTTTCTTGCGATTGGTTTCTATGGCATTCGAAAAATCCGACAGCTTCTGGTTTATAATCTTGTTAGCTTTCGCGAATTTTCCCAGGGTTTCATTGTTGAAGTTTTCATAAACGGTTTCGAACTCGCGCGCGGAACGCTCTCTTTCGCTCGCGATTTTGGCGCTAAGTTCATCCCGATAGGAGGCAACATCGTTTTCAGCACCCAAAATGCGCCCGTTAATCGATTCCCTAAACTCGTCCACCTGATCTTGAAACGCCTCGAACTGGCCAAAAATCCTCCCCTGCAACTCGACAAGTTTCCGCTTGAGTTCCGCCGCGTGACGACGCTCGGTTTCCTCTCTGTCTCGTATCGCCTTCGTTTCAATCTCTGCCAATTCAAGATCGGCGCTTTTTCGCCATTCGTCCACAGTAGCACGTATTTGTTCGTCTCTATTCTTCAAATCCGCAAAGAATTCGTCCTCAAACACCTGTAACTTTTCCGAAACGTTATCGTACGCCCTCGCTTTTAGATCTTCAAGTCCCCGTTCAAGTTCCGACATATCCAAACGAAGATTAGCTTCTTGTTCCTCAATTCTCGATTTTTCGTCGTCCCTGCGCTTGCGCATTTCGACATCGAAGGTAGAGTACATACTTTCGACATCCTTAACGGTCTGCTCCTGCGATGCACTTAGGCTCTCGGCCAGGGCATCCATGTCCTTGATGAATCCCTCAATACGGCTGAAACGTTCCTCAACCACTTGCCGGTATTCTTTCTGACGAGTTTCCACCGATTCAAGGAAGTCTGTCTCCTTGCTCTCCGCAATACTGGCCACCCTGGAATTGAGATCAACCAGACTGAATTCGAACTTGGCTGAGCTTTCCTCCAAATCCTTTTCAATCGCAAGGTATTTCTTTCTTATCGTTTCCAATCTGTCGATGCTATCGTTTTCCCAATTTTCAAGCGATTGTTGTGCATTTTCGAGGGAATCTCGAATTTCCGTCGTTGTAAGCGAAACGCGTTCACGCAGATCTTCTATCTCATCGGTCCAGCTCTGCTCAAGTTGTTTGGAGTGAGATTCGATTTTCTCATTCAAGGCGGCAAAGGAATCGTCTTCGAGGTGAGTTCCCTCCGTAACCAGCTTCTGGAGTCTTTCGTGAAAGTCTCCTTCAATTCGCTCCAAATCATCTCTGAATCCTGAAAGTCTCGCTGCGATTTCACTTTGACTACTGGAGTCAAGCTTCTCAAGTGTCTCTCCGAATAAGGAAAGCTGCCTATCCGATTCCTGCAATCCCGCCTTCAGCCGACTCAACTCTCCGCGAAATCCACCCATCGTCTCGGCAAGAGAAGTTTCAAAATGTTCTGTGTAACTTTGCCCGAGCTTTGAGATTTCTTCCTTAATTTCGCCAAGACGAACGCCTACATCATCCACATAAGACGATTCCTCCCTTAGTCTGGAAAGATTTTCATCAACTCGCAGAGCCAAGTCGTTGAGCTCTTCCAGCGCCCTTTCATTTTCTTTTATCTGTTCCACCCTATTCTCAAGTTCTTCAGCTCGGGATACGATTTCCTCCCGCGCCGCCTCGGTTCTTGCCAGGATTTCTCTATTAGTCTTTTCCTGAACCTCGAGATCCACCGACAAATCTTTGAGACCAAGCTCGCGTTCCTTAACTATGATGTCCAGTTCGGACTTGGATTTCTCAGCGTATCTCCGAACCTTTTCCAAGGATCGCCCCGTGCGATCAAAGCGGCGAAAGAGAATGAACACGATGGCAACCAGAGATATGATTAGAATATCACCGCCATCAAAGTTGAATGTCATTTTGTCACCTCAGAAATGATACTCTCCGTCAGTTGTGAGAAACTACTATAAGTAGTCACTTCGAGGGGAATCCGGCGTCTGGAGGAAGCAATCAAAACCCCTCGCATCCCGGCATTCCTGGAACCCCGGACATCGTAGACCAATCTATTGCCAACATACATCATATTGCCTGGATCGACATTCAGCTTCTTGGCCATCCTGATGAACGGTTCTCTATGTGGTTTGAGCCGGCCAGATTCGGGGAAACCCAACACGACATCGAAGATCCCTTCGAGTCCGAAATATTCCAGTTTTCTGCCTACAGGAAAGTCTGAAAGCACGGCCAATTTCAGTCCCGCATCCTTTAGCTTCCTGAGCGAACTTCTTACTCCAGGATATATCTTCATACCTTGAAAGTACTTCTCCCAGCCACGATATATCAGTTCATCCCTAAGATTTCGGGCCTTCCCGATGCCACAGCCCAATTCCTTGGCCAGCAAGGCAACCTCAGTTTCATCCAGATCCACATCGCATACTTCGCCAACTTGATTGAATCTAATCAGCTTACGCGCTCGCGCGAAAGCCATTAACAACCTTATGTGCTTAAGGGAATAAAACAAGGCTCGCCACCGAATTCGATGTTCCGGATAAAGTGTTCCATCAATATCAAATCCGACCGCCTTCAATTCCATGTTTTACATTACCCGAGGAATCTCTGTGAAGCAAGGTGAAGAATCGGCTATGGAAACACGTCAAACTAAAGAGCGTAGCGTCCCAGGCTGCCCATCAATTGTCCATAAAACCGGGAAGTCGCAAATCCACGGGCATATCGCTGCCATGGAAGGAATATCAGAAATCACTTACCGTAACTCTTCCTGTTTCCGGTAATGGGCAGGCCTCGAAATCCGCCGGTACTTCCAATCTTACCAAATGCATCATCACCTCCGGAATTAAAACCTTGCCCTCTCCGTCCCGTCCCAGGCGAGCATAGCGAATGGCATTGCGCACGATAGTGGACAGGAACGCGGGTGTTCTGCCTGTGCGAGGGTTGGACAACAATGATTCTGAAACATCTCCCACATCCAGAACAGCCACTCGAAACATCCCCCTCTCACCACCTTCACCGTCATCGAACCAGGGTGCCAGGATGGACACGTGCCAGTATTGATGCAGCGGCAACGGATTCGGGTGGAGTTCCGTCGGAGCCGGAAGGAATCTCGAATTCACGGCCGCAAGATATATGGCGCCTGGCCGTGTCGCGGCAAGCTGGTACAATGCCGCATTGAGACTTTCCAGTCTGACACCCAAATCCCTCTGATAGGGAATGCCACTTAGCCCACTCCCTTCCAAAGCATGAATTTCCTCCAACGTGAGAGTTCTTCCCAATCGAGCCTCTTCAGCGATTCGCCCCAAGTTCCGGTTCCAATCCAAACCAAACATCGGATCACGCAACAGCGCCTGCAGGTTCTCCCGAACATCCTTACCCGAGGCCGATCGAGATTCTCCCCAAGGATTCCGGTTCAATCTCGGAGTGGGTTGGCGCAAATCATCAATCGCCAGAAAAAACGAACCGGGTTTTCCCTTCCAAGCCGAATAAATACCGTCGACAATCCATTTGACAAAACCCGAACAATTCAATCCTGTGTTGCCGGGAACCAAGCTTCCCCCATCACTCGTGGGTAAACCGGCAAAAATTGCTTCCCCGGATTCAATAAACACATTGTCGCCAAACTCACCTATCGCGGCATCGTCCATCTCCTGAATCAGTTCCGTATAATTGCTCAGCTCCCCTACCAAGTTCTCCACGTACCTGTAGCCAATGGCGCCGGGATCGGGGAAGACAAGCTCCCAAGCCACTGTGTGTTCGGTCAATTCCACTATCCTGGCGAAAGGAGCGGTCATCAGGGCCTCAAACGAAAACGGAATAAGAACATCATCACCCAGCCGCTGTCCATAGAGTTGTATATCCAAGAGGCTGCGACCATCCTTGCTTGGAAATATCCTAACAAAACTATCTTTATCATCTTGAAGAAATACCTTTGCCTGAACGAAACTGCCGGTGACAAGATCTTTTTTGATAATCCAGTTCCCCCGGCCCCAAAGGGGATAATCCTCCCTTGGAACCTTTCCGCGTTGATTCCGAAAAATTACATACCACTCCCGTAAGGCACGCCGTACCTCAAACCATACCAGACGTCCGTCAGAACGCTGTCTGTTTAACTCAAACTCCACCGTCGAGAAACTTGGAGCCATAATTGCTTCCATGAACAGTCGCCTGGTTTCATCATTCTCAGGAAAGGAAGAACGCCGCAGAAGTGCTCTAAACCGCGTAAGTTCCGTTTCCTGCGCTCCCAGGCCAATTCCACCAGACAACACAAGGAAAATGATAAATACTCTCCCAACAGAATCCATAAGAGAACTCACGTCTATTTGTGACATTCGAGTAATCTGCCGAACAATCCACCTGCCAAAAACGCGCAAAGGAATCATTTTTTTCCCTCTCTCAGTTCCAGCTTCACCGACACCGAATCGAAGCCAAACTCTCGTCTGATTTGGTTCACCAGGAAGCGTCTGTAAGTCTCCGGAAATCCATTCTTCCGGTTAACAAAAGCTATGAATTGAACAGGTTTTACAGAGACCTGCGTGATGTATTTCACCCGATACGGCCGCCCAGTTCCAGCCGGCACAGGCGCCAGGTACAGCCACTTGCCAAGGGCTCTATTGAGTTTCGAAGTCTCCACGCGGCGGCGGCGTTGCTCATCAACCCTGATTACAATGTCTAGAAGCTTATCAATGCCATAGCCCTTCAAAGCGGAAATTCCCGCAATTGGTGCCCAGCTCAGCACCGGAAATTTGAAACGGATTTCATCCAGGACTTTTTTAAATCTTGCCCTGTCAACCACCTTCTCATCCCACTTATTTATCGCCATAACCACCGCACAACCTCTCTTCACAGCCTGATCCGCGATTTTCTTGTCCTGCTCCGATAGGCCCTCCACAGCATCAATCAATAACACCGTAACATCTGTTGAAAGCATCGCCATAATCGCTTGCTTTACTGAGTAGTATTCAACATTTTCCGCAATCCGGGATTTTCGGCGCATCCCAGCGGTATCAATAAGTTTAAGTCGCCTGCCCCTGTATTCCAATGTCGAAACAACCGTATCCCTCGTTGTACCTGCAAGCTCGGAAACCAGCGAAAGCTCACCTCCCGATAAACGATTGAAGAGAGTTGACTTGCCCGAGTTCGGCTTGCCTACCAAGGCCACCATCAATTGATTTCCCTGCAATTCCCCTCCCCGTTCACCGGCCTCCACTTCCCTGGCAACTCCATCTTCCAGGCCTTCCGCGCATACTTCCCTGAGTTTTTGAGCAATCCGCTCAAGCAGTGAGACAATCTTCCTGCCATGCTCAGCCGACACCGCAAACGGCTCACCAAAACCCATCGAATAAAACTCACCCGCCAGGTATTCTTTATGTCCCGTATCCACCTTATTCACCACAAGAATCACCCTACTCGCTCTCGAACGGATTTTCCGCGCAATTGAGTAATCTTCAGCAGTTAACTCTCCAAGCTCAACCACGAAAAGAATCACATCGGCGTTGTCCGCAGAGGAAATAGCTCTATTAGCGACCTCTCCATCATAATTCCCAAGGAATTCCGCCTTTATTCCCCCGGTATCCACCAAGCAAACCGGAATATCCGCTAAAACACATCTTTCCTCAATCACATCCCGCGTAACACCCGCGATAGAATCGGTAATCGTCCTTCGTCGTCCATAAAGCCTGTTGAACAAAGTTGATTTTCCCACATTGGGACGCCCAACAATTACAATCTTAGGGCAGGTTCCACCAACGCTCATCTTATCAAACCTCCCGGCCAAGCCTCAAAATCATCGTCAACAGCCATGTCAACCCCCATTCAGCGTCGCGGACATCGCGTTGGTTAAACAGCCAAGGAAATGCATATAATAACCCATGAGTAATACGTCAAGAAAATCGCGAAAATCCAGAAAGCCAAACCAAGCTCTCCCAAGAATCAACAGAGCGAGAACTCCAAAAAACCCCAGATCTGATAGAACCAATATTCTGCTGGCACTCATCATCATAACTCTCCTGGTTCTAATCATTCTCGTGCTGAACCAGAAGACAGTTAGCCGTGACTTTCCCGGGCAAGCTAATGGAAAGAGTCAAACAACAATAAGCATCAAGCGCCCATCAGAGCCAGTTACCCAGTTTACCGCGCCGGAGCCATCAATTAGTCCCCCCCAACCAAGCCCGCAAACTCCGATTAGAGCTCCAAGCAGCCCAGACTCACAGGCCCAGAGAATGGCTCGCCTCTTTTTCGTACGCGTGAATGACGAGGGAAAAATCAGCTTCAAGAGCGTGCTTCGACCAATCCCTTCAAACACCTCCCCGCTCATAACCTCTATACAGGCTCTCATCGACGGACCCCGCCCCGGCGAAATATCCGCTCACTTGCTCTCGCTGATTCCAGAAGGCACGGAAATAATAAGCGCCCGCATTGAGGCCGGCGTCGCATATCTTGATTTCAACGAGCAATTTCGATTTAATACCCTGGGGATTGAAGGTTATCGCTCCCAGACTGAGCAAGTCGTTTATACCGCAACGGAATTCCCCAGCGTCCAAAAAGTTCAATTCCTAATCGAGGGGCAGCGAGTCGACTATCTCGGTGGAGAAGGCTTCTGGGTGGGTGGACCACTAGGACGTGAAGATTTCTGATGAAGATGCAGGACAGCAGAAGCGTTTTTGAAGGAATTCATGACAGAAATCTCGAAAGCCGCCAATGTATCCAATTGGATTCCCGTGTGTCGTGATAAGCGGGTGAAAAGCCAGGCGTTTCATGTGGCCCTGGCACATCTCCTATTCGTGCATCCACGCCGCTCGCCGTAGCCCTGGTACCCAGGAAACGAAAATTCCACATTCTCCCTCTCCACGAGTCTGGAAATTGCTATATCCACAATGAAGACGTCCTCATCCTTCAAGTTTGATTGAAGGAAGTAAACAATCGATGCAAGGGCCTCTTGATCTCTGACAACCTCCCTTGAATCCAAGTTCCTCAGTCCTCTCATACTGCTATTTTGTCAGGGCCAGGAACGGCTCCCGTCAACTAACGGCGATAATTTCGAAGCCGCGCCTCCCCAACACCGCGTCCAGCCTGCAAACACGCGGAAGAAGAGCCGTCGATAAGAAAACAAGTGACACCTCGCCCGCCTAGGATGAGCGTGAGTGAAGATTCGACATTGGTGGTCCGACATTCTAAGAGTCTATGCTTTGCTGCGCGCCCATGCGGCAGCAAGCCGTAGGTTCGACTAAGGTTCGCCCCTGGTTCTCGCAGCTCCCATACCGGCTCCCAGCCGCCCTGTCTCCAACTGCCTGAACAACTCTGTTTCTCTGTGTTTAATCCTCGCTTATGAACAACTCGAACTCGCTGTCATCAACAGAGCTGAAATCAAATTCCTATCGCGCATATTCCACAACCCGAATCTCGCGGATAATCGTCACCCGGATTCTCCCTGGAAACTTCAACTGAAGTTCGATGCTTCCTGCAATATTCTTAGCCAACTGCCTGGCTTGCTGATCATCAATCCTGGTATGATTAACCATAATCCGTAATTCTCGTCCGGCCTGAATGGCAAAAACCTTTTCGACACCCTCAAATCCCATGGCGATTTTCTCTAGATTCTCAAGTCGCTTGATATAATTATCCAGGGTTTCACGGCGCGCTCCAGGTCGCGCCGCCGAAATGGCATCGGCTAACTGCACAATTGCACCCTCGGGTGAGGAAATTTCCTCATCATCGTGGTGTGCGATAATTGCATTGACAACCTTCGGATCTTCACCCATTCGCCGCGCAAATTCCGCTCCAATTTCGGCATGTCCTCCCTCGCCATCGGTCTCCAAACCCTTGCCAATATCGTGCAGAAGAGCTCCTCGTTTAGCTATCGCCACATCCACGCCAACTTCGCCAGCCAGCATCCCCGCGAGTATCGAAACTTCCTTTGAATGCGCCAGTACATTCTGCCCGTAGCTCGTCCTGAAATGCAGCCTGCCAAGCGCACGAATGCATTCAGGTCGCATATCATGAATGCCAAGATCGAACAGTACCCGCTCACCCTCATCGTGAATCATCTGATTAATCTCAGTAGTCACTTTCTGCACAATTTCCTCAATACGGGCAGGATGAATCCTGCCGTCCTGGATTAGCCGTTCCAGCGCAGTCTTTGCAATCATCTTACGAATGGGATCGAAACACGAAATCACAACGGCCTCGGGAGTATCATCAATGACAATGTCCACCCCAGTCAGAGTTTCCAAAGTTCGAATGTTTCTGCCCTCTCTGCCGATTATTCGACCCTTCATTTCATCATTAGGCAAGCTCACCGAAGTAACCGATATCTCAGTTGTCACCTCAATCGCTATACGTTGCATAGTCGAGATGAGAACATCCCTCGCATTCTTCTCGGCGGATGCCATCGCTTCCAGTTCAATCTTATTGACAAGAGCGAGCGCCTCATGCCTGGCCTCGTTCTCCATACCCTGTATCAATAGCTTCTTCGCATCCTCGACGCTCAGGCCGGAAACCCGTTCCAACTCTGATTGCCAACGTTTCTCTTCATTCGAAATCTTAGCCTCTCGTTTTCTGATTTCTTCCAATCCCCTTTTCTGCTCCGACTGGCGCTTACCAATCTCCGAAATTTTTAGATCCAGATTATCTTCCTTTTGTTGGATTCTCCTCTCGTACCTTTGGATTTCCAAACGCTGTTCTCGAACCTCGCGTTCAAACTCTCGTCTATCCTCGAGAATTTTGTTCTGAGCTGCCAGCATGATTTCCTTTTTAGTGCTTTTTGCCTCCGCGACAGAGGACTTTTTGAGCATGAGTGCTTTTTGTTCCAATGAAGAAAGTCGATTCTTGGCATATATCCATCGTGCAATAAATCCCACGATAACGCCGCCGAGGGGAAGGGTAATTATCAACATAGTGCTTAACATATTTCCTCCCTCGTCTTTTCAGACTATGATTATATGGTCGGGATTATGAAGGTCAAGTAGCGGCAATTCTCCGAACCATTCCGGGGTGTCAATTCATTTCTGGTGAAGAATCGGTTGCCCTCATAGCGTAAGCCAGCCGATCATTAGTCGTTCGGTAGCCACAGCATCATCCAATCGCGACAGCTACAAAGCAGGATTTTGATACGCTGATTATTCCAGGATACTATGATTCGCCTGGTTGCCAAACAGCAATCGTGAATGCTCAAAGTGGAATCCACCGCCGTCAAGCCGCAGCCTGTTCAAGCTCTTTGTATGACTCGCGCATCTCATCCGGCGTTCGGTAGTCTGGGCTCTGGTGGCGGCGCCGATTGTTGTAGAGAGTGGTGTCAAGAAGGCGCAACTTCGTTTTGCCTCAATCTGAGAACTCACTATGATGCTCGACCTTCCCCTACCTCTAGATATGGGATATAATGCGCACTTAGGATGCTTGTGCGCTGGGAAGCGCCATCTAGCATGTGAGGAATGCATGGGGAGGTTATAATGAAGAAAATCGCGGGAGCTCTCATCCTTTTGCTAGTCGGGGCATTGATCTCGTGCTCAACCTCTGGCGGTTCCCCGGCCAAATCCTGGGAGGTGAGCACCCTCGCCGGCAGCACAGTGGGTTTCAGGGATGGCTTGGGCACAACGGCGCAGTTTAACTTTCCCTCTGGCGTGGCGCTGGACGCAGGGGGCAATGTGTATGTCGCTGATTTTTCCAACAACCTGATTCGCAAGATAACACCCGAAGGCTTGGTGAGCAGCCTCGCTGGCAGCACAGAGGGCTTCAGGGATGGCGCTGGCACATCGGCACAGTTTAACACCCCCGCTGGCGTGGCGGTGGATGCGGCGGGCAATGTGTATGTCGCCGATCTAGTCAACCATCGGATTCGCAAGATAACACCCGAAGGCTTGGTGAGCACCCTCGCCGGTAGCACAGAGGGCTTCAGGGATGGCTCGGGCACATCGGCGCAGTTTAACGGCCCCACTGGCGTGGAGATGGATGCGGCGGGCAATGTGTATGTCGCCGATTCAGATAACCACCGGATTCGCAAGATAACACCCGAAGGCTTGGTGAGCACCCTCGCCGGCAGCACAGAGGGCTTCAGGGATGGCTCGGGCACATCAGCGCAGTTTAACAGCCCCATTGGCGTGGCGGTGGATGCGGCGGGCAATGTGTATGTTGCCGATTCATTCAACAACCGGATTCGCAAGATAACACCCGAAGGCTTGGTGAGCACCCTCGCTGGCAGCACAGTGGGTTTCAGGGATGGCGCTGGCACATCGGCGCAGTTTAGCTATCCCATTGGCGTGGAGGTGGATGCGGCGGGCAATGTGTATGTAGCCGATTATGGCAACCACCTGATTCGCAAGATCACACCCGAAGGCTTGGTGAGCACCCTCGCCGGTAGCACAGAGGGTTTCAGGGATGGCTCGGGCACATCGGCACAGTTTAACGGCCCCACTGGCGTGGCGGTGGATGCGGAGGGCAATGTGTATGTCGCCGATGAAAGCAACCACCTGATTCGCAGGATTGAATGGAAGATGCCCTAACCGGGAGAACTCACCAGTGAAGTGAAAACAAGGGTTCCCCCTGTGTTATTGTATTACTGAATAAAGTAATACGTGACAAAAGGAAAGATCGAAGAGTCACTCTTATGTGATATGTTCCTTAGAAGCCAGCTCTCAAAGGAGCCCCGGATTAAGTGATCTTGGATTTCGATGCGACCGACATCCCATCGCACGGCGATCAGGATGAGGCAGTTCTTCCACGGATACCGCGGCCATCACCGCCATCCGGCCCTCCTCCGTGGCGGCTACCCGCAGTTCGTTCAGCTTCGCCCGTCGAGTATCAATGCTGCTGCCAGCGGCGAAGAGATTCTAAAAGATCTTCGATTCACCGGATACGAACCCGATTTCCGAATACCAGAATCATTTTCCAGGGAGATTCAGGCTCCCCGCCGGGATGCCGTCCTCAACGTTGCTGGAGCGGCTGAGAGTCCACTATATCGTCGGATTTGGCTCGCGACACAAGCTCTTGGTGATGAGCCATTGGGGCTCGGCTCCAGGAAGCTAGGCGGCTCCATCGGAAGTCCAATGGAGCATCTTGAGAGTCTCTCATCGTTTCACTATATGGGACACAAGAAGAGTTGGTGTGTGAATCCAAGCAGTCATCGCCAAGGCCGGGCATATGAGCGGGGGATCGAATCCCCGTCTCATCGTCACCAAGATGCCCAGATGCGGCCGCGCCCTCCATCAAGTAGTACCATTGTGCCTGGGGTGATATGGAGAGCCGGATCTTAAGGAGCGGCGGCCTGATCTTCTCGCGACTCGAACTTCCATCAGTTGGATGAGTTCGAATCAGCTGCGATTGTTGTTTTCCGCTTTCGCTTGTATCTTAGCATCCACCGCTCTAAGGAATTTCCTCCGCGGGAGAGAGCCTCCACCGGAGGTCCATGCCTTCAGGCCCTGAGGTTGAAGATGATGAGAGTCGCCGCTATTATGGCATTCTCACAAGCGGAGGGTGCTCGTTCATCCGCCCAAGAATTTTCCATACTGGGATATCCGACGCCTACTTGTGATGCAAACCAAAACATGGAGTTCCCGGCACTCAACAAGACGGCGGCTTCCAATAACTTCCCCGCCGGGAAAACAATGATATTATCCTCGACTTCACCGGTCGTTTGGAAAAACAGGGCCAGGATCTTGTCGACGCCATCATCGACAAATACCAGATGGATATAGATAAGGCTAAAAGTTTCAACGATGCCGCAAATCGGATATTAAACAGCCATAAAAGTCAGTTTAAACAGCGCTCAAAACTGGCTCAAATCTTGGATAGCTTGCGCTTCGTCGCGCTGCGTCAGCGGGTACTACAATGCCAAAAAATAAAATTCCGGAACCGAGCGAGGCTATCAATTACGTTAAGCGCAAGCTACCAGTGGCCACCAATAATTGGGATCAGCTTAAAATGGGCGAGCATGTTCATGCTTTTACTGTAGCCCACTCAACCGAAGCAGCCATCATTAAATGACATTTTCAAAATCATGGCAGAGAGCATGGAGGAAGGCAGTGGCCTTGGAGATTTCAAGCGTGATATGCGACGCATCATGGCTGAAAAAGGATGGTATGGCAGGCTGGATAAGACTGCGAAAGATAGAAAGTACATCAACTGGCGCCTGGATACCATCTATCAAACCAACATATTGACAGCCTACTCCGCCGGAGAAACACGAGAGATGCTCCGCACCGCCCACTTATACCCCTACTGGCAATACAAGCAAGTCCAACGCAAAACAATGCGAGAGGCACACTCCCAATTTCACAACATGATACTTCGCTACGACGATCCCTTCTGGGCCACGGGTACGCCCCCTAACGGTTGGCGATGCCAGTGTTATAGAAACCAGCTCACAGAATCCCAAGCCCAAGGCGGTCTTTCAACCCCGCTTGGCAACAACATCTTAAGTGCAAATATTCCCAAAGCATGGCGCTACGACCCGGGCAGGGAGATGCTGGCTCCCAACTTCACTCGCTATGAAGCCCTAAGAAAAATCAAATACAAGGGTAATTCGGCCATCGCCGCAATACAAGATAACTATCGAAAAGAGATATCCGGCTACCAACTAACCCAGGCAGAGTGGAATATCTACTATCAGCAATCTCCCCGATAAGCCGCTCCCTGCAAAACGGCTCTACGCTAATACCCCCATGATGTTCAGCACACTCCGACCGGATGCCGCCGAGACCATCGGCAACATCGGCAAGGACGTCAAACTCATCATCAAGGATCGCTCCATCATCCATGCCGCAAGAAACCGCCGAGCTCCGGACGGCAGCCCCGCCGATGTGAAACCTTATCGATAAATGTTATGAAGAGCACCCCTCGAAAAATCGCTGACCCGGTAGCCATCTGCAAGGATAACAGCTCTGGCAACCTAGTTTTTCGCTACAGCCTAAATAAGAGGAATGACGTTAAGGGAATATTCTTACCTGGTAACGGTCTTACATCCATGGTGCTACATACTTTCTTCAGACGAAAGCAAAAACGTAATAGACAGTGATACAAGATATTCGTTGTTGTGGAAAAAATAGGCTGCCGAGTCCCGGATTCGAACCGGGCTATACTCTTGACACCGCTTTTATAAGCGACCGGAACCCATTCTCCATCTGGCAGGGCCATACCTCAGCAACCTTACTTTGAATATAGCGGAAATTATTCACTTTCGCAACAGTAAGAAAAATCCAAGAATTAGGCCTTTTGGGCCAAAAAACCGAAAATTCTCTCATTTTGTCCGCGAAAAACCGCAGTGGCTCAAATGGCTCCTATCTCTTTTTCTAACAACAATTAAATCCGAATTCATTGATTCTTTTCCATTCTCATTATGAATGTCTCCCTACAGCCTGCCCTGATTCGAAAGGGAAACGAGCTGTTCAACAGCGGCGATATCGACACCGCGAAAAAAATATTTCCAACCTGCGGAGATACCGACGGCATCATTCGCGCGGGGGACAACTGTTATAGAAATGCAGACTACTGGGAGGCCTACCGGCTTTATACCCTGGCCCCCGCTCCAGAACGAGTGAAGCTCTTGATCAAGAAAATGGCTCAGGTGATACAGAATTGGATACATGGCTAGGCCTCTCTCCCGCGCTGGGCTTACTGATTCCCTGGCCGACTCGGCCGCGCGAGAGGAGGGCGCAAGAGAGGTGGGTATCATCTAGCTTAACACCGCGCGAACACGTCTTACGCCCCGTGAAACAGACTGTTCCTTGACTATCTTGAACACACCGATGTTTCCAATTGCTTCCACGTGCGGCCCACCGCATACTTCAATGGAGAAGTCTCCAATACTATACACTTTCACCTGCTCACCGTATTTCCCCTCGAAGAGAGCTCTCGCATTGATATCTCTAGCCTGTTCCATAGTCATCATCCGCACTGACACGGGAAGATTTTCGGCGATTTTGCCATTTATCATTTTTTCAACCGACTTTTTTTCTTCGTCCGTCATGGGACGCGGATGGGCAAAATCAAATCTCAATCGGTCGCTTGTGATGTTCGATCCCTTCTGAGCGACATGCTCTCCAAGCACCCTTCGCAGGGCCTCATGGAGTAGATGCGTTGCCGTGTGATAACGGACCGACATCAGAGAATCATCGGCAAGTCCGCCCTTGAACGTCTTATCGGCGCCCTTTTTGGAAATTTCCTGATGCTTCCTATACGCCGCATCAAAACCCGCCTTATCCACCGCAATGCCGTTTTCCTCAGCCAGTTCCTGCGTTAATTCGATCGGGAAACCATAGGTGTCATACAGATGGAAGGCCACCTGCCCAGGTATGAGAGTCTTCTTGTTACTGTTCAAATCCGCGAGCGTCCTGTGGAATTCTCTGTTGCCGTTCTTGAGCGTTTTGCGAAATTGTGTCTCCTCCAAGTTCAACTCGGATTGTATGGAATCCCGCCTTGAAGTCAGTTCGGCATAAGCGCTCTCATATGTCCGAATAACAGCATCCGCAACCTGGGCCAGAAAATTGGAGTCGATACCTATCTTGAGTCCGTGACGCACGCATCGTCTGATAAGGCGGCGCAAGATATAGCCCTGTCCGAGATTGGAGGGTCTGACCGCATTCCCATCGCCGAGAATCATCGTCGCGGTTTTCACGTGGTCCGCGATAATTCGAAAAGATCCAGTGTTAGAGGCATCATCGCGGTATTGCCGCCCCGAGATGTCCTCAATCGATTTGATGATATCGGCGAATAGTTCGGTTTCGTAGACCGTTTTCTTCCCTTGAAGCATGCTTATTGTTCGTTCGACACCCATGCCGGTGTCCACGCAGGGTGTTTCCAAGGCCACGTAGGAACCATCCGACTGCTTGCTGTACTCAATGAACACATCGTTCCAAATCTCGAAGTATTTACCGCAGGAGCATCCGGGCCGGCAATCTGGCCCGCATTTTTCCGCGCCGGTATCGTAGAACATTTCAGAATCCGGCCCACAGGGTCCCACCCTACCGGCCGGCCCCCACCAGTTATCCTTTCTTGACAACCTGAAGATACGTTTCTCAGGCACTCCAAGCGAAAGCCAGACATCATAGGACTCATGGTCAAAGGGGACATCGTCGTCGCCCTCGAATACGGTTACGTAAATGCGGTTCCTGTCCAAATCGAGGAAATCCCTGCCCGTTAAGAATTCGTAACTCCAGGCAATAGCTTCCTTCTTGAAATAATCTCTGATCGACCAATTTCCCAGCATTTCAAAAAAAGTCAGGTGCGATGAATCGCCGACTGAGTCAATATCGCCCGTTCTAATACACTTCTGCACATTCGCAAGTCGCGAGCCGGAGGGATGATCCTCGCCCAGCAGATAGGGAACAAGCGGGTGCATCCCCGCGGTGGTGAAGAGCACAGTCGGATCATTTTCGGGGATGAGAGACTTCCCGGATATCTCCGTGTGATTCCGGTCGACAAAAAAGTCTATGAATCTGCGTTTCAGTTCCTGGGCCCGCATGCGTCTATCGTATCCACCGGCGGGATACTATTCAAGTTATGGGCCAAGGGAGAAAGGCGTGAGGCGAACCGGGATTGGGAATCATTCGATCAAATCGGATTCCTCACGGATTATCAGATAAGTCCCATCTTCTTCACCAGCGCGCAGTCTCTCAAGGAACTTCCTAACCGCGACGTCCGCCTCCGATCGCGGAACCGCGCCCATGATATCCGATTCATCTTCAACCATCAGGCGCCGGCGGACAGGGAGGGAAAGCCTGATACGTTCCTTGATTTCCCGCGCCTGCCCCTTCAACAGGAGAGCTATTTCCCTCTCCCCCATTTCAGACAAGCTATGCTGGAGATCTCTATCCCGCATATGAATGACGCTATCCATGGTGTAGAGCTTTTCCTTAACCTGATTCGCAAGCGCGGAATCAGCATTCTCCAAGCTATCGAGCAGGCGGCGTTCATCCGAAATATCCATATGTCGCAGGATATCGGCAAGGATGAATCCGCCATCGGGTTCGTCGCCTTCATCTTTGCCAATATGTCGTAGCTTCTCCTGTAAGCTTGATTCTACGGTGTGCGCAAGCTCCATTGAAACTCTTTGGGTTCGGGCCATTCTAAGGACAACCTGAAGAAGTTTATCCTCAGGCAGAGCCTTCAAGAATCTGGACGCCTTGGCGGGATTGAGGTAGCTCAATACAAACGCCAGGGTTGTGGGACTCTCCTTTCGCAGAAGGCTTGTCAACTGTGAGAAGGAAAGATCGTTCAGGAATGCAAATCGTTTGGGGACTGCTTCCGGCACCGATTTCTGAATAATCCTCTCCGCATTCCCCTCACCGAAGGCTGCCGCCAGGATCTCCCTCGCCGCTTCCACTCCACCCCTCACCCTCCGAGCCTTGACATCGGCGAAGCTCTCGGAAAATTCATTGAGGAGGCTCTGCGCTTCAATCGAATCCATGCGACGGATAGTGGCTATCTCTCGCGCTATTCTCTCCGCCTCATTGGGCTTCAGTTTAGCCATAATCCGCGCCGCCTCATCTATTCCAAGCAGTAGCATCAGCCGTGCCGCCTTCCCCCCTCCCTCAACCCCGGCCAGCTTGAACAAGTCTTCCGCGGGTTTCTTCTCAGTTTCGGTTCGAATTCGAGCGGCCGTTTCAGATCCTCTGGACAAGCCCTTCCCGTCCTTGGGTTTGAGTCGAGTCCGGCGCTTTCCGCGTCTTCCACGCCTCTCTTCCCTCCCCACTGAAGTCTCCTCAACTGAAGAGGCGATTTCATATAATTCGATTCCAGATTTCAGTTTGTCCATGGCGCATCGTACCTCCCCCCGGAAGATGGACTCCAGCCTGATTGGCCTCCTCCCGGGCACAGTATCCCAAATGAAGCTAGCGGCTCCTATGGCGGCCAATCTTCATCGTAATCCCGAGACTCTTCGCCGAATTGAATTCCAAATCGATTAACCACCTTGGCATGAAGAAATTCGATTGATAAGTCCTCCGAAGCCCGCCGCCCGCGCGATAGTCCACAAAAACAGGAAATCGCCATAGTTCAGCCGTTTCCGACAATTGAAAATCCATCATTACGCCCCGCTCCCTGTCGAGCACGGACCACGAATCCACCTCTTCGCCGCTTCCTCTTTCCTGAACTCCACCGGCAACGGGCTCATCGACATTCAGAAATACCGATCTCATTTCCGCATCATCGGACAGGGCCAGATTGATCTCGCTTCCCCACAAAAAGGTCAATTTTCCCCGGCTTAGATTTGAAAGAGTATATTGAACCATAAGTGAGCCGCGTCGAAATGAAAAGGTTTTACGTATGCCAAGCGCCTCATTCCCATCCAGCAGAGCGTTACAACCAAGAGAAACACTGGGCGGATCTCTTTCCAAATCCAATGTCCTGTATTGTTTGCCGGGAAGCTCGCTGAGTTTGCGATGCGAACCTCGTTCGAAATCAGTGAGTTTTTCACCGGGATCCAATATGTGGTCGAGAAAGGCATGCCTCGGATAGGAATCGTAACCCCGTTCCACCGTTCCCCGAGGATGATAGTTCTCCCGGTGCTTCGAAAACGTGGCTAGATAATTTCGAGACACGGGCAGATAATCCAGCTCGAAGAGAACCCCCCCCACCGGATGAACATACGCGTTGAAATTCAAGCCGTTATAGAGGTATTCCTTATTTCCGTCCATATCGAAGTCAACCGAAACAAGCGCGGCCTTGAAAATACCTCTCTCGCGAGTCGCCTTTTCCGCCTCGATAAGGGCGCTGTATGCGCTGTGCCGAAGCCGGCTGTCATAAATTCCACCGTTCGGACCGTGCCAATATGCATAATGCTCCTGACCCCGCCAAAGTTCCTCCTTTGCGTTTTTCTTCCTGTACTTGTCGCCTCTTAGCTGATTCGATAGAACCTCGACATGCATCATCTTCGCATATAGGAATCCGCTTTCACGATATATCGCAAGAAAATCACGATAGGAGGCCTTGGGTCTGTCCCGGAAAGAATTTCCTATTTCGGCGCCGCTGAGTGAATCTGACACATCGGCAACACCTGGCTTATTCCGATCAGGCTGACTCTCTCGAGACCACTGCATCAGGGCATCGTAGGTTGGGGCGGGGATGTATAACTTCCTCCTGGGCAAATCGGTATTCCTTAAATAACGTCCTGGATGCACGCATTCAAGCCAGTTTTTCGCTCCGACTACGGCATCGAAAAAGCGCTCAAGCCATTTCTCCTCATAGCAAACCGTATGCCGCCCATCCGCCCCCAGAGTCAGTCCATCGAGAATGAGCGTCACCACCACTTCCCTGTCCCTTCCTGTCTCCAATTTCCCAAGCTTATCCACAATGTGTTCAGGCGGAATTTTCAGGAACTGGCTTGTCAGTGACTCCATAATAGGAAAGACAAGAATTGTTTTACCTTGATTTTCGGCAATAACCGGCGCGTCCGGGCGAAATTCCGAAACCCTTGGAAAGGCCTGTTCACTCAAAAAGACATAATCCATACCGCTGGCACGCAGAGAGGATGCCAGATGCATTTCCCATATCTGTCCCGGAATCCACCCACCGTGCGAACGCTTGCCGAATTTTTTTCGCAAATAGGTTGTCATCACCTCTATTTGCCCTACCTTATCGGGTGTTGGAATCAGAGGAAGCATAGGCTCCCAGTACCCGCCACCGAGAATTTCAATGTTCTTTCGGGATATGAGCTCACCCAGAACCGTATGAAACTCCGGATGCTTCTTTTCCAACCATTCAAGCAGGGGGCCTGCATAATAGAGGGTTGAGAGTATCTCGGGATGGTTGTAAATCGCCGTTATGAAGGGTTTGAAAGCCTTCTGATAAGCGTTCTCAAACTGGAACTCTGTCTCCCCAGATGGGACGGCATTGCAGGTTCCAAATATCAGCTTAATCTTGCTCATGAATAATCGGCGACGAAACAGCCCCCATATCCGAGCGCTGCTTACTTCTAACCTTTGACATCCTTATATACATTGATTATGCACTTGGGAGGGCAGGCGGTTGATGCGGCCCTTTGATTCTCCTCGTCGGCATCATTATATCCCAGCACGGAGAGATTATCCGATACAACAAAACCAGAGCGTGGGAATTTTCGCTCGCAAATTCGACATCCAATACATCCGACCCGGCAGAGACTCTTCGTAAGCTTGGGCGAATCCTTGGATTTGCAGGCGACAAACCACTTCACGCCCTCTGGTATCATGGTCATTACACCGGTGGGGCAGACCGCAACGCATATTTCGCAGCTTATGCAGAGTTCGGGATTCACCTTCACCAAGCCCGTACCCGTGTAGCTAATCGCATCAACCGGACAAGATTTAACACAGGAACCCAGGCCGATACAGCCGTATTTGCATCCCTTATCCCCATGAAACTGACTGTATGCGGATTCACAATCGGAGTAGCCAAGGTAATTGAACTCCTTCCTCGCGGCCTTCTCATCCCCGAGGCAGGCCAGTCGCGCCACCTGTCGCGAAGAGTCTTCGTCAGCTTCAACACCCAGTAGTTTCGCAAGCGATGTCCGTGTGTCGGAGCCTCCGGGGCTGCATTTATCAATGCTGGAGTCCGTTCCCGAGGCCAGGGCCTTGGCATAGGACTCACAGCCCGCGTAACCACACACGCCACAGTTCAAACCGGGCAATATCGAGATGAGGGATTCCACCTTCTCATCATTCCTCACCTTGAGTCTGCGCGAGGCGAGGGCAAGTCCGGCACCAAGAAGAACGGCAAAGGCCGAGGTGGCGGCAAAGGCGTAGAGCATTCGCAGGAGGCTTTCCACCAGCTAACCGGCCTTAAGCAGATTCGTGAGTAGCGCCGAATCGAAGGCCATGAAAGCCAGGGCCATCAATCCGCCCGAAATGAAGGCGATGGGAGTCCCCCTGAGGTATCTTGGCACCTTCTCAGTGTTCAATCGCTCTCTAATGCCCGACATGAACAATAACGCCATCAAGAAACCCAAACCGGCGGAAAATCCCGCCAGGAAACTCTCTATGGCGCTGAAGTTCCTGTTAACACTGATCAGTGCAATACCCAGCACCCCGCAGTTGGTGGTGATAAGGGGCAGATATATGCCCAGAGCCTGATAAAGTGGGGGCGAATATTTCCGCACCGCCATTTCCACGAGTTGTACCAGGGTTGCAATCACCAGAATAAAGGTGACTGTCTGAAGGAACTCAATGTTCAGAGGGACCAGAATGAAGTGTTCGAGCGCCCAGCTTATAAGGGTGGCAAGGCTCATGACAAAGGTGACGGCAAGCCCCATGCCAATCGCACTTTCGGAATTCTTTGACACACCTATGAACGGACAGAGGCCCAGAAACTGCGAGAGCACCAGATTGCTAATGAAAACATAGGTTATTATGATTCCAACGTAGCTCATCTTTTCCTCGCCTCTCCCAGCCATCGAAAAAATCCCTGAAGGAATCCCATTACAATCAGAGCTCCCGCGGGGAGGGAAAACACCAAGGCGGGATTATCAGCCAGGACGGGAATTCGAATGAGATTCCTGTTCGGAACGATGCTTATTGTTCCGGCTCCCAATAGCTCCCGGATGAGAGCAATCGAGACAAGTCCAATTGTGAACCCGATGCCCATGGACACCGCATCCAAAAACGACGCGCCAAGCGTATTCCTGCTGGCGAAGGCCTCGGCCCGGCCCAATATAACGCAGTTCACAACAATCAATGGGATGAAAATGCCCAAGGACTCTGAGAGGGCCGGGGAATATGCCTGCAGAGTTATATCAACTGCTGTAACCAGGGTTGCAATAATTACGATATAGGCTGGTATGTGTATGTCGTAAGGTATTCGCCTGCGGAAGAGACTGATCACGAGATTGGAACCCATGAGTACCACAAATGTAGCCACGCTCATTCCAATCGCGTTACTCACCGTGCTTGAAACAGCCAGGGCCGGGCAAAGCCCAAGGGCTAGAACAAAAATCGGGTTTTCATTGAGCAGCCTCTTAAACAGTCCTTTCATCTCCGATTGTCCCACTCTTTCACAGATTTGGATCCTTTTTCAAGGGTCGCCACTATTCCATTGAAGGTGATCGTTGCGCCGGAGACAAGATCCGCTCTGTCGCCGAGCTCGGTTGCGCTCCGTGGAATCGGAATATCACCGCCGAAACCGCTGAAAACATCCATATATACGGTACTCTCGGCCTTTTTCCCAAATCCGACGGTTTCTTTGTTATCCAACAAACGGGCCGTCATGATTGTTCCGTCTCTCTTGTAGGAAGCGACAAGCAGCATCGGGCCTCCATATCCAACGGCCTCCATTTTCAGTATCCAGCCCTTGTCATCGGCTATCCGCCAGCGTTGGAGGATGCCGGGTTCGGATAGCGATTCCGGTGCCCCGGTTTTCTCCCCGCCGGCAAGCGCGCTGAGCATGGCCTCCATTTCGGCTTCCTGCCGTGAAGCGATAACTGGTTCCGCAAGGTTGCTCAGCACGGCAAGCAGAAGAGCCGCAATCGCTCCAATCAAACCCAGCTTCAACGCTTTCCCGGTGATATCAGTCATGGCTGAACTCCATAGCGCCTTGGCTTTGTAAAACGATTGATAAGGGGTACTAGAATATTCATGAAGATAATCGCCAAACTGACACCCTCCGCGAGACTGCCGAAGCGCCGGATGACAAAGGTAAGGAAACCGCATCCGAGTCCAAAAACAATTCGTCCCGGCCTCGTGAGCGGCGTGGTTACCAAATCGGTTGCCATGTAGAAGGCGCCCAGCATCAGCCCCCCCGTGAGCAGATGAAATAGCACATCCCCCGTGAAGGCGCCGCCGCCATATTGAATTCCATCAAATAGCCAGATTAAAAGGGCGAAACTGCCAATATAGGCCAATGGAATCTCCCAGTTGAGAATCCTTTTAATCGTGAGAATGACTGCGCCGAGCGCCAGTAAGAGCGCGGACACCTCGCCCAGCGAACCGGCCATACGACCAATCCACAAATCGAGATAGCTGGCGGAAAAACCTGACATCTCCAGCAATTCCATCGGGCCACCCGCCGGTTCACCCGCCAGTTTGTCCATGGTGAAGCCCAACAAGTTGCCCCTCACCGTTTCCAGAGGAGTGGCACCACTTATGGAATCAGCAATCAAAGTGCGTGGAGCGGTGAAGTGGGTCATTTCCGCCCCCCAGGAATAGAAAACGAATACTCTGCCGGCCATCGCCGGATTCATCCAGTTGGCGCCCAAACCCCCAAAACTCCATTTGACAACGGCTATCGCGAATACTGAAGCGAGGGCGGGAATGAACAAGGACACCTGGGGAGGCATATTGAATCCTACCAATACCCCCGTCACCACGGCACTCAAGTCGCCGAGGCTGCTTGCCCGGCCAAAGGCAAGATTCAGTAATCCCTCGGTCAACACGGCCGAGAGCACCGCTATTCCAACGACTACCGCAGCCCTGAAACCAAATATGTATACTCCCCAGGCGAACGGGGGCGCCAGGGAAATCAACACCCAGACCATCATCTTCCGAGTCGAAAGGGGTACATGAATCTGCGGCGAAGCCGAGATTAGGGGCAGGGTTTTCAAGAGTTATTCACTTCTCCTGGCAGCCAGACGCCTTTTGCGGCCGCGGCCGGCCTTAAAAGCGGAAACCAGGGGTATATGAGCCGGGCAGACATAGGAACAGGCACCGCATAGCACACAGTCTTCCAAGCCGTATCCCGTCGCCTCATCAAAACGTTCATATTCGATTTGCTTGAAGATAGTGGTGGGTGAGAGTCCCATCGGACAAACCTCGATACAGCGTCCACAGGAGACACACGGGGTTGTGACAGAGGCGTTAATCTCTTCTCTCGTAAGAGCCAGTATTCCACCTGTCCCCTTGACGACGGGCGTATCCAGGTTATTGAAGGCGAATCCCATCATCGGTCCACCCATAACGAGTTTCACTGGTTCCTCGCGAAATCCGCCGCATTCCTCAATCAGACTGCTCACAGGGCTGCCCACACGGGTTCTGACATTGGCCGGATTGGCAATGGCGCCTCCGGCGACTGTAAGAACCCTTTCTATCACCGGCTTGTCCCTCACCAGGGCCTCGTACACCGAAAAAAGCGTTCCCACATTCGAGTTGATAACCCCAACCTCAAGTGGAAGCTTCCCAGAAGGCACCTCGTATCCCAGTATGGCCTCTATCAGATTCTTTTCGGCACCCTGTGGATACTTCGCCTTGAGGGGTATAACCTCTATTCCATGGGCAGTCCCGACGGCGGTCAGGCTTTCGACGGCATCCTGCTTGTTAATCTCAATCCCCACTACGACACGCCTGGGATTCAGCAGTTTCCGAACTATCCTTATTCCCTCTATTATCTGCTCAGTCGATTCGAGTATCAAACGGTGATCCGCCGAAAGATATGGTTCGCATTCGCACGCGTTAACCAGAAACACCTCGCAGTCATAGCCCTTCGGAATGGAAAACTTGACATGCGAAGGAAAGGTGGCTCCGCCCTGTCCCACAACGCCCTTCCGCTTCAGTATCTCTAACAGCTCCTCCACCTCCAGGGATTGCCAGGCATGGTTTTCCCCATGTCTCATCGGGCGCCGGGCCTCGCGGTCGCGCTCAATCACCGCCGCATCGGTTTTCATACCCATTGGAAGAAATATGCTTCTGAATTCCAAGACGGTTCCGGAGACAGGGGAGTGAACGGCCGCGGATATAAGACTCGACGGCTCTCCGATGAGTTGTCCCTCGCCAACCCTGTCATCCAGCCTCACGGTCGGCTTGGCCTGAGTTCCGATGTGCTGCAGAAAGGGCACAATCGCCACATCCGGAAGCGGGCAGGCTTTGATGGCAATCTTCGATGTAGCGCGCTTAAGCTCCGGAGGATGAACTCCTCCCCGGGAAAAAGTTCGGTAGCGACTCATGCGGCTTGAGCCCTTCCGCCGTCAGAGAGCGGTTTGGTTGAATTTCTCATATGAGAATCAGCATCCTGTGAAATCAATGCGATGATGAATATGGCGATGAAAGAGGCGGTCCAAAGAATCGCCGTCAAGGAATCGTCCCAGCCCTTTCCGCTCGCAGGCCGGCCGGTAAGCGGCAGAACAGGAACCGGCCCGTCCAGGGATGCGAACAGCCTTCCGACTCCGCTTCCCAGCTGCTCGGACAGCCGCTGCTTATACCAGGCCCGATTGTATTCGATTACCGTGGTTTCCACCGATTCCATCGCATCGCCCTCCTGAGAGTAATTCCGTATAACGAGAGAGTCGCCCAGTCCCGGCAGCCTAAAAACCGCTCCGAAAGGAAACCCTTCCTGATAGGCCGTTGATGCCATCAGCAGGGAGACATCCGGTAGATTCGTGGGACTCCGACTCATGTCGAGAAGTTCAAGGGCCTCAAGGTTGTCGAAGTTCTTCTCCGCGCTCCTTTGCGCGTATGGAAGCGGATCGTGATTTACCGGAGCCAATTCCGGAATCAGGAATACCGGAAAAACAAGCGCGCTCAGGAGCAGATTACGTATCCTATAAGTGCTGAAAACGGTACCGCGAGAAGCACCTGACCCCCTGTACATCCGCGACAGCGGAACTGGATTGAAGAGCTGGTGCTCACGACTTTGGGATTTGCGCATTCCAGGTGCCGCTCTCCTGGAAAGCACTCCATTTTTTCCCGCAGCCCTCTTCGCGGCCGATGGCCCATTTGCTCCCGCCAATATCAAATAGACGAGCTCTGACGCAAGCACAGCCAGTAGAGACATATACGTCTCATCGTAGGTGAGGAAAACGGAAACCAGCGCGAACGCATATCCTGTGCAGATCACAATCCGATGTGCATACGGCCTGCCTCCGACAGCCAGTGCATTCGGGGAGAGGTAAAAAGCGAGAACAATGGGCACGATGATATCTGGCGCGATCAGGAAGACGAAAACCACAAGGGGTATGACGCTCACGAACCGGGCCAAGCGTTCCTCAGGGGCGCTGCCGAACAAGGCGGCCAGCAGAGCCACGGCGATGAGTATGAGGGGGTTCAGCAATTTCCCAACTCCGCTCCAGTCCATCAGTCGCCAGTCGGAAATCTCTCTCTGCCACTCGAGAATGGCCTTATAATGAAGTATTCCCCGCTTGGCCCGGATATAGATCAATGGCGATCCGTTTGATTCGAAGAGTCTTGAGACGCTGGAAATATATGAATCTCTCCGCGGATCCCCCGGAATCAGATATTTATCGATATTTGCCACACTGACCCTTTCCAGATCTGGTATGGCCATGTATGCAACATCGGCCGAGGCTGCGGAAATCGTTTCCTCCACACCCATGTCGCGCAATGCCTCTTCAGCCCTCTCGACATCCGTCCCTGGACTGAGACTCAAGATATACCAACCGGGCCAATAGAAAGAACTTTCATTTCCGACAAGCGATATCGCCAAATACAGACCCACGATTAGAAACAGCGACAAGAGCACCCTGAATCCCAGCGCACCCTGCCTGATTCCGCGAAAAAAGTTGAGAATACCCTCTGACACTCCCATCATTCCTACTTGAGGATTTGGATCCTGTCAAGTTATCCAAACTCACTCGGCCGGCGGCGGGATAGCTCCTACCCCCCCTCCACTCCACTGCCATGAGCTGTTATCTGTGCTGAAAAACAAGAAATACATTGTTGTAAATGCGTTATAGGGTATGTTTGTATGGAGATAGGAAGTGTCAATGAACTCAGATTACAGATTCATCCTGCGCCAAAGAGGGATTAAGAACCGCCTCCGGGACTTGATGAGCGGAATAAAAGTAATCGCGCTAGTGGGGAAAAGCGGCACGGGCAAGAGCTTCAGGGCAAAACTGATGGCTGAAACCTACAGTATAGATTACATCATTGATGATGGACTTCTTATTCGGGGAAATAACATCATCACCGGAAAATCGGCAAAAAAAGAGCCTACATATATGCGCGCCGTTCGCACGGCCTTGTTCGATGAAACCAATCATCGAAACGAGATGCTGAAGACCATACACTCACGACGGATAAAGAAAATTCTGATTCTGGGCACTTCGATCAGGATGGTGGCGTTAGTTACAGAGCGATTGGAACTTCCGCCTCCCTCCGATGTGCTGCAGATTGAGGAGATCAGCTCCAAGTCGGACATGGAAAAAGCTCAAAAATCGCGAAATGATCGTGGAGAGCACGTGATTCCGGTTCCCGCTGTCGAGATTGAGCGCGACTATCCGAATCTGATTGCAAATTCCATAAAAATACTTGTGAGAATAAGCCGTGGTTTTGGTTTGAAGCGAAATAAAGGGCAGAAGGTATATGAAAAATCGGTTGTGCAGCCGCTCTTTGACGCGAAGGATAGGGGTGCGATAGCCGTAAGTGAGCATGCGATTGGCCAGATGATCGCTCATTGCTTCGATGAATTCGACGGCACTCTCCTTGTTCAAAGGGTGAAAATCCGAGAATCGCGCGGCAGCTATCATCTGCGGGCGGACGTGAAAATCCCATTCGCGAATAAAACCATTGAAAATCTCCACGAACTCAAGGCGTATGTGGTGGACAGGATTGAGAAATTCACTGGGATAATGATTGGGGAATTCAAACTTGTAATAGTGGGTGTGTCAAAGCCAAATTGGATTCCGGAAAGGTTTGGAATTCCCGAGATTCAGACTGAATTTAAACCCGGTCCCGAAGCTTAGGGCGGCAGAAGAAGTTCTATTTCGTTTTCTGGGAGCCTCAATTACCCCCGTCGCGGGTGAACACTATGTCCCATCTCTCCCCGATGAGCCGTATGGCGGCGGCGAGGTGCCTGGTTCAACCGCGCGTCACCGGCGTTTAAGGAGCGAGTCGCCCTCTCTCCTCCCCGCCAGAACGAACAAAGTTTCAAAACGGGCCAGGAGCGGCGCTTGAGCCCAGTTTCTCAGCTACCTTGATTGAATCAATTCCTTGATAACCCGCCCATTACCCCGATAAACGAATCCATGCTCACGAGCGAGCCTCGAATTTAGAACGTTCCGCATATCCAAGAGTATTCTGCCCTTCATCACCTTGCTCATCAGATTGAAATCCAGGGAGCGATACTCATTCCATTCGGTGAGTATGACAAGCGCATCGGCGCCTTTCATAGCCTCATGTCCGGAGGCACAGTAGCTGATGTCGGGGAAAACCGCCCTGAAATTATCCATTGCCTGCGGATCGTGAGCGCGAACGAAGGCACCCTCCTCCAGCAAATCGGCAACCACCCTCAGCGCGGGCGATTCCCTGACATCATCCGTGTTCGATTTGAACGCCAAGCCCAAGACGGCGATGGACAAACCTCGAATCCGGGTGCCAAGCAATTCCTTAAGCCTCATTACCACGCGGGTCTTCAGCTCCTCATTGGCAGCTATAACAGACTTCACAAGGCTCATATGCACGTCAAAACTATCACCAGTTGAAGCAAGCGCCCGAATATCCTTAGGAAGGCAGCTTCCTCCGAAGCCCGGACCCGGATGAAGGAATTTCTCCCCTATTCTCCCGTCCATACCCATTGATTTCGCTATGAGAGCGATATCGGCCCCCACCTTGTCGGCCAGACTCGCCATCTGGTTTATAAAGGTAATCTTCGTTGCCAAAAAAGCGTTGGTGGCGTATTTTATCAATTCAGCCGTTTCCATATCGCAGCACACAAAGGGCACCTCATTGAGCCTCAGTGCGCTGTAGATACCGGCCAGTATCTCCCTCGCCCACTCCGATTCCGCTCCGATAACAACTCGGTCCGGATGAAAAAAATCTTGAACCGCCCTCCCCTCCCGCAAAAATTCAGGATTGGACACCACTTCAATCCCGGCTGCCGAACGCCGCGAGCGAATGCGCTCACCAAGCGCCCGGCTCGTTCCAACCGGCACTGTCGATTTTATAACCACCAGAGTGCGGGAAGGGGCATGCTCCGCAACCGCATCTATTGAGGACTCCAAGTATTCAAGATTGGCTGATCCATCTCTCCTGGGAGGAGTGCCTACGGCAAGAAACACCACACTCGACTTGACAACCGCCGCCGCAATATCCCGGGTGAAGTCGAGTCTTCCTGATTCAATATTGGCCTCCAGGTAGTCCTTCAATCCCGGCTCATAAAATGGCAATTCGCCTTCATTCAGCATGGCTATCTTCACATCGTCGATGTCCACTCCTGTAACCCGGTTGCCCAAGTCCGCAAGTCCCACTGCCACAACAAGTCCCACATAACCGGTTCCGATTACCGCAATGTCCTTCATCCGGCTCTCCTCCGTCGGTTTCGCCTTCGTGGGGCGCAGAGTCCCTGATCCAAAAACATACGACGAACGGCATTTTCCACATCGCGATTGGGCTGTACAAGGGGCACTATCAGTTCCTTCACATAGTCAGCCAGATCAGCAAGGCTTCGTTCCCTCCATTCGGATTCGAAGAATCTCTCCTCCTCGGCGATCCTTTCACAGAGACGGGCAATCATCACACCTCGACCAACCTCCCCCCTGCTCACATCCCCATCCAAACCCTCGAGATTTGAAAACGTGCCCTCACGTAGTTTCCTTCCTCCATGCCCATCGAATTTCCGCGCGAACTCCGGGAGGAGAAACCTGAATAGGCCATAGCGATCCATCAGGCGGAAAGCTTCGGCCGAACACCCGCTACTGAGTATCTTATATAGCTCCTCGGAGAGTCTCGAATTCGATGCCTTGCTCAGCAGCTTCACATCCTTTCGAATTCTTCGCGCAAGAGGGCGGGCAACACACACTCCCAGGATAGCCGCATACTTCAGGGCCCGCAGCATTCGAACGGGGTCTTCAATGAATGAAGTTTCCAGAGGCAATACGCTTCGCAGAATCCTGCGCTTGAAGTCCGCGAAGCCTCCCACGAAATCGATAATAATCTCGTCCCTTGGATCGAAATAAAGCGCGTTTATCGAAAAATCCCGCCTCATCACGTCTTCATACAGGCTTCCATAAACATTTCTCCTGTCGCCGGACTCAGTGGATCTGAAAGTGGCGACTTCGTAAAACTTGTTCCCAGGGAAATAAATGTGAACCAAGCGAAAACGCTTCCCAATTACACGCGCGTTCTTAAACAGCTTCTTCACGCGATTCGGCGCGGCGTCGGTTACGATGTCGAAATCCTTTGGAATCCTTCCCATAAGAAGATCGCGTATCGCGCCGCCCACAATATAGGCCTCATGTCCACACTGGCTCAATCTAGAGCAGATCTTGCGCGCATCTAAATCGAAATGATAGGATTGAAGGAGGTGGTCGTCCTTATCATAAATCGCGGCCCTGATTGTAGGTTCACCGTTATCGTCTAGAAAGTACCTGCTGCGCATATGATGAAGTGGCTCCTAGAACTATCATCATAGTACTTCGCCGGCCAACTGGCAATCAATCCCGCGAGCATGAATCTGGGAGGGCGGCGAAATCGGCGTTCGCGCACGGCGTGGATGAAACAACGAGTCGATTAGATTAGAGGGTGGATTTACGGCCCATTTTGAGCAAGTTTGAAAAACGCGCGCCGTTTATCTTCAACTTCGCGATACGACTCTAGCAATTTCGGAACGCAATTGCTATCTTCGTAGCGCGAGAAGGGCGTATGAGGGAACAGCAGGGCTGTGAGCCGCTCTTCACGTTTTTTGAACCGGGGACTGATTGAGGAGGTAGGATGGCGGGCACGGTGAAGGCGCGTGTGCTCAAGGGTTTCAGGGATTTTCTGCCGGAGGAAGAGCGGCGGCGGCGGTGGCTGATAGGCCTGCTGGAGAACCATTTCACATCCCATGGCTATATGCCGATCGACACACCGGCCCTTGAATACGCCGATATCCTGCTCTCCAAGGGGGGCGACGAAACCGATAAGCAGAGCTACCGTTTTACCGACAAGGGGGGGCGTGATGTTGCCCTGCGCTTTGATTTAACCGTGCCTCTGGCCCGCTTTATGGCCTCGCATCAAGACAAGCTGGTTCTACCCTTCCGTCGCTACCATGTGGGCAAGGTGTGGCGTGGAGAGAACACTCAAAGGGGTAGATTTCGCGAATTCGTTCAATGTGATTTTGATGTGCTGGGTCCCGATAGCGCGGGAGCGGATTTGGAAATCATGCTGATGGCGCTCGATGGACTGGCTGTGATTGGAGCGGGGCCTGCGAGGATCAGATTCAGCCATCGGGGGCTTTTCAATCTACTGCTGGATGGATTGGGTTTGCCAGGCAGCCAGACACCTGTGCTTCGCGCGGTCGATAAAATCGGCAGAATCGGAATTGATGGGATCCGAACCAGCCTGATTGACCTTGTTGGGGAGAGGAAGGCCGATGCGATTCTGGATTTCATTGTTCCAGAGACGGATAATGGAAAGACTCTGGAGAAGATGCTCCAACGGATGGAAGGGGTAAATCAAGAGCGATTGACCAAAGCGCTGGAAACGGAAGAAGGGAGACAATTTTCAGACACCGGGAGGCGGGGAACTGACGAGCTGCCGGAAGCAGCCCTGCGGGTGCGTAAGATTCTAAGCACCTTCGATAGGCTGGAACTTGGAGATATGCTGCTCCTAGACCCTTCGATTACGCGGGGGTTGGATTACTATACGGGAATTGTCTTCGAGATTTTTCTGGAAGATCTGCCGGGCATAGGGTCGGTTTGCTCGGGTGGCCGCTACGATGATTTAACCGGCCTGTTCCTGAAGGAGTCAATCAGCGGCGTTGGGGCGTCAATTGGATTGGATCGCCTGCTAAGCGGGTTCGAGGAGCTGGGAATCGGCGGAAACACTGAGCGGAACACGGATCTACTGGTGCTGATGCTGGACGAGGAGCTCCTGGGCGACTATCAGGACTTCGCGAGGGATTTCAGAAGGCTGGGCCTGGGCGTGGAGGTTTATCCGGAACCAAGAAGGCTTGAGGTTCAATTCCGCTATGCCCAGGCCAGAGGAATCCCGTTCGCGTTACTCTACGGCCCCCGCGAGGCGAGGGACAGGAGGGTGAATCTCAAGGACTTAAGAACGCGGAAGAGCTTCGAATCCTTGAGCGTCAACGCGGCCAAAACCGAATTGATCAGCTCATTGGGCCGTCGATGAACCCGCGCTTGGATGTCGTTCAGCTTAGATAAGAGCCGACAGCCCCAAACTCGCAGCCGAAGCAAACGGCCTACTCGCGGGGGCGGCGCGAACAGGCGCCCCTTAGCTCCACGCAATCTTGCCTCCGAGAAGCGCGGCCTGTTTCGAGGCGAGCGGAAAGATCAAGTGAGTTCATTTTTTATCTCATGGAGCTGCTTTAAGTTGCAACACACCGGTATTCGTTTGTATAGTTCGTCCAGTTGGGATGCCGGCAGTGCTTATCGGGCACAGGGGCTGGTTCCCCTACAGCAAGACTAGCACGGACACGTTGCTGTTTTCAGGACACTGGTGTGCTGGATGGCCAACATGAGGGGATAGTGTGGGAATTCCTCTATGGAATTTGCCGGTTTATTCGCAGAAGCATCGGATACTTGAGGCCTTGAAAGAGAGACAGGTGCTTGTAGTTGAAAGCCCGACTGGATCGGGTAAAACTACTGGGCTGCCTGTGATTCTACTTGAGGCCGGATACGCGAAGAAGGGGTTTATAGGTGTTACTCAGCCGAGACGAATCGCGGCCCTGGGTGTCTGCAGGTTCATTGCCCGTCATGTGAATTCCGAGGTGGGCGGACTTGTGGGCTATAAGATGCGTTTTGAAGATGTTACCAGCGCGGATACGAAGCTGAAGATTGTTACCGATGGAACTCTCCTGCAAGAGATGAAGGGTGATCGTTGGCTTAGTCGATATGATGTTCTGATGATTGACGAGGCACACGAACGCAGCTTGAATATCGATTTCATTTTAGGTTTAGTGAAGGGAATTCTCCCGCATCGGCCGGAATTAAAGGTGATTATTTCATCCGCCACATTGAACCCGCGCATTTTCAGCGACTATTTCGGCGGAGCCCCCATCGTAACGATTGACACTCCCGTTTTTCCGGTTCATCTCCACTACGATCCTCCGCCCATTGAGGGGGATGAGGCTATGTTGATCGACAAAATTGCAGGCAAGGTTGAGCGGATTGTGACGATGGGAAGTCTTGGTGAAGAGGATGTGCCCAATGGCGACATATTGATTTTTTGTTCGGGCGAAAAAGTGATAAAGGATTCGGTGGCCAAGCTTGTCACCTGCTCTGCTCGCGAGCGACTCCAGGTGATGCCCCTCTATGCACGTCTCGGGAGCGAGGAACAGGAGAAGGTGTTCGAAACCACTCCGGAGGGAAAAACCAAGGTGGTGGTGGCCACCAATGTCGCCGAAACGAGTGTTACCATAGACGGCATAACAGCGGTTATCGATACCGGCCTTGCCAAATTGAATTTCTATAATCCGAATACCTACACTAGCTCCCTAATCGAGACTGAAATCTCGAGAGCCTCGGCGGATCAGCGAGAAGGCAGGGCGGGACGGACTCAGCCTGGAATCTGTTACCGGCTCTATTCGGAGGCAAATTACAACAAGAGGTCGAAATTCACCAAGGAGGAGATCTATAGAACCGATTTGGCGGAGGTTGTGCTGCGCATGGCCGAAATCGGAATCAGGGATTTCGAGAGCTTTCCCTTTATCAGTTCGCCTGAGAGGGGGGGAGTTCGTGGCGCTGTTGATGTTCTGCGTCTTCTGGATGCGCTTGATTCTGACAATGAACTGACTGATATAGGGCGAAAAATGACGCCATATCCGCTTATGCCCAGACATTCCAGGATGATTGTGGAGGCGGTTTCGCGTTATCCGGATGTGATAAGGGAGGTGTTAATCCTCGCGGCATTTCTGTCTACAAATTCGCCTTATCTGCTTCCACAGGGAGAGGAAATGGAGGCGCGAAGGGCGCATCACAAATTTCGTTCGGAATGCCACGGTGATTTCGCGAGCTATCTCAATCTTTTCTGGGATTACACGAACACGAGGGACAGGCAGAAATTCGCTGAAGCCCATTATCTGGATAAGAAAATTCTGGATGAGATTTTGGCGATAGCCGAGCAGCTTGAGGAGATAACCGCGCGGAGCGGCATACCGATAGGAGAGGGAGGAGCGGGTGAGGACTTCATCAAGGCCTGCGCGCGTGGCCTTATTCCATTTATCTGCGTGAGAGACAGGCAGTTCGACTATAGAAGTGTTGGAGCGGATCGCATTCTGATTCATCCTGGTTCTGTTCTATTCAAGGAAACCCCTGAGTTCATCATCGCGGGTGAAATAGTTCGCACCAGCAAAACCTACGCGCGTTCGGTGTCGCCCCTGCAAAAGTCATGGCTGGCGGATATTCATCCGAAATTGCCGGAATGGCTGCTGGCGAGGGAAGGCAGGGCATTTGGGCCGGAAAGACAGGGGAGAAAGAGAACCGGGAGAGGTGGGAAGGATACCACAAATCAAATCTGGATTGCCGGAGTGGCCTTTGAACTCACAAAAACCCCGGATGGAGGGAACAAAAAACGGGCGCTGATTCAATGGGATCGTCTTCATGACGCGCTTGCCAAGACGAGAAACGAGGTGCCGCCGGATTTCGGATTAATGCGAGGAACCCTGCTGCTAGGTGATGAGAAGGTGTTGTTGGACAGCAAGGTGAATACGATTATCAAGGCGGCGGGCCTTCTGGATCCTAAAAAAGCCCTCCTTGAAGTTGCTCCAAGCGGCAATTTCCGTATCGACGCTCACCTGGACAGTTTAATCGACGAATTGCCGAATCTGTTGAAGGTGACTCGTGGAAGCAGGAAGCGAAAAAGAGGAGGAATGGGATTTGTAACCCTCCATTCCGATGGGAGAGGGCGTTTCTGGTTCAAGTCTCTCAAAAGCTTCCATGGCGCGGTTTCCACCTGTCTCGAGAGCTTGGAGAGCCTTGCCGACTACATGAAAACAGACTCGGATAAGACACAGAAAACGAAACTGGGAGACACATACAGGCAGATAGAATCGCTCTTATACTAAGCTGCCTGGACCATTTTCCCGTACGCAGTATCACATGAGTTTCATCACTCTCCGTAATCTAAGGGGAGGGCGATTCATGACAGGCTCGCCTTCCCTATGAGGATAGCCAACTCTACCTTATTCCCTCAATTCCGCGAACTACTAAGATTCTTCGTCCACGGCGCCGCTTGTTCTCTCGTCGTCATTGTAGGGTATCTGGATTACCATTCGATCGCGACATAGAAATGCGTTGGGGAAAAAATCGCGACATTCCTTCTGAAGTATTCTGAGATCGTAGTCGGTGTAACGCGGGCTGTAGTGAATGAGACCCATCCGACGGATGTTTCCCGCCCGGGCCGCAAGTTGGCCGGCTTGGCGCGCGGTGAGATGGCGCTTCTCAAACGCCGTCTCGGCAAGGTCTTCAGCGAACATCGCCTCGCATATGAGAAGGTCCGAGCCTCTGACTTCGGAGGCTATGGAGTTGCGCCAGGTGGTGTCGGTTACGTAGGAGACTTTGCGGCCTTCGCGCGGAGGTCCCATTACCTGGCCCGGAATTATAATCCTCCCATCCTCAAGCCGTACGTTCTCCCCCCTTTGCAGCCTGCCCCAGAGAGGGCCCTTGGGCACTTTGATACCTTCGGCCTTTTCGGGAAGGAATACACCTGGTCTGACATCTTCCTCAAGGGAGTATCCAACACAGGTCTTCGAATGGCGCATTGGAAATGAACGGATCCTATAGCCTTCCTTGCGGTAAACCTCCTGGGGAATATGGGGCTGAGCTATCTCTCTAATCTCGATTGGATAATTGATGTGCATATCCAGAACTCTGCGATTGGTTTCGATGTACTCATGTATTTTCGGCGGTCCGATTATCACAAGTGCTTCGTCGCGTTCCACCTGAGAGCTTAGCATCAGAATGCCGGGAAGTCCGGTTACATGATCGGCGTGAGTATGACTGATCAGAATCGCCGAAATTTTCTTCCACTTCAGGTTGAGCTGGCGAAGACTGATCTGGGTGGCCTCACCGCAGTCGAAAAGGAATAATTCCCCCTCCCGTCGCAGAAGCATGGAAGTGAGATTTCTATTGGGGAGGGGCATCATGCCGCCTGTGCCGAGTATGAAACTTTCCACTGTGAGGGGAATGTAACGATTTTTCCAGCGGTTGGGAAGCATGACGATTGCCATTCAAACTCCAAGATACGCGTCTCTCACCTCGTCATCTTCCAGAAGGGCGCTCGCCAAATCAGCTTTGACTATCCTGCCATTCTGAAGAACATATCCCCTGTCGGCGATTTTCAATGCCATATTGGCGTTCTGTTCAACAAGGAAGATGGTTGTTCCCTGCTCCTTGTTGATCCTGATGATGATTTCAAAAATTTGTTGCACGATCAGCGGAGCGAGCCCAAGCGACGGCTCATCAAGAAGAAGTATCCGTGGCCTAGCCATGAGCGCCCGGCTTATCGCCAGCATCTGCTGCTCGCCGCCGGAGAGCGTGCCGCCCGTTTGGTTCCTGCGCTTCGAGAGAAACGGGAAGAGATTGAACACGTATTCAATATCACGTTTTCGCTCGTTCCTGTCGGAACGGAGATATGCCCCCATATCCAAATTCTCCGCAACCGTGAGTGATGAGAACATGCGCCTTCCCTCGGGCACCTGACTCATCCCCATGGCGACAATTCTATGCGGCGGCATACCGGCGATGTCAATTCCGTCAAGTTGAATAGTTCCGCTGTGCGGAGTCTCGATTCCGCTGATAGTCATCAAGGCTGTGGACTTGCCCGCGCCGTTCGCGCCGATAAGGCAGATTATTTCTCCTTTGTTCACCTCAAGACTGATTCCCTTCAGAGCCTGAATATTTCCGTAATAGGTGTGGACTGAATCTAGCTTGAGCATGCTCTATTCCCCCAGATACGCCTTTATCACGACGGGATTAGCCCTTATCTCGGCAGGAGTTCCTTCGGCTATCAATCTTCCATAATCGAGAACATATATACGCTCGGCAAGGCTCATCACCAGATTCATGTCATGCTCTATCAGCAGTATCGTTATTCGCTCCTCACTACGGATTCTGCTGATGATGTAGTCGAGTCTCTTCGTCTCGGCGAGATTCAAGCCGGCTGCCGGCTCGTCCAGTAGCAAGAGCTGGGGTTCAGTTGCCATGGCCCGAGCTATTTCCAGAAGGCGCTGGGCCCCATATGGGAGATTTGAGGCAATCTCGTTCGCATAGCTTTCCAGTTTGAGTTTTTTCAATATCCCCATGCCTGCATCTATAACGCCCCGCTCTTCCGCGCGTGTTTTTCTATCGCGCAGTATTGCTCCCAGAATCCCCGCCTTCAGTCGCGGATGTCGGCCTATCATTACATTTTCCAAGGCGGTCATACTGTTAAAAAGTCGAATGTTCTGAAAAGTGCGGGCCAAACCCAGCTCGGTTATCCTATTGGGCTTAATCCCATTGATTTTCACAGGCTTCCCGTCACTATCGTGAATCGCTATATCGCCTTCTGTAGGTGTATACAGGCCGGTTATACAGTTGAACAGTGTTGTTTTACCCGCGCCGTTTGGACCGATAAGAGCGACTATCTCACCCATATCAATGTGGATATTCACGCGGTCGACCGCGCGAAGCCCACCGAAGCTCATTGTGAAGTCTCTTATATCAAGAATAGTACGGCTCATGGGCTGCCTTCCGAGCCCATTTCGCTGACAATGTGGTGCTTCCTCAGCTTCGGAATGATTCCCCGTGGCCTGAATATGGGCATTATCACAAGGACGACACCAAACATAAGCATCCTATAGTCGGAGAGAGCACGGAAATACTCTGGAATCAGAGTTACTATGAGGGCGCCGAGCATTACACCGGGAATTGATCCCATGCCACCTAGTACCACGGCAACAAGTATCATTACTGATTCCAGTAGAGTAAAACTTCCCGGGTTGATATAAGTGGTTTTCGCCGCCAAAATGACACCAACCAGTCCGGCCCAGAACGCCCCCAAGGCAAAGGTGATCAGTTTATTCTTTGTGAGGTTGATTCCCATCGACTGCGCCGCGATTTCATCATCTCTCATGGCCTCCAGCGCCCTGCCTATCCTGGAATCCTCAAGGCGCCGGATAACGAAAATGCTGAAAACCACCAGCACTACACAGATATAAAACAAGTAATTTGTGGTCCCCCGGAGGGACAGCTCACGCACAAAGGCCGGGCGGGGAATCTGAGCAATGCCTTCGGCCCCCTTGGTGAAATCCGATAAATTCAGAAGCAGCAATCTCATGATTTCCCCAAAAGCCAGAGTGACGATGGCAAGGTAATCGCCCCTTAGCCGCAGAACGGGGAAACCGATGACTACGCCGAAAAGCGCGCCGGAGACCGCGCCGAGCGGCAGTGCGATCCAGAACCGCAGGCCCCAGTACAAATACATGAGAGCGTAATTATAGGCGCCCATGGCGTAGAACGCGGCGTAGCCCAGGTGCAGCAGGCCCCCATAGCCGATAACGATATTCAACCCGAGCCCCAGAATCACGAACATCAGACCACTGGTGATTATGCCAACCTGGTAAAGATTCACCATCCATGGAAATCCGATAACAAACAGCGCCAGGCCAGTAAGCACGCCCACTCTAACCCTTCTCTTATCCCACCACGCATCGAAAACTCTCCTTCCCCTGCCAGGAGACGACTGCGGGCCCTTGTCGCGGCGGGATATGAAATACCTCCAGATCCATGACAGAACAAAGGCCCCGATACCAACCCAGAGCAGATTCATCCAGCGCCAACTCACTATGGACTCTTTTGGATTCACTTTGATAACCATGATTGGAAAGGTGATAAACATCATCCAAATTGCGTGAAAAAGCGAGGTTCTCAGTCCCTTGAAAAAGCTTGCTTTCAAACCTTTTCCACCTCGTTGCGCCCCAGCAGACCGGAAGGTTTGAAAGTCAGAATGATTATAAGAATCACAAAGGCAAACGCATCTTCATAGGCACTGGAAATATACCCAGCGCCGAAACTCTCCGCCATACCGAGCACGAAACTGCCCAATACCGCCCCGGGTATGCTTCCAATCCCGCCAAGCACAGCCGCCACGAAGGCCTTTATGCCTGCCAGGAAGCCGATATAGAAGTTTATCTGACCCATGTGGTTCGCGATCAGCACTCCCCCAATCGCCGCGGTCACCGAGCCGACAATGAACGTATGTGTCGCCACCCTGTTCATATCAATTCCAACCAATTGGGCCATAATCTTATCCTGAGCCGTCGCTCTCATCGCCTTTCCCATCCTGGTGAACTTGATCAGCAGAGTTAACAAAATCATCACGATTACAGTCGTAGCCAATATAGTCAGCTGAGTGGTCGTGATTAGCGACATCCCCTGGGCCAGCCGGGGGATGTCTGGAATCATTGAGCGAAACGGCAGAAAATCAGAGGTTTGCGCCAGACGAACGTAGTTCTGGAGTATCAGTGACATGCCTATCGCACTTATCAGGGCGGTGAGCCTGGGCGCCTGTCTGAGCGGACGATAGGCGATTCTTTCCATTGTAACACCATGGGCGGCGGAGAAAAGTATCGCGGCGGCTAAGGATATGACAAAAACCATATGGGGAGCCAAATCTGTGGTGATTTGCAATACACTGCCTACAATGAGGGCGGTGAAGGCGCCAACCATATAAATCTCGCCGTGGGCGAAGTTGATGAGTTTGAAGACGCCATACACCATTGTATAGCCGAGGGCTATCAGGGCATAAATGCTTCCTTTAGTCAGTCCGGCAAGCACAAGCTGTAGGAAGTACTTCAACTAGCAACTCCTGGGACGGTTGACAGCACCAAACCGTGTCAAAGAGTGATCCTCTCCGGGGACTCCACCCATATGAGACGAATTCTACAGCTCTACATACATACCGTTTTGAACCTGATAGACCGAAAAGCTCACGCCCGTCGCATCGCCCTTTCCATCGAAGGTGATATGGCCGAGTGGCGTGTCAACATAGTTCGCGCGTAGAGCCTCCATTATGGCCTGCCCGTCAGTGCTATCGGCGTTTTCTATCGCTGTAAGCAGCGCGATGGTGGCCGCGTATGCATTGAGAAAAAACGAACCCGGCTCCTCCCCGAAAGCCGCTTTGTGCTTTTCAACAGCTTCCTGGCTCATGGAATTACTCGACGTATCCATGGGACCGGATGCGTAGACTCCCTCGGCCGACTCACCCGCAAGTTCTATGAAGGCGTCACCCTTTACTCCGTCGTCGGATACAAAGGGTATATCCAGGCGCATGCGATTCATCTGCTGTACCAGCTTTGAAGCCTCGGGATGGTACCCTCCGAACACAAGAACCTCGGCGTCCGACTTGGCAACCTTGTTCAATACGGCCGAATAATCCACAGCTCCCTCGGTGATACCCTCATAAAGCACCACCCTCGCTCCCCCTTGCTCGAGATAGTCCATCGTGAAATCCGCAAAGCCCTTCCCATAATCCTGTCTATCATGAAGCACGGCAACCGATTTCAATCCGAGCCGATCGACTATGAAGTTTGCGATGGTTAGTCCCTGGGCATCGTCCGGGGCGATGGTGCGGAAGAAATTCGGATAGTTTCCGCTCTGAGTAAGCGGCGGATTAGTGGCCGAGGGGCTGATCGCGGGGATTCCAGCCTTATTGTAGACACCCAAGGCACTCTTTGTCGCCCCGGAGCAGATATGGCCGATGACGGCTATCGCGCCCTCTCCTACAACCAAGGCGGCGCTATTCGCCGCGACTTCGGGCTTGCAGATGTCATCTTCCACGATAAGCTCAATCTGCTTCCCTAACACACCACCCTTTGCATTCCAATCGGCGACAACGAGTTCAGCCGCCTTAACCGTTGGAAGGCCATAGGGCGCAAGATCGCCCGAATGGGCTCCGACAACTGCAATCTTGATTGTTTTACCAGCGCCCGCGCCATTGGCGAAGAGAGCGGTGCCCACAAGAATCAGAGTGAAAATCAAAGCTATTTTTTTCATCAGTATTCTCCTCTTAAAACATATTGAATCTCGACGATGAGGTATCTGTATAACCCCGAAGGCGGATTCATGTCAATCGCAAAGGCGGCATGAAGCCTTCCTCACCGCCAGAGCTATAACCCGCCCCCTACAGAACGGTGCCGTTGAATCTCATCAGCAAACCCGCATCATGCGGCACGCGGCGGCCGGCCCGGACTGCTTGGAGACAGGAACCGGGGGAACCATAACTGCCTGGCACCTCATTTCCCGGAGCAAGTCAGCATAACAAGCTCGGCCAGGCCATTCCCGCTCATGGGTCTTTCTTAACTGGAAACGCCGCTGCAACTCGAAACCGGGAACCGCGCCGATCTCCGGCCCACGGCGCGGCGGATTTCCTCATAAATATGTCACCTGGCTTCCTGGCCTGTTCCAGAACACTCTAGGAGATATTCCGCGAACCTGCCTGAGATGACACACCAAGCCGTCTTGAAGGCACTTCGCGCCGCGAGAGCAAAACCTCAAGGCTGAAGAAATCTCGAAGAGCCCACATCCCTGACGGGCAAGGGGCTCTACCTGAGATTCATCGTACAACCCGGACGCGCATATCCATCAAGCGGGTCTGCCCCATCACCGCGGGAGATTTCGTGGAGCGGGATACGCGGCTTCTCAGTCTCGCAGGCAAGGTTTGGATTGTCTAATCTCTCCGAAAGCATTATCGTGGCCTAGTTAGCGCAGACTAGGAGGCAGCATGCCCGCGATTTTCGAAGATCCCGATCCGGATGAAACCCGGGACTGGCTCGATTCACTTGAAGGCATAATAAACATTGAGGGGGGGGGAAAGGCGACTTACCTTCTCCGTGAGCTGAATAACAGATTGAGGAGAAGGGGTATTCGCCCGCCTGACACCACTATTTCACCCTATGCCAATACGATAAGCCCCCATAGGGCGGAGAAAATTCCGGGAGACAGCCTTATTGCCCAGAGAGTGGCCGCCTATGTCCGTTGGAACGCAATGGCGATGGTGGCCAAGGCGAACAAGAATCTCGACGGCCTGGGCGGTCACATAGCAAGCTTCGCTTCCTCGGCGGCACTCTATGAAGTTGGTTTCAACTGGTTTTTCAAGGGCTACGAAGCCCCACACGGCCCAGATTTCATATTCTACCAGGGTCACTGTTCTCCAGGAATGTACGCCAGGGCCTTTGTGGAAGGTCGCCTCAATGAAGAGCATCTGAATAACTTCCGTCGTGAGGTGGGTGGCAGGGGACTGTCCTCATATCCTCATCCGTTTCTGATGTCCGACTTCTGGCAATTCCCGACAGTATCAATGGGACTGGGTCCGCTAATGGCCATATATCAGGCGCGATTCATGAAATACATGGAGGCCCATGAGCACATAAGCATCGGCGACAGGAAGGTTTGGGCCTTCGTTGGCGACGGTGAAACCGACGAGCCGGAAAGCCTGGGCGCTCTTAATCTGGCCGCCCGCGAAAAGCTTGACAATTTGATATTCGTGATCAATTGCAATCTACAGAGACTCGACGGCCCGGTTCGAGGGAATGGAAGGATTATCGACGAACTTGAGGGAGCCTTTAACGGAGCGGGCTGGGATGTCATCAAGGTCATCTGGGGTAGCGAATGGGATGAGTTAATGCGAAAAGACGAGGATGGAGTACTGCTGAAGAAGTTCGCCTCCATGGTGGACGGCGAATTCCAGGATCTTCGTTCCAAGGGTCCGGAATACTTAAGAAAGACTTTTTTCGAGTCCGACCCGGTGATTGCCGAGATGGTTAAGGGCATGAGCGACAGGGATCTTTGGCAGATGACCCGCGGGGGTCACGATCCGCGGAAGATTTACGCGGCCTTCTCCAAAGCCATCAAGGCGGAGGATGTTCCAACAGTGATTCTGGTAAAAACCGTGAAGGGCTATGGTATGGGCAAGGCCGGCGAGGCGGACATGAGAACCCACAGCCAGAAAAAAATGGACATTGAGTCCTTAATCGAATTCCGCGATCGATTCAAGGTGCCTCTGAAAGACAGTGAACTTGAAGAACTGCCCTTTATCAGACCAGGCGAGGATTCTGAGGAATTGAAATTCATAAGACGACAGCGGAAGAAACTGGGCGGTCCAATACCGTCGCGGAGATTTGATGCTCCCGCACTGAATATTCCTCCGATAGACGATGACATATTCAAGAACGCGCTTGAGAGTTCCAGCAACCGCGAGGTGTCAACCACTAACTCCTTTGTCAAGCTGCTTTCCAGACTCGCAAGACACAAGGAACTTGGAAAATACATAGTTCCAATCGTCCCGGACGAGGCAAGAACCTTCGGGATGGAAGGAATGTTCAGACAACTGGGCATTTATGCTCCCTCGGGTCAGCTATACAAACCCCAGGACGCCGAAAACATGATGTGGTACAGGGAATCCGAGAAAGGCAAGATTCTGGAAGAGGGGATTACAGAGGCCGGCGCCTTTGCATCTTGGCTGGCCGCCGGCACCGCCGGCTCGAATTATGGAATACCGATGATTCCCTTCTACATATACTATTCAATGTTCGGCTTCCAGAGAATAGGCGATCTGGCGTGGGCGGCGGGGGACATTCATGCTCGGGGATTTCTTATGGGCGCCACCTCCGGCCGAACCACCTTAAATGGTGAGGGATTACAGCACCAAGATGGGCATGGCTTACTCCTGGCTACAACCTATCCAACCTGCCGCGCCTACGATCCCGCCTTCGCGTACGAAATGGCCGTCATCATTAGAAACGGACTTCATGAGATGTTCACGAAGCGAAAAAACCTCTTCTATTACATCACGGTGATGAACGAAAACTATGTTCAACCATCGCTGCCCGAGGGGGCTGAGGAGGGCATAATCAGAGGGGCCTATCTCTTTCGGAAGGCCGCGGAAGGAGAGGAGCCTATCGTTCAGCTTATGGGTTCGGGCGCCATACTCCGGGAAGTGATTGAAGCCGCGGGAATGCTGGAAGAGGACTGGCAGGTTCGCGCCGATGTCTGGAGTGTTCCGGGAGTCAACCAGCTAAGTAGAGACGGCTTGGAATGTGAAAGAATTCGCCTGTTGAAACCAGAGGCGGAGTTTCCCACTCCATATCTAACAAGAATCCTCGAGGGCCATGGGGGACCGGCTGTCTTTTCATCTGATTATATGAGAGCCTATCCGGAGCAGTTGAGGCGATTAATCCCGAACAGACTTACCGTTCTTGGCACCGATGGTTATGGCCGATCCGATAGCAGGGAGAGGCTCCGGGACTTCTTCGAAGTTGATAGACGGTGGATAACACTTGCCGCCCTTAGATCCCTCGTCGATGAGGGCGCGCTAAAAGACGCGCTTGTCTCTGAAGCTGTTTCCAGGTACAAAATCGATGTTGAAAAACCCAATCCTCTAATCAACTAAAGGCGGAACCAAAATGGCTGAAATACGAATTCCAGATCTTGGAGGAGCCCGGGACGTGGGAGTTGTCGAGATTTATGTCCACGCAGGCGATATCATAGAAAAAGAGACTCCGCTCATCTCCCTTGAAAGCGACAAGGCGGTTATGGATGTACCCTCGCCCCTGGCAGGCACTATTACCGAAATCAGGGTGCGAGAGGGAGATTCCGTCAGCCCCGGCGACCTTATCGCAGTGGCGGATTCCAGAGAATCCGATTCCAAGCTGGAACAGAGCGCAAAGGGAAATGCGACTCTGGACGAAGCAAATTCAAAAGCGGACGCCGCGGAGCAGGCTCCGACGCCGGAGAGATCCGTCGCGCCCGCGAGTTCCACAGCGCTTAAGTCCGTCCCCAAGTCCAGGGAAACCCCCGTGGCTGGTATCCCCAAGGCAGGCATGGATCCTGTAGAGATTAACACTCAAGAGATGGGCGCCAGATATCATGCCACTCCGTCCGTCAGGGCGCTTGCCAGGGAACTGGGAGTGTCGTTGGCCAAAGTCAGCGGCACCGGGCCGAAGGGGCGGATAACCCGCGAAGATCTCAGCTTCCTGGTGAAGAGGACTATGGGCGGAGCCTCACCTGCCGCCGGACCCGCAGGGGATTTCGCGCTACCGCCCATTCCAGGCGCCAACCACTCGGCATTCGGAGAAACCGAAACAGAAGAGCTGAGCCGGATTAAGAAAATATCCGGTCCCCATCTTCATCGAAACTGGATTGGCATACCGCACGTCACTCAATTTGAAAACGCGGATGTCACCGAACTCGAAGCATTCCGCAAAGAACTCAACATCGAAATGGCCAGCAAGGGAATGAAAATAAGCCCCCTCATCTTCATAATAAAGGCCGTCGTGCAAACCCTCAAAGCCTTTCCGGATTTCAACAGCTCCCTGGACACGGATGGCAAGCGGATAATTCGTAAAAAATACATCAATATCGGAGTTGCCGTGGACACCCCGGGCGGACTGCTTGTGCCAGTGATAAAAAACGCGAACGAAGCAAATATTCTTGAACTCGCGGAAGGACTTGCCGATCTTAGCCGTCGAGCCAGGGACGGCAGGTTAAAAGCGGATGAGATGTCCGGAGGAACCTTCACCATTTCCAGCCTGGGTGGCATCGGAGGAGTTTATTTCACGCCAATAATCAATGCCCCCGAAGTTGCGATACTCGGCATATCGAAGAGCGAAATGAGGCCTGTGTGGAATGGATCTGCCTTCGATGCGCGCCTGGTTCTGCCTTTTTCACTCTCGTACGACCACAGAGTAATAGACGGAGCCTCCGGCGCCCGTTTTACAAGTCATCTATCGAGCCTGTTGGGCGATATGCGCCGCGTACTACTTTAACTATCTGGAGTGTTGTAATATGACCGAATCCATTAATTGCGATCTGGCGGTGCTCGGCGCCGGCCCCGGGGGATACACCGCCGCATTCAGGGCCGCTGATTTGGGCAAAAATGTCGTACTCATCGAAAAGGAAGAAAAAATCGGCGGAGTCTGTCTCAATGTCGGCTGCATCCCGTCAAAAACCCTCCTCCATGCCGCGGAAATAATCTCGGATTCGAAAAACTTGGAATCCTACGGACTGAAATTCGCTTCCCCGGAAATCGATATCGGCAAACTCAGGGCGAAAAAAAACGAGATTATCGATAGGCTTGTCCAGGGCCTTCGGGGTTTGGCGAAGGCCCGCAATATCACGATTCTCTGCGGAACAGGCAAATTCGCGGATTCAAAAACCATTAAGGTAGACCTTGCGGACAGCAGCACTCTCGTCAGTTTTGATCAGGCGATTATTTCTGTTGGGTCAAAACCTGTGGCGCCGCGAATCCTGCCTGAGGACGATAAGAGAATTTGGAACTCCAGCAGGGCGTTGGATCTACCCTTCATCCCTAAAAGGCTTGTCGTACTCGGCGGTGGAAGCATCGGCTTGGAGATGGCCCAGGTCTACTGGGCTCTGGGATCGGAAATCACGATAATCGAGATGCTGAATCAACTCATCCCCTCCGCCGATGCCGATATTGTACGCCAATTATCCGAAGAATTAAGACACCGCTACAAGGCCATACACACATCCACCAAACTAACGGGGGTGAAACTCCGGAGGGAATCCCTTACAGTCAACCTTGAGGGGGGGAAAGCGCCGGATACAATTGAGGCCGATGCCATCCTGGTATCCGTTGGACGCAGCCCAAACGGCAGGGACATCGGCGCCGAGGACATCGGGATTGCCGTGGATGAGCAGGGTTTCATTCCAGTCAATAGGCGGCAGGAAACCAGTGTACCTGGAATCTATGCAATAGGGGATGTGACCGGTAATCCCATGCTGGCTCACAAGGCGGTGTATGAGGGTAAGGTGGCCGCCGAAGCGATATCGGGACTGAAAAGCGCCAATACGGCAATGACAATCCCCTCGGTTGCCTACACCGATCCCGAAATCGCGTGGATCGGATATACGGAGAAGCAGGCCAGGGCGGAGGGCATCGCCTATACGAGAGGAGACTTTCCCTGGCTGGCAAGTGGAAGAGCGCTTTCGGCGGACAAGAGCAGGGGCAAGACAAAGGCTCTATTCGATAAGAACACGGGGCGACTCATAGGCGTGGGGATCGTGGGCGCCCGCGCGGGTGATATCATCGCCGAAGCCGGCCTCGCGATTGAAATGGGCGCCGATGCAGTCGATATCAGTGGAACCATTCATCCTCATCCCACCTTCGCGGAGACTCTGGCGCAGGCCGCCGAAATGGCTGAGGGCACCATTACCGACGCCGTCGCCGCGAAAAAACGAAACTGAGCGGAAAAATCGAAGCCGTAATTAAGACGTCAATATGTCCCAGGCCGCTGAACTTGAAGCCGTCAGCCCCCAATACGGCCCTTGCCTGGCTCTCTTTAAGAGGCATGTACTATGATGAGTGCGCGGATTCACTCCAGGCATTTGAACACAGGCATGATTGAAGGAGAGAGTGGTTTATGAGTAAGCATCCATTGGTATCGGTTCTCATGCCCATGTACAATGCCGAGAACACAGTTGAGTCGGCATTGGAGAGTATTCAGAAACAAAGCTATCAAAATCTGGAAATCATCTGCATCAACGATGGCTCAGATGATGCAACCTTGTCCACAGTTGAACGCATAGCCAGGCTCGATAGT
>Ga0056110_100035_pt1 | contig 49731 bp, 45 predicted proteins | sample WorMetloBBELIZE1_FD_83873 | JGI IMG/M metagenome (GOLD analysis project Ga0056110, IMG submission 83873) | Marine gutless worms symbiont microbial communities from Max Planck institute for Marine Microbiology, Germany - Olavius longissimus B... ... | reverse complement strand
GGAGCAGGGAATCATTCTTGGAAGTAAGTAGTGGAAGCGGCGCCGGCGCGCGGACGGCCAAATCGCCTGTCATCAATGCGAACTGATAAGTATCCGTGATTCCCATCAACTTCGCGTCCCTCCCAACTTATCATATTGGCTCCCAAGTCCATATTCTGTCAAGTAAAAGCTACAAAGAAAATCATCACAGCGGAAATCGCCGGGTGGATGGACGATGATGGCTTTCTGGAGCGGTTCCACTGTTTCTCGTGCCTCGGCTGCGCGGAAGCCACCATCCTATTGAGTGCCGGGGCTTTTCTGCGGCGCCAAGCGGCGGATTTCCTTGTTACTCGTCAACGGCTTCCATCTCTCCACTACTCTTGACCTTTTCAATCAAAACTTGACCTCTGTTGTTATAATATGTCCTGTTATTTTGGGTTTTTGTTCTGATTTACTACTCCCGAAAAGCCCAATCGTTTCGTGTGTAGTACCAGCCTCTCGTTCCACCCTATAATTCGCGAAATACCTGATTCCGGAGGAGCCACCTATAGTTATGAACTTATTTGTAGTCCATGTCGTTAGTTTCATAGCTTTAATTCTGCCCTGCTGTTCCCAAATTTTTTCAATGGCCTTTTTCCATTCTTCACCCTCCAGTTTTCGCCCGAACGATTGAGAATAGAGAACTCCTTCGGGCTTGTAAATTCCCGCATCTAGTGCATATAGATATGGCTGAAGATACTCGTCAATTTCACTCTCGGTATATGCCGAAAAGCAAGAGGCAAGGAGAGAGACTAAGAAGATAGTAAAAAGACTTCGCATGGTCCGGCTCATAACTCTGGAATCCGTGGTGTTAGTGCTGGTAGAAAACTGTTGATTGTGTTTACTCTCCTTTATTCAATACCGCGGCCGCCAGACAGCTATTGACAACCGCATCTTCCCCGGTTCAGCAAATCGCACTGTCCATATGTCAGGTTGAGGTCGGGGGGGCGCCGGCAGATCCGCTGATTTGAAGGGATGTCTCGTAAGTTAATCCTGCTACCACTCGCCGCGCTCAACCAAGAGTTCCCGAAGCCCCTTACAGGCCTTTTCCCACTTGTATCCCGACACACTGCGATTCGGCGGCTGTAGACGATATTGCGCCTTCCTGTAGCGGAACTCAAACTTCTGTTGCTTGAAAGTGTTCGCTCCCGACAGCTCTCGGAGAGGGAAACTGACAATCCTGTCTCCCGGGTTGCCGACTTCAATGCGGTTACGGAGCAGTCTAGCCTCTCCAGATAGCACATGCGTCATGGGTTTTGCCCTTTCGGATTTCATCAGAGCAATTCCAGCATCGCTCAGCAAAACCGGATCTGATTCATCGCTCTCCAGGGAATTCTGAATCCTCTCAAACAAAACCCGGTTCTGCCAAATCACCCATTCATGAGGTGATTCAAAACTTGGGCCGCCCTCGGGATAAGAAAAAAAACCAAATCTATCCACTACCACATGATAGCCGCAGGCGCAACTCAGAATATTGCCCCTGGAACGCAGGCCGCCAATTCCTTCACAACTGGGACAAAGAAAGTGTACAAGTTCCAGATGCTCGGCCCGCGATTCGCTTAGAATGGGAGCCATTTTCCTCTTTTGCCACTCGTATTCATCGTGCCTGAATGCCTCTTTAATGCGTCGCTCAATTTCAACCAGTTTCATTCCTTCAATTTCATCGCCGCTGATAATTCGTTTATAATGAACTTCCACTCGTGTCCGTCTTATTTTCCAGGCCCATCGCGGCTTGGACAGATATGCGCCCTTGCAAATTGGCACAATCACCGGAATTTTCAGTAAGCGTACCAATTTGGCCGTCGCCGGAATCAGCTCCGAAGTTGCCCCATCCCAATTCTGCTCCCCCTCCGGGAAAATTCCCACCGGAAATCCCAGGGAAATTGCCCTTCGGAGCTCCTCAATCGTAATAATATCCGACTGTCCCTTTATTTTTGGTATCACTCCGATTGCAAGAAGCAGTAGTTTCGCGGTGTCCCTGAAAAGCCCGTCGGAAGCCACCCAACGCACCGGTTTCCACGGCACAATACTGATAAGAAAAGGATCCCATTGATTCGTATGATTCGGCAAAAACAAAAACGGTCCCCGCGTGGAATGGACTATCCTGGAATTCCTGTAGCGTACCTTCATTCTGGAAAACATCAGAATGGCCACTGGGAGCCTGAAGCAGTAGTTCGTCAGGAAAATAATGATGACGTGGATGTATGCTTTGATAGTTCTCATATCTGCCAGCCATTTTAGTTGACCCCGTAACGCGCTGTCGAGAAGTTTCCCCCCAAATCCCGGGATTTCAGCGAACAAGGTTTATCCCATCTTTCCAAATCCCCAATCTTCTGTATACTTTTCATCAAGATGAGGAAGACGCCATGAACCCGCAAGCAGCCGATTTGAATACCCAGCTTGAAACTGAGGGCCCCATCGCTCTCAAACTTCTCTCCGAGAGGGGTAGGAACATATTTTTCCCGCGCCAAGGCATCGTCGCGCAGGGACTGGAGGCGAAAAATAAAGCCATAAACGCCTCGATTGGCGAAGGGAAAGACGACGACGGTAACCCTCTGTATCTGTCACCAATAAGAGATTTGTTGAAGATTCATCCCGCCGAGGCCTTTAGCTACGCTCCGAGCTTTGGCAAGGCGGCCCTGCGCGACTATTGGGCGAAATCTCTCCGGGAGAAGAATCCCAGGCTCGGCCACACACCCCTCTCACGCCCTGTGGTAACCAACGCCATTACCCACGGTCTCTCAGTAGCAGGCTACCTTTTCGTAAACGAGGGCGATGAGATACTGCTTCCCCATCATTACTGGGGGAATTATCGTTTGGTTTTCTCAGAAGCCTATGGGGCCAAGCTGAAAACCTTTGAAACCTTCAAAGTCAAGGAACCAGACGCCGGATTCAATCTGTCCGGCCTCCAAGACGCCGTAATGTCGGAGGGAGAGAAAAAAATTCTCCTCCTGAATTTCCCGAACAATCCCACAGGCTACACCCCAACCTTCGAAGAGAGTGATGCGATTGTCGACATAGTGAGACGTGCCGCTGAAATAGGGAAGAGTATTCTGACAATAAGCGACGACGCCTATTTCGGTCTTGTCTACCAATCCGGCATAGATGGCGAGTCCCTCTTCGCCCGCCTCTCATCCATTCATGAAAACGTTGTGGCTTGCAAGGTTGATGGCGCCACAAAGGAAGACTATGTCTGGGGATTCCGTGTCGGCTTCATCACCTTCGCCGGTAGGGGCCTGAGCTCAAGGGCACTGGCAATACTGGAAGACAAGGCGGCTGGCAGAGTGCGAGGGAGCATATCGAACGACTCCCATCTGTCCCAGAGTCTGCTGCTCACCGCTTATAATCATTCATCATACAAGGCCGAGAAGACTCGGGCATATAATCTCTTAAAAAGCCGTTATACCGCCGTGGTTACAGAGCTTGCCAGGCATCCCGAATACCAGGAGCAGTTCAGAGCCCTTCCATTCAACTCCGGCTATTTCATGTGTGTGGAGGTTTCATGTGGAGACGCGGAGGCCGTTCGCCAGAAATTGCTGGCTGATTACGATACCGGAGTCATTGCTCTTGGCCGCCTGATCAGGGTGGCTTTCTCCTCCCTGCCCGAGGCTCAAATACCAAAGCTTTTCAAAAATCTATTCCTGGCTTGCAAGGAGGTGGCTCAGAGTTAACATGAGCTTGCCGAAGCGATGGGTCGTACGTTTGATTATCACATGCGATATGTGCCATTTTTCGCGGCGTCATCACCCGCATTCCCTCATTCCTCCGCGCCACTGTTCTTCCTGGCGCGGCAGCCAGCACATAAATTGTTGTCCATAAAATATATGGTCTTAATATCCAGTTTCCTCTCACAGCCAGCGCAGTTTAGTCGGTAGGGGAAAACCCTTCCACGAAATATGAAGAGCGCTATCATAATAAAAGCAAGGCCCGCGTAGAAATGGATGTCTGTAAGCCCACGAGCCACTACAAATGCCGCCAGTATCGTAATCAGGAAAATCGCTATCGCCTGGTACAGAGACGCCTTGCGTTTTTCACCCGCGGCCTGGCCAAAGCGGCGAAACATCAGGTTGGGAACCAATACAACAATCAGGGGCCAGATGCCCAGCCCTGTTATCCACAAAGACACTGTGTTTGTGTTCATACAAATCCATCCTACCCACTTATGGACGTTGGAGTGAAGTGCATGGCCGCACTATCCATCTTGCCTACCCATGCGGCTCCCTTGGGTCTGGGAGCTTCACCGGGGCTCAAGGACCGCGTGCCGGCGGAAATTCCAAGTGCATTGTAATTGGGACAGCGAAAAGCATATACTGTTTCCCTAAGGAGTTCGGATTGGCCGGTATGTTTTTCAATAAGAGCGACGATATTGAGGCGGATAAATTCTGGAAGGCGCGGGAAGAGGAATTGGGACTGCCGATACTTGGGAAGACGCTGGGTCAGGTGATTAGGGAGGGCTCTTCGTTTCCTCTGTGGGGACTTTTTTACACAACTTCAAAGGCGCTGTATTTTCAAACCTTTCAATCGGATAACTGGCTGATGAGGCTTTTTTCAACAGTACAACGAGGAAGAAGCCGAACCAGGGATGAGATTATCGAGATTCCGATCGAATGGATTGAGGTTTTCCGGGTAAGATCAAATAAAGGTGGACCACTGAAGTTTTTTCGGAAGCCGCCCTTTGTAGAGCTCTCATGGCGGGATGCGGCGGGGAAGCTGGAAAGGATGAATTTCGAGACGTGTGGAGATGCGGAGGGTTTCGTTAAAACCTTGCCTGGATAGTCTTTTCTATCTGTGCCGCCCTTCGAGCTCCTTCTCTATTTGCTGCCATCCAAGTCCGGAGGCCTCAAGTAAAACGCACAGATGATACACCAAATCGGAGATTTCGCTCGCTAGTTGCGCCGAATCGCGGGCAAGCAGTACTTCGACGGCCTCTTCGCCAATTTTTTTACGGATTTTTTCTGGGCCTTGGGAGAAGAGATGGGTGGTATACGATCCCTCGGGCATGCTTCTGCGGCGTTCGGCAATTAGCTCGGTAAGCCAGCTTAGAGAACTGTTCTGTTTGTCGGCACGGGTAATCGGCGGGCCCTCTCGATTTCGTTCCAGGTTCGACGTGCCTTTCGCGCTGGCGGTGTCGAAATCCAGATTGCCGGGTTCTGGCTCACTGAAGTTGATGTCCTTGGGTTTGCTGTTGCCATAGGGGCGAATATCCGCATCTTCTGGAAGGCTAAGCTCGTAGAATCCGTGAGAGCGGCTCAGTGTGATTATTTTTGGTTCTCCGGGCCAGGGGAGCACTCTTTTGGTTTCGGGATGAAGTATCCAGGGGTGCTTGGTTTCAAGGCTTTTCTGATAGGCCTTGTTGTTCATGAGTGCCGCCGCCTGATTTTGCCCTTCGATTTGAACCAGCAGCGGCCAGGCGGGATCGCGTTCAAGTATGTTCATTCCTGATTCTCCATAAGCCTGATTGCATCTTCGAGCAAGAATCTGCCTTCGTAGAGGGCCTTGCCCAGTATCACTCCGGAAATGCCGGCGGGAACGGCATCGACTATAGCCTGCAGATGAGCCAGTTCACCCACTCCGCCAGATATAATCAGGGGTAGGCCGGCGTTTTCGGCAATCGCGACACTCTCCTGAATGTTTGGCCCCGTCAGCATGCCGTCTCTGGATATATCGGTGTAGATTATTTCCTTTAATCCGAGTCCTTTGATACGAGCGGCCAGCTTGGCCGAACGAATGACAGAGCCTTCCCGCCAACCGGAAATTCTTACAAGGCCACCTTCGGCGTCGATTCCGGCAATAAGTACGGGTCCTAGGACGTCGGCCCATTTCGAGACCTGTCTCGGGGTTTTTACCAGGGCGGTGCCGACAACGAGCAGGTCTATTCCCATTTCCAATATCCGCCGGGCAATTTCAAGGCTGCGGATGCCGCCGCCAAGGTTGATGGTTCCTGGAAAGGCTTTTCTAATCTTCCTTATTACCCTGTGATTGTCGCCACGGCCTCGGGCCGCATCCAAATCAACTATGTGCAGGCGCTTGGCGCCGGCCGCCGCGTATCGTGCGGCTATTTCATCGGGCTTCCGGCTATAAACTTCCGCACTGTCGTACGCACCTTGTCTAAGACGCACGCATCGGCCGCTTAACAGATCGATTGCCGGTATGGCTAGCATGATTATGTATTATAGTGCGTGGGTATGGGCGCGGGAAGTTTTTATCAAGGATGAAAACGGGCGATTCCTGTTTGACAGTATAAGGCAGACCAACCCGCTTTGCAGGGTATCTGTTCCGCTTGGGAATTTAGCTGGACTGCCATAGGCGCGGTTTCCTCAAGGCCGCAACGGCCTCTGTTGGCGGAATTGCCCGATATTCGGAGAAGTTGCCGATATGTCTATCTCCGTGCAATAATGGAAACAGCGGGGGATACTGATAGGTGCGGAGACAAAGTGAAAAATCAGGAACTGAGTTGGAAAATTCGGCAGTTCGACATCCCTGTTTTATTCGGATATCAGGAAGTCACTTGGCTGTTTTGTCGCATATCCGGCGTTCGACCACTATGGCCTTTCGCTTGTGGAACAGCCATTATTGGAATATATTGAAGAGTTACATGGTTTGGGCCGCGAGAAAATCGCCTTTATGCCCCTGAAACCTTAGGAAAATTGATGAGTGACAAGGCGCTTCCATTCGATGAGGGCTTTTTAAGAGATATAGCTTTGGAATTCTCCACACCCTTTTATATTTATGACGAGAAGGCAATTCGATCAGCGGCCAGGCGTTTTGCAAAAACTTTTTACTGGGCGCCTCGCGGTTTTAGAAATCACTTCGCGGTGAAAGCCTGCCCTAATCCATATATTTTGGAGATTTTGGGAGAGGAGGGAATGGGGACCGACTGTTCGTCCATGGCCGAGTTGGTGCTTTCGGAAGCGGTGGGAATTGTAGGCGACAGACTGTTTTTCTCGTCGAACAACACACCGATTGCGGAATTCAAGAAGGCCAAGGAATTGGGCGGAGTAATCAATCTGGATGATATCACGCATCTGCAATATCTGAAGAGAATCGGGATGCCGGATATACTTTCTTTCCGGTACAACCCGGGACCGGCGAAGGATGGGAACGCTTTTATCGGACAGCCTGAAGAAGCTAAGTACGGACTTACGAGGAAACAGATGATTGAGGCCTATCGTATGGCGCGTGAGGGAGGTGTGAAGTGTTTCGGAATTCATACAATGGTGGCTTCCAACGAACTCAATGTGGATTATTTCCTGGAAACAGCGGATTTGTTGTTCAATCTGCTCTTTGAAGTCTCAGAAAAATCCAAAGTTACTATCGACTTCATCAATTTTGGCGGCGGAATTGGAATCCCGTATCGCCCCGGCGACAAGGCTGTTGATTTAGGAGCGATTTCGAACGGCATCAAAAAGCTCTACACCGAATATGTCGTGGATGGGGCGCTTAAACCACCGATTGTCCTTTTTGAGTGCGGCCGGGTTGTAACTGGGCCTTATGGATGCCTGGTGACACGAGCGATTCATGAGAAGCACATTTACAAGGAGTATATAGGAATTGATGCCTGCATGGCGGATTTGATGCGGCCGGGCATGTACAATGCCTATCATCACATCACGGTATTGGGAAAATCGGGAACACATAAGATTTATGATGTGGTTGGAAGTCTTTGTGAAAACAATGACAAGTTCGCGGTTGATAGGGCTCTTCCGAAAATTGAAAAAGGAGACATTTTGGTGATTCATGATGCCGGGGCTCATGGACGGGCGATGGGTTTCAATTATAATGGCAAGCTCCGTCCCGCCGAGCTCCTACTCGATCAAAATGGCGAGGTTAAACAAATTCGGAGAAGGGAAAATCTGAAAGACTATTTTGCCACCCTGACCTTTCCAGGGTTATAAGGCACTTTAGCTCCGGCAAACCCGGGGCATGGGTAATTGCGATGCTTACTGAAGCGGAAATTTGGACTGTTGGACGGACAAAGAACGGAATGGCGGTGCTCCTTCGGCTGCCTTTGTCCGCGCGGTGTGTTCCGATTTATGTCGCGCCCTCCGAAGCCCAGATTCTACTTGCCTGTTTAGCAAATGTCAGGGAACGCCCCCCGAGATTTCCTGAATTTGTTATTGGGCTCTGCCGTCTGACATCGCTAATGCCCGACTCGGTTGAAATACATCGAAGTAACAAAGGGGGGGGTTATCGGTCGATAGTGAACTTCACCGGCACCGAAAGGCGGATTTCCTTGGATTTGAAGACTCCTGATGCCTTGGCGATAGCCATCCGCGCGGGCATTCCGATCTACTTGGATGATGCGATTTCGGATACAGATTCCATCGGATTGAGCGTGACAGAGTCAGATTTGCCCTTCGCTTCGCAGATTACCCGCCTGCAAGCGGAGCTGAATCGGCGGGTGGAGGCTGAAGACTACGAAGAGGCCGCCAAAATCCGAGATCGAATTCAGCAGATGGAAGAAAGATCAAAAAATGAATGACTTGGTACTAACACAGTTGCTTGAAAAGGACCTTTTGAAACTCTCCATCGTGTGGCTCCGATCCCGGAGATAAGGGAATCAATGTATCCGACAGCGGAAAACAATTGGAGAGAAGGGATGAAGGATATCGGCAAGGTGCCATGTTCGAAAGGAAACCCGGGCGCGGAGATACGAAATTTGTGCGAATTTGAGAATTCGAAATGAATAGAGCATCAATGATTCCCTCAATACCAATTAGCAGACACGCAAAGGAGAGCTTGGAATTGCCGCTTGCTCGCTATGATTCCCGTGGCTATCTTCAAATTGAATCGCGGCGGCAGGCCAGAGAACTGGCAGCCCTTTATGCGAACATTGATGCGAACTCGACGCCCCTGGCTTCCGATCTCTTCGGGGCAGCCTATATACTGAGCGCTTGGCGCCTCCTTCTAGAATATTATGCCAAGGGGCCCATGCCCTATGAAAAAACAGTCCTGGCCGCCGCGGCCGTAAGAATCTCTCCCGCGACATGCGACAAGGCGTTTCGGAGAATTGCGCGGGGGTTCCTGAACGCGCAAACCGATGGCCCCATTGCTTCCTCGTCGAACAAGTTCAATGCCGATGCTCTGAACGAAAGGGATATGCTCCTACGGCGTTGGACGTTAATCTCAATGTCGGCAAACAATCCGGCCTTCATTCCCTTTGAAAAACTCTTTAACGCGCCCGAGGCGAATGACGATGCGGCCCTTGCGGCCTTGTGGACCACCCTCGAAGAGAGCGACTTAGACTTCCCACCGCGAGAACCAGAATCGTTACCCCCGCTGGCCACCTTGAAGCGGCCGGTTCAGTTCGCGCCATATTCAGTAAAAGACCAGTTGGACTACGTCTTGGCTCGCTGGGGGGCGCTGCTCGAAACTCTTTGGCCCGGTTGGATGGCCGCCCTCATCGGCGCGCTCGACATGATGGAAGAAGAGAGGCGCCCTCGCTTCGGAGGACCAGGCCTGAACGAACGCCCAATATATACCGAACTAGACGGAGCGGCGCGATTTAGCAACGACGACGACTGGATGCCGCATGTGGTTCTCCTTGCCAAGAACATTCTTGTTTGGCTCGACCAACTTTCAAAAAAATATGAACGCCCAATACAGACCCTGGACGAAATTCCCGACGAGGAGCTAGACATCCTCGCCTCAAGGAATTTCAATGCGCTATGGCTTATCGGACTGTGGCAGCGCAGCAGCGCCAGCCGAGAGATCAAGAATAGAATGGGCAACCCCGAAGCCACGGCCTCCGCCTATTCCTTAAATGGATACGATATCTCCGAAGAGCTGGGGGGGTGGCCAGCCTTGGAAAACCTCAAATATAGAGCGGAAATGCGCGGAATTCGACTATCGAGCGATATGGTCCCCAACCACGTCGGGATAAACTCAGACTGGGTAAGAAACTTTCCGGACCGTCTAATAAGTGTAAACGAATGCCCCTTCCCCGGCTACAGTTTCAATTCCGACAACTTGGCCGACGATCCCGCGATAGACATTCGCTTGGAAGATCACTACTGGGATAAAAGCGACGCCGCGGTGGTTTTTAAAAGGACCGACAATAAGAGCGGCCAAGTCAGCTATATCTATCACGGCAACGATGGCACAACAATGCCATGGAACGATACCGCTCAAATTGATTTCCTGAATCCCGAGGCGCGTGAAGCGGTTATTCAAGACATACTTCACGTCGCCCGGAATTTCCCGATAATTCGATTCGACGCGGCCATGGTTTTGGCCCGAAGGCATATTCGTCGCCTGTGGTATCCAGCTCCTGGTTCGGGAGGAGCCATTTCATCCCGCTCAGAGCATGCTCTCTCCGATCACGATTTCATGGCCGCAATGCCCAATGAATTCTGGAGGGAAGTAGTCGATAGAGTAGCCATTGAGGCGCCGGGCACCCTGCTTCTCGCTGAAGCTTTCTGGATGATGGAGGGTTACTTCGTGCGCGAGCTTGGGATGCACCGCGTATATAATTCCGCTTTTATGAACATGCTGCGCGACCAAAAAAACAAAGATTACCGGGATATAATAAAGGACACCCTCCTCTTCGATCCTCGAATTCTCCAGCGTTTCGTGAATTTCATGAACAACCCCGATGAGAAAACCGCCATCGAACAATTCGGCGGGGATGACAGATACTTTGCCGTGTGCACCCTCCTTGCCACCCTACCCGGGCTCCCCATGTTCGGACACGGTCAAATCGAAGGTTTCTCGGAAAAATATGGAATGGAATATGTACGCGCTTACAACGAGGAATCGCCCAATGCCCATTTAATATCCCGGCATGAGGGGGAGATTTTCCCCCTGCTGGCACAAAGATCGCTATTCTCCGGCGCCTCTTACTTTCGCCTCTACAACCTGCACAATGACAGCGGAAACAACGAGAATTTGTTTGCCTTCACCAATTTCGATGGGCAGCGACGTGCCCTGGTTCTAGTCAATAATGCCTATTCAAGGGCCAGGGGCCGAATCAATTATTCGGTTCAGATGAACCTTGAAAACGGGCTGCGGAATTTTCATCTCTCAGAGTCCCTGGGCGTAAGCGAGCTCTCGGACGATTTCTGGTTATTGATGCGCGAACATTTCTCGAAGCTCTGGTATCTGCGCTCGGTGAAAGACATAAAGACTGAAGGACTGCACATATCGTTGGACGGCTTCGGAAGGCAGATTTTCATGGATTTCCGCGTGGAACGGGAAAGGCATGACAAGCTTTGGAACAAGTTGGCGGCGAAACTGGGGGGTGAGGGCGTCATGAATCCAGATGCGGCTCTCGAAGAAATTCGCCTTCAGCCTATTCATGCCATACTCCGGGAATTCCTATCTCAGGACAAAATCACTGCCCTCGCCGGTGCCATACGTGAAACAGAGACTCCGTCTTCAGGCGAGAACACGGAAAGACTTCTAGCGGATCTCGCCAAGATACATTTGCGGCAGCATGACGCTGGTTCAAGGAGCCTTGGAAACGTGCTTGGTGTTTGCGTCAAGCTCGTGGACAAACGCCTTGAACGCTCCGTCAAGATACTGCGCCCCCTTAACGGCCAACTGCGCGCTCTTCGTCGTCTCGCTCCTTTCTCCTACAATGTGGCCGTCTATCTTGGCTTGTGGAGCCTGCTTGCCTCCCTGCAATATCTTGTGGATTCCATCTCTGAAAAGAGGAAGGAAATCTGGTATGAGTGGGACTTGGAAAAGTTTCTTGGTCATTTGCCGTTTGTCCAGGAAAACCCATCCCTTATACTCGGTCTGAGAACAAGCCTCGCATTCGGTGAATTCAAGAACTCCCAGCCTCTCACGGCCCTATCGGAACTCATCTCCAACCCCGTCGTTCGTGAAAGCTGCGGCATAAATCTATGGAACGATACGCTCTGGTACAACAAGGAAGGGTGGGAGATCTCCGTCCAATCAGTCCTCCTCAGCGCGGTGGCCGATTCCGGCATAGGCTCAGGCCCGCTTCGCCGAATGCTCAGGAAATGGCGCAAGGCCCACAGACGCTCTGGTTATCAGGTGGCTTCTCTTCTTCACGCCTGCCGCTGAAGACGGAGAGTTTTCCAACCTCCTTCATATCGCTCAAAATCGACAGGTTCATCTTGAGTTCTGACGCTGCACCGCGTGGCTGGCTATGGTGTACAGAAAACTGTTTCAAGTTGGAGAAGTCTCCTATCTGAAAGCGGTGTCATTTCTCAACGTTGGAAGGGCAAATTCCTTACATACTTACCGGCCCCCGCTTTCCCTCTCGGTTCAAGATGGATTGAATGTCATGCTGGAGACTCTCCCTCCTGTTCAGAACGCAGAATTTGAAACTGGCAAGCAGTCATTCCAGCACCCCCTGGCGTTGACCGTTCGCCCAGCGAAAAGTAAACTACGTTCATGAACGAAGTGTCGCTGGTCTCCGGCAGCGAAACTCTAACTGGCCGAAAATTAATAGAGAAACTACTGGCAAGAGGTTCGCAAGTCATCGCGCCAGTGGCGGGGGCGGCAACGCAGGCAAATGAAACCAAGAGGGAAAATCTCTGCGTGCTAACCTGGAACCGTTCATCATGGTTCTCGACCAAGGCTGTTGTTCGAGAGGCTCTACGGCGATACGGCCGGATTGATTCCGGCTGGATTTTGCACCAGGTACCCCCCCCTCTTCGAAATTTTTCTGAAGCTGGAAGCAATGATATCGAGGCAGTACTGGAGCAATCCATAAAGGGAAGCATCGCCTTGGCGCGAGAACTTCTACCACTACTGGAAGACTCCAGCGGCTTCCTTGGGATGGTGCTCCCTCATCAAAGCGGCACTGTGCGAGGTCCGCTCGATTCACTGGCCCACGGCGCATTTACAGGTTTCTCCACCTCTTTGATACAGGAAGTCAAACTGGATCTATGGGCCTGTGCTTTCATAAGCAAATCCACAAACGCCGGTGATTTCGCCACTAAAATAATAGAACTCGGAAATAGCAAACCAGTGAAACTAAGGGGACGTTGGTACAGATATGCCGAGGGACGCCGATTTTTTGGCGGTTCGACCATGCTGGATACTCCCGATTGAAGGAATAAGACATGAAAACTCCATATCAATACCTTTTGGGAATCTCAATTGGTATCGGCGCCGGTCTTCTTTTAAAGCCCAGCGATTCACTAGTGGAAATTTTACAAACCATTGTGGATGTGTGCCTGCGCATCGGCCGCTACATGGTGTTGCCGCTCATCTTTTTTTCATTTCCAGTTGCCGTGACAAAACTCAGGCGCACAAGGAAACTCGGTCAAGTCTTTCAGTATTCGGCTTATTACACAATTGTCACTTCCCTCCTGCTAACCCTTTTGGGAACACTCCTTGCGTGGATGCTTGATTTCGGCCGCCTATCGGTTATCCCGGGCACAGCGCCAGATATAAACTTCTACGATCTGAAGAGAGTATTACACGAAATATTCAGCCAGAACAGTTTTCGAGTATTGATTGGGAATCCCTCGTTTCTTCTACCCCTGATTGTTCCAGCATTCTTCCTGGGTTGGTATATGTACTACGACAAAGTGATCGCGGAGCCTACATTCAATCTCTTTGACTCGGTTAACCGTTTGCTCTATAAAATTAACAGGCGTTTGATGATACTGCTGCCGATAATGATGTCTTTTTTCACGGCCACCGCTCTTATGGAATCCAAACGCATCATGGACTTAACAAATTTTTTACCTTTTCTTGCCACTGTTTTCGCAATCTGTGTTCTCCTGATCGTTGTAATATACCCCCTCGTTATGCGCGTGATACTCGGGCGAGGCTATTCATGGAGGGTGATGGCGGGCCTAACCGGAGCCCTGCTTGGCTGCTTCATCTCCGGATCCCCCCTATTCAACTACGGCAATCTCACGCTGCATCTCAAGGAAAATCTCAATATCCCCAGGCATAATGCCGCGCTCATTACGCCCTTGTATATGATGTTCGCCCGGGCCGGTACCGCGATGCTTTCCGCAATATGTATGATGACGGTGATTCGCTCTTATTCGAGCTTAGAAATTACATATTTCCAAATCGCATGGATCGTCATGTTCTCGTTCCTAATCTCATTCGCACTCCCCGCAAATCCCAATTCGGGAATTGTAGCCGCACTCGCCCTGCTCTGTTCGCTCTATGGCCGGGGACTTGACGACGGCTGGCTGATACTGGCCCCAATTTTCCCATTGCTGACCATGCTGAGCTCTGTTCTAGATTCGGCCACAGGGGCAATAATGCTCGTTCTGATTAATCGCCGCTGCGAAAAAGGTGGGTTGAACGCCAATTCCATGATTGGAGTGAACTTCTAGCCGGAGAGCTTGCCAACCCAACATCTCTGTTCCCGGCGGAAAGCGCCAGCGTTCCTATCGGCTGGATTCACTTCAGCGAGAATCTAAGGGCTCCTATAAGCGCTATTTGCATCCCATGAGCAGGTGACACCCCAGACCACAAATTGGAAAGGGGGAACATATAACTGACGCCAAAGACAAAGCCTCTTTTCTCCGATAAGGGAAACGCCAACCAGGAATTGATTCCAAAGTGGATGAACTGCACTTTCCCATAGTAGGCCCTCCAAAATTCCATTGGCTCGGCGGTACCATCTTTCGCTGCCCATGTTGGGATTCTTATGTGAACGGTTGGTCCCCCTTGAAAGCCGATAATGAATTTCTCAACTTCAAAGGCATAACCAAAGTGTAAATCGCTGATGAAACCGAGCACCTTCATATGCTCCGCTCTTTCCTGGCTGCTCGAACGAGCCACGCCCTCGTAAACCTCTTCTGGAACCCAGGTCAACCATGCGCCGGGACGAAAATACACGCCGCCAGGAACGTCATTGAAACTGGAATTCACAGCCACGCCCGGACTGAGCAGTACAATGGACGGTTGTTTCCCTCCAGGGGTGGAATCAAGCTTTGCGTTAAATCGCCAAGCGAATGCCATGCCGATATCAATGGTCGTCCATTCAAATGCATGGGCCGAGCCTGCAATCAGGGTTATCATCAGCACAATCGATAATTTTTTGTTCATGATGCCAATATCCTCACTTGGTTTTTCAACAAAGCATTACCGTGTAATCTCGCCATGTCGTCTATCCAATATCCATGCGCTTAAGTTATCCACCACCTCATTGAGCGCCATTTCCACCCTTTCCCCGTTAGCTCGAAATTTTACTTCAGCCATGCCCGCGGACACTGAGCGCAACCCAAGAATCACCTGAATTGGATAACCTATTAGATCCGCGTCTTTGAACTTAAATCCCGCACGTTCACCGCGATCATCGATTACAACTTCAATACCCGCCTCTCCGAGCCCATTGTATATACTTTCCGCCGCCTCCAGCAAGGAACTGTCGTTTGGCTGCAAGGGAAGAATCACAAGCTCCCAGGGAGCCAGCGGAACCGGCCAGATTATTCCGTACTCATCATGATTCTGTTCGACAGTGGCGGCCAAGGTTCGGCCAATCCCAATCCCATAGCAACCCATTTGAGCAAGCTGCGAATCTCCTTTCTCATCAAGAAATGCGCAGTTCATGAGTTTCGAGTACTTATCGCCCAGGTAGAAAACTTGGCCTACCTCAATTCCCCTATTCTCTTCCAATCTACCCTCATGGCATTTGGGACACAGATCTCCCGCGGCGGTAAAGATGATATCGGCCAAGTTATGCACCTCAAAGTCACGTCCAAGGTTGACGTTCAAATTGTGCATGTCATCCCTATTAGCCCCGCAAATCCAGTTGATTCCCTTCTGCACCGAATAATCCCCCAGGAGTGAAATATCCTCGGGGAGTCCCACCGGACCAACATAGCCAGGCTGAGTGCCCACGCTTTCTTCCACTATCGAATCGGATGCCAATCGCAATTCCCCCGCCCCCAGGACGGTTCGCAATTTAGCCTCGTTTACGCTGCGATTCCCGGGAATAAGCACCGCAATCGGCCTGGAATCGGCCTCATAAATCAGACATTTCAAGAAACACTCCGGCGGGAATCCAAGAAAGGAAGAGACCTCTTCAATAGATTTCCGCCCAGGCGTCGCAACTACCTCCAGCGGCTTAAGTGCTCCTACGGCCACAGGGAGTTCAGACATCTCCGCCTTTTCAAAGTTTGCGGCATAATCACAGTTATCACAGATCAAGAGAGTATCCTCTCCCGAGCTCGCCAAAACTTGAAATTCATGGCTCAATTCCCCGCCGATATCTCCGGTAGTCGCATCCACCGCCCGGGTTCTAATCCCGCATCGGGAAAAAATTGCGGTATAGGCTTCATACATACGTCGATACGATAACTTCGCGCTTTCCTCATCAACATCGAAACTATAAGCGTCTTTCATTATGAATTCCCGGCCACGCATCAAGCCAAAGCGAGGGCGAAATTCATCTCGGAATTTCCCTTGTATCTGATACAGGTATATGGGCAGTTGCCTCCACGAGCGCAAATCGCGCCTTACCACATCAGTAATCACCTCTTCGTGGGTTGGCCCCATACAGTAGTCGTTACCTTTTCTATCTTTGAAACGAAGTAAAAGATCGCCATATAGGTTCCAGCGATCTGTCTCCTGCCACAGATTCGCGGGGATAACCGCCGGCATGAGTATCTCTTCATACCCACGGGCACCGAGTTCTTCCCTGATGATTTTTTCGATTTTTCTGATGCTGCGCAGTGCCAGAGGAAGATAACTATAAATGCCACTGGAAAGCTGCTGAATCATTCCGGCGCGAAACATGAGTCTATGGCTGGAAATCTGAGCATCTTTCGGAATTTCCTTAAGAGTACGATAAAACGCCTTAGATAATCGCATTGATTCCAATCCGAGAAATCCGCCCCAGAGTTGTGTCTATTTGAGTAAGAGTGTTTCCACCATGTAGCTAATCGAAGAATTCTCATCCTCCTTCGCCACAGCGAAAACCAGCGAGCGCCCGTCGGAGGAACACCAGATTCTATCTATTCGATATGAAATCACGCCGGGACGCGTGTAACCCTTCCTGCCCACCGTATAGTCAGCAAGGGCCCCATTCGAATCGGTGGTTGTCAATTCAATATGAAACGATGTCGCTGTGGGTGTTTCTCCCTTCCTCATATGCAGTGTGACAACAAATTCAAGCCCTCGTTCAAAGTCTCTGAAACGAAGCGCCGGAGCCCCGGCCATCTCGTCTTCCTCCCCCCTTATTGTCTCATCACCGTCGTTTCTTGTATATAGAAGCCGTCCCTGCCTTAGATGATATATCCCATAGCGCTCTTTCAAACCGCGTGAATCGCCAAGCAGCTCATAAAGAGCACCCCTGGAGTTTTGATTCGGAGTTACCTTCCAACTGCCCTTCTTCCATCCTCCCGGCACGAAATCGTTCTTTAAGATTTCGACAACACCAATTTCGGCGTAGGCTTGACCTGTGTCATTCTGCAACATGTGCTGCCCGAACATGAAGTATCTCGCATCCGCGCTAAATCCCAAATTTTCCAAAGTCGCCAGTTCGCCGGCCATAACAAACGGGTTACTCAATGTGAACAGCAGAATCGCCAACGCTGTTTTCATATAGATCCTCGCCTTTCTAATCGGTACAATTTAACGGCATTATAAACTTTTTGACTCGCAAACCCATAGCCCCGTGTTCCGGTTTATGGCATCTTAACTTTCGATGACACTGAGCCTGCGCCGAAATCTACTTACCGCACTTCTTGTACCCTCGTTCGCCGGAAGCTTCGCCGCCGCTCTGGCACTCTGGGCGTGGTATGGAAGCCAGTTTTTTTTGAACTACAAAGACCCCCAGCTAACGGCCCTATGGTGGTCGATATGGCAACCCGCAACCTCATCAAATCTCCCTTGGGCGTTACATGGCATCGCATTCATTTCCGTCTTTCCCCTAATTTGCGAATTGGCGCTGCGTCGCCGTTTCGGACACAGCCCCTCTCCAGAAATTTTTTTTATGCGTTTTTTCATACTAACCTTACCTTTTCAAGCTCCACGCATATTGTTATCTCTGGTATCGGTTGGCTCCCTGGATTTCTCATGGGCCATAATCGTAACGAGAATCGCATGGTTTGCTCGTTTTTTCGGCATTTTATCCCTTCTTAACATAAGTGTTTTCTCTGGTGATATATCTTTGCGACATTCCGGCCTGGTTTTGGGTATGGAATTCTTAATCACGGTTTTCATCGCCGCGACAATACCTTTCGACGTCACCCAACCCCTGGGGAATCTCCTGATTCGTTCGGGAATAGAGACTGTTCTCGCTCTAGTCACAATTTCAATGGAAATTCTGATAGTCTTAGGCTTGCTTGGAACGGCAATAATGCGGGCCAACCCTTATTACTATTTACTTGCGGGCCCCCTTTTCCTTGTTGTAATTGGTCTGGATTTGACTTTTTTCCTTTCAAAACCGCTGCTGTTTCCAGGTGCTGTTTTACTAGTCACCGGTGTGTCCGCTTCCCCCTGGGCAGTGCAAAAAATTTACCATGGTTACAGCCATTTCTAATCGTGAATCCCGGCATTCCTGATTACCGCGTTTTTAATCACATCTTCAACCCAAGTTCAAGGGTCTCTACATTACCAGGGTAAGCGCCAGCCCAGTACCAAGCGGTATGATAAGATTGTCCACATCCTGCACTGGTATTAACTCCAAACCCGTCGCCACAGCAGCCGATATAAGTGCAAAACGCAGATTGCCTAACACGATATACGCGCTCACGAAAACGGCCATGAAGCAGAAAAAAGATCCCGTCAGAGCCTTTTCCCCGATTCCGATATTGGCGTGACCAAAGCTGGCAATCCCATCCCCGAAGGCCAGGGCATATATCGCAATCGTAGCTGCCGGTTCCGGATAATAGAGGAGTGCTGCCAGAGTCCCCAGCCCCAAAGTCACAGGCCCCCAGACAAAACCGTGTTCTGTTGGTCTGGACGCTATCTCAGTCACCAACGAAATTATTCCGTCGCCACTACCGCGCATTCGGGCGCTTTCACTGACAGCGTAAAGGATTATTCCCCACGAAAGCACTGCGACGGTGAAATAAAAATTCCATCCAACCAAGGTGGGTACAACCGCAATCATCAAATGGACGGACTTTCTAGTAAGCTCCTTCGCGAACGCCTGTTGTGGAATCACATGTCCGTTCAAATTCATTTCTGCTTCATTTTAAACCCATACAAAACCTAATTGACACCAAAATCTCTTGTATTCGCATGAACCCCATTCGACGCCGGGCATGAGGAAGCCAAATCTCTTTTGTTGCTCTCTCAGGACTCAGATCTTCTTTTTCGCCGCGCGACGTTTCTCGGACATAAAGATGTTTCTTTTCCAAGGTTTTTGATGTAGTATGGCCGCTGTGATGATGTCTTTTTCTATTCAAGCATGGATTCGACGGGAAAAATGAGGATGAGAAAATAGCATGAGAAGAACATTGGAACGCACTTTGTGGATATCGATTACCTCGATCTTTCTACTGCTCACAGCGGCCTTGTTGCTATCACCAGTGGCATCCGCGCAAACGAGTGTGCGGCGCAGAGATAAGAATCACGTCAAAAACTTAGAGGCCGCCCTTTACATAATCCAAAACAATTATGTCGATGAAGTAAATCCCGACGATCTCTTCGTCGGAGCTATGGAAGGAATGTTCTCCAAACTCGACGATCCCTATTCTCTGTATCTTGACGCGGAATTTTTGGCGCAGATGGATGACACTACTAAGGGGAAATATGGCGGTGTCGGCCTCTATATAAGTAAAGATCGCTTTGATGCGGAAAACCCAAACGGTCGTCGACCTTATGTGAAGGTAGTGGCTCCCATTGAGGATACTCCCGGGTGGAAAGCCGGAATAAACGCCGGCGACTATATCTTTGCCATAGAAGGAGAGTCGGCCGAGGGTTATACAACTCAAGATGTTTCCAGGCTCCTCCGTGGTGAACCGGGCAGCAAGGTGCTTGTAACTTTGCTTCGAGATGACAGTTTCACCTTCGACATCACTTTAACCAGGGTCGAAATAGAAATACCCACCGTGAAGACTACTGTTATCAATGAAAACATCGGCTATCTGAGAATCATTGAATTCACTCCTTTCACAGAATCTCGAGTCAAAAAAAGTCTTACTGAATTCGTTTCGATGGGTATCGATAAGCTTATTATCGATGTGCGAAGTAATCCCGGCGGATTACTTGCTTCCGTAATTGACGTTGCCGATCTATTTTTCTCAGGCGGCGTAATTGTGAGTACAAAATACCGACAAGCCCGTTTGAATCAAATCCACAAGGCGAGCGGGGGTAAGGTTGTGTCATCAAGCGCTGAAATGGTGATTTTGGTGGATAGAGGGTCGGCATCGGCATCGGAGATTCTGGCAGGCGCACTGAAGGATAGGGGACGGGCCACGATTATTGGCGAGACGTCCTTCGGGAAGGGCTCTATTCAGCAAGTCATTCCTTTGGATGACGCTGCGATTAAAATCACCACTGGCAGGTATTATACTCCCAATGGGACTGATATCGACAGGTTGGGTATAACTCCTGATATTGCCGTTACTGAACCAGAACTCAACGAGGAGCAACTTGAGGCCTACGCCAAATTATTGCAAGAAAATCGAATTGGCGCATTCATTGATGAACACCCCTCTCCAAGCGAGCAGCAAATAAAAAATTTCGTCGATGACATACTCTCTGAGGGCCTGGACCCTGGTGAAAGAATTTTGAACTTAATGATCAAAAGAGAAGGCGAGAGGCGGTTGAATGTTCCTCCCGTGGTTGATTTGGAATTTGATTCGGTTCTAATTAGAGCGGTGGATTTCCTGAATAACGGGTAATAGCTGCAATGCCTTTTAGGAGTTGCATCCGTATCTTGGCACAGAAAGCGCTGTTCACTGCGTCCATATATGAGACGGTTTGACGTGGGTTCCCGGGACTTATAGCCCCATGAGCAGGGCTTTGGAGAGCGGGAAGGTTCGTATTTTTGTCTTGTCTCACCCGGATGGGAACTGGCTATAATGGTTAATCTGGAGGGTGAACTTCCGGCTTCTGAACTTGCTTTGAGATTGTTTGGATAATCGCACGGGCGAAAGAGCCGCCCCATACGGTTTGGGCGCGAGTTTTTACGACGGCGGGGAGATTGAGGGACGAATGAAAACCGGAGTGATTAGAATTCGAATTTTGGGTATCCCGGTGGATGTAATTGACGAGAAAACATTGCCGGAAGCTATCGAGAGTCTGTATACGGTAGGAGACCATCGACAGATTATTCTGCTGGGTTTTCACGATTTGATGCGGGCAAGATTTAAGTTTGAGCATAGACGGGCAATCGAACAGGCCGCTTATGTGATTCCTGTTTCATCGTCGATAAACTGGGCCGCGGGTTTTCTGAAATTGGCGCGTCCGCCTCTTCGCCGCCCATATCCCTTTATTATCAAGCTTCTTGGAATACTCGAAAAAAAGAATATGTCGGTATATCTGCTGGGATCCACCATGGAAAATGTTCGCAAGGCGGAGTCCGCCTTAAGAATGACGTTCCCGGGACTCAGAATTGTCGGACGACATGCTGCCCGATTCTCCTCGAACATTGAACATGACATCCTTGCGGCGATAAAGAAAGCCTCACCCATGTTACTGCTGGCGGGGGATAATCTCAAGGGAAATCACTTGTGGCTAGCGCGGCGGAGAGGTAATTTTGCCGCAGGCTTGAGTATCTGGGAGAGTTCCTGCCTTGGCGTTTTCTCTGGTAGTCGCTCCAAACCAGATTATAGCCTGGGGAGTCGTTTTTTGAAGACATTTTTCGGAACCCTGGTCCGTCCATGGCGCATCATATTGAAACCACTTCTGTACATGCTTTTCTTCTTATTGGTGCTGCTCGACAGGAGTGCTAAGAAATAATGCACGGAACTGATGGGTTTGCCTGATGTTCAATTTTCATCTGTTTTTTACTTCGTCAGACTCGCGTTTTACTGGACGACTACTTGCAATATGCGGATTCTTTGGTTTTGTCGTTCTTGTCGATATCCTATGCATCCTGATGCTCTCCTTACTCCTGGGTCTGTGGCTTACCATGGCTATCCTGGCGTTGCTTACCAGCACCGGTATTCTTTTATCTTATTCCCTGGTTCAGTCACGGCTTAGGGCAGTAATGAATTCGACTACCCAGGGCTTATTCGACGAAGAGGCGTTTTCGAGTTATTTCTGTGCTCTTGTCGCCTCGGCATTGTTCATTGTGCCGGGCATCATCAACACTCTGCTCGGCATTGCCTTGCTCATACGCTTTTCAGGCATTAGAATAGGAGACAAGCTTGCCAGATGCATGGGAATAAGTTGGCAAAATGCATATGAATATTTGCGATTGAACTGAAAGGCTCCTCTTGATATGCCAAGAAGCCAAGCTCATGACGATTTGATTCTCATGCCCCTCCCAGAGATAATAACAGACTTACTCACATCGCCTGAGAGATTTGCAGACGCGGCTTTGCCATCACCTACACCCTATTTCAAAACTCTGTAATCCACCATTTCCAGCTCCGCGACCTGGTCTTCGGAGTTTAGTCCTATCACCCTACCCACAATTAGCATCCGACTACCCGGCATTATGCGTTTGGAGTCCGCGTTACTCTCCGCGCTTTCTGTGAAAACCTCCAGCCACTCATCTCCACTAAATTTGATGCGGCAGGTGTATGCGCGGACCTCGGATGTCCCAATCCACTCTCCTCCGATCAATGTGATCCACAGGGCGGTTCCCGTATCGTTTTTTTCTCCTGTAAAATCACGCAACAGGCCTTCGAGGATTACTACACGTCCTTCGTTCGCGGCATTCTGAACGACATCGGGGTTGCTTAGTGAGGATAATTCGATATTGAAATCAACAACTTCTTCAAAAGATTGTCCCCATCCTAATACCGGGACTATTAGGAGCAGGTTTAGTATTAACGTTTTCATAGAAAGTCCCCGATACAATAATACACAATTATCTTTTCGAGTTCAACTCTCGGAAAAATAACTCGAACTCAAGGTAATTTGCTACTGTGAAAGGATAAGAGTGGTGAAACTGAGTTTGACAAAAAAACCGATGCCTCATACAATACATGCCAAGCTCTGTGAGTCGCGGGGTACATATGGCCAATAATGATGAAATAGTAACTGGGTTTGATATAGAAACCGATGACAGTCTAAAAATTCGCTTACAGAAAATAGATTCCGTCAAGGGTTGTCTTGTTCTCTATATGGCTGGATACATTGATACTTACAATTCAAACCTGTTTCAAAGACGTGTGATGAAGGCCATTGATGCGGGTTATAAGAAACTCATTTTTCATTGTGGTAGCCTCACATACGTGTCTAGTACAGGAATAGGCTCCTTCACTCACTTCCTTAAAACCATTAAACCGCGGGATGGCGAATTGGTACTTTTAGAAATCCAACCGAAGGTCTACGAGGTTTTTCAACTCCTGGGTTTCAGTCAATTTTTCAACATCAAAGACAATCTGGATGATGCAATATCGTTTTTTGGATCTGAGAGCGACTTGAAGGTGGATAACGTATTCCCGAAGATATTCCGCTGCCCTATTTGCTCAAAAAAATTGAAAGCCGTCAGGGCGGGGCGTTTTCGCTGCGGTGAGTGTAAGACTGTCCTAGCCATTGATAACTCAAGTCAGGTTTTTTTGGGATAACATCAATCATCGCTTACACGGGCTATGCGCGCGCCTATTGCCTTTAAGCGTTCGCTGAGGTTTTCATACCCCCTTTCTATTTGATAAATGTTTTTGATGGTACTTCTTCCCTCCGCGGCCAGCGCGGCTATAACCATCGCCATCCCCGCCCGGACATCCGGCGATGTGAGTTCGGCGGCTCGGAGTTGACTGGGACCCGTAACAACGGCTCTGTGTGGATCGCATAGGATGATTCCAGCTCCCATGGCAATCAGTTTGTCCACAAAAAACATTCGCGACTCGAACATCTTCTCATGTATCAGAACCGTTCCATCCACCTGGGTGGCAACCACGGTAACTATACTCGAAAGATCCGGAGGAAATCCTGGCCAGGGCGCATCATCAATCTGGGGAATCATTCCTCCCATATCCCGAACCACTCTCATATCTTGTCCGGCAGGAATATGAATACAATCATCAATAACATCCCAACTAATTCCAAGTTTCCCAAAGGCAATCTTACACATCTTCATGTGTTCCGGGTCGGCATCATCAATGGTCAGACTACCTCTCGTTGCGGCTGCCAGGCCGATGAAAGAACCAACTTCCATGAAGTCAGCGCCAATTCGAAACTCACATCCGCCCAAGGCGGATACTCCCTGTATGCGCAGGACATTCGATCCAATACCTTCGATTCTGCCTCCCATGGCATTGAGCAGGCGACATAAATCCTGAACATGGGGCTCGCTTGCCGCGTTTCTGACAATCGTCTCTCCGCGAGCCTTTACTGCGGCCATAAGAACGTTCTCGGTGGCCGTAACCGAGGTTTCATCAAGAAACAAATCACAGCCTACCAGTTTATCCGCGCTAATTGCATATTCGTTATTAATCTCCACGGTGGCTCCAAGGTCTTCCAATGCCAGAAAGTGAGTATCCAATCTGCGTCTGCCGATAACATCTCCTCCGGGCGGCGCCAATTCCACCTTCCCAAGGCGGCTTAGCATAGGGCCCGCAAATAGTATTGCGGCCCGCACCTTTATCGCCGCTTCCTCCGGTATTCTGCTATCCCTTACCCCCGCGCAGCATAATGCCCATACATTCTTATCCTTCCTTTCAACCTTGGCGCCGAGCGATCTGAGAATATCCAACATCACCTGGACATCTTCAATGTCCGGTATATTGGATATTGTGACATACTCATCTGTCAGTAGCGCTGCCGCAAGACAGGGCAAGGCGGCATTCTTGTTGCCGCTTGCCCTTAGGCGACCGTATACGGGAAATCCGCCATCAATGACATATTTAAGCATGAATTGTAGGCTAATTCGAGAAAGTCCCCCGGTCAATACCATTTGAGAGGGACAATCCTGTAGCAGGCGTTACCATTATTTCGTTATTATAGCTCCCATGCAAATCATGAAATTCGGCGGTAGCTCCGTCGCCAACGCCGATAGAATTAAAACCGTTGCCGATGTCGTTATATCTAAACCAAACTTGGAAAAAGACCCGCCAATAGTTGTTATATCGGCAATGAAGGGTGTTACGGATGCGCTTATACGTGCTGCAATCAGCGCGGAAAAGGGGGATTGGTCATACAAGAGTATTCTTGAGAATATCGAAACAAAACACTATGGAGCCGTTGATTCTCTATCACTCCAAAAAACGCTTCATACTGAAATATGCGACTCGTTGAATCTTCTATTTGAAGAACTCGAAGGAGTTCTTCGAGGTGTGTTTTTGATTAGAGAATGCTCTCCTCGTACCAACGATCTGATATCAGGTTTTGGAGAGCGGTTGAGTTGCCTGATTATCGCCGCTTATATCTCTTCCAAACATGCAAGTTCTGAAATGGTAGATGCGCGAGCCATTATCAGAACCGACGATAAATATGGACGTGCCTCCGTGGATTTTGAAACTACCACCCGGCTTGTACGCAAGCGATTGAATAGAAAAGATGTAATATATGCTGTTACCGGTTTTATATCTTCCACGGCTGATGGAATATCCACCACTCTTGGAAGAAACGGTAGCGACTATACCGCAAGCCTGCTCGGAGCCGCGTTAAATGCCTCCTCTGTGGAAATCTGGACTGATGTGGATGGGGTTTTAACCGCCGATCCGCGAATTGTCCCCAAGGCCAGGGTAATCGAAGAAATCAGCTTCCAAGAAGCCATGGAGATGTCTTTCTTCGGCGCTGAAGTGATTCATCCATACACCTTGTTGCCGGTAGTTGAAAAAGAGATTCCGGTTTATATAAAAAACACTTTGAAACCCTCCGCTCCCGGTACGCGGATAGCGAAGTATGTCACCCATAAGAATAAATCAATTACCGGAATAGCTTCACTCGGCAACGTTTCCATGATTACTATTGAAGGCGGTGATATGATAGGTATGCCCGGAATAGCCAATCGAATTTTTTCCTCCATATCCAACTCGGGTGCAAATATTATTATGATTTCTCAAGCCTCGTCGGAGCACAGTGTTTGCTTGATATTCCGATATGAGGATGCCCATAAGGCTGTAAAGAGTTTAAAAAGGGAGCTGGGTGACGCCATCTCCTCTCGAACGATACGCAGTGTCAAAATAACCGACTCACTGGAAATAATAGCCATTATAGGTGACAATATGCGCGGGCAAATTGGCCTTTGCGGTAAGCTTTTCAGCTCGCTTGGCAGGGCGAACGTCAATATTCTGGCCATTGCCCAGGGATCAACTGAGTTAAACATTTCCCTTGTTATCGCTGACAAAGATAAGTTCGACGCGATACTCGCCATACACAAGGCTTTTCTGGAATGAAATTTGTAAGCACTCGTTCATCAGGGAAACCTGTCAGCTTTACCGAGGCAATATTCACGGGCCTTGCCCCAGACGGTGGGCTCTATCACCCGGAAGCTATGCCAGATTTAAACGATTACTTCTGGAATTTGCCAGACGAAATTTCATTTAACGAATTAGCATCGAATTTCACATCGGCTCTGCTTAGTCCTGAAATCGATCTCACAATCGCGAGAAGGATTGTCCAGGACGCTTTCACCTTCAGTCCCATTCTCAAGGAAGTCCGCGATGATTTTTCCATATTAGAGCTTTTTCACGGTCCGAGCCTGGCTTTCAAGGACTTCGGCGCTTCTTTCCTGGCTTCCGCAATGAGTCATCTGCTTGGGAAGCGGGGAGAACGGGCTATCATTCTCACGGCGACGAGTGGAGACACCGGCGGCGCGGTTGCGCAGGCCTTTCACAGAAAGGCTAACATTGATGTTGTCATTCTGTATCCATCAGGACGTGTAAGCTCTTTCCAGGAAAAGCAACTTACAACAATTGGGGGAAATGTAAGTGCCCTCAAGGTACACGGGGGTTTTGATGACTGCCAAAAGATGGTGAAAGCCTCCTTCAGCGACTCCAGGCTTAAAAAACTCCCCCTCACTTCGGCTAATTCCATCAATATTGGCCGTTTAATCCCCCAGGCTTTTTACTATATCTGGGCATGGACTCAAATGAGGAGCAAGGGTGCTTTCACCTTTGTGGTTCCAAGTGGTAATTTCGGCAATTTGACTGCGGGTTTATACGCGGCGGCTTGGGGCTTACCGGCAGGTCTTTTCGTTGCCGCTACGAATGTCAACGACGTCGTTCCAAAATTCCTGCTAAGCGGAAAATATCGTCCCAAGTCGTCTGTGGCCACCTATTCAAACGCTATGGACGTGGGCTCGCCAAGTAATTATGAGCGCTTGGAAAAACTCTTTTCCAGTAACATCGTCTCTTTTCGACAGCATATCAAGGCTTGGTCTATCAATGATGAAATAACACTGGAAACAATGTCCAGAGTATATAAGCATTACGGATATCTTTGTTGCCCACATACTGCCGTCGGATGGAAGGCGGCCGAGTTATTCAAAGAGCAATATCCAAACTCACGGGTTTTAGTTTTATCAACAGCTCACCCGGGGAAGTTTCTCGACGTTGTTAAAAAGGCCACTGGAGTTGTCCCGAATCTCCCAAAAACATCCGCCAACATTATGCGGAAAAAAAAGATTGCCCACTCTGTTAGTCATTACGATGAAGATTTAGCGGAATGGCTTATACAAAATTTCAAGTGATTCCCCAACATTTTCACCTCCGCAGTGACTTGCGTTTCGCATTTCTAGCGACTATACGGACTTTCTTATAGAATCCTGTTCCTTCACTTTGAGTAATCACATCTTCTCGTTTGTTAATCGCCGTATGAACAAGCCTCCGCTCATAGGGATTCAATGGATCAAGCAGACTGCTTGTTCCACTTTTCGCGGTCTCATCCGCGACACGATGCGCCATACGAATCAGTGATTTTTCCCTACGCGCTCTATATTCCTCAGCGTCCAAAATAATACGCCAGGGAACATCTTCTTCAGCAATCTTCTCTAAATAAACATTCGCCAGCAGCTGGAGAGAATCGAGATTTCTACCTTTTTTGCCGATTAAAATACCCGAGTGCGTCGAGGTGATTTCGAAAATCAGTTTTTCAGCGTCCTGCCTTCTCAATTTCATCTCGCCGGAATACCCCATGCGTTTTATTATTCCCTCAACAAAATCGATGATCGCTTCGAGAAGTTTTTCCTCCGGTTTCACCTTGTTTCCACCGATCTCCTCGTTATGTCCAAGTTCTTTGTCTCCAAGAGATACCGCCACCTTGACTTTATCGGTTTCAGACCCCATTGGATTCGGAATTGTCGAGAGTTTGCGCACACTTATCCGAACTTTTCCCTTCCCAAAAAATCCCCCTACCTTCTCTAAAACTTCCACGTCAAAACTTTCACTTCCAAGCTCAGCTGCCGCCTTTGCAACAGCCTCTCTCTCCGTTCGACCCTCAAATTCCATAGCCACTACACCTTACCCCTGGCTGCATTTCTTTTCTTGATATGATTTGTAACTAATTGTTGTCCAATGGTTATGAAATTCATCGTCGTCCAATAAAGCAATAAACCCGAGGGCAGATTGTACAGTATGAAAAAAAGGAAAATCGGCATGCCGATGGTGAGTATCTTCTGTTGAGAACCAGGTTGGCTGCCAAGGTGTCCTGCTTGAGTAACCTTGGTTGTCAGCAACTGTCCAGCCAAATTCAGAATCGGAAGAAGTCTGATTGAGTCATAGTGCGCTCTGAACAATGTGATTCCTCTCTGGAATTGGACGATCGCTTCAGGGGCTGAAAGGTCATCAATCCAACCCTGAACAAAAAGAGCTCCCCTTAATGGAAAATAATTGTTCAGCAATCCATAAAGAGCAAAAAGTATCGGGAGTTGTAAGAGCATCGGCAAGCATCCGCCCATGGGGTTCACACCCTCTCTTTTGTAGAGTTCGGCTGTTTTCGCATTCAATTTTTGAGGATCGTCTTTGTACTTCTCTCTTAACACGGCCACTTTGGGCTGGAGGGCCTGTAATTTGCTGGTGGATTCATAACTTTTATGGGTTAGTGGAAAAAATATCACCTTAATCAGTATCGTCAAAACTATAATCGCCACGCCGTAATTGGGTATGAGTGCGTGAAGGATTTCCAGCATCCATTTGAGAATTTCTTCCAGCCAAGACAGAAGCGCTCTGGTTTTGGGCGCTTTTTGCAATGCCATTCCAGAAAGTCCAAAGGCATTGTCCTCCGCCGCGTTATAGCGATTTAAGATCTTTTTATCCAGGGGCCCTATATAGAACCTATATGTGTCCTCAATGATACTTTGCCTTCTCTCGGGTTTTGAAATCTGAAGGCGCGAAGCCTCGATTTGTCCCTCTACCGGATTGTTGTCCCAAGTAATGGTGGAGTCGCCAGAACCAGGATCAACTATCACCGCGAAATACTTTCCTACAACCGCCGCCCATTTAACAGTGCTGCTCTCCTGAAACAACCTTTCCCTATCCTTGCCAGCCTGAAACGTTTGAAAAAGTTTCCTTCTTTCCCTGTAAATTTTTCTTTCAAACTTATCTTTTTTTGGATTCGCTCCCCAGGCAACGTTGTTCCGAATCTCATAGACGCCGTCAATTCTTTCGAAACCAGGCCCTATTTGCGGGCCGTAAGTTAGTGTATATGCGCTTTTATTCCCATCCAGCAGAGGCACGGCTTTTCCGTCCGGGGTCTCCAGTGTGATTATGTGTTCAATGATGTACTCTCCTGGAATCAGACGATATGTTTTCGTCAATTTGAATTGCTGTCCATCTTTAAGAAAATCTCGAGAAAATTTATGGATTGCCTCCTTACCCCTCTGTACTCGCTCGTGAAGAAAAATATTGTCAATGTATTCTGCGTCATGACCCCCGAATGAAAAATTGAAAGTCCCAATCTCACTATCCCCGTCTAAGACCATCGAAATGGGTTGTCCCTTGTCTTTTTCCTTCATGAGCTCAACATCAAGCGCCACGCCACCCACCGTTGAAAATGTAACTCTGAATAGATCAGTTTCCTCGACAATTGTTTTTTTCTGATATTCCTCACCTGGAAGCGAGGTTTCTGAAATGGACGTATGAATCAATTCTCCGTTCAGCTTTTTTTCTTGGACGGTAGGCTTCGTTTCGACGGCTTCCGAATCTGTAGCCGGTTCAACCGTTTTTTCGCCCCTGTTCACAAGAGACACCCCAACTAACAGGAGAATGCTCGAGAGGATTATCGCAAGTAGTGTTTTTTTTTCCATTATTTCCTCCGAGGAAGCCTCTACGGTACTGGATCAAATCCTCCAGGCCTACCCGGATGACATCGAATAATTCGCCGAAATGCCAGTGGAAGTCCTCTAAGGAAACCATGTTTTTTCAATGCTTCAATTAGATAACTGGAACATGTCGGATAATACCGGCAACTTGGAGGCAGCAGCGGTGATACGAAAATTTGATACAGTTTAGCAAGCAAAATCAGCGGCCAGTAAAATATTTTTATTTTTTTCATTTGGCAATATCCGCTTTGCGAATTAGATCTACAAAGTGCTCTTCCCGTTCAAAGTAGCCATACTCCCCGCTGTACGCGATAACGACGATGTCGTATCCATCATTTATTCTGCACTTCAATTTTCTATATATTTCCTTAAATATTCTCTTGGCATAATTACGTTTCACCGCTATACCCATTTTCTTTATTGGAACTACGGCAAATCGATTCACCTTCAAGTTATTATGACACGCAAGTAGTCTTGCTTCTTTGCAACGAGACATTCTTTCTGGATTTTTAAAAACATGATTGATTTCTGTCCCGCCTTTCAGTCTTTCTTCCCTAGTAAGGTTTTTTCTCATCAGCTACTGAAAGTTTTTTCCTTCTCTTCAGACGGCGACGAGAAAGTATGGCTCGTCCGCTTGCTTTTCTCATCCTTGCACGAAACCCGAATTTTCGATTCCTCTTGGTTTTACTCGGTTGATAAGTCCTTTTCATCTCAATATATCCTGACAAGAATTTGCTTACTATATATTCGGGAGTGAATCACGTCAAGTATCGTTATTCTGACCACCTCCCACAAAAACTTTTATTCTTTTTATTCCTAACTGCGGGTATTTTATTTGAACTTTCTTGAGTAAATCCCCCTGCATCATCATCATTCTCTGAAACCATCCGGGATGGTCTGTTTCCAAAATCAGAGAACCTCTCTCGATATCCCGAGGAAATACATGCATAGCAACTTCGGTGCCCGCTATATCTTCCCACCCGGCATACATCCTGGAATATCCGTGCTTCTCGTCGGGGAAAAGCCTGTCAATCAATTTTTTTATCAATTCCCCGGCATGTATGAATTTTTCATCATCTAACATTCATACCCCCCTCAGTTCATTAGATTAGAGGACTTTCCTCACATCCCACCCGTTCGTTCACCTGGAAGAAAGGTATGGAAGGTCTGCTCCGCTTCTGGTGATTGATAGCGAAATTTTCCGCGTTTCCTCGGATCCAGTTCAAAAAAACACCCTCAAGTAGCAACAAGGACTTCCGTCCCTTTAACTTCGAGTATAAGCGAGCCTGTGTAATTCTGAGAACCCAGGAAAAGCAGTCTTCGCCGGCCGGTAAATGCGCTTCTTGCAAAGTCACGGTCGCTGCTTATAAACCTGAACTGATCCCGACGCGGGCTTCTTCCGGTAATACCCATTCCCATGTCTTTTTCCAGATTTCCGTTAAGAATGTTCATCACCTCACCGAGCCTCTTCACTTTTCCCCCCAAGAGCGAAAGTATTCCAATCTGACAGACTTTTCGAAATTGGATATCTCCTGATACAAGGAAGTGAAAAAATTTCCAAAATCCTGAATTGAATTACCTCTACTCTTTAAGACGGCTACCCCGTATGAGACAGCCGTTCTCCATAATGCTTAATCCGAACCATACTTCCTTTCTTATTGAAAGATTTTCCTCCTTGATAGCTTTTCTGTACCGCCTTGGTTGATCAATATACAGAGGATCTCATGCAGACTCAAAATCTGAACGACAAATCATCTCCGAAATTCCAGAGTACCTCTCGGAAAAAAATCATCGTGGATAGGAACAATTACCGGGTCTAACTTTAACATTTTTTTCTGTGCAGCTTCATCGTTCTTTCCATCTTTCCATGACACATAATATGGGATTCCGCAAGATTCATTCTATATCTCTATTTTTCCGTATACCTTCAACATTTTCAGGTTCCACCTGACAAATTCGCCAAGGTTTCTAGGCCGAAACGAAGAACCATAATCAAGCAGGTAGAGTGCTTCCGGAAAGTTGTTTTTTTTCCTCCATTTGCATCGGCATAATTATGTGGAAAAACTTTGGTTCATCGAGAGAAACAATAGTTATCGCTTTGTGGGAATCAGTGAATTTCACGGTGATATCTTCTTGTTCGATAACTTTGAGTGGATCTAAAAGATATGAATAATTTAGCGCAAAATCCATCCCAGGTCCGTCATAGCGACAATCAATTCTTTCTTCGGCTTCTCCTATTTCACTCTCATCGGATTTCAATACAATACCCCCCTCCGAAAGAGACAGCAAAATTCTCCTGGCCTTCTGATCCGCCAGCAAAGATACACGACGAAGAGCGTCATTGAATTCAACTCTATTTACTGTGAACCTTAAATTTTGATCCTCAGGTATCACTCGTGAGTAATTTGGGAACTGACCATCTATCAGAGTACTTGTAAGTTTCTGCCTATCGAATCTGACGAACAATATTTTGTCTGTCACAGCCAGTTTTATATCCCCTTGCCCAGAGGCCAATTTAGCAACTAAATTCAGTACTTTGGAGGGAATTATTATTCCTGAAAAATCCGGTATCCCACCTTCGGGGGCAACATAAACGTGGCTCAGCCGTCTACCATCCGTCGCAACCATTACAAGTCTGTTGCCGTCAGATTCCATGTAAACACCGTTCATGAAATAACGCGTTTCATCATTACTCATGGCAAAGATGGTTTGTCCTATCATATACACGAAATCTTTCTGCGACAGGGAGAAAAAATTATTTTCTTCGAAATCAGGAATTTCCGGGAAATTTTCTGCGGATATGCTATGGAGTTGGAACTTGATATTCTTCCTGTTCGTTATCGTTATATTCTCACTCTCCTTTGTTATAAAAACATCCCCATCCGGAAAATTTTTCAGTATTCCGAGAAATTTGTCACAGAATATAGTCGCAGTCCCCGGAGATTCCAAATAGATGGGTATCCGCGTTTCGAAGCTGACTCTGAGGTCAGTCGCTCTGATTATGAGTGTGTTGTCCTTGGCATTCAGCAACACACTGGAGAGTACGGAAAGTGTATTGCGAGAAGGTTTTATTTCGTTCGCCCATGTGATTTCTTTCAAAATGACATTCTTATCACAACTGAATCTCATTAGAACATACCTCCAAACGCTTGATAATAAGGGCAACCAATTGATGGATACAAGAGCCCATTCGGTCTTGTTTATTCACATTCCTATGAATTCTATTTATCTATTATTAATATAGTAGTTTTAGTAGTAGACCTTGTGGAAAAGTGGATAATTCGGCTATTTCCTTGGTAGAAAAATATTTACTTCTGTGGATTTTCTGTTGATAAATGTCCTTGAGAAGACCAAGTTATTAACATCTTCCTGACTGAATGGATAAATACTCAATGAGTCCTCTGATAAATAACCCTTTTTCCACATCTATTTTTTTAGTTTTTTTCTCTTATCGATCTGGTTAGTTCATTTACAATCGGTTCCAGGGTGGGATCTCCTTTCATTCGATCTTCTATTTTTTGGCAGGAGTGCATGACCGTAGTGTGATCCCGCCCACCAAACTCGAGTCCGATTTCAGTGGTTGAATAATCTGTGATTTCTCTAATAATGTACATCGCGATTTGTCGGGGAAAGGTTACTTTCTTTGTGCGTTTTTTCCCTTTAAGATCCGCGGAGGTGATATTGAAGTACTCTGAGATTACACGTTGTACTCTGTCGATGGTTATATTTGGAGACAACGTGTTTGTGAAAGCACCTTTTAGTTGTTGCTGGGCGATTTCCACCGTGATTTTTTTTCCAACAAGTTCTGAATACGCAATCATCTTCGTAAGTGATGCCTCTAAATCTCTTATATTATTTGTGACATTTCTTGCGATGAGTTCCAGAATTTCATCTGGAATACTTGTGGAAACCGTTTCAAGTTTTTTTCTTAGTATGGCGTAGCGAGTTTCGAAATTGGGGGGCTGAATATCCACATTTAGACCGCGTTCAAAACGGCTTTTTAATCTATCCGCGAAATTGCGGAGTTCCGAGGGTGGTCTGTCACAGGTAAATACAAGTTGTTTTTTTGCGTCATATAAGGCATTGAATGTGTGAAACAATTCTTCTTGAGTTTCCTTCTTGTTCTGAAGATCGTGAATATCGTCAATGAGCAAAACATCCACTTTCCTATATTTGTTTTTAAAATGGCTCTGTGTTTCGCTTTTTATCGAATGAATGAATTCGTTGATAAAAGTCTCAGCGGTGATGTATTCAACCTTTTTATCTATTATTGAATAGTGAATGGAGTTGCCGATGGATTGCATTAAATGTGTTTTGCCCAAACCAACACCACCGTAAATTAGAAAGGGGTTGTACGCTCCACCAGGATTGAGCCCAATTGCCCGAGCCGCGCTGGCGGCGAAAAAATTGTTGCTCCCTATTACGAAACTACCGAAATCGTAATCTTGTCGGAGTTGATGATGAGGTTTTTTTTCCTGTTTGTGATTGATATTCTTGTTATTTTTTTTTGTTTTTTTCTGATTGTTATAAAGAGAATTATTTATATTTTTTCTGACCTCAAAGTTGATGTTCATTGGAGACCCTATTATGTCACGTAGGCGGGATTCCAATAGGAATAGATATCTCTGTTTTATTTGATCGCGAAAGAAGTTAGAGGGGACACTCAGAGTTAGAGTATTACTTTTTCCCTCTATGAAAATCATGTTCTTAAACCACATATCATGTTCCTGCTCTGAAATATTTCCGTCCTTTCTTAGCTGACAAATGGCTTCAGTCCAGAGAAGGTTATATTCGTCCCCGTTCACACAACCCCTCCCTAAAATATAAATGAACAACCTATAAACAAAAGAAAAAACATGCAAGCTCCGCAACTATATTCAGAACACAATAGAAGATTTGATAATAGTATTCTCACTGCTCCAGCAACAAGGGTAAAAAGGAATAATATGAGATATTGACTAGACTGCCAGCCATTTAAGTTATATATTGTGCTGGTCGCCTCTTCAGAAGGAAACATAATGCGCAATTACGATGCTCAGCACATACAAGTGTTGGAAGACCTTGACGCGGTACGAAAGCGACCGGGAATGTATATAGGATCCACCAGCAGCGAAGGGCTGCATCACTTGGTGTATGAGATTGTAGATAATTCCATAGATGAAGCTCTATCCGGGTACTGCAGCGAGATTGAGGTATGTATCGAGAAGGAAGGGGCGGTTAGGGTGACGGACAACGGACGCGGCATACCTGTGTCGGAACATCCAATTGAGAGAGTTAGTGCTTTGGAAGTGGTTATGACTCGATTGCATGCCGGTGGAAAATTTGACAAGGGAACTTACAAAGTCTCCGGAGGTCTACATGGAGTTGGTGCTGCTGTCGTAAACGCGCTCTCTGAGTGGTGTGAGGTGACTGTTTACCGCGATGGTAAAGTTTATTTTCATCATTATGACAGGGGAATACCCATAGGAGCGGTAACGATAACCGGTGAAACAGATGTCACAGGAACACATTCTCGATTTCTTCCGGATAAGAAAATATTCGAGGAAGTAGATTTCAGCTACGATGTTCTTTCCCAACGGCTTAGAGAGTTGGCCTTTCTTAATAAGGGAATAGAAATAACTCTCATTGATGAGAGAACCGGAAGGAGCCAAAACCGGACGTTCAAGTTCGAAGGCGGAATTAAATCCTTTGTCCGCCATCTAAACAAGAGCAAAACACCTCTTCATGAAGAACCTATTTGGTTCGAGGCTGTCAGGGAAGGCGTTACGGTTGAGGTGGGGGTTCAGTATAATGAAAGTTATAATGAAACACTGTTCAGTTTTGCAAACAATATAAATACCCGGGAAGGCGGCACCCATCTTACAGGTTTTCGCTCCGCGCTCACACGAACAATCAACGAACTCCTAAAGAATTCCAAGCATGGGAAAAAGGTGGATGAGGCTCTCTCAGGAGAAGATGTGCGTGAAGGACTTACCTGCGTAATATCTGTCAAGATTCCTGAACCCCAATTTGAAGGGCAGACGAAAAGCAAACTTGGAAATTCAGAAATCAGGGGATTGGTTGATAAGGTAGTCAGCGAAAACCTATTTTCGTGGTTCGAGGAACATCCCAAGATAGTAGACAGCATTCTGGAAAAGGCGGTAACGGCGGCGCGGGCAAGAGCCGCGGCGCGACGGGCCAGGGATTTGACTCGACGCAAGGGTTTTTTGGAAGGTGGTGGACTTCCCGGAAAACTTGCAGACTGTGCCGATACGGATCCCTCTAATTGTGAAATATACATTGTTGAGGGTGAATCGGCCGGCGGCAGCGCCAAAATGGGAAGAAATAGAAGATTTCAAGCCATTCTCCCTATATTGGGAAAAATGATTAACGTGGAAAAAGCTCGCTTGGAAAGGGTTTTGGCAAATGAAAAAATGCAGCCCATTATCCAGGCACTAGGAGCTTCCGTTGGAAATGAATTTGAAGTTTCGAAACTCCGCTATCACAAAATAATAATCATGGCCGATGCGGATGTAGATGGCTCTCATATTCGAACCTTGCTGCTGACTTTTTTTTTCAGGTATATGCAGCCAATCCTTGATAATGGACATGTCTATCTTGCCATGCCACCACTTTTTAAGATTTCATCAGGGAAAAAAACTGTGTATGCCTACGATGAGGTTGAAAGAGATGCGGTACTTTCGAATTGGAATGAGGGGAAGCAAATAAATATTCAGCGATACAAAGGGCTGGGAGAAATGAATCCTGGGCAGTTATGGGAAACCACTATGGATCCTGATACTAGGAACATAAAGCAGGTTAAGTTGGAAGATTTTGTTGTCGCGGATGAGATGTTTACAACCTTGATGGGTGAAGAAGTACAGCCGCGAAAGAAATTTATTGAGGATAACGCTCTTTCAGTCGCCCAGTTGGACGTTTGATTGGACTACATAACTAAACGAAGGACCTATCAATGAACGATCGCCTCGGTAGGATTATACCAATCGCAATTGAAGAGGAAGTAAAGGAATCCTACTTGAATTATGCGATGTCGGTAATAGTGAGTCGTGCCTTACCGGACGTGCGGGACGGGTTGAAACCGGTACATCGACGAATTCTCTATTCTATGGGCGAGATAGGCCTTCGTCATGACAGGCCTTATAAGAAGTGTGGACGAATTGTTGGTGATGTTCTGGGAAAGTTCCATCCACATGGAGACCAGTCCATATACGATGCGCTGGTTCGCCTCGCACAGAATTTTTCTCTTCGAATTCCCTTGGTTCAGGGCCAGGGAAATTTTGGCTCGGTGGATGGTGATCCACCTGCGGCCATGAGATATACCGAAGCTCGCTTGGCGAATATCTCTGACTCAATGCTCAAAGACATAAAGAAGGATACAGTAGATTTCGCATCCAATTACGACGATTCCATAACGGAACCCACGGTACTGCCGGCGGCCATACCAAATCTTCTTATAAATGGGTCAAGCGGTATAGCGGTGGGGATGGCCACAAATATGGCTCCTCACAATTTCGAGGAGATTTCATCCGCAATATGTGCTCAAATTGACAATCCGGAAATCACCGTCGATGAACTTCTGGAATATATATCAGGTCCGGATTTTCCAACCGCGGCCGTAATTCATGGGACAAAAGGGTATCGGCTTGCCGCTCATACGGGGAGAGGGAAGGTGGTTATTCGAGCCCGATATCACGTGGAAACGCAAGGAGAAAAGAAACAGTCGCTAATTGTCACTGAGATTCCGTATCAAGTGAATAAGGCAAATCTGATTGTTAGAATTGCAGATTTGGTCAGGAATAAGAAGATTGACGGCATTGTCGATCTCCGTGATGAGTCAGACAGAGATGGTATGCGAATTGCCATTGAACTCAAAAGAGGTATCAATCCCCAGGTGGTACTAAACGTTCTCTTCACACATACGCCCCTGCAGGTCAATTTCAATATCAACAATCTTGCGCTTGTGGACGGTAAGCCAAGGTTAATGAATTTGAAAGGACTTATTGATGCGTTTATTGAACATCGCCGGCAGGTTGTGCGTAGAAGAAGTGAATTTGACTTAAACAAAGCTAAAGAACGAGAGCATATATTGGTGGGTTTGAAGATAGCTCTCTCAAATATTGATGAAGTGGTTGTGATTATCAAGGAATCAAAAACAGTTGCCATCGCACAGACAAAGCTGATGGATAGATTTGAAATATCCACAATGCAATCCCAGGCGATACTGGACATGAGACTCCAGAAACTGACGAGTTTGGAAGCACAGAAAATTCTTGATGAATTGGATGAAATACGAAAAGAGATTGACTTCTTAGTTGATTTATTGAGTCACGAGGAGAAGATCCTTGGAGTGATAAAAAACGAGACATCTGAACTTTCGAGTAAACACAGCAACGTCAGATTAACAAGGATTAGTCCGGAAGAAGTGATTCAAGTGAATATTGAAGATCTCATAGAAGAAGAAGATATGGTTGTCGTGATATCTAATCGCGGTTTCATCAAAAGGATATCCGCAAGTCTTTATAGGGAACAGGGCCGAGGCGGCAAGGGTGCGAGAACCAGCGATTTGAAGGAAAATGATTTTATCGAACATGTCTTTTTAGCTTCAACACATAGTCACATCCTTTTTGTTACCAGTACCGGGAAAGCGTATTGGATCAAGGTTTTTGAGATACCGGAAGGTTCACGAAGCAGCAGAGGGAAGCATCATCAGACAATATTCGAATTCGATAAGGATGAGGATATCACGGCGATGGTTCCTCTGGAGACTTTTGACAATGAAACCGCTCTCTTCATGGCTACGAAACGGGGTATTGTTAAACGAATTGCCACCTATGAATTTAGGAATGCGAAAACACGGGGGATTGTCGCGATCCATCTAGATGAAGGAGATAGTTTAGTTACGGCGACTTTGGTTGATGCAGGGGAAGACGCTTTTATTGTAACCCGTTATGGGAAAGGACTTCGTTTGACTGGAACCGCTGTCAGGAAGATGGGTAGACAATCCAGAGGTTCGCGAGGAATTCGAATGAGGAGTGGGGATGAGTTGATAGCCGTATGCCCTGTCAGACTGGATGAAACAATGTTACTAGTTTCCGAGAGGGGATATGGCAAGCGAACCCGCTATGATGAATTTTCGCCGCACAGTCGCGGCACTGAGGGACAGAGAGCTTATAAAACGAATGCGAAGACAGGTTTACTTGTGTCTGCGCTGTCGATTCGCGAGGATGATAGTTGTATAGGAATCAGTGCCTTGGGGAAGGCGCTTCGTTTCGCGGCGGGTCAGGTGTCAATAATGGGCAGGACGGCCTATGGAGTCAAAATTCTCAACATATCGGAAGAAGATTCGGTTATAGGAATAGTTCGCCAGCCAAATGGGGATAATGGAAGCAGAAATGCCGGCGAATATCTGGTGGAGGAAGGAAGAATCGTGTCTGGAGAGGAGAAATAGTTATTTGGCATTTTTGGACTTTCAGATTTTTCAGAAGCCCATGGAGAACTGATAGTTATGGATATGCGTTTAATCCAAGATGAAAATAACGGTTTGTTTCACGTGAAACACTCAAATGAATAGGGGAAAATAGCCCGCAACACAGGGGAGCAAGAAGTCAGCGTGATTTTCTGTATTGGAGAATGGAGAGTAATCTGTCAATTTGTCCCAGAGCCAGATTAGAGAATTGTGTGAACGCTTAAGAAAAACAAAACTTCAGTATTCCTCTAATCCAGACCGGCTTCCCGGCGAAAGTCCTTTACAGCTTGATTGTAGCTCTTGGTTAGTTTGGACTTCTCTTGAGTCGAAAGAAAGCAGGCCTCGACGGACCTGAGGTTTGATGCGATAAGATCGTCGATTGTCCATCCGAAATTGGTTACAGTTTTTTTATAGTCGTCCACCAGATCGGAATCCTGTATTGTGGGATCGTCAGATGCGATCGTTACAGGTACACCGGCCTCGGTGAGTGCTTTCATTGGATGAGAGGCTTCATCTCGCCACGCACCAGTTTGACGATTGCTTGTAATACATTGGGCAAGGAAAATGTTCCTATCTCGTAATACTTTCTGGATTTCAATGTCTTTATGTGCGGCAACCCCATGACCAATGCGATCAGCATGTAGTTGATCAATTGATATCCACATGTTTTGAGAATCGGACACTTCTCCCGCGTGTATGTCTATGCCATATCTACCCTCTTCTTTTACTACATCGAAGAAAGTGGAGAACTGGGCAGGCGGATAAGTCAATTCATCGCCGGCCAAATCTATTCCCACTACTTTTTCAAGGTCGATTTCATGGAGTTTCCTGTAGATTTCCAGCATTTCTTCTGCGGTTTGCATGCTGCGGTTGAAGGTAAGAAGATATCTAATTTCCAGACCGATTTCTGCCGCCGCTGCATCGGAAGAGGCAATGATGGCCTTGGTAACTGCCCTGGGGTCAAGTTTGGTCTGCTCAGTGAAATGCAGTGGGTTGAATCGCAACTCCATGTAGTGTAACCCTTCTTTGATAAAGGATTTAACGGAATCGTAGGTTATGCTTTCGATATCGTTTAAAGATTTATACCAGAATTTCTTGAACTTGCTTAGAAATAGAAGAAAATCTGGCGCATGATCCTTCGGGAATTGGAAAACCCTCTTGAATTCCTCGATTTCCTTGGGCACGTCCAGCTCGTTTTTTATGGCCAGTTTGAAGAGTGAATCTATCGGATAAGTTCCCTCAAGATGGCGGTGAACCTCTATTTTCGGTAATTTTGCAAGGATATTTCTATCGGAGTGGCTTTTTTCAGTTTTGGTATGCTCTGTGAGCCTCATGTACAATCCCTATTCTACACCATAGTGTGGACGAAGAGGTCCTCACTATTGGATTAATGATCAAAAACAGCAAGCGCAAAACGGCGTCAAATATCGCGATCCTTTCCATTATCGGATGATCATTGAAAAACCGTTACCCAATGAGAGGTTCATGTGCATTCGGTTCTTGCAACAACTTTGATACAGGAAAGTGACGCCATTGGGCAAGCATCGCACGTTTCGGCGAGTTTGGGCAAATTCTTTGTCTCAAGGGGCAGTTCAAACAAAGGAGATGACCTTTGCCTGGAGTAAAGATTCTAAGTTGGACTCCCTTCGCAAGGTGTCCGCATTATGGGTTGGTCAAGCAAACCCCTGCTGCTATGATTGCCTAATGGGCCGAACAGTGGTTTTTGCGAACCAAAAGGGAGGTGTGGGCAAAACAACCTCGACGATCAATATTGGAGCCTACATGGCCGCAAAGGGAAAACGTGTATTACTTGTAGATCTCGATCCACAGGGGAATCTAAGCAGCGGCCTTGGTGTTTGTGAGAGGAAGTTGTGCACCTATGATGTGCTAATTGGTAAGTCTCCGGCGGCAGAAGCGATTGTAGCCACGCCCCAGGAGAATATGTATGTTCTGCCATCTGACCTTCGTCTATCTGGCGCAGTGGTGGAATTGGCGGATGTGGAGAACCGGAATTGCTTTCTTAAAAGGGCAATTACTTCGGAGGTATCCGCATTTGACTATATTCTGATTGATTGCCCGCCTTCCCTGGGGATTCTTACCCTAAATGGTTTTGTGGCCGCCCAGGCGGTTATAGTTCCGTTGCAGTGTGAGTTTTTTGCTCTTGAAGGGTTCATGAATATGCTCTCCCAGACAATTAAGAGGGTGCAGGCTAGTTTAAATACAAAATTATTGGTGGGGGGAGTCATTTTTACTATGTATGATTCTCGTACGCGCATTGCTCAAGAAGTTATTCAGCAGATGAAAACAGCCTTTAAAAATCATCCGATGGTTTTATTCAAAACAATTATCCCCAGGAATATACGCCTCGCGGAAGCCCCCAGCCATGGGATGCCGATCAACATGTACGCTCCAGCGTGCATTGGCGCCCGTAGTTACGCCGCCCTTACCGAAGAGGTGATGAGGCGTGTCTAGGAAAAAAGCCCTGGGCTCCGGGCTTGATGCGCTTCTGGGAGAGAGGCTCGATTTGGCGATGTCCGGCGGGAAAAATGAGGGCCATGATGGGGTGAGCCTTATTCATATTGACAAAATTAAGCCAAATCCTGAACAGCCCCGCGAGCATTTTGATGAGGAGTCTCTTGCGGAACTCGCTGAGTCTATTCGACAGCAGGGTGTCCTCCAACCGATACTTGCGGAGGAACGAGCGGACGGGACTTACACGCTGATTGCCGGTGAGAGACGCTGGAAAGCGAGTAGGCTTGCCCACTTAGAGAACATACCCGCCATTATCAGAAGATTTACACATAGGCAAAAATTGGAAATTGCCTTGGTGGAAAATGTACAGAGAGATAACCTTACTGCTTTGGAAGAGGCAAGGGCATATAGTCAACTTATGAATGTTCTTGGTTTATCGCAGCAGGATGTGGCGGATAGGGTGGGGAAAAAAAGATCCACGGTTGCCAACAGCCTTCGTTTATTGAAGCTACCGGAAAGAATGAAGACAGCCATTGACACAGGTGATATCAGCGCAGGCCATGCCAGGGCCTTATTGGCGGTGATGAACCCTGCGGACCAAGAACTCTTATTTGATAGAATAATGGAACAGGCGCTGTCGGTAAGGAACGCCGAAGTGATGGCGGGGGATATGAACCGCGGATATAGGGGAGCGAAGAAGGTTAAAACGAGAGAGCCCTTGGGGAAACGGGAAAGAAATTCGGAGCTCGGACACATTGAACAGGAGTTTATAGAAATATTTGGAACAAAGGTTCTTTTTAAAGGCTCCATATCCCGGGGCAAAATCGAAATATCCTGGTTTAATCCTGGGGATTTGGAAAGAATCTATGCATTGATAGTTGGAAGAGAGTCAAAGTATATCAAGTAGCCTTACCAAGCGGTGCTTGATTTCTACTCTCGGCGGCGTCAACAAGGCGTTTGGACTCCTGGTGTTAATGGGAAGGGAATGGTGAAAAACAGTTGAAATTTTCAGAACCCTCGTGGAATTGACAGGGACTCTGCTTCCGGATAGGATTCCTAATCCAATGTTGGAGGGGTGACCGAGTGGTTTATGGGGCTGGTCTTGAAAACCAGTGCAGGGCAACCTGCCGTGGGTTCGAATCCCACTCCCTCCGCTGCCGGAAAGCCTGTCCATCGGACCCCATTGAGAGCAGGATCATCCGTTCAGCCATCCACCCCGCCACCGAATTGCTGGCTCGCAATGTTCCGCGCATTCAGGGCAAACAGCCGGGCGAAGCCTTTATCACCTCGGATGATCTGCGAGGTGATGAACTGGAAGCCCTTGCGGCGCTCGAAAACAGCTATCTCTTCATCCAAAGCCCTCCCGGTGCGGCTAAGATCTACACACCAGCAGCCACATTATTGTGGCTTTGATTAAGCGCGAGGAAAAGATCGGGATTACATCCAACTCACATATAGAAAGACTTTCAGCGTCTCCACGCCTTCGATTTCACTGGCTGCCAAATACGAGGGATTGGTTCATACGAAGATATTCAACTTCTTCTTATATGGCTACTTTCTTAAGACAAAACGAATTTGAAACCAAGAGGTGGTGAACAGATCCAAGCTCCGCTTGTATTTCCTCATGAGACGTGTTGCAACACGAAGCGATGTAAAGGAAAATCAAGCAAAATGAGGAGTTATACACCGGTGTCAATTAAGCGGTGACTTGGCGATTTGGAGAGGTGCGAGAGCGGTTGAATCGGGCTCCCTGCTAAGGAGTTGTGTGGGTGACTGCACCGAGGGTTCGAATCCCTCCCTCTCCGTTTTTTTAAAACTATTTATTATTTCATGACTCATAATTTCTTTCAATTAAAGGAATTATATGCATCAGGCTGAAAAGCACCCATGTTTGGATGCTTTGATTCCGCTTATTTTGGTAGCACCGGTTCATTGAGTTGGGTGAAACCACGAAGTCTTATCCTCCTTCTGAGTAATCCTATCAGCAGGTCCATATTCAGATACTTACGCTCGCTCCATGTCGAAGCGGCAATATGCCGCAACCTAGCGGCAACCAACATTAGAGCCGACTCTCCATCCGGAAAAGAGCCGATGACAGGTGTCCTTCCGCGGATCTCCTTACATTATCCTTATCAAGACCGTTATTGGTCCGGATTCGTTTCCAATGCTCAAAGAAGAAAGTCTTCTCAGAACCGGAGCGAACAAATGCGCAGCCTTCCCGAGTTTCGGAACCTTGAGTTTGACATCTCCATCTCTGGTATGGAGATTCCTCTGATAATGGCCGAACCGATAGCCCTGGCGTTCGGCTCTTCTCTGATGTTTTTTGTGTCTGACATAACTGATCCGCTTCGGCTTCCGGCATGGCGTTTAAGGATTTCCTCCACTTGAGTTGGCGGCACAGCTTCGCCACAGGTATGCTGGGGCGCCAGACAGGGCGACGGCCCAGGGAGATGCTCGGGCATCGGATAAGAATCAGTTGGTGATTGATGTATATGAGCACCGCGGAAACGAGGAGTTGAACAATCCGAGAGGTGCGCAATTTGCCGTCGAGAGGCAAAGAATATATATGTGGGCGGAATAGTATCCGGGTCGGTGAACCCATATCAGCGGGGTAAGGCATATCCGCGCCGCTTCGATCATGTCCCTTATCGTGCTGGAACTTCGCGCGGGCGCGAGCAGGCAGGCACCCGGTTTTGAAGGAGGGATTGAACGCATCGCGCCAGTGGCTTGAGCCCGAATTGACCTGATGCCTGGAATTGCCCTGTGTTGAGTGCCAGGCGCGCATGGCACATCCAGCGTGAGCCATGGTTTCGTCAGGCTCGCCGCCAATCGGCATTGATGAGTACTCGGAACTCCGAACTCCCGCTCCCCAAGCGGGTGCTCTGACCGCTGAGGCTCGACTTTGAAGAGAATCCAAAGAGCTTGATAAGGCATCACAGAAATCGCTTACAATAACCTGACGTGCCCTCTAGATATGGGATATAATGCGCACTTAGGATGCTTGTGTGCTGGGAAGCGCCATCGAACAAGTGAGGAATGCATGGGGGAGGTTATAATGAAGAAAATCGCGGGAGCTCTCATCCTTTTGATCGTCGGAGCATTGATCTCGTGCTCAACCTCTGGCGGTTACCCGACCAAATCCTGGGAGGTGAGCACCCTCGCCGGCAGAACAGTGGGTTTCAAGGATGGCGCTGGCACATCGGCACAATTTAACGGCCCCTTTGGCGTGGTGGCGGATGCGGCGGGCAATGTGTATGTCGCCGATCAACTAAACCACCTGATTCGCAAGATCACAGCCGAGGGCTTGGTGAGCACCCTCGCCGGTAGCACAGAGGGCCTCAGGGATGGCGCTGGCAGATCGGCGCAGTTTAGCTATCCCGTTGGCGTGGCGGTGGATGCGGAGGACAATGTGTATGTGGCCGATTATGGCAACGACCTGATTCGCAAGATCACATCTGAAGGCTTGGTGAGCACCCTCGCCGGTGGCACAGAGGGCTTCAGGGATGGCGCTGGCACATCGGCGCAGTTTAACGGCCCCGCTGGTGTGGCGGTGGATGCGGAGGGCAATGTGTATGTCGCCGATCAACTAAACCACCGGATTCGCAAGATCACATCTGAAGGCTTGGTGAGCACCCTCGCCGGTAGCACAGAGGGCTTCAGGGATGGGGATGGCACATCGGCGCAGTTTAGCTATCCCTCTGATGTGGTGTTGGATGCGGAGGGCAATGTGTATGTCGCCGATTGGGGTAACCACCTGATTCGCAAGATCATACCCGAGGGAGAGGTGAGCACCCTCGCCGGCAGCACAGAGGGTTTCGGGGATGGCGCCGGCAGATCGGCGGAGTTTAACGGCCCCACTGGTGTGGCGGTGGATGCGGCGGGCAATGTGTATGTTGCTGATATGTTCAATGATCGGATTCGGAAGATCATACCCGAGGGCTTGGTGAGCACCCTCGCCGGTAGCACAGAGGGCTTCAGGGATGATGCTGGCACATCGGCACAGTTTAACGGCCCCTCTGGCGTGGCGGTGGATGCGGCGGGCAATGTGTATGTCGCCGATGAGAACAACAACCTGATTCGCAAGATCACAGATGAAGGCTTGGTGAGCACCTTCGCTGGTAGTATATGGGGCCTCAGGGATGGTGCTGGCACAGCGGCGGAGTTTAGATATCCCTCTGGCGTGGCGGTGGATGCGGCGGGCAATGTGTATGTCGCCGATTATTTCAACCACCGGATTCGCAAGATCACAGATGAAGGCTTGGTGAGCACCCTCGCCGGTAGCACAGGGGGCTTCAGGGATGGCTCGGGCACATCGGCGCAGTTCAACTATCCCTCTGATGTGGCGTTGGATGCGGCGGGCAATGTGTATGTTGCTGATCTAGTCAACCACCGGATTCGCAAGATCACTCCTGATGGGGAAGTGAGCACCCTCGCCGGTAGCACAGGGGGCTTCAGGGATGGCGCTGGCAGATCGGCGCAGTTTAACAGCCCCTTTGGCGTGGCGGTGGATACGGAGGGCAATGTGTATGTCGCCGATTCATTCAACAACCTGATTCGCAAGATCACACCCGAAGGCTTGGTGAGCACCCTTGCCGGCAGCACAGAGGGTTTCAGAGATGACATTGGCACATCGGCGCAGTTTAACTCCCCCTATGGTGTGGCGGTGGATGCGGAGGGCAATGTGTATGTCGCCGATGTAAACAACCACCGGATTCGCAAGATAACACCCGAAGGCTTGGTGAGCACCCTCGCTGGCAGCACAGTGGGCTTCAGGGATGGCTCGGGCAGATCGGCGGAGTTTAACAGCCCCACTGGCGTGGTGGTGGATGCGGAGAGCAATGTGTATGTAGCCGATTATTTCAACCACCTGATTCGCAAGATAACACCCGAAGGCTTGGTGAGCACCCTCGCCGGTAGTATATGGGGCTTCAGAGATGGCTCGGGCACATCGGCACAGTTTAACAACCCCACTGGTGTGGCGGTGGATGCGGAGGGCAATGTGTATGTCGCCGATTCAGACAACCACCGGATTCGCAGGATTGAATGGGAAATGCCCTAGCCCGGAGAACTCACCAGTGAAGTGAAAACAAGGGTTCCCCCTGTGTTATTGTATTACCGACCAAAGAAATACGTGACAGCACCGTTGTGAACTCAAGTAGGTGACGGTCTGCCGCTCCTGGGAGAGTTCCAAGCGGCGTCTCAACATCATCTTAAAGAAACTCACATCCTCAATTTCACCGATAATCGGGAGTTCCATGGGATTCGGCACAATCTTGGGAGCCTTCCAGCCCAACGGATTTTCAGCCTGATAAAAGGCCATGTAAGATATCGTAGACCATGAGACTCTCCGGAATGAAGCGCCTCTTCATATGCATGTGGCCGGCCTAGGTCAGCAGGTCGCCGGGAGGAGCGAGCGGCTTGAACCGAATGGAACTTGGCGGGGAACCCGATGCAGTCGAACCCGATGGGACGAGGGAGAAATCGAAGAATCACTCCTATGATATGTTCCTTGGAAGCCAGCTCTCAAAGGGAGTCCCTGATGAAGTGAACTTGGATTTCGATGCTACCCACATCCCATCGCACGGCGATCAGGATGAGGAAGTTCTTTCACGGATACTGCGGCCATTACCGCCATCCGGCCCTCCTCCGTGGCGGCTACTCGCAGTTCGTTCACCTTCGTCCGTCGAGTATTGATGCTGCTGCAAGCGGCGAAAGAGATTCTAAAAGATCTTCGATTCACCGGATACGAACCCGATTTTCGAATACCAGAATCATTTTCCGGGGAGATTCAGGCTCCCCGCCGGGATGCCGTCCTCAACTTGGCTGGAGCGGCTGAAAATCCACTATATCGTCGGATCTGGCTCGCGACACAAGCTCTTGGTGATGAGCCATTGGGACTCGGCTCCAGGAAGCCAGGCGGCTCCATCGGAAGTCCAATGGAGCATCTTGAGAGTCTCTCATCGTTTCACATATGGGACATGAGAAGAGCTGGTGCATGAATCCAAGAAGTTATCGCCAAGGCCGGGCATATGAGCGGGGGATCGAATCCCCGTCTCATCGTCACCAGCATGCCCGGACGCGGCCGCGCCCTCCATGAGCAATGTCATTGTGCCGGGAGGCGATATGGAGAGTCGGATCTTAAGGAGCGGTGGTCTGATCTTCTCGCGACTCGAACTTCCACCAGTTGGATGAGTTCGAATCAGATGCGATTGTTGTTTTCCGCTTTCGCTCGTATCTTAGCATCCACCGCTCTAAGGAATTGCCTCCGCAGGAGAGAGCCTCCACCGGAGGTCCATACCTTCAGGCCCTGAGGTTGAAGATGGTGAGAGTCGCCACTGTTATGACATCCTCACAAGCGGAGGGTACTCGCTCGTTCGCTCGGAGAGTTTTCCATACTGGAATATCCGGCGCCGACTGGTGATGGGCCTGGCATGGGATTGATCCAAAACATGGAGTTCCCGGCACTCAAGAAGACGGTGGCTTCCGCGCCGCCGAGGCACGAGAAACGGTGGAATCGCTTACGATATACCCAGTGTTTCCGCTGTGTGTCGAAGCCCCATTCAGTTGGGAGCAAGTCATTGAGGAGAAACCAGAGGCCAGATCCACTCTTGTGAAGATGCTGAGAAGCTCGGGTTGGGGGTGAGCGAGCCTAAGACAAGCGGCGCGCCTTGAGATGCGCCCAGCATCCAGGGCGGAGCCGTCTCCAGGCGGCTTACCTTAAGGAATGGAAGGAAGATGCCCAAGAGGATTCGAAGCCTTGGCCCGAGGCTTGGAAGGCCGATGTTCTATCCATCTGAGCCATGGGCGCGATTGGGAGGAGGCCAAGCGTGCATGGCACATCCAGCGTGAACCATGATTGCGTCAGGCTCGTTGCCAATCGGAATTGATGGGGGTCCGAAGCTCCGATCTCCCGCCCCCTAAGTGGGTGCCCTGACCGCTGAGGCTCGACTTTGAAGAGAATCCAAAGAGCTTGATAAGGAATCACAGAAAACGCTTACAATAACCTGACGTGCCCTCTAGATAAGGAATATAATGCGCACTTAGGATGCTTGTGCGCTGGGAAGCGCCATCTAACATGTGAGGAATGCATGGGGAGGTTATAATGAAGAAATTCGCGGGAGCTCTCATCCTTTTGATCGTCGGGGCATTGATCTCGAGCCCGACCTCTGGCGGTTCCCCGGCCAAATCCTGGGAGGTGAGCACCCTAGCCGGCAGCACAGTGGGTTTCAGGGATGGAGATAGCAGGTCGGCAGAGTTTGATAAGCCCACTGGCGTGGCGGTGGATGCGGAGGGTAATGTCTATGTCGCCGATCAACTAAACCACCGGATTCGCAAGATAACACCCGAAGGCTTGGTGAGCACCCTCGCCGGTAGCACAGAGGGCTTCAGGGATGGCTCGGGCGCATCGGCGCAGTTTAACTATCCCGTTGACGTGGCGGTGGATACAGAGGGCAATGTGTATGTGGCCGATTGGCAGAATCACCTGATTCGCAAGGTCACCCCCGAGGGCTTGGTGAGCACTCTCGCCGGTGGCACAGTGGGTTTCAGGGATGGC
>Ga0056110_100034_pt1 | contig 51078 bp, 51 predicted proteins | sample WorMetloBBELIZE1_FD_83873 | JGI IMG/M metagenome (GOLD analysis project Ga0056110, IMG submission 83873) | Marine gutless worms symbiont microbial communities from Max Planck institute for Marine Microbiology, Germany - Olavius longissimus B... ... | reverse complement strand
TTTTCACATCATCCGCGGTCATTAGAATCTGCCGCAGGGAAACAACCCCAATCAATCTCTGCAAGCCATCCACAACATAAACATAGTAGATGGTTTCCAGATCCTCCGGCGCGCGCCGGAGGAAGGCAAGAGCCTGACTGGCGGTGATATCCGCCCTGATAGCCACATAACGCGTGGTCATTAGGCCCGCGGCGTCATCATCGTCAAAGCGCAGTAAAAATTCCGCTTCCCTGCGAACCTCTTCGCTCAAGTGGCCTATAACTTCCGACCGAATCTCTGGAGAAACCTGTTGAATAAGATCTACAAGATCATCGGGGTCCATAATCTCAAGCAAGTCCCGCGTGGCCTGAATTGAGAGCGCCGCCACCAAAGTCTTCTGCTCGGCGGTTGAGAGTTCGGCAATCAATTCGCCCCTGATATCCTGTCCCAGAGCCAAGAAGAACTTGAGTGCCTGCTGGTCATCAAGTTCATACCATCCCCCAACCAGCTCCGCCACAGACAATTCTTTGAGCGCCTCCCGAAGGTTCTTGTCACTGAGTTCGAGAAAGCGCATCAGTCCATCCAGACTCTCACTCATTATTCCAGTCTCCAACCAGCAGAATTTCCCGCTCCAACCGAACTCCTATCTCCGCCTCAACGCGCCTGGCAACAGCAAGCAGAATTGTCTCTATGTCCGCCGCCGCGGCGCCCCGGTCGTTGATAACGATATTCCCATGCCAAGTCGAAACCGACGCCCCGCCGACTCTATAGCCCTTCATGCCGCAGTGATCTATCAAAACTCCCGACGGCGCTCCAAATTTCCTATTGTTCTTGAATGCACTGCCCGCGCAGGGAAATCTGTAGTGCCCTTTCGAAAGCCTATTCTCCCTTCTCCCGGACATGGCGCGCTGCAGCGCCTTGGAGTTGCCTTGAACAAGGTCGAAGCCGGCCCTGATAATTATAAGCCCCCCCTTCTGAAACGGGGATTGCTTATAACCCCACTCATCCTCCGGTACAATCAACCTTTCAACCCTGCCTTCCCAATCCATCACTTCAACCCAGCCGACGAAGTCCGATATCTGCGCGCCGTAGCATCTGGCGTTCATCCAAAGCGCCCCCCCCACGGTCCCCGGCATTCCAAAAAGAAAATCCAAGCCGGCCACTCCGGTTGAGCCCGCGCGCCACGCGGCGTCCGACATCGACAGGCCCGAGCCCAGCGTCAGAGTTCTCCCTTGAGTTTCGAATGAATCGAAATTCCTCATATCGATAACCAAACCCCGTATTCCGGAGTCGGCGACCAGTAAATTCGAACCTCCCCCGAGAATGAAAATCTCCAAATCCGCATGGCGCGCATCAATGAGTAAACTACGGAGGTCTTTCAAATCGACTGGAACGGCAAAGTAGTCCGAATCGCCGCCGACCGAGAAGCTTGTATGGCTCCACATGGGTTCTCGTTCGAGAATAGGCCCTCTGATGTTGAAAATACTCATCGATTCAGTTATTTTTGGCACGTCATAATACTATGCCTAAGGACGGGTAGGAGCAATATGAGGCAGAATCAGATGTCGGACTCTGTCATCGGGCGTGGGGACGCCGTCGAAGATTCAGTTTCGAGGCACGGCAGTCAAAGTTCAACATTGAGGCCGGAGACGCTGTGGAAGTCGGGCATTGAGAGCGGAAGCTTCTCCGGAAAACAGCGTACAGGTTGGAAATCTCAATGTGGCGGAAACGGCTGAACCAACTCGAGAGTAATTGGAGAGATATGCATACCACAACACTTCAACTCTATAATTCCGACGGCCGCAGACTCCAGGAATTCATACCCATCGAGCCACGCAAGGTTCGTCTATACTGCTGTGGCCCGACAGTTTACGATTACGCCCACATAGGCAACCTCAGGGCCTATACTCACTGGGACATACTACGCCGCACTCTCACCCAATTCGGCTATGAGGTGAAGCACGTGATGAACATAACGGACGTGGGACATCTGAGTGACAACGCCGACAGCGGCGAGGACAAGATGCTGGAAGGCGCCCGAAGACGGAAGATGTCCGTATGGGAAATAGCCGATTTCTATACCAAAGCCTTCTTCAAAGACATGGAACGCATGAACATACTTTTCCCCCACATGGCATGCAGGGCCACTGAACACGTCCCCGAGATGATTGAGCTGGTCCAGCGTCTCGTCGAACGCAGGCTGGCCTATGTGGAGAGCGGAAACGTCTACTTCGACACTGCCAAACACCCTGATTACGGTCGAATGGCCCTGATCGACAGGCAGAATTTGCAGCATGGCAGCCGGGTGGACATTGATGAAAACAAACGCAGTCCGCTGGATTTCGTACTCTGGTTTACCAAGGGTAAATTCGAACATCAGGCCATGCTGTGGGACTCCCCCTGGGGTCGGGGCTATCCAGGCTGGCATCTTGAATGCTCCGCGATGTCCATAAAATACCTGGGAGAGCGAATCGACATACACACGGGCGGGGTAGACCACATCCAGGTTCATCACACCAACGAAATAGCCCAAAGCGAAGGCGTCCTGGGTCACCGTTGGGTGAACTACTGGATACACAACGAATTCCTCATTATAAAGAATCAGAAGTTATCAAAGAGCGAAGGCGAAATCATCACACTCCAACACCTATGCGACATGGGCTACCACCCCCTTGACTACCGCTATTTCCTACTGGGCGGCCATCATCGCACTCAGCTCGTATACTCCCAGGACTTGCTGAAGAACGCTCGCGCAGCCCGAAAAACTTTGAACCATCGCATTGGAGCGCTGAAGGAGGAAATCAAAGTCGTCAAGGAGGGCGCTGGTTCGAGAAGCATCGCAGAGAGCGCGGGCAGGGAAAACGGGGGCCGACTCGGGCATGGCGGCCCCAACAGGCTGGAATCTTTTTATGCAGCTCTCGGTGAGGATCTGAACACTCCAAGAGCATTGGCGGAGCTGTGGCTGCTCCTGAAAGACGGAAATATTCCCCCGGAGCGGAAATTGACTACAGCCCTTGAAATGGATAGGGTGCTTGGTCTCAATCTGGCCGGCATCGGCGTCGATTTCGAAGCGCCCGACAAAGAGCTAAGCGAATTGCTGAATAGGCGCCAGAGAGCCAGAGAGGCCAGGGACTGGAGTACCGCCGATCAGATTAGAGATACGCTTCTCGAGTTGGGTTGGAAGGTGAGCGACCACCCGAACGGCCCCAAACTGGAAAAAGTCTGATGCCATGGCTCGAAAGCCCAGAGAAAACTGTAAGCTTCTGGACCCTCGGTTGTTACCATGAATAAAGGAAGTGCTGATAACCAGGCATTTTCAAAGCTCTTTGACGAATTTTACACGCAGTTGCTGCGGATAGCCTGGCGAATTTGCGGCTCCTCGGAAGTGGCCGAGGAGCTTTGCCAGGAAGCTTTCCTAAGATACTACGGGCGAAGAATGCGATTGCCCCAAGGCAAAGAAGCGAGGTATTGGCTGATACGCGTGGTGAGGAATCTGGCCCTAAACCATGAGAAGCGAGTTCGCCGCGAACGGGAGGTATACCGAAATATCGCCGACAATCCGATGCGCGAGTCGCTAAACCAAGGCGAGATTGCGGTGTTATGCGGAGAGTCACGAAAATACGTTCAAAAAGCCCTGCTTGGAGTGCCCTACAAGCTCAGAGTGCCCCTGATATTGAAAGAATACGCCGAATATCCTTATTCGACTATCGCGCGGATATTGCATATTAGTGAAAACAATGTTAAGGTCAGGATCTTTCGTGCCAGGCGACATCTGTTGAAACATCTGCGGAAGGAAGATTTGTATGTGCCCTAACGCTCATGAGCTTTCAGCGTACTTTGACGGGGAATTATCGGAACACCGGCGGAAATCGCTGCACAAGCACATTCGGTTCTGCGAAGCATGCCGTTCCACGCTGCACATATTCGAAGCCCAGAGAAAAATCTTAAGCTCACAGAACCCCGTGATCGACAGGGATCCGAATCGTTATCGCAAGTTCTGGAATTATGTTGGAGAAGCGAAATTGGCGCGAATGCATGAGCCCGGGCGCGTCATGGTACCCCTGCCACTGGCCGTTGCCGCGGTCGTGCTAATCTCGATTCTTGGAGTTTTGAATTTTGTCTCCAGGCCCATAGGCGGAACCCGTTCAATCCCCCGCGCGTCCACGGCGATAACATTTTCGATTTCTCCGGACGAATTGGAAAATCTGCTTAACTACCTGGAAGAGGGGAGAGCGGATTCCGAACTAAACTCGATATACGTCCTGCCTCTGCCTTTCACCCGCCTTGGCGATCCTCTAATGGTGCGATCCGCTGCCATAGAGGGAGAACCTTGATAATATTGCCCACAGGATTCATACGCAGGCTCTCTCTCAAAGCGTTTCTGTTCCTCTGTATGCCGGTTTTATCCGGCGCGCAGGAAACAACAGAATCCGACAACGTCAAAAAACTTCTTGGTGAGGCTCTGTACCTGCTGATTGATGTGGACACCCGCATGCCCGGCGATCAGAGTTGGAAAACCAGGGTGGAGAAAATCACGGTTCCGGGACGAGCGGTGGAGGTGAGCCTATACGGTGAGAACTCCCGCCTCAAGGTAGGATTCACCTTTTATCCCTCCGGAAAAAATGAGCTGCTTCTCGTGGCCAGAAGTGAAACCTGGGTTGCTTCGGAATACTCGGCCACGCTGACAAGCCTCACAGTGGAATATAGAGACACAGTATACTATTATCCTCTGGGCCGTTCATCCGGGCTTGTTGAGGATGTGGAGGTGCGGATGGCTATTGAGGTGACACCTTACTTGGATACTCTGAGCAGGGAAGATCGCGACGCCATCGAATACGCGCTGGATTCCACCGCTCAATTCGATCTGTCAGAGGAATCATCCGAAATCGAATGAGAAGCGCCATCTTCTCTCGCTGGGTGTCCGCGACGCTCCTATGCGCGACTCTAAGCCTTTTTCTTGTGCTGCTTATCAGATATCAGAGAAGTCCGGTAATCCTGGAGTTGGATAGACTTACGGCCGCCCCGGGTGAGCAAATAGAAATTCGGGGGAGGGCTTTTGGCAGGGGAATGAATGGCTCGAAGGTGTTTATCGGTTCCTTCCCACTTGGTTCAGCCGGCATCTTGGAATGGGAAGATGATCGTATTCTGGCGAAGGTTCCTCGGAACGGCGGCACGACAATCGTCAAGGTCAAAACCTGGTCTGGCGTTTCCAATGGAATGGTTCTCGGTGACGAGACTCGTTTCCCAAGGATTGAATACGGTCCCTGGCTTCCCGGGGCGGCCTACATCAAGTACGTTGAACCTCAGAGTCTCCGGATCGGAGAGCTCATAACCCTATATGGGGAGGGCTTTGGCGATAAGCGCGGCAGCGGGCGTATTTGGGTGAACAGCCGGGATACATCGTCTCGCCTGGGCGCGGAGGAACCGGATCTCAGCCTTTATGTGGAAGCGCGCAGCATTGGTAATTGGACCGAGAATGTCATTCAATTCTGGATTCCCGAAGGCGCATCCGGCGGGAATATATACCTCCAAAGGGATGGCAGATTCAGCAATCCATTTTCGGTGGAACTAATTGAAGACGCGGGGAAAATCTCGAAAGGCGAGAGATTTTACTGGTCGCTGCGGCAGAAAATTGTCATTACCGAGCCTAGTTCGACTCCCCGGAATGCGCTTTATCTCCACGTACCTTCACCGCTGGCCGGCGTCGGCCAGGGGGAAGCCGTGGCCTTGGATGCTTACAGCATGAAGCCATATCCCCTGATCAGTTCGACAGGGAATCTGAGCCTCTATCGAATGGACAACCTTGGTAACGGCGAGAGCGCCAGTGTAGTCAGACAGATTTTCGTGAAAACCCACTCAGTTGAAGTGAACATCCACAGGGAAACTCCATATCATCCCTCCCACCCTGAAATCATAGCCGGACTTGCCCAAGATGAGTGGGTGAAGCCGGATTTAGTTGCCGCCCTGGGTTCCAGCCTGGCGGCAAACAGACAGGGTAACTGGTCTATATCCAAGGTCATATACAACCATGTCATCAATAAATTCTCGTTTGACGAGGACTCAAAAGGCCAGTCCGTTGAAGAATATATATCGAGAGATTCGGCTGATAGTCTTGGCTACAGTTTGTTGTTCACCTCCATCGCAAGAGCTGCGGGCGTTCCGGCTCGGCCCGTGGGCGGAATTCTCGTTCTGAACGATTCCAGCGCCCGTCCCTGGTGGTGGAGCGAAATATGGATAAATGGGCTTGGATGGATTCCTGTCGATCCGGCACTGGGAGATTCAGCGAAGGACATCAAAGTGGCCGAATTCGAGGAAAATCCCGCTGATTACTATTTTGGAGCTCTTGAGGGAAGACATATAGCATTTTCCAGAGGAATTCTGGACTCGTCGGCATTGCAACCCGAGCCACGATTGCAGCGGCCGGATGTTGTTTATACGCTTCAAGGCGCTTATGAGGAACTCTCAGGAAATCTCGAAAGCTATCGGAGCGACTGGCCCATTCCCGAGATCACATCGGTTCGCCGATAGAGTCTATGATGCTTGCAAACCGAATTTGTGCGGAGTATCCTTCCCCGGAACATACCTGAAATGGAGAAACGATTTGTTTGATAGACGACATTTGATTGAATCGGATGCGGAGCTGAATGCGGCCATATTGCTGGAACTTTCTCGTCAACAGGATCATTTGGAATTAATTGCCTCGGAAAATTATGTATCGCAAGCCGTTCTTGATGCGGCGGGCTCAATACTTACGAATAAATATGCCGAAGGTTATCCCTCTAAACGCTATTATGGCGGTTGTGAGTATGTGGACATAATTGAAAACCTCGCAATAGAGAGAGCCAAGCAGCTCTTCGACGCAGAATACGCGAATGTTCAACCGCATTGCGGCAGTGGTGCCAATATGGCCGCTTACCGAGCGTTGATGAAGCATGGCGATACCATTCTGAGCATGGAACTTCCCCAGGGCGGGCACCTTAGTCATGGATCGGCGGTTAGCTTTTCGGGGAAGGACTACAATGTTGTCGGTTACGGGGTTGCCAGGGATGATGAAACTATTGATTATGATAATCTGCGCGAGTTGGCTGTTAAGCATCAACCGCGAATCATTGTCGCCGGCGCGTCGGCCTATCCACGCGTATTGAACTTCAAGAAGTTCCGGGAGATAGCTGATGAGTCCGGCGCCCTATTGGTGTCCGACATGGCCCATATCGCGGGTCTGGTGGCGGCGGATGAGCATCCGTCTCCAGTTCCTCATTCTCATATTACCACGTCCACCACTCATAAAACTCTTCGCGGTCCCAGGGGTGGCTTGATTCTAGTCGGCGAACTTATCGAAAATGACATGGGAATTACCGCGAAACAATCGGGAAGAGTCAAGAATTTGGGAGAAATCATCAATAGCGTGGTTTTCCCAGGGTTACAGGGGGGTCCCCTGGAGCACATTATCGCGGCAAAGGCTGTGGCTTTTCGCGAGGCCTTGGGAGATAGCTTCAGGACCTATCAGAAATCGGTGAAGAAGAACGCAAGAACCCTGGCCGGCCATCTCGTCGAAAACGGGCTGCGGCTTGTTTCAGGTGGCACGGACAATCATCTGATGCTGGTGGACCTGAGTCCTATGAATGTCAATGGCAGGGATGCGGAGAAGTGGCTGGATATTGCCGGCATGACTGTGAACAAGAATGCGATTCCCTACGATTCGAAACCACCCGGTATTGCCTCAGGAATCAGAGTGGGAACGGCGGCCATTACCAGTAGGGGACTTGGAGAAGCCCATATGCCGGAAGTGGCCTCCTATATTGTTGAGGCGTTGAAGTCCAATGGAGATGAGATTCAACTTGGAATGATAGCCGGTAAGGTGAAGGAGTTGTGTAATCGTTTTCCGGTGTATCAGGAAATCTGAAATTGCTGATTGCTTGACGATGCTTACAATTGATCCTTAGAATAAACGCAGGGTTTGGAGTTCGCGAAGTTTCGATGGTGTTTGCCGTATGAGTAAGGGTTTTGCGCTTGGCGTGCATCCACTTATGCGTAGAAGTTTTTTGGAGTTGCTATGAGTAATCCCTTACAACTGGGCTTGGTTACTTACAACAAAGGTGCCTACATCACCATTGAAGGAAAAATCGCTAAATTGTTTTACATAATACGCACCGGCAGGGTTAGGATTGAGAAGGACTTAAGAATCCCGGAGGAGGAAAACGAATCCATTCTCAAACCCGGCGACTTCTTCGGAGTCGTGTCCACCATGAGCAATCACAATCACATCGACAATGCTGTCGCTCTGGATGATTGCACTCTGATTACTGTTCGATCGGATCAGTATTCCCTTCTGATCGGGCGGAACACACCCGTTGCCATGAAAATCATCAACGGATTCTCGCGCCAAGTTCGCCAGTTGGACCAAGCCCTTACCCGCCTGACATTCAAGAGTTCCGCGGAAGTTGATAAGAGGCACTTATTCCATGTGGCGGAATACTATGCGAAGCAAAGTCAGTTCAATCAGGCCTATTACGCCTACTACAAGTACTGCGAGGCCAATCCCAACGGTTCGAATGTGGAACTCGCAAAACAGCGAATGGAAAAGGTGAAGCCGTATGCGAAAACGGCCAATCTCAATCCCGATACGTCTCAATTCATTCGTCAATATCCGAAGAACACGATGCTGTTCGCGGAGGGTGAGAGTGGCCCTGAGCTCTTCATTATTCAGAAGGGGAGTATTCGAATCACGAAGATTGTCAATAACAATGAGGTGCTCCTGGCATTGCTGAAATCGGGTGACATTTTCGGTGAAATGGCCCTGCTTGAAAATAAGCCGCGGAGCGCGTCGGCTATCGCCCACGAAGACTCGATTATCATGGCTGTTAATAGAGCAAACTTCAAGGGTATGGTGGTGGAACAGCCCAAGGTGATTTCCAGACTCACCTCTTCGTTAGCCGAAAGAATATGGAATTTGAATCGGCAACTTCGAAACACCCTGATTGAAGATCCTGTCGGTCGCCTGTATGACAGTTTGCTGTTGGAACTTGAAAAGGACAGGAAGGATACATCTTCTCGCCATGCCCATACCTTTGGTTTTGGACCGAATGAACTTGTCAACATGCTGGGATTGCCAAGAGATGCGGGTCGCGGCGCGATAGCGACTCTGTTCGAAAAGAAAAATCTCTCGATTGTCGATAACAAAATTTACTGCCCGGATATTTCTCAGATAAAGAAATCCGCAGACTACTATAAGAAAATGGAGATTCGCAGGGAATCTCGCCGGGACCGCATCCGTCAGTAGGAAGCGCTTTGCGCTATGGTGGCACGGGAAGTGGCGGGAACTTGCACAAGTCGTTGGCGTTGCGCCGATGACTGCCTCGGGGGGGATCCGGCGGCCCTGTTTTCCCATTTGTCCGATGCCATGCGGACCAGTCGCCTTACACTCGCCGCGAATTTGCCGCCCATAACGCGGTTTCCGTGGCTTGCGGCGGCCCGGGAGTTGATATTGGCGCGTAGGGCTGCGGCGGGATTCTGGGTCACTCCCAATTGGAACCTATCCGCTCTTGAAGCGTTATGCCTGTTCCTCCTGTAATTTTGAGTGGCGTCCTAACCGCTTGATATCGAAGTGGATGGGGGCAGCCAGGCCGCGAGCTCAGATTTAAGGAGTATGGAAGACTGATGTCATGCCTTCATAGACGTCTGGTTTTGATGGGAATACCTAGGTTAGTATTGCTTTGGCCGATGTGATTGCTTATGGGGAATGTTACTATGGAAGCGATTGAGCTGCGAAAGTCTTATAATCCGAAAGATTTTGAGGAGAAAATCTACCATATGTGGAAGGAGGCGGGGCATTTTTCGCCTCGCGCGCGGGGGGATGGACATTTTGTCATTGTGATTCCACCGCCCAATGTTACCGGCGATTTGCACATGGGTCATGGGTTGAATTGTGCGCTACAGGATATCCTGGTTCGGTATTGGCGGATGCGGGGGCGTGAGACTCTTTGGGTGCCGGGAACGGATCACGCCGGAATTGCGACTCACAACGTGGTTGAACGGAAGTTGAGGGAACGGGGTGTCGAACGAATGGAACTTGGGAGGGAGGGTTTCATTGAGGAGACATGGAGGGTTAAAAATGAGCATCATAAGATTATCAAGAAGCAGTTGGAAAGTATTGGAGTGTCCTGCGATTGGGACAGGGAGCGTTTCACGATGGATGAGGGCTGTTCGCGTGCGGTGCGCGAAGCCTTTGTAACTCTCTGGGAACGGGATCTACTGTATAGAGCTGAATATCTTGTGAATTGGTGTACTTCGTGCGGAACCGCCCTGTCGGACGATGAGGTTGAGCATGAGGAGAGAAACGGGAGACTGTGGGAGATTCGTTACACGTTTTCCGATGAAGACGGCTTCGTGGAGGAGGATGAGTCAGGAGCCGGCATCAGGTGGATCAGCGTCCAGACAACCAGACCGGAAACCATGTTCGGCGATGTGGCACTTGCGGTGAATCCGAACGACCGGCGCTATCGCGACTTTGTTGGAAGGAGGGTTCGAATACCGATTATCGAGAGGGAAATCCCGATTATTGCGGATTCCTATGTGGATATGGAATTTGGTTCTGGAGCGCTGAAAATCACACCGGCCCATGATATGAATGATTTTGAAATTGGAAGACGACATGGATTGGAGCGGATTCGTGTAATTGATGAGGCCGGAAATATGAATGAGGCGGCGCCGGAGTTCATACGGGGGCATTCTGTGGCCGAGGCCAGACAGCTTACGGCTCGGCGCTTGGAGGAGAAAGGCGCGCTCGTGGATTCCAGGGAGTATCGGCACCAAGTTGGTCACTGTTATCGCTGTTATACAGTGATTGAGCCTTTTCTTTCGAATCAGTGGTTTGTGAGAATGGCACCGTTGGCAAAAAAAGCCTTGGAAGTTTGGGAGAGGGGAGAGATGGTTTTCTTTCCGAGAAAGTGGGAGAACACTTATCGGCATTGGCTGGATAATATTCGAGACTGGTGTATAAGCCGGCAAATATGGTGGGGACATAGAATTCCCGCGTGGTTTTGCAAAAAATGCGGCGAACTCCTTGTGCTTCGCGTCGATCCTTCCTCTTGCCCTAAATGCGGCTGTGCTGATTTGGAAAGAGATGAGGATGTTCTAGATACTTGGTTTTCTTCCTGGCTCTGGCCCTTCAGCGTTTTCGACTGGCCTCTTGAGTCCGATGATTTCCAGCGCTTTTTTCCTACAACGAGCCTTGTTACCGCTTACGATATTATTTTTTTCTGGGTGGCTCGAATGGTTATGGCAAGTTTGGAGTTCACGGGGAAGGTTCCATTTCGGGAGATTTACATCACGGGCTTGCTCAGGGATAAACAGGGCAGGAAGATGTCTAAGAGTCTAGGGAACGGTGTTGATCCTTTGGAGGCGGTGGATGAGTATGGCGCGGATGCGATGAAATTCGCCCTGGCCTATATTTCGGCCCAGGGAGAAGATATTCCGATGGACATGGATACCAACAGAATAGGCTCGAGATTCGCGAACAAAGTTTGGAATGCCGCCCGCTTTGTTCTTATGAATTTGGAGGGACGAAGTTTTGTAGACCTCGAAGGCGCCGAATTGAGTGTTGCCGACCGTTGGATTATTCATCGCCTCAACAATGCGGTTGGCTTGGTAGAAGAGGCCATGACGGCTTATCGATTTGATGACATGGCCCACGCGGTGTACGAGTATTTCTGGAACGACTACTGCGATTGGTATGTGGAATGTGCCAAATTCGGGCTTTACAGGGGTTCTGAGGAGGAGAAGAATCGAACTCTTACCCTGCTCGTGTATACGCTGGAGGAATCACTTAAACTGTTACATCCCTTCCTCCCCTTCATTACGGAGGAAATATGGGGAAAGCTGCCCAATAGAAAGGATGCGCTGATTGTTACAGCATATCCGGAGACGGATTCAGCGCGAGTGGATGAGGATGCGGAGACGGCATTCAATAACTTGAAGAACATAGTCAGCAGCATTCGCACACTCCGGAGTGAATTCACGATAGCTCCATCGAGAGTTGTCAAGGTGCGGGTGGACGCCTCCCGGGAAGTGTTGAGAGCAATGACGGAGCTCTGGAAACTTGCCACTTCGCTGTCGGGTTCCGATGACCTTACCGTATTGCAAAATGGAGAATCCCTGGAAGGATCCGTGGCGGTTGTTGGAACTGGTTTTACAGCACATGTTTTTGTTTGTGATTTGATTGATATTGACGCCGCCATCTCCAGATTTCGAATTTCCTTGAACAAGACGAAGAAGCTAATTGGGGAGAAGGAGAAGAAGCTGCTGAATGAGAATTTCATATCAGGAGCGCCGGCGAATGTTGTGGATAAGGAACGGATGAAACTGGCCTGGATGCAGGATACGGTACAAAGGAGTGTTACATATCTGAAGGCTCTCGAAGGCAATTTGAAGCTGGCGGAGGGAGATAAGCGTCAAGAGCGATTCTGATGCCCTCACCCCGGCTAAGATGATTTCGTGAACTGGATTGTGGGAGGATTGGATTTTTGAAAAAGTTTTTCCTGTTTATCATTTTAATTGGTGGAATTGCGATATTGGTGTCGGTTTTGTCGGATCCGGTGAAACAAGAAAAAATTATACGCGCGATTGAAGATTCAACCGGTGTTGATTTGGATTCCATCCCCAAAGAGGCGATCAAGGATACCGGCCGGGCCTTGGGTAAAAGAACGGAAAAAATGTTAAAGGACCTCGGAGATGTCCTGACAGACCCTGAGTTGCGCCGATCGCTGGAAAAATGGGGTGAAGATGCCTTGGAACAACTTGGCGAGGAACAATTCGAAGAACTAAAGAGAGAGCTGAAGGCAGGCAGAGGGAAGGATGATTTCGACGCCGTTTTGGAGCGTTATCTGGGGGAAATTGGTGATTCATGAGCGCGGCTTTTAGCGAACGGGCACTTTTCGGCGAATGGCTGGTTCGCAAGGGGCAATTGAAGCCCGAGGTGTTGGAAGCCGCGCTGGAGATCCAGAACAAGGAAAAAAGCGATGTACTACGAGGCTCGCCCCGTTTGTTAGGCCAGATACTCCTGGATGATTTCAAGGTGTTTCGGAATCGGATGGAACTGAACAACGCCTTGGTGGATTTTGCGAAGGTTAAGGCCGCGATCCTGGTGCGAAAAGAGGCGCTTAACATCAGGGATGAGTTGCCGCCAATCGCCAAAAAAAAATCAGCCTTCTTGGATTCCAGAATAGAGCAGGAACCGATGGAGGAACCGGATGGACGCGAACTTTTCGGTCAATTTCTAATTGAAAAGCGGAAAATAAACCATGCCATTCTGTCAAAGGCCCTGGAAACTCAGAATCTGGAACTGAAGTCGAGCCTTCGGATGAGCTATCGACTTCTCGGCGAGATACTCATGGACGATTATGGTGTTTTTCCCAGCAGAATGGAACTCAATCGAACGCTGATAGAATTCAATGAATTCAAGGCAAGACTTGATGCCGAACGATCGGATTTAATGCACCTAACCCGAAAAAACAAATAAGCGGCGATGAGATTGCCGCGGCTCCCCTGCGCCCGCCGAAGGAAGTGCCGCAAGGCAATCCCTTCGGAGTCTCGAACGCGAATGACGCGAATGCCGTCTTGATGAAAATTCACACTTCATTTGCCAAACTTTGGTAATTGGTGCATAGTTTCGACGTGGATTGTGGGACGAAAATCGGTTTGGCACTAGGGGGAGGAAGTGCTCGCGGACTCGCGCATATTTTCGCATTGGAGGTTTTCGATGAGCTTGGAATCCGGCCGGCGGCGATTTCCGGCACAAGCGTTGGGGCGATTTTCGCCGCTGCCTATGCGTCGGGCATACCGGCAAGGGAAATTCGAAACCTTTTCGATTCTAACTTCGAACTGAAGAGCAGCAATAGATTTCGGTTTCTGGATGGCAGAAAACTGATGAGAATAGCTAGACTTCTGGATCCCGATCTTTCCGGAGCCGGATTGATAAAGGGGAAAAAAATATCCCGCTTCCTTTATGAGATAATGAATGTGGAGTATTTCCGGGATTTGAAGATACCACTTACAGTTATCGCCACGGATTTCGGGGATTCATCCGAGGTTGTGATTCGCGAAGGCCCTCTTATACCGGCGGTTAAAGCGAGTATGAGCGTGCCGGGAGTTTTTGCTCCCGTGTATCACATGGGCCGTCTACTGGTGGATGGGGCCTGTGTCAATCCTGTCCCGTGGGATAGGTTGGAGGACTGTGATGTGCGTATCGGAGTCAATGTTTTGGGCGGTCCTCCTCCAAAGAATCGTAAGCGTTCGCCAAAGGCCGCAAAACTGGTATTGGGCAGTTTTGAAGTGATGCAACGAAACATCCTAGGTCTCAAATTGCGTTACAACCCCCCGGATTTACTGTTGAATCCTCCTTTGGAAGACCTCGGAATACTTTATTTTCGTAGTGTTGAGAGTATTTATAATCGCTGTGAGTCAATGGTGAAAAAACTGCGGGATTTCCTTGGCGTTTACGTGAGATAGATTGCCTGAACAGTATCATGACTAGGAGCCGGCGATGGAAAATGCTGAGTTAAGCGGGGTTCGAAAAAGCGAACCTGACGTGGGGCGCGCTCTCGGGAAACACGCACAATCCGTCCTCCGATGGCGGGTGTTCTGACTGTGTTTTTAGAAATTGATGACGGAGTCTATGTGAATCTGGACAATGTGTTTCACATAGTCTGGCGGTCCTATGAGAATCGTGGTCTGTGGATTTTCCATGCGGGTGCGGGCAAGCCCCATGCTCCGGGCCCGCCGGCAACCAAATGGCTGCCGGTACAAAGCCGGTCCTTTCCTTCGCGTGAGGAAGGTGAAGTTTGGCTGAGAGAGGCCTTCGAATCTAAGAGCCTGCTGATTCACGATCCTGGTGAATGACAGTGGGAACTGTGCAATTCGCGGGGAGCCAGCGAAAAGCCCCTTGCGGACGCGCATCTGGCGACTTGTTGACCAAAGGCTTGGACGATTCATATATCCTGTAGTTTTGGATGGGCGATACGAGCGTGAGTGTGGAGAAAGAGGTTCGGAGAGTTGATTTTATCCGCTCTATAGTGAGGGCTGATGTAGAGTCTGGCCGTGTGAAGAAGGTTGTTACGCGCTTCCCTCCGGAGCCGAACGGCTATCTCCACATTGGCCACGCCAAGGCTTTTATCCTCAATTTCTCCATTGCGCGGGAGTTCGAAGGCGTCTGCCGACTTCGCTATGACGACACCAATCCGGAGAGGGAGAGCGATGAGTTTATAAACGCCATCAAAGAGGATATATGTTGGATGGGATTCGAGTGGGATGGCGAGCCTCGTTACGCTTCGTCCTACTTCGATCAGTTCTACGAGTGGGCCTGTGAGCTGGTTGGAGCCGGTAAGGCTTACGTCGATCATCAGAGCCCGGAGGAAATAATAGAAAATCGCGGCACTCCAACCCGGCCCGGAAAGGATTCACCCTATCGTAATCGCAGTGTTGAGGAAAATCTCAGTTTACTGGAGAGAATGAAATCGGGAGAGTTTAAGGAAGGCACCTGCATTCTTCGTGCGAAAATCGCCATGGATCATGTGAACATACTAATGCGAGATCCCGCGATTTACAGGATCAGGAAGGAGGCTCATCATCAGACGGGAAAGAGATGGAGCATATATCCGATGTACGATTTCGCGCATGGATATGAAGACGCAATTGAAGGGGTTACGCACTCCCTCTGCTCATTGGAGTTCGAGAATCATCGCGCGCTATATGATTGGTTTATCGAAAACGCATCGGTGCCATGCAGGCCGCGCCAATATGAGTTCGCTCCCCTGAATCTCACTCACGCCGTGTTAAGCAAGAGGCATCTACACAGATTGGTGGAGGAGAAACATGTGCGAGGTTGGGACGATCCTAGGATGCCAACCTTGCGGGGCATGAGGCGGAGAGGTTTTCCGCCATCCGCGATTAGAAGATTTATTGAGGAAATTGGAATCAGCAAGGTAAACAGCTTGGTTGATACGGAGTTCCTGTACTTCCATGTTCGGGAAGAGCTCAACCGGAGTGCTCCGCGGCGTATGGCTGTTCTCAATCCGATAAAACTGACAATAACTAATTGGCCCAAGGACAGGGTGGAAAGGTTTGTCGCCGAGAACCATCCGAACAGACCGGAATTGGGTTGTCGAAGCATCTCCTTTTCCGGGGAGCTCTGGGTTGAAAGAGGCGATTACATGGATGAGGCGCCGAAGAAATGGTTCCGAATGGCTTTGGGACGTGAAGTGAGACTCAAGTACGCCTATTTTGTTACTGTGAGCGGAGCGCGCCGCGACGAAGATGGTGAAATTGTGGAATTGCTTTGCAGTTACGATCCACGGAGCAGGGGTGGACAGTCACCGGACAACAAGAAGGTTAAGGGAGCCCTGCACTGGGTTTCTTGCAGTGAGGCTGTGGAAGCGGAGATTAGACTCTATGATCACCTGATAACCCTCCCGGATGTCTCAAAGGTGGAGGAGGGCAGAGAGTTCGTGGATTATACCAACCCCAATTCCGAAACCATAATTCGAAATGCCAGGATTGAGCAGTCTCTAGCAGACGCGGTTCCGGAAGAGCGATTCCAGTTTCTGCGAACCGGGTATTTCATAGCCGATTCTGTTGACCACGGCGGCAGGCCCGTTTTCAATCAAATTGTTGGTTTGAAAGATAGCTGGGCAAAGCTTGGAAGTAGGGGATAGTTCGCCTCGCGGCAGCTAATCCGCGGCGTGGCGAATTGTTTTACCAGCCGCCGCTCGCGCCTCCTCCGCCAAATCCGCCCCCGCCGCCTGAAAATCCGCTGCCGAAGCCGCGCGATGAAGAGCCGCCCCTGAGTGAGCTGCCGAGCATTGAACCGACAAAGAACGCACCTAGGGGGGATACTCCTCTGCGCCGATGCCTACCGCGTCGCCCGATGAATCCGACAATAAACACGGCCAGGAACACCAGGGCGAATATCGGCACTCCGCCGCCATCATTGCTCTTGGAATTCTCTATTTGCTCGTCTGTGATTGTAAGGTTGCCGGATACTACTTCCCCTATTGTATGAATACCGGCAACTATCCCCCCACTGTAATTGCCCTTCCTGAACTCCGGGACAATGAAGTCTCTAATGATGAAACCGCTTTTTGCGTCCGTTAAAACCGATTCCAAGCCGTAGCCTACCTCAATGCGAATTTCACGTTCATCCAGTGCAATCAGCAGTAAAACGCCGTTATCACCCTTTTTGTCGCCTAGTCTCCACTCCTCGGCGACTTGAAGGCTGTAAGTTTCAAGATTCTCACCCGAGAGCGACGGAATGGTGAGTAGCGCGACTTGAATCCCGCTCACACTTTCAAGTTCTGTAAGATAGGCTTCAAGCTCGTTTTCCGATGCTTGCGACAATAGGCCGGCATTGTCATTGATGCGTCCACGCAAAGGGGGAACATCCAGAGCGGAGAGCGATGTCCCGAGGAGGAAGAAAATGGCGGTAAGCACTGCCGTACCCTGCCTCCATTTGCGGAAGTTTCGCTGTTTCTTCGCACCCGGCATTCCCACAGTCACGATCCTTTCTCTAATTCTGTGGGTTTGTTAGAGAGCTCATTTCTATCATCGGGCCGCCGGGGTACATGCGTCGATATAAGCTCTCCAATCGTCCTGATCGCGCTTGCCAGCGCAGTTTCAGTTTGTTTTCTCTTCATACCGTCCACCAAGTCAGCTACTATTTTGTTCCAGGTTTTCGGCGATACAAGTGAATCGATGCCCTTGTCGGCAATCAGTTCAACACGCCTTTCCAAGTTGGATATGAAAAGCAGAATCCCTGTTCTATCAACCGTGTTAAAAGTTTCGGCCTCAACAAAGTGCCGCAGTGCTCTTCGTCTAACTGCCTCGGCCATGCGCTTGCGCCCCACAACCAGCCTGTCTAGAGAGGGTATTTGAAACAGGAAATAGAATATGGCTCCCACAATGAAGGATATGGTAAGCATCAGGAGGGGGAGCGTAAGGACGGAAACATTCCAAAAGAGTCTGTCGATCAGGCGCCCAAAGGGATTGATGAAAACTGCGAGAAGCACATATGTTAGAATGCCAGATGCCAGGGCGAACAGTAATTCTCTAAATGCGTAATCGTCCGACTCTGGAATTATTGTGACGGAAATCTCGCCTCCACTTTCAGCCTCCGCCTCTTCCACCAGTCGGCTGATTCTTTCGGCGCCCTCAGAGCTTAGAAAAGCCATTCTAAAACTCCACCCTTGGAGCGACTTCGGCGCCACTTGCTGATTCAAAGTATGGTTTGGCTTCAAAACCAGCTATCCGGGCGGTAATCATCTGGGGAAAGCGTCGTATCAGTGTGTTGTAGGTTCGTACCGCTTCGTTAAACCGCATCCGCTCGACTGCGATTCGGTTTTCGGTGCCTTCGAGCTGGTCTTGGAGCGCGAGAAAATTTTGATTGGCTTTGAGCTCTGGATAATTTTCGGTTACCACGAGGAGTCTTCGCAGCGCGGAGCCCAGGCTGTCCTGTGCCTGCTGAAAGCGAGCGAAGGCTTCAGGATTGTTGAGCAAATCTTCGTCGATATTCATTACGCCCCCGGCCTGACTTCTAGCCTCGGTTACGGCCGCGAAGGTATCCTGTTCGTGCTCGGCATATGCCTTCACTGTTTCAACAAGATTGGGTATTAAATCCATCCGTCTCTGGTATACGTTTTCAACCTGGGCCCAAGCCGCCTCCACACCCTCGTCGAGGCTTACCAGACGGTTGTATCCGCAGCCACTAAGCGCTGGCAATGCAAGAAGCATGAGCCAAGCCGGCCCGCGTCGATGAATTCCCATATCCTATCTCCCTATATCAGATTTTCTTACATTCAGGGTACCATTGGTTGAAGTAAGGTTTTCCAATGTTTCGGTTAAAATACAACAGCTCTTACTAAATTACAAGTGAATATGCTGCCGGTGACGTGAGATTACGACAGTGCTTGCATTTCCTAGTGGATTTCCATTATCTTGAGACTGTGATGGATGCTAGGTTTTAGTATCCGTGAAGTTCATTGTATCAATTGTATTATGAGGAGGAATTTCTACCATGAGGAGAATAATTGTTATTGCGGCAATTATGCTGTTGGTTCTATCAAGTGTCGTTTCTGCCAATGGCGGTTCTGGTGGAGGAGAGATTGTCATCGGCGCTAACATATACAGTTTCGCGGACAATTTCATGAATGGCGTGATGAAGCCGGAGCTTGAGAGGTATGCGGCCGAAAGGGGCGCTGATATCATCATAGTCGACTCCGAAGGGCAGCAGGCCAAGCTGAATGACCAAGTTGACGTTTTTATCACCAAGGGAGTTGATGTTTTGGCTATCAATCTGGTTGACCCTGCCTCCGCCGCCAGCGTCATCGAGAAGGCTTCGGCCGCGGACATTCCCTTGATACTGTTCAACAAGGAGGCTACAGAAGCCGGTATCATGGGCACTTATGACAAGGTGTGGTACGTAGGCACCAACTCCGCCGAGTCTGGTATCATCCAGGGGGAGATGATGGTGGCTGATTGGAAGATGCATCCCGAGTGGGACAAGAATAAGGATGGTACAGTTCAGTATGTGCTGCTCAAGGGAGAACCTGGACATCCGGATGCCGAGGCTAGAACTATCGAGTCGGTTAAGGCCTTCCGAGATGCTGGGATTCCGGTTGAGAAACTGGCCCAGGAGGCCGATCCGAACTGGTCTACTCAGCATGGAAACGATAAGATGCAGGCTTGGTTAACCTCATCGTTTGGAGATGGAATCGAACTTGTTATCTGCAACAACGATGGAATGGCCTTCGGAGCGATTAACGCGCTGAAGGCCGCTGGTGTGTGGTTGCCCCTCTACGGCGTGGATGCGCTTGATCAGGCCCTAACTCACATTGAGGATGGAGAAATGAATGGCACTGTTCTAAACGACGGTGTTAATCAGTCTCGCGCGACTGTCGATTTGGCCATTAACGCCGCCCGGGGCAACGAAGTGATTGAGGGCACAAACTGGGTGATAGAGAACAATGTTACCAAGGCGGTGCGAGTGCCTTATGTGGCTGTTACACCTGAAAACTACGAAGATTTTCGCTAAGGCAGGCGGGATCCGAGAACTCCCCGGGTTCAGCTCGGTATCAGCTTGGATTCCTGGCGCCGAATTGTTCGTTCTGCCCTAGATGGCGGGGTTATGAGAGAGGCGTCGCCGCTCTCATAACTCTTCGACTGTGTGAGGCCGTTAGGAGGCCAGGGGGGGGAGAAACATGGAGATGAGAGAGGCGCCGGTGCATGAATACCTGTTGAGTATTGAGGGCCTTAGCAAAGCCTTCTCTGGAATAACAGTCTTGGACAATGTCCACTTGAATGTTCGCCCGGGCAGCGTTCATGCGCTTATGGGTGAAAACGGGGCCGGGAAGTCCACGATGATGAAGTGTCTGTTTGGAATTTACCGGCAGGATTCGGGTAGATACTTTCTTGAAGGCAGAGAATTTAATTTCATGGATCCCAAGCACGCTCTGGAAAATGGCGTGTCAATGGTTCACCAGGAGCTTAATCAGGTCACCCAGAGAAGCATATCTGATAATATCTGGCTTGGTAGATATCCGAAAAAAAGGCTTTTTGTTGATGAAAAGGGGATGTACAGGGCTTCCAAGGAACTGTTTACGAGACTTGGAATTCATTTGGACCCCAGATTAAAGCTGGATAGTCTATCTGTATCCCAAAGGCAGATGGTCGAGATAGCGAAGGCAGTCTCTTATGAGGCCAAAATAATTGTTCTGGATGAGCCGACCTCGTCGCTTACAGACAACGAGGTTGGAATGCTGTTTGACATAATACGTGTGCTGCGGGACCATGGCGTTGGAATAATCTATATCTCTCACAAAATGGACGAAATTTTCGAGGTATCGGATGAGGTTACAGTTTTAAGAGACGGGCATTATATTGGCACCGAGGCAATAGGGAATCTAAACTTGGAGAAGATTGTCAATATGATGGTTGGACGGGATTTGGGGCATCGTTTCCCGTCAAGAACCAATGTCCCTGGCGAGATACATATGAAAGTGTCCAACATCACTACCAAGTATCCGCCGATTATTCGCGATGTGAACTTTGAACTGCATCGGGGAGAAATTCTGGGAATTTCTGGATTGGTCGGGGCCGGTAGGACTGAATTGGTCGAATCCCTCTTTGGCGCCCGAACTCTGGATTCGGGCGAGATTCATATTGACGGAAGGAAAATCGATAACAGCACAGCACAGAAATCCATCAATAATCGCTTTGCCCTCCTTACAGAGGAAAGACGAAGCACGGGCCTGTATCCAGTGGCAGATATCACTTTTAACAGCACAATCGCCAATATGAAATCGTATAGAGGAACCATTGGATTACTTGATGATGGGGCTATGTTGCGAGATACGGAAACTCAGATTGACAACATGCGGATTAAAACGCCGAGTTGCAAGGAGCAAATCAGAGATCTGAGTGGCGGAAATCAGCAAAAGGTCATTATCGGACGTTGGCTTCTGACAGATCCGGATATTTTATTACTTGATGAGCCCACCCGGGGTATTGATGTGGGGGCGAAATTCGAGATCTATCAGTTGATAATCAATCTGGCTCGAGACGGCAAGTCCATAATCATGGTTTCTTCGGAGATGCCGGAACTCATAGGGATTACCAATCGCATTATGGTGATGAGCAATGGAAGAATGGCTGGCATAGTCGAAACGGAGAAAACGAGCCAAACCGAGATATTCAACCTCGCGATGAAGTATCTGATCAATTCGGCAGAGGCGGAAATCTGACAATGGGATGGAGATCTGATGAAAAAACTCATACATAGGCTTAAGGCGATGACTGGAAGAGACTGGGTGGACCTTCTGGTGCAAAATGCGATTTATTTGGTAATCCTGGCGATCATTCTCACAATCATTATTCTAGACCCCCGTTTTCTTTCTCTTAGGGTTCTGGAAAACATTCTTACACAGTCGTCGGTTCGATTGATTCTCGCCTTGGGAGTCGCGGGCATCATTATCCTTCAGGGTACCGATCTTTCTTTGGGCAGAATGGTGGGTTTGGCCGCGGTGGTTTCGGCATCCCTATTGCAGCGCCAGGATTATGCGGGTCGTTTCTACCCAAATCTGGAGACTGTACCCGTGCTGCTGCCGATGCTGGTTGCTATTTTTGCCACGGTTTTGTTCAGCGCCATAAGCGGCTGGGTGGTTGCCCAATTCAAAATTCATCCCTTTTTGGCCACGCTGGGCATGATGACTATCTTATACGGCGTGATTCAGATTTATTTTGATATGGGATCAGGCGGCGCTCAACCCATTGGCGGTCATGACCGACTTTATACGGCAATTTCCACAGGCCGGCTTGTGGAATTCTCGGTGGGCGGAACTCGTGTCGGTATACCATATCTTGTATTAATCGCGACGGCTGTTTCAATTGTCATTTGGGTGATTTGGAATAAAACGGTTTTTGGCAAGAACATGTACGCGGTAGGCGGGAATCCTGAGGCCGCAAAGGTTTCAGGAGTGAACGTTATGGGCGCCACCATTATGGTTTATGTGATGGCGGGCATACTCTATGGTATCGGCGGGTATTTAGAAGCGGCTCGAATCGGTTCCGCCAATCCGAGTACAGGTTTTGGCTATGAGCTGGACGCCATTGCCGCGTGTGTTGTTGGCGGCATTTCATTTAGCGGAGGAATAGGCAAAATATCGGGTGCAATCGCTGGTGTTCTAATGTTCACTATAATTTCATATGGCATGACCTTTGTTGGGTTGGAGCAATACTATCAGTACATCATCAAGGGCGTCATTATCGTTGTCGCTGTCGCGCTCGACACGAAGAAATACTTGAGAAGGGTGTAGTCTCAGCCATTTTCTTTACGGTATGAATCGAAATCTTTCTTCTCATTCTCCAGCCAGGATTCGAAATCTCCCCTTAGTATGCCGTTGAAATCGTCCCAGGGGGACGGGGGGACTTGAGTGCTGGGAGGGGCGGTGCTTTTGTCGGATGTCGATGGTTTTCTGGTCGTCGAATCCGGAGTTTGCGCATTTTCCTCGGGGAATACTCTCCGAGCCGATATGTATCGGTTTTTCCAGTATTTTGAACCCGCTCTGGTCATTATCACGCCGGTTTCCGGTCCATCCGACACGCTGTGAATCAGCATATCATCGCCGTACCACAGCGCCACGTGGTTTACACGCTCGGGGTCGCTGCCTGTGGCATAGAAGAGTAGATCGCAGGGTTTCCATTGTCCAGGTTCCACTTGCTTTCCGAAATTGATCATATCGCGGGAAAGGCGGGGAAGATTGGGAAGCGAAGGTTTATACAAGTAGGTGATCAGGCCGGAGCAATCGAAGCCCTTCGCCGTGGTTCCGCCAATCCTATATGGACTTCCAACAAGACTCGCCGCTTTCTCCAGTATTGAATCCACAGTTTCCGCTTCGACATGAACTATGGCAGGCACCGTTAGCACATAGATTAGGATACTCGCTGCGAAGGGAAGCGGCAAACGCGAAGAGCTTGTAATTCCTTCGAAATTTTTTCCGTCCATTTTATTCCAGAATTCTCGTTATTTCAGGCAGGACGCTTTTTTTTCCTGCAGCAAGAACTGTAATCCCGGCGCCCAGCGCCACGCCAAACGAGGTGACTAGAGCCCTTGCGGGCTCGTTTATAGCTGAGTAAACCGATCCGATTAGCTTCCAACTGAGAATCCCAACAAGCGCCGGTATGCCTATCACCGCGAGAAAGGAACCAAATGCTCTGGCTGTGGATGCCGACACTTCCACCCTGTCTCCTACCTTTATGGCCAAATCACTGGGTATACCGGCGCGAAATGATCGCCCGCTGATCCCGCAAGCGCAGTGACCACAGCCCCCGGATGCGGGAGCATCACAGTTTTCAGCGCTCTCTACTTCGTCGAAGCTGAGTAAATCAATCCAGGAGTCATTTATCTTGACTATCACCGCCATACGTATCATCGGCATCCCCTGACAAAGTTGTGATACTATTCAGTCAGAGTATCTTAGTCCCTCCCACAATACAGTATACATCGTACATGATATAGTGACCACTTATAAGATACTGGATCAGGATCGGCAGATATCAGACAGAGTAGTATCAGATCTGATGTTCTTGAGATTATGTGGCTAAGGGGTTAAATCCAAGTGTTTCAAAAGCAACTAATGATGAGGAAAGTGGTTTATTCACTTATTCCGATATTCGCCTTCTCCGTTTTGCTCTATGGATGGAGAAGCCTGACGATATGCGCTACAGTTTTTATATTCGGCATAATCACTGAATATGTCTTCACAAAACCAAGGGGAAAAAAGGTTAGCGAGGCTGTACTCGTAACCTGCGCGCTTTATGCCCTTTCGATGCCACCCGCAGTTCCTCTATGGATTTCCGCAATAGGCATTGTCTTCGGTGTCGGCTTCGGGAAGTGCATATTCGGTGGCTTCGGCCGAAATATTTTCAATCCCGCCATCGCCGGCAGACTCTTTGTCTACGTTGCCTTCCCCCAGGGTATGCAGCGAAGCTTCCTTCCCCCGTGGAAACCGGGGATGCCCTGGATTTCCTGGTTGAGAGCCTCCGTGGACTCGGCCACTGCCGCGACGCCGCTAGTGGATATGAGAGAGGGAGCGACATTGGATGTTTTCGATTTAGTCAGCGGATTCCGGATGGGGGCTCTCGGTGAAAGCGCCATCATTTTGATTGTACTGGCGGGTTTATATCTGATATTCACGAGAACCGCGAACTGGAAGATTATGCTCTCCACCATTCTCAGTTTTTCAGCCGTTGTTATGATTCTATGGATTGCCTCTGTTTCGCCTGTCGGCAGCTCGGCGCCGCCATTTCCTCCCGTGGAATCCTTGTTTTCGGGCAGCGTATTGTTTGTTGCGGTATTCATGGCGACAGACCCGGTGACTGCTCCAAAGAAGCCGGGAGCCCAATGGGTATATGGGTTGTTGATAGGCGGAGTTTCGGCGGTAATCAGAATCTTTTCATTGTTCCCCGAGGGAGTCAGCTTCGGAGTCCTCATAGGCAATACCTTTGCCAGTCTATTGGATGAATGGTTTCCGGCTCTTCGCTCCACATCAAGTTCAGCAGCCTCCGGCACAAGAAGAAAGGGAAGGGCTGGAGGTGTGACATGAACAAGGAATCTCTTCCCTATGTGATAGTTTTCACATTTATTGTCGCCTTCGCTTTTGTGTTCGTCATCGCGCTTGCCGATGGCATAACCGCCGAGCGAGTCGCACAAAACCAAAGACTGGTTACCGCTCAGGCGTTTTTGAGCTCGGTTGAGCATCTGGAAGACGAACCTTCCGAAGAGCTTGTCGAGTTTGCGGTTGAATTCGGCGAAATTGAAGATGATTCGATAATCCGAAGAGAGGTGGGGGGTAGGAAGGTACTGGTCAAGCGCTTCAGTGGTCAGGCCCTATGGGGCACGGTAAGCGGTGTTATCGCCGTGGATGAGAAGGTTTCGGAACTTATCGGACTTGCAATCATCAATCATAATGAAACCCCCGGTTTGGGAGGTAGGATCGAAGAGGACTGGTTCCTTCGGCAGTTCAAAGGCGAAACCATTCCCCCCGACGGAATCACTGTGGCAAAGGGAGAGGGTGGTGAACCGGACGGTGATACTGACAATGGAGTGGTCGATGGTATCACGGGCGCCTCTCTAACAAGCGCAAGAATAGAGAAGATTGTTAACAGCGAAATCTCCAAATTGCGAGAGGAGGCGGAACAGTGAACGGCGAAACACCCGCTGCAATACTCAGAAAAAATCTTTGGACCGACAATCCGATATTTGTACAGATTTTGGGTATCTGCTCCACGCTCGCGGTTACCAACAATCTTGCCAACACATTGATAATGACTGCCGCGGTAGTGCTTGTAACCGGTCTGTCGAATACCACTGTATCGGCCCTGAAAGCGCTTATTCCGCGTAAGGTCAGAATGATGGTCCAAACCCTGATAATCGCCTTTTATGTCATTCTGGTCGATATAGTGCTGCGCGCCTTTCTACCGGAAATCTCCAGAGCTCTCGGACCCTATGTCGGACTTATAATCACAAACTGCATCATCATGGGCAGGGCTGAGGCGTTTGCTCAGTCCAACACGCCGATTATGGCTTTGTGGGATGGACTTACAAGCGGCGCCGGATACATGGTCGTACTCGTGGTAATAGCGATAATCCGAGAATTGCTCGGCGCCGGCTCATTGTTGGGTTATCAGATACTCGGCGAGGGGTTCACCACCTGGACCATCATGGTGATGCCTCCAAGCGCGTTTTTTCTGCTTGGCGCCCTCATTTGGGCGGCAAAAACAATTATGATTAGACAGGAGAGAACTTAGATGACTTCCCAGATAAACCCGCTGATACTTCTCTTCGCTTCGATTTTCACGAGTAACATCCTGCTCACAAACTTTCTCGGGCTTTGTTCCTTTATCTCGATAAGCAAGGATATGAAGTCTGCCAACGGGCTTGGACTGGCTGTGACGGTGGTGTTAACTTTGACCGCTTTAATCAACTGGGTGGTTATGCATTATGTTTTAATTCCACTGAATTTGATGGTTTATCGATACATAGTTTTCATCATCGTTATTGCCGCCACGGTGCAGATGCTGGAAATGATAATCGACAGAGTCAGTTCAGCACTCTACATGGCCTTGGGAATTTTCCTTCCCCTGATAACCGTGAATTGTGCAATACTGGGCATTGCCCTGTTTATGCAAATTCGAAGTTATGATTTTTTTCAAACCCTCGTCTTCAGTTTTGGGTCGGGACTTGGTTGGTGGCTTGCGATAATCGCGCTTGCCGCCATTCAGAAGAAGGTTGCACGTGCCCCCGTGCCTGCCGGGCTGCAGGGGCCGGGGATAACCCTGATCACCATCGGATTCATGGCGCTGGCCTTTGTCGGCTTCAGCGGCATGCTCAACGTCAGCTAAAGAGTCTCGAGTGGAATTCCTAGTTGCCCCAATTGCCATAGCCGGGATAGCGGGGATTATGGCGACCCTTGTAACTCTTGTTGACATGGTGGCAAACAATTACGGCGAGGTCACTATTGATATCAACGATGGCAAAAGGGAGCTGACTGTTCGTGGAGGCTTGCCCCTTCTGCTTACGCTTTCGTCCGAGGGTCTCTATCTACCCTCGGCCTGCGGCGGACGAGGTAGCTGTGGGGCGTGCAAGTGTAGAATCACCTCCGATATCGGCCCCCATCTACCTACTGAAATCCCATATTTGCTCCTTGAGGAATTGAAGGAAAATGTTCGGTTAGCGTGTCAGATTAAGGTTAAGGACGATATTGGAATCGAAATCCCCGAGGATTTATTCAATGTAAAGCAGTTCAGTTCCACAGTAATAGCCATCAGGGATCTTACCTATGATATCAAGGAAGTCTTGTTCGATCTTGGAGACGACACAATTGAATTTGAAGCGGGGAAGTATGTTCAGTTGGTTATTCCGCCCTACGGTAAGATAAAAGACAGCACGCAGCGAGCCTATTCCATGTCCTCAAAGCCCTCCAATAAAAACCAGCTTGAATTACTCGTGCGCCTTGTGCCCGGCGGAATTGCCACCACTTATGTTCATCAGCATCTGGAAGTCGGCCAGAAATTGGATCTAATCGGCCCATTTGGCGATTTCCGCAGAACTGCAAGCGATGCCGTTATGCTCTGCATCGCCGGGGGATCGGGGATGGCGCCATTTAAGTCGATGTTTTACGACATGCTGGAAAAAGGTGACATACAACGGGAAATCTGGTATTTCTTCGGCGCTAGAACCACGATGGATATGTTCTACCTAGATGAAATGAGGGAGCTCGAAAAGCAACTTCCTCACTATCACTTTGTACCGGCCCTTTCCGAACCTCAAGAGGAAGATGGATGGAATGGTCCAACCGGACTCATCACTGATGTGCTTGATCGCTATTTAAAAGAGACAATTGAAACAGAAGGTAAGACACTGGAAGGCTACCTCTGTGGAAGTCCCGGCATGATAGATGCGTGTAATCGGGTTATGAATGATAATGGCATTACTCAGGATAACGTCTACTATGATAAATTCGCATAGCGAGGATCCCATATGAAAATGACACCTGAACTGAAGAAGGCTCAGGAAAATATGAGCCCTGGAGTGATAACCGCTGAAGGTTTTCTGGGTACCGACAGACGTAATCTCTCATCTATTCTGGATGAGGACGCGCAGATAATGAAACGTCTGGAGATCAACCCCTATGAAGCCGCCAAGATGCTAAGGCATTTCATGGAGGAAGGCCAGAAGGGGCTTGGTGAGCCGGTAACCGTTGGTGGCAGATGGATAGTGAGAACTGATGAGGCCCGAGGTTGTTTAGTGTGCCCCTGGGAAGATGGCATATTTCGGAAAGTCAATGTGACAATCGAGCGAAAAGACACAGGGGATAAGTTGTATTTCACCGATCTCTCCATTCATCTATTGGAGGCCCATGGTTTTCTTGAAGGCAGAGGTTCCACTTTTCGCCTCAATTTGGAGACATTGACGCGAATGCTTAAGCTCGAATAAATGACATTGTTCGAGAGTAGGAATTGGTGCAAGAGCCTTTTTTCTAGTGCCGCGCGATCCCCGGGAGGTTTCCCTGCAATACCCCACTAAGGGTAGTGTCAAGAATCTTTCGCGAATTCTGAAAAAGCATGAAACAGTCCTTAAGTCTGACGATTGTTTAGTTACCACAAAACCAGTCAGAAGGAGGACTATGTGAATGGTGAGATTATCGAGATAAACGAGGAAAAAGTGAAAGTTCATCTGGGGGATTTCGTCAGAGAAACAGCTTCCAGGAAGCTCTTAAGGGCCATGCCGGAAGCCGAAGCGGAACAGTTATGTCAGGCACAAAGACAGCAGAGAAGCGCCGAACGCCAGGGCTATTGATCCGGCCATTATCAGAGGCAACAAAGTAGTAGGAGCAGATAGCATGTTGATTACCGCCAAGTTGCGACATATTGCAGGATCGACATGGAGCGAGCGTAAGCAACTGAATATGGACCTGCTGATAGATTACTTAGAAGGAGGATAAGGCTTCATGCTTTCGGATTTCGTCGACTTTGGGCAAAGCGAAATCGCGAAAGATATTTGACACTATCTAGCATATACACCAAGGACGAAGACTTTCTTAGGTGATCAATCGGTTTGCTTAATCTTCTTGAGAGGTGATCCGCACGGGAAGACCATATTGCCTTACCGTTGTTTACGCATCGGACTGCCGCACACTGGCATTTCCAATTGCCTGGTCTGGCAAAGACGACGATGTAGCCACAAGAGGCCTTCATACATCTGTAGGTGTACTGTTGAGCGGGCATTCTATTCTTCTTGAATGATATCGAAAAACCTCTATTAGTATATCTTTGCGATCACTTAAAGAAAAGCCATGCTCACACAACTCGTGTCAAACTGTTAGTCATCCAGGAGGAGGTTGGCGTGCTCGGATAAGTCTTTGGCGCTTCCTGATATTTCTCTTGACCTCTCAAAGACTATACTTAGTAGCTGGTTTACCCGGCCAGGAAGGTACTAAATGCACCAGAATACAAGATTCGTGATTGATGACAGCATGAGGTTCCTCTTTGCCTACCTGAAAGTGAACGAGGTGCAAGTTCTCCAGATGGCGAAGTTGCCTATTGACTTCTTTGAACGGAAGGCTAAGAGCCTCAGTGCCGAAGAATACTTTCGATTGTGGGAGGCGTTGGTCGACTGTTCGGACTCCGCGAAACCAATCCCTTTACTCCTAGAGAACCTTCCCATAGCCGCAGCAATGTCACCCCCCATCTTGGCCGCTCTTTGCTCCAATGACTTCAAAACCTTCGTTCACCGAATCAGGGATTTCAAACCCTTGATTGGCCCCCTCGTTCTGGATCTTAAATCGGACGAGAAAACATTCGCTATTGGCATCTCCAGTGTCGATGAAACCCTGTTGCTCCATTCCGAGATAGTTGCCAGCGAGTTCGTCTTCTTCACAAAGATAATCCGTGATGCTACGGGCGTTCAGGTTATCCCGGCTGCTGTTGAATCCCGTGAGCCACTAAATGAAGAAGCCTACGGCGCATTCTTCGGCATCAAACCGGCTGCTGGTGTCGTGAATCGAATTGTATTCCGCACAGAAGACACCCACATCCCGTTTTCAATGAGAAACGAATCTGTGTGGGAGTACTTCGAGCCGGAATTGAGAAAACGGCTGGACGAGTTGGAAAAGGATTCCTCCTTCGCGGCGATGGTGCGCGCGGTCCTGTTCGAAACCCTGCCGATGGGACGGAGCGCCATCGACGATGTCTCCAACAGACTGAACATGAGCAACCGCACGCTGCAGCGACGCCTCCAAGCCGAACGGACGAGCTTCCAGCAACAATTGAACCACAGCCGCGAACTGCTGGCTCGGCACCACCTCACGTCGTCGGACATGGGCGTCTCGGAGATTTCGTTCCTCCTCGGGTACGAGGAACCCAGCTCCTTCAGCCGGGCTTTCCACGCCTGGACAGGTCAGTCCCCCGCAGCTTATCGGGCGACAGGGCATCCAGTCTGAAAGGTTGGCGGGAACTGCTAAAGGATTGGCGTAGTCCGACATGGGGTATGTCGCTATTCGTTATTAGTTTGTAACCAAGATCAAATGATCAAGGAGACAAGTTCAATGGCACGACAGAAATTGTGGATCGACAACAACACGAAATCCAAAGACCTCAGCGGAAAGACCTACATCGTCACTGGCGCCAACTCCGGCGTAGGTCTGGAAACCACCCGGCAGCTCATCAAACAGGGCGGCCATGTAGTAATGGCCTGTCGGAGGAAGAACGCAGCCAAAGTTGCCGCGGCCGACTTCGGCGGACTGAAAGGTAGCTACGAAATAATGAGGCTGGACTTGGCCGATCTCCAGTTCATTCGGGATTTCGTCGATGAGTTCAAGGCAAAGCATGATGCCCTTCACGGCCTAGACTGCAATGCCGGTATGGTGAATATGAACAATGACATCACACGTACCAAAGACGGCCTGGAACTGACTATGCAGGTGAGCTTCTTCGGACACTTCCTGCTCACAGAACTGCTGCTCAATGTACTAAAGAGAAGCGCTCCTTCCAGGATCATCATTCTTTCTTCCGTGACCCACGCCGGCAACAAGCGCAATCGTCCGGACGTCCACTTGGAGGATCTGGATTTCAATTCCCGGAGGTACAATAACTTCGCTGCCTACGGTGAGGCCAAGTTGGCCAATGTCCTTTACGCTCGGGAGTTGGCGAAGAGACTTGAAGGCACAGGAGTGTCCGCGTACTCAGTGCATCCTGGTTGGGCGCGTTCAAACTTCGGCAGTGGCGGCAGTGGTCTGATGAAAGTGTTGATGGCGGTGATGCGGCCCTTCACGCGCAACATGACTGACAGTAATGAGGAATCAGCGCAGACTTCCCTTCACTGCCTACTCTCGGACGACGCTCCTAATCATAATGGCGTTTACTTCAGTCAGAGCAGCGTTCTCTATCGGGACAGGGAATGCCAGGCCGGTGGTTGGCCGCTTGAGTCCCCCAATCCCAATGTTCGCGATGATGTGAAGGCCGAGAAGCTGGTGGAAGCCGGACGGAAGATCGTCGGACTTGCATAGTGTCTGGAACAATTCGACGGGTGTGGTATTGGCAAACGCTGCACCGGTCGATCTTCAGTACTTATATGTGATACATACGCCTGATCGGATTTAAACTTCACAGTGACAGACTAAGGCTTTGAAGCTGAAAATGGTCTGGCACGTACCAGAGATCCCCTAGACCCACACCGAATACGGAGACTATGCCACGCTTGATACATCAAGCTTAACCAGCCAAGGATACCTTACAGCAGTAGTGCATAGATCGGGACGTCTGGAATCTTACTTGGTGAGGTAGACTTGGAGGCGCTTTTCGACAACCTTGAGTACGTCTGCTGTGACCTTCTTGTGAAGTTCTCCGATGTCATCGAAGATCTTCAGATCGGATCTCTCGGCGATGTCCTGGGGCAGGAAGAGGAGATAAACGAGGAAAATGTAAAAGATTATCTGGGAAATTTTGTCATGAGAAACAGCTTCCAGGAAACCTTAAACGCGATGCTGGAGTTCCCGGCACTCAACAAGACGGTGGTTCCGCGCACCCGAAGCACGAGAAACAGTGGAATCGCCTACGATATACCTGATGTTTCTGATGTGTGCCGAAGTCCCATTCCGGCTTCCCATTCAGTTGGGAGTAAGTCAGACGAGAAATCATCGGTCCGATCCACTCTTGTGAAGCTGCTGAGAAGTTCAAGTTAGCCGATTAGACCCACTTCGATGCCGATGCTTACGATGGGAGCCGCATCAAGGTATCGAAGGCCGGTGTATACCGCCAAGTACGATGCGTCCCCCAAAAGATCGAAACGACCTTCCAAGCCGCTCCAGAGTGTAAGATCAACAAATCCCTGAGGGAAATCCCGCCCCCTAAGCGCTGTGGAGACTCCTACCAGAAAATTTTCGCTCTCGTGATATACTCCCAGACCGACCGATTGAACGCTTCGAGCCGGACTCGCAAATCGCCAGTGTTCACTGTCCGAACCGGTGAGGATGAGGGAGATGCTTGGCGAGAGAATAAGTTTCCAGCGCTTGAGGGAGAGTTCCATCGGAGTCATGAGATGGAGCCCCGGTAGAAACATTGTGGAATTCGTCTGGGGGATTCGATCGAATCCGGAAGCGAAACCATCGTGGGAGAGAAGCAACGCCAAGTTGATTTCAAATAACCCGGGGTTTGGGTTGATTCGCCACGAAGCGGATAGAGACGAGTGAATGCTAGTGGTGTCAAATGGATTGCGCGCTCCCACGCTGAATCTTGCGCTGAGCTCCCACTTGGCGGCCGGAGATATTCTAAATCCGACTGTGACAGGGAATTCGCTTGATGGTTTGGAATCTCCGTTGCCGATGTCCGCGCCTACCCCCGTGACAATCTGCCAGACTCCCGGCGGCAGCATGGATGCACCCGGCGCGTAGAGCAAACCGGGTAGGGTATTCAGCATAAGGCGAGCCTCACGCTGAAATCGTGAGTCGATAATCAGCGAGGCCGTTGAAATGTCGCTCGCACTGTCCTCGCCGATGCCGATCGCGACTATTTTATATGCTCCGTCTTTATATGCTCCGTCGGCCAAGGCAGCGCCATTCCTCGCGCTCGGCGACCAATATATTGAGTTCCGCGCGGATGAAATCCTTACAGGTATCTCGGTTATCAGTTCGTTGTCCGGACTCAGAATTCTGATTCTGGCCTGGCCGCTTGAACTTGCCGACCAGCTTATTCTGAATCCGCGCCGATCGTTCGGCGGAAGTGATTTCGGCACAACTTTGAGTTCTCCGAGTTCAAAGTCTTTTTGCACTCCGTCGTAGCGCCATTCAACCCTTCCGCCAAGTGGAATCTCTATCGCCGACTCGCTGGTTTCCCAACCGAAGACGCTCACCCTTAGTCGGTGCTTGCCCGCCTTCACCGAAATCTCATTGCCGGCGTACAATTCGCCATCAATTTCCAGCTCCGCCCCACTCGGAACATCCTTCAATACCAAGGTGCCTCTTAGTTCACCTATTTCGACGGTGACCACGGTGCGCCGATCGTCATGGACAGTCACCGAAAATTCGCTCAGTTCAAAGCCCCTGAGTATCAATCGAACCCGGTATAGACCGGGCTCCAGATTGTTCCGCTCCCAGGGCGTTCGGCCAACCTCCTCGCCGGAGAGTAGGATTTTGGCGCCATCCATATCGGTGATTATTTCCAGGCCCGGTCGAAATTCGAAATCCGACTGCCTCAGATAATCCTCTTCTTCCATTCGTGGATGACGGATGTAGTTCCATGATTCGTATTTGTCAATCTGAACAGTCTTGTCGCCGTCGCTGAAAGCTCTGGCCGCAAGCAGCAGGAGAACGGTGAAAATCATCAAGCTTCGGGAATCGGCCGGCATGCGATAATCATGTACGCAGGCGATATGGGTTTCAACCGCAAATCCTATCTTTGGACGCTCGAATGGCCGATACAATGACTAAATGGCCACGGTTCGGATGAAGACATGGGAGCTTGCGATAAGACTGGAACTTGCGGGAAGACTCGTGATAGGCGGATTGATGCTCCTCTTCACCACCAACCTCGGCTCCCAAACCATGGAATCTCTTGAAAAGGTAGAAAATGCTGTCTCTCGCAGATACCGAAACTTCGTCCTCGGGATGAGTTCAAACGAAGTTAAAGACAATCTCGCGCTGGATAATTGGTTCGATTATCGAGGCGATCCTGATTTAAGCCTGCTACAGCGCCCGCGCGCGTCTGTGATAGATACAGAAGGCACCCTGTTCATTAGCAGGGCTTTGTTCCAATTTGAAGATGATTCGCTGATTAGCATTGTCCTTGAGCTGAATCTCCAGACACTCGATTGGTACACAGTCTATTCGGCCCTTGAGAACAAATACGGAACACCCTCCAATTTAAGCCCGAGCAGAATTGTCTGGGAAGATACTCACACCAGGCTGACAATGGAAAAACCTCTTACCGTGAAGTATCTGGATAGAACCGTATTTGAAGCGGCCCTGGAGGAGGATTCCAATCGAAAAGCCTGGCTGGCCCAGGCACGCGGCGAATTTCTCGATGAGTTCTGAAATAGCCAGCCGTCCCGCCACCCTCCACGGCTCGCGGAATCTTCAATTCGCTGGAGAGGGGAATGTGGGCACGACATCCATCTGTATCGGCGCTCGGATTTTTCCGATACTTCTGGTGGTGATATCAAGCTGTGGGGCAGGTTCCCTGCCCAAGGAGGACATGTATGTCGCCGGGCACAAATTGAGAGTCGAAATCGCTGATGAACAGGAGGAACGTGATACGGGACTGATGTTTCGTAAACGATTAGCGGAAAATCAAGGCATGCTGTTTGTGTATGAAAAGGAATCAAGGTTATCATTTTGGATGAAGGACACAGTGTTGCCGCTTTCAATCGCGTTTATTGCGTCTGATGGAACGATACGGGAAATCCGAGACATGTACCCCCTTAGCCTCAAACCTGTTCGATCGAGTAGAAATGTTCGATACGCCCTGGAAGTCAATCAGGGGTGGTTCACAGAGCGCGGGATAACAGCCGGTGACAGGGTTCGGTTGCCGGCGAGTCAAAAGAATTAAAACGCTTTGAGTTCCGCCTTGCCGCTTCCATCCAATGGAGGTTCGTTCAGAAGAATCTCAATCTTCCTCTCGAAGCCTTGAAGTTCCTCTTCCAGTCCCTTTGACAGCTTGACGCCCTCATCGAACATCGCCATGGCCTTCTCCAACGGAACATCTCTATCGCGCATTTCCTTGGCCAGCCCCTCTAGACGGGCCAAACGTTCTTCAAAACCCTTCATAGCTATTCCTCATTCCAATCGTGTTCCAAGAATTTCCGCATCCGCCCCCCCGCGGGAGAACTTTAGCGCTATTCTGTCGCCCCTTGCAAGTCGAGAAGAATCGTCAATGCCGATGCCATTCATTGTCACACGTGCGAAACCCCGATTCATGATGGCCCTTGGAGACCCATCGATCAGCATACCTGTCGCAAGCTCCAGTCTGTGCCCAAGCTCAATAAGGCGGCCTCTGCCGGCTGCTTCCATGGCTTCCCGAGCCTCATCGCTCCTGCGCAAGGCCTCTTCCAGACGCGCGGTGACTGGCCTTGCCAATTCGGCTACGCGGAGCTTGTCAAAACGCAGTCCGATGGCGTTAAGACGCGTTTGAATCGTCCAGACGATATCCTTCGTCAAGCCCCTGACGCGAAGGAGCAAGTCCTCAGAGCGATCGCTCACTAACTCGGCCGCCGCTGACGGTGTGGCCGCTCTGACATCGGCGGCAAGATCTGCAAGACTCACATCAGTTTCATGTCCCACGCCGCTTATCAGGGGAATCGAGCTATCGCTGATTGCTCGAACGACAAGCTCTTCATTGAACGCCATCAAATCCTCCAGAGAGCCGCCGCCCCTGGCCAGAATCACCACATCTCCCAAATTGTAAGCCGAGGCCCTCCTTATCTGAGCGGCGATGATTTCCGGCGCTTCAGGACCCTGTACCAAGGAGGGTAATATCGTGACTTTGGGGGCGGCCGAACGCCTGGCTAGCACTTGAAGAATATCCTGCAACGCGGCCCCGGTCGGAGAGCTGATAACGGCAACGCTTCTCGGATAAAAAGGGAGGGACTTTTTACGGGCCTGGTCAAACAGTCCCTCGGACGCCAGTGTTTCCTTTCGCCGCTCGAGAGCCTCAAGCAGCTCCCCTCGGCCGGCGGCCAGGATATCAACCGCTATGAGTTGGTAGGAACCGCGGGGCGGATACACATCAATCTTGCCGGTAACCACCACCATCATCCCGTCTGCTGGCTTCGTCTTCACTTTCAGGGTTCTACCTCTGAACAGGGCCACGGAAATAACCGCGCCAGAGTCTTTCAAAGTGAAGTAAATATGCCCCGCGCCGGAGAGTTTGCAATTTGATACTTCGCCTTCGACGCTCACCTCAGGGAAGGATTCCTCAAGTCGCCCCTTGATGGCCGTCGTCAGTTCAGTGACAGAGACTACTCGCGAATCCCCAATCCCATCCGACATCGAATCACCCCCTCATAATCAATGCGTCTGTCGCTCCCCGCCGAGTGAATGGATCGAAGGAACATGTTTTCAGCTATGGTTGGAACAATCAACCCGTCCACCGCTCCCCGCTAAATGAAAATGCCGAACATACTTATTCCAGATATGAAAGAGCCTCGCGAAGATTCACCGCCGATTCCGCCGTGTACATCAGGGCCCCCCTGAATGTCCGAATTGAAGAGGACGCCGGAACGCGTGTGATATAAACCAGAACATGTCTTCCATCCGACGTGATACCCGCCAAGGCCCAGGCCCCTAAGATTCGAGACTCCCAAGCGTCTGCCAGCAAATCCTCAGCGAGGCCGTCGGGCAGTTTCTCCGGAATTCTCCCGACCACCGACCACATACTCCTAACCCTAACCTTTTCACCCAACACAACAGAACTGATACCCACCATGATTCTCCTACCGTCATCAAGCCTGACATTTACTCGGAAATCCCCTTCCTGATCCAAGGTATATTCCAAATCAAGTCTCCGCAGCATTCGTTCAACGGGCATTTCTTGCGAACACGACATCAATAGTGAGACTGACAGCAGAATCAGCAATGGGGAACAATATCCAAGTTTCCAGCTAGTAAGCATCAGGTTCAATATGCTAACTTAAGGGAAAACAGCTAATCAAGCATCAATGCAGGCGAAGCCTTTAGGATTGTGAATTGAACAGTCGGACACGAACCGCGAAGCTCAGTAGTCAAGAGAGCGCCAAGCCAAAAACCCAGGTAAGGAGCAACGCGTGAGCAACTTGGCGGTCGTGAACATGGTTAATATCTCCCCACTGGCATATCAGCCGGTTTTCGGCGGTCCGTCGGCATTCGAACGAGTCATCCTCTGGACAGCTTCGATACCCGAAATAGCCGGCGTGGTTCTGCTTGCCGGCAGCGACACAGAGCTTCCAGGGAATGCACTCGAAATTCAAAAAGCTTCAGCAGCTCACTCCCCTGCCCCAATGCGCGTAATACGGAGATCGAATTGGAGCGACAAGGTGCTAATCGAGGCCCTGGGAATCGCCGCCCAGGGCGGCATCGGTCCGGACGAAAAGGAAATCACCGTCGATGCGCTCTTCCATGTCTGGGGCGACAGCCCTCTGATAGACTCTGAGTTGAGCGGGAAACTCTGGGATCTGCACTACAAATACAAAGCCGATTACACATTTGCGGATGGCTATCCGCTCGGAGTGGCTCCAGAAATTCTCTCCTCCACCCTTCCCAGAAGATTGACTCCCTATGCGGAAGACAGGCGCTCACCCCCAGCCCGAGACAGCATCTTCGAAGTGCTGAGAAAAGACATCAACTCCTTCAACGTCGAAACTCATCTTTCAAAAAAAGATCTCAGGATGGATCGCGTCTCTATGACCTGTGATACACAGCGCAATCTGAATATAGCCGATAAACTCTATAATCAGGGTGCCACAAACGCCGAGTCCCTATGTGACATAATCCCCAAAAGCCAGTTATTGCTCCGTGACATCCCCGCGTTTTTTCCTATCCAGATAACAAATCACTGCCCTCAGGCCTGCACATACTGTCCCTTTCCCAGGGCATATGGAGATCCGAGAAAGGGTGGCACCCACATTGAAACATCCAAATTCGCCGAACTGTGTGGAAAAATTGTAGAATTCGTGCCCGATGCGGTATTTGGACTATCGCTTTGGGGCGAACCGGCCTCCCACCCCGATATAAGAGAGCTAATCGATATCACATTGGGTCCGGCCTCCTCCCAAACGCGCCTGCTGATCGAAACATCCGCTATCGGGTGGTCCCATGAAACGCTGAAAGATATAGCCCTCGGAGTTGATAAGAGCCGCATTATGTGGATAGCCTCCCTGGATACCACCGATCCGGCTCTTTATGAAAAACTTCGGGGAGAGGGGCAAAGGGAGGCCGAAGCTACGACCGAGCTCCTCGTCAGTCTCTTCGGAAGCGGATGCTGGGTTCAGGCCGTTCGAATGAAGGACAATGAAGAGCGGCTGCGAGCCTTCCATCAAGACTGGAAGAACAAAGACGCACAGACAATCATACAGAAGTATAGCAGCTTCGCGGCCTACCTGCCCGAGTTGCAACCCTCCAATCTCTCCCCTCTCCAGCGGTTCCCATGCTGGCACCTGAAACGGGACATGCCCATACTCCTTGATGGAACAGTACCCATTTGCCGCGAGGATATGCGGAGGAAAATTATTTTGGGTAATGCTTTCGAGGACGAGCTCGAGAAGATTTGGAACTCCGGCGACGTTCTATATAGGAAACACGTTGCAAGCGATTATCCGAAGCCTTGCGCCGATTGTGATGAGTATTATACCTTCAATTTCTAACACGGTGGAGAATAATGACGGCCCATACACGGTAGTTGGGGGTGGAATTCCTCGGCGGCACGCGTACGCGAGTCGCCAGCCCAGCCTCACCGTCCTCCTCCTCAATCGAGGGCCTCGTCAATACCGTGGCAAACTCTTCCAAGAAATATGCTCTCTTGGTTCCGCGGAAGTCCTGTCCCTGGAACAGAGCCCGGCTCCCCACAACCTGGAAATCCTGAGCAGGCGGTATTCAAACCTCAAATTCTTGATATTCGCTCGGAAATCCACGATTGGCGCCCAGATAAACACCGCCATAAGAGAGGCAAATAGCGAGTATGTCTACGTTTTACAAGGAGATATGAAAACAAACACGGCCGCGTCCTTACCGCTCCCGAAACTTGCCGAAACGCTTTGCACCACGCCGGTATTCATGGACAATCAGGGAAAAACCATTCCCACTTCGATAGGCCCCGTCGCCGGAGCCGGGCGTATCTTCGATACACAGCCGCGGTTTCCAGAGAAGAATGGAACTCCAAGCCTGATTCCCTGGGATTACACCGGCATATACAACAGGACAAGGCATCAGAACATAGGCGGATTCGATCCCCAAATAGGAGGGAGTTGGTGGCAGAAGCTGGACTATGGAATGCGAGCCTGGCTCTGGGGCGAAGAAATAAGAACTCAGCTTTCACTGAAGATTTCCTACCTGGATGAACTGCCCATGGAGGATTTGAGCCCGGGAATAGGATACTTGCGTTTTTATCTCAAGAACCTTGCAGTCAGAAAAGACGGAGATTTCGCGAGTTTGCCGGTTCGCTTGATATGGTTGCTATTGTTTTCCGGGGGTTTGAGCCTGAGGGCGGTACGCAGGCAAGTCCGCGAACTCCGGCACTGGGTGCGGGTAAATCGATATCGCTTCAAGAAGGACGCGGCTGAACTCACCGAACTGTGGGACTGGAGTGACTGAGAAGACCCCCATCGAAGCATCCATATTCCTTCAAGTCCGACTCAATTCCACCCGCCTCCCCCAAAAGGCTCTCTTCAGTTTGGCGGGGCTGCGCGTGATAGAGCACGCAATGCGCGCCTTGGATACAGTTCCAGCCAATCATCGGGTTCTACTCACTACCGGCGATTCCGAAATCAAACTCCTGCCAATCGCGCGAAACGCCGGTTGGGAGCTATTTGTCGGGCCTGAAGACGACGTTCTGGCCCGCTTCGTACTTGCCGCCAGGCGCTACCGGAGCGAGCTCATTCTTCGCGCCACCGGAGACAACCCCCTTGTGTCCGCCATAATCGCGCGAGCCTCCCTCAGCCTCGCCGCGGCAAGTGGCGCGGATTACACCGCCCTCACTCGAATTCCCGTGGGCGCTGGAGTGGAAGTACTGAAAGTCCAGGCCCTGGAAGACGCCCACCGTGAAGCCACCGATAGATTTGAGCGCGAGCACGTGACGCCGTTCATCCACAGACGTCCTCGGAGATACAGAATTCAAACTCCAGCCGCGCGGAGTGAATACCGGAATTCCACCCGAATCACTCTCGACACTCAAGAGGACTACATCTTCCTCAAAAGAATCTTCAACGAGCTCTACAAGGGCCGGCCGATCGATCTCGACGTCCTAATCCCCTACCTGCGACGGGAAAAAACGAATGCCGGCTGACGCCTTTATCTTCCTTCCTCTGAGTCGTCACAAACGAGGCTCAGGCCACATGAGACGCGCATGCGAGACAGTCGCCAAAATCGATTCCCCCGGCGCGATAATCATCGACGACAGCTATCCCGACGCCAAAGAACCCCGGGAATGGGCGCGGGAAATCTCCGGCTTTCCCAGTTCCAAGGTTTTATCGATTACCGGAGCGGCGCCCATCGCGAAAATCAATTCCATCCTGAAGATTGAAAGCACCACATCCGCCCCTCAGTCCCACTCTCCAAAGATCCTCGCCATATTCGATCAACTAAGGAGCAGCCCGGCCCTGCTTGTCCCCTGGGCCCAGCAGGGCATCACCCCTCTGCTATTGGACGATTCCGGCCCTGCTCGCGAAGTCGCTCCCTTCGTGCTTGATTCCATTCCCGGGTCCAGAGACAGTGAGGCGAATCAGAGTTCAACCAGCTTCCTCAACCTTCCTTCCCGTTCCATCGCGGCGAACTCCGAGGGGCCCATCCTGATAAGCTTTGGCTCCGACGATCCTGCGAAACTCAGCGTCCGAGTCGCCTCCGGTATCATAGACGAAATTGGCATAGCCCCGTCGCGAGTTCAAGTCACCCTCCCAAACAACGCGCTTGAGGGAAGCTTTCACCATGAGATAGACGTCCTTCGCAATCCGAGCGATCTCAAAACACGGCTTGCCAGATACTCCCTGCTAATATGTTCCTACGGACTTACCGCTTGGGAGGCCATTGCCGCCGGCATCCCGGTTATCACAATTGAACCGACTAGGTATCACGCCAAACTCTCCAGGGAAATGAAAATTCCAAGCATCGGCTACATAAACCCTAAGCGCGGACCCTTCCCCCTGCCGAGGCGAAAAATCGTACAACTCAGACATCTGATGAATTCTCTATCCGAGCTTCGCGACATCGTGCACGCAATTGGCGACAGACACATCGTTCGAACCCCCGATTACGGCATGGTCGAATTGCTTAGTTCACTTGAGGTGCCGCCTCCTTGCTGCTGTGCCTGCGCGAAACTCCTCCCGCCCGTAATCGCAAGATTCTCCCGGAAATCTTACTACCGCTGTCCCAGATGCCGTGTAATCGGACTCTACAGTTTCATTCCTGCCCCCAGATACACATCCGAGTACTTTGGAGAACAGTATAGGCGACAATATGGCGGAAGCTATCTGAGAGATTTCGAACACATTAAATCCCTAGCCATTCCGAGGCTTCGAAACATTTCCCTGCGGGCAAAGAGAGGTATGAATCTTCTGGACATTGGCTGCGCCTACGGCCCCTTTCTGACGGCCGCCCGGGAAGCCGGCTATCGGCCCCACGGAACGGATATTTCAGAAGAAGCGGTAAGATATGTCAGAGAGCAACTGGGTATCAGGGCTCAGGCAGGGGCCTTCCCAAACGAGGAACTAATCAATGCGCTTCCACTCAAGCAGTACGAAATCATCACCCTATGGTACATAGTCGAACACTTTCCCAATCTAAAGGCAGCCCTGAGAGCAGTAAATCAGCTTCTACCGATGGGCGGAGTCCTGGCGTTGTCGACGCCAAACAGCAGGGGCATATCCGGCCGCCGCTCCTTGAGAAAATTTCTGGAAAACAGCCCCATGGACCATTACAGCGTCTGGAGTCCCGGGTTTGCGTGTCGAGTTCTCGAGAAGCACGGATTTAAGATATATAAAACCCGTATCACCGGACACCACCCCGAGCGTATGATTCCCCGCGTCCGATCCAACGGTCCATTTTTTAAGACGGCCGGCCTGCTAAGCCGCCTGTTTCGTCTCGGCGACACATTCGAAGTTTATGCGACAAAGGAGCGTGAGGATGTCTAGGACAATATTCATTCTGGGCTGCGGCCGTATGCAGATTCCGGCCCTGGAAATTGCCCGCTCCATGGGCCTGCATGTAATCGCCGCCGACGGCAACCCCCAGGCGGAAGGCCGTCATCTTCCCCATCAATTCCTTAATATAGATCTAATAGATCGCGAGGGACTCCTATCGGCGGCTTACCGCGTGCACAAAGAGCGGCGCTTGGACGCTGTATTCACGGCCGGAACGGACTTCTCAATTGCCGTTGCGCTCATCGCCGACGCCTTGGGTCTCCCGGGTCACAGTCCAACCGCCGCCGCGCTTGCCAGCGACAAGGCCCGGATGCGAAGATGCTTCGAGAACTTCAAAGTTCCCTCGCCCCCCTTCGCGGAAATAAATCTCGCCGGCGGCATCGCCGCGGAAATCCAGCAGCTGCCCTCGCCCTGGGTGGTGAAGCCGGTAGACAGCATGGGCGCGCGCGGTGTCCGGCGCATCGACGCGGTCGAGGAACTCCAGGAAGCCGTCGAACTCGCTGGGAGGCATTCCAGAGACAAACGCGTGCTGGTGGAAAGCCTGATTGAAGGCCCGGAATTCAGTCTTGATGCCCTGGTGGAAGGCGGCGGAATAAGCCCCTGCGGCATTGCCGACAGGCATATCTGTTACCCGCCGCATTTCATCGAAATGGGCCACACGATACCGTCAAGCCTCTCCGCGTCCGAACAAGACATCCTATGGGACACTTTTGAAAGAGGAATAAAGTCCCTGGGACTAAGTCACGGTGCCGCCAAGGGCGATATCAAACTCAGTCCCCAGGGGCCGGTAGTCTGCGAAATTGCCGCCCGGCTGTCAGGAGGCTTCATGTCCGGTTATACCTATCCTTACTCCAGCGGCATCCGCCCGACTGAGGGCGCCATTCGTCTCGCCCTCGGCATGAGAGCCGACATTCCCAAGCCGAGTCTGAGGCTGATCTGCGTTGAACGTGCTCTGATTGCAATTGACGGAACGATATCCAGCATTGAAGGTGTGGAAGAGGCGGCCCGGCTCCCGGGAGTGAAGGAATTCTTCCTTAGAGTCGGGGAAGGTGACAGGGTCGGTTTTCCCCTCAATAACGTCGAAAAAGTGGGCAACGTAATTGTTACAGGAAGCAGCCATGCTCAGGCTCACGAACGCGCCCTCCGCGCTCTTCGAGCAGTCCAAATCAACTTGAGTCCGGAAGATTCAAGTACCGGCGCCTATCTCGATCAGGAAATCAGTTTTCCGCCTAACGCCTTCGATTTAGGCCAGGACAGTCCAGGCGCTTTCTCAAAATATCTAGACGACCTCTGGCGCGCAAATCCACCCCTCCCCTCAAGAGGAAGTTCTGCTTTCCCACCCACAGTATACCTTCCCCCTCCATCCCCGATCAGGGATTACACAGGCCGCGACATTTCCGAAATCCTCGCGATACTTGTCCGAAGGGGCAAAATAGTGGTATTGCCATCCCCCTTGAGCCCCATAATCGGAACCGAATTTCTATCGGATTTCTGGAAAGCGCTCGTCAGAGGTGGTCTATGCGGAGTAATCTGGTATCTTGACAGGCACCGCTAGAACAAGAGCCTCCCTTCACGCCATCGTCCTTGCCCTGGCCCTGATTGCGTCCACTCCATCGCCCGTGGGCGCGCAGCGAATTTCGTTGGAAGAACTCCTGCGCCAAACCGGCGCCACGCTGCGCTGGAATCCTCACTTGGGCCAGGGCCTCTTAAGCCGCGGCGAGATTTCCGCGGCCTTCCGTCCCGGTCTGCCCTGGATAGTGATAAACGGCGAAAGGCTCATCGAAGCGGGAAGCATAGAGGAAATACAAGGACGCCTGGTTTTCTCCGCCGAAGCCGCCATGACACTCCTTGATATCTTCGGTTCCGCCGCCCAAGGGAACGTAAGTTATCACCTGAGCACCATCCTAATTGATCCCGGCCATGGTGGTCGCGACAGCGGAGCCGAACATAGCTGGCTGGTTGACGACATGGAATACTCACTCAATGAAAAGGACATCGCACTGGAACTCAGCCTGCGTCTGGAGGAAGCCCTTAAAAGGAAGTATCCCGACAAGAAAGTGATACTTACCCGGAATTCAGATGTTTATCCCTCTCTGGAAGAACGAATCACTCTTGCCAATGAAATCGAACTCGGAGCTCAGGAAGGCATGATATACCTATCAATACACGCGAATGCCTCCCTGAATCCCCGCGCCGAGGGGTACGAAGTATGGTATCTGCCGGAGGACTATCGTAGAACACTTGTGGACTCCAAAACCCTCGGCGGTAGGGGGAGCGAAATAGCCCCGATAGTCAATGCTCTTTGGGAAGATGAATTCACCCACGAGAGCATCAGGTTGGCGGATATGATACTAGGCCATTTTGCGGCCGAGCTTGGCCCGGGCATCCCAAACCGTGGCAGGCGGGAGGAAAGCTGGTTTGTTGTAAGAAATGCGAAAATGGCGTCAGTTCTGGTGGAGGTGGGCTTCATCACCCATAGGGCCGAAGCCGATAGGCTGAGGCAGCCTGATTACTTGAGAAAGATATCGAACGCCATCTACAATGGCATAGTCGATTTCGTGAACTACTTCGAAAACAAGGAGATTGCATTCTGATTGTTAAGCCGCGCCGATTCTCGATAAACCCCATCGTTCCGATTGTCATTTTGCTCATAACGTTCACACTGTCGCTAAGCCTATACAAACTGTTTCGCCCACCATACGAAGGGAGGATTTTCTACTATCCAAACAACGCCGGCACGAGAATAGGCGCGGAGCGCAGGGACATCCCCATGAGAGAGGATATCGAAGGGCAATTGACACTTTTCCTCGAAGAACTTCTTCTCGGGCCGGAAAGCCTTGAGCTTACCAGGGCGCTCGCTGGGGAAACCGAAATCAACAACGTGGCCGTCGTCGGAGAGACCGCCTACGTGGATTTCAGTCACCAGGTTCTTGATACCGAGAAGGAGCTTCCAATGCGCTACGATGAGGCCTTCGATAACATAAGACATAACATAGAGTTCAATTTTCCGCGAATCGAGGAAATTATTTTCACAATAGAAGGGCAGCAGGTTAATAAAGCACTATATGTTATAGAGGCCGATGCCGATTATTGAGGCGGATTAGGAGAGTGGAAAAAACTGAAAAATCGGACAATTTCCATTGAAAAGCATCTCCTATAGCCAGTATAATTTTTTGCGTTATATATAAACGAATGCAAAGGAGCCTCAAATGAGAAAGATTTTCATTTTCCTGGCTGTTGTTTCAATTGCAACCGGAGCGACCTTCGCTGAAGAAGGCGTTCTAATCGACTTCAACGAGCTTGTGGACGATTACCAGGGCCAGCATCAGGCAACACTATGGGATTACAGTTCGATCGCGGGCACTAGATTCTCCGAAGAGCAGAAGGCCGCGATGAACACCTCCCTGTACGTTCCAAATTGGGATGTGGTTTTTTCCAGTTCTTCCAAAACGGTTACAACCGAGCGCTTTTCCACTGTTCTCCTTGCCACGGTTGGAGACAATTCGCCGCAGTTCGCCGGAGCCCAGGTGATGGGGGTGCGCGTGCATTATCCAACGGGAACGTTCAACTCCTATGCATGGGTGAAACCCCCGTTCGAGATTCCCATATACGCCACCAGTGATTTGGCGGAGGATGCGCCCAGGGGCGCGCAGTTTGTCGGTTTCGGCGTACTTCAGAATGTGGGTGTTATCAAGGATATCAAGGTAAATGTATACGGACTGAATTATCCAATGGGTATGGCGATTGTTTTAAGAAACGAGAATTGGGAAACCCAGCAGTATCCGCTTGGTCACCTTGAATTCACGGGCTGGCGGGAACTCTCCTGGGTGAATCCAAACTACATCACTGATGTTAGGGACAGGGAAGTCAAAAAATTTCCACTCTATCCTAGAAGCGCCCCATCAATAGCCCTGGATGGCATACAGTTTTACCGAGATGCGGAGCAGGAGGGCGGCGATTTCCTGGTATACGTCAAAGACATAGTGATTACATACGATCAGGCCATATTGCTGGGCTTTGATACCGATTTGGACCATGAGGGGATTTGGGGCATCCTGAAGAAACGGGAAGATGATCGGCGCAAAGCCGAGTTGCTGCGACTGGGTGATAAGGAGTTGCTATACTACATAGAGGAGCAGAAGCAGCACAAAGACGCCGAGGAGGAGACTCCCGCGCAGTAGTGAAAACTGAAGGGGCCCGGCGCTTGGTTGGGCCTTTTTTATTGACAAATCTTGATGATAAATTAAAATTCTGTAACTCGGAGAGGGCGGCTAGCTCAGTTGGTTAGAGTACGTGCTTGACATGCACGGGGTCACTGGTTCGAGTCCGGTGCCGCCCAGAAGCGAGCGCTCGACTCCTCACTGCCCCCACTCACTCCCAAGCGATATCGTCGTTGCCTGGGAGGAGCATCGATAGCCGAGGTAAGCCTGTCGATCGGTCTCACCATCCAATTGCATGTTCCAGGCGCATCCTGTATTTCAAAAATTCGAAGTTCTTATATCTTGTATAATCGCGTCACAATGAGTATCATTGGCGCCAAAAATAACCGAAGGGGGCCGCTATGGGCCAGCGGGGTGAACTCTATAGTACCAGAATATTTATAGACGACGGTCAGAAAACCTTCTTCTTCAATGTGAAGGAAAACCGCTATAATGATCGTTACTTGAATATTGTCGAGAGCAGGAAGACTGACCGCGGATTCAAACGCTCATCGTTAGTGGTGTTCGATACCGACATCGACAAGTTCCTAATCGTTCTTGAGAAAACGATGGAGGATTTTCGTAGCGGAACGGGAAGGCCTGAGATAACCTTCACCGTGGGCAGTGGCAGGCGAGAGTACTTATTGCACCTGCTTTCGAAGGGTCGGCCGGCGCTGCATCTAGTCGAGAAAAGGGAGGATGCCACGGGCGCTCGACGCGAATCTCTGATACTGCCGACCGATTCATTTGATGCCTTCCTTGAAGCGCTGAAGAAAGCAGTGTCTATGATGGATGTAGTTTAGTCGAAACCTAATCGAACAAGCTTTGCAGGCAGTGGAGTATATGGATCAATACGGGAGGGGGGTGTTTCTCAAACGCATTGAAATACTCGGCTTCAAATCCTTTGCCGATCGAACTTCTATTGAGTGCGTGAGCGGCATCACGGCCTTGCTGGGTCCGAATGGCTGCGGGAAGAGCAATATAGTCGATGCTGTCAAATGGGTTCTGGGGGAGCAGTCGGTTCGGAACATGCGGGTTGAACGCATGGAAGATGTCATCTTCGGCGGCAGTGAGAAACGCAAGGCTCTAAGCGCGGCAGAGGTTACCATTACTGTTGCCAATGACAGGGGCCTGCTTCAAATTGAGCGGCCGGAGATTGCCATAAAACGCCGAATTTTTCGAGACGGAGAGAGTGAGTACTTTCTAAACGGCGCCCCCGCGAGACTCAAGGAGCTTCGAGAGCTTTTCCATGATACTGGAATAGGCAAATCCGCGTACTCGGTGATGGAGCAGGGTAGAATCGACCAAGTTTTGTCCAGCAAGCCGGAGGAACGCCGCTATCTTTTTGAGGAGGCCGCGGGAATCACCAGATATCGCATGCGGGGAATAGAGGCGGAGCGGAAGCTGGCCAAAACAGAAGAAAATATGGAGCAGGTGGAGAATATCCTACACGAGGTAGGGCGAAATTACGAGTCGCTTGGAAAGCAAAGCGAAAAGGCCCAGGAATACCGCCGCTTGCGAAAGGCGATTTTCTCCCTGGAGAGGGATTTGAAGTTAGTCAAGTTGCGGGAGCTTGAATCGGGACGGAACAGAAAGGAGGAAAAATTCCGATCGCACCGGGAAAGGCAATCGAGACTCATCGGACAAATCAATGAGATGAAAACCGCGCTCTCCAGTGAAGTGGATTCTGTCAGTGAGATGGAATTGAAACTGACTGAGTGCCGGAAGATGCTCTATGGGATGGGTTTGAAAAAGGAAAATCAGGAAAGTTTGACTCGCGGTCTCAGGGAACGACGAGACGAGGCCGAGAAAAATTTCAATGCCGTCAGAATACGGGAGCGAGATGTGCTTGGTGTGGTTCGCTCGCTTGAGGAATTGAGGAAAAACAGAGAAAATGAACTGAACTCCTTCCACGAGCGACTAACTGAGATAAAGGCAGATATCGGCGATTTAGTTGAGATTATCGAATCGACTGAGCGGCGTCTTAGGGGAAATACCTCTGAGACGAGGAGAGTCGGCGAGGAATTGGATGCGCAGGAGAGACGCGACGAGGAGCTTGGGAGAAAGCTTAGAACGATAATCGACAGCATAGTATCCGAGCTGGATCGCGGGTTAAAAGATTCGGGCTACAATAGAAACACAAGGCGCGATTTGGGAAGTTCAATTTCCAGGTTGATGGATGAAATGCGCATTCGCGCCGAGAGTAGTGGCAGATTGCTGATTGATGAAAAAAATTCGGCCAGTCCTGCCGCGGTCTTGGAGCTTCTCGAACGTGGTGCCGAGAGTTTTCTGGGATTGAAACACTCCATGGAAAGGCTGAGCGGTCTATTCAATGAGTACAGGCAGTTTGAAGCTGATTTCCTGGAGGAATTTCTGGCGCCGGAGGGAATAATAACAAAAAAAAGGGAACTGGATGAGGAGATCATCGCTTCGGTAAGTCGAGCGAGGGAATTCAGGGGGAAGCTGGACTCCCTGTTTGAAGAGAAAACTGGTCTGGAAACAGAAGCCGACAGGGCGCGCGGCGAACTTGAAGAATTGAGAGTGGCTCAGGCGCGCATTGAAGCCCAGGCGGACGCCGGGAGGGAATTGCTGGCCGCCCTCGCTCGGGAGTTTGATTCGGAGTGCATTCGCTTAGGGGAGATTCGAAGACAGATTGGTTCCGAGGAGTCTCGCGTCAAGAGCCTGGATATGGAACTTTCGGGTATTCTGACGCGTGGGGAGGAATTGGAAAACGAGAAGGTGAGACTGCAGCGCGAAATAACCGGACTTGAGGAGGGGATAAACTCAAAGAATAGGAGAGTGTTCGATCGGGAAAGCGGCTTGGAGAAACTCAGCATCCGGAGCAATAAGTCGCAATTGGAGGGAGAGAAGCTCCGGATGGAAATAAGCTACAGGGATGAGGAAATAAAATCCCTGCTTGAAGATTTCAGAAGCCGATACTCAAGAGACTTGACAGACTTTGTCAATAACGCCGTTACGCAGTCTCCAAGGGAAATCAGGGAGACCCTGCTAACCTCGAAGGCGAAATTGAAGGAGCTTGGACAGGTTAATCTGATGGCGCCCGAGGACTTCGTGGAAGTATCCGAGCGCTATGAATTCCTCAGTGGTCAACTTAAAGACCTGAAAAAGGCAAAGGACAATCTGGTTGTGGTTACTGAAGAATTGAGAAAAGAATCGATAAACCTCTTTCTTCAGGCTTACAAGGCAATAAGGGAGCATTTTCATAAGTCATTCCGCCTGCTCTTTGGTGGGGGGAGGGCTGAGATTCGCTTGGTCGATCGTGAAGATCCGCTCAATTCTGGACTGGAAATCTATGTCCAACCGCCTGGAAAGAAACTTGAAAACATTTCATTACTGTCGGGTGGCGAGCGGTCGCTCTGTGGCATTGCCCTTATGTTTGCCACATTTCAAGTGAAACCATCGCCATTTTACATATTGGATGAGATAGACGCGGCCCTGGACGAGGCGAACATACAGCGTTTTGTGAACTTGTTGGCTGATTCCGGAAAGGGAAGTCAGTTTCTGCTTATCACTCACAGTAAGAGAACCATAGCATGTGCCAGTAATCTGCTGGGTGTTACAATGCAGGAATCGGGTGTTTCAAGCGTTATAACTCTGAGGCTGGATGGACAGGAGCGTGAAAAAAATGAAGAACCCATTGCTATTGGTCAGTAGAAAGGGTTTAAAAAGAATGCTCAGCGGCTTCGTCTTGCTGACACTCGCATCAATAATCGTGATTGTTCTAGTGATATCCGCAAGAGGGCGACGGCTTGTGAAGGAGGATACCGAACACCGGGAGAGAGTGGATAGGGCTCTGATGGACAGCATGGGATTTGGGATGGAAGATTTCTACCGCGAGAGTCAGAATATGGAAGGTGGAATAGTCTATCCACTTAGGCGGCCACGACGTTTCTGGAGCAGGGAAGTGGTGGACTCATATTGGATTGATCCCGCCAAGGCCGGTTTGCAAACTCTTACAGAAGATAACGACATGCTTATACTTGAATCCCTTGGTGCATTGGAAGAGGAGCAGCCTTGAATCGGAGACTGAAGCCCTTCCCAGGCAAAGCCAATTTTCACCTGCTGTGGGGGCTGTTATCACTGCTGTTGGCGCCGGCTGTTTCAGTCCTGTTTCTTTCCTGTGAGTCGCGGGGGCCTGAAGCGGATGAACTTGGTATTGAAACCTCTCAGGTCCAGGAGGACAGGCCCCCGGCCGACTCGACGGGGGTGGAGGAGGCTCCAAACGCGGCTCCCCCCCCGGCCAGCTCCGATGCTGTCGGCGGCGAGGCCGGCGAAGAAGGCACTGACGGGAGCTCATCCGAGGCTGAAGATTTTCCGTCGGCCACATCAAGTCCCACCGGAGATGGCGCCGGCGATTTCGCGGCCGCCGACCCCGTCTCCGAAGCCGCCGCCGATTCCGAAATCGACAGTTCCGAAGTGGTGGATGAAGGCGGGCGGTCCCTTGTACCGGCTTCTCCCGCCGCC